>ERZ773277.24-NODE-24-length-172921-cov-5.094599_pt1 | contig 172921 bp, 144 predicted proteins | sample MGYA00511957_ERZ773277 | MGnify/ENA primary metagenome ERZ773277 (study PRJEB29015, sample SAMEA2737800) | human gut metagenome | biome: human gut; feature: human-associated habitat; material: faeces | place: China | collected 2012 ... | reverse complement strand
CTGGGTTCAGAACGTCGTGAGACAGTTCGGTCTCTATCTGTTGCGGGCGTAGGAAATTTGAGGGGTCCTGACTTTAGTACGAGAGGACCGAGTTGGACGAACCTCTGGTTTATCAGTTATGCCGCCAGGTGTATCGCTGAGTATCCATGTTCGGATTGGATAAGTGCTGAAAGCATCTAAGCACGAAGCCAACCCCAAGATAAGATTTCCCTTGAGGGCCGTAGGAGACTACTACGTTGATAGGCCGCAGGTGTAAAGGCAGTGATGTCAAAGCCGAGCGGTACTAATAGCCCGAATGACTTTCTTTACAGAGGGCCCTTTTCTCATCCTCGAATCGTCAAATACTCGAAAGAAGGTGTTTGAGTCAAAAGAACTTTACGATATCATGTTGTTAGCTATAACAATGTAGATTTAGGTGGTTATAGCAGCGGGGTTCCACCTCTTCCCATTCCGAACAGAGAAGTTAAGCCCGTTCACGCCGATGGTACTGCAGTAACATGTGGGAGAGTAGGTAGCCGCCTCCTTAGAGTCCTCCGAGCATTCGGGGGACTCTTTTTTGTGCGGATATTGATAGGGGTAGTATCGGTCGTGGTGCGAGGGAACGAGCTTCGCTTCCGAACAGAAGGTGATTGCTTTTTGGTATCTTTTTGGTTCTTTTTTTGTTTTTTTTTGTAAATATGCGTTTGGATATTGCTATTATCTTTATTATTATTGTCATATATATATCTTTATTATCTTATTAAATGTTCATGTATGAGTAAAGTTTCTTCATTATATACGGTAAGGGTAATTTGTGGATTTGCAGTCGTTTCGTTTAATCTTTCGACTAATGGAGAGTAGCTCTTTGATATGAAATGGATTGAAACGATGATCTTATATGATTTCATTATTTATTAATTTATTAGAATAATAGTTATGAAAAAGATGATTTTGTGTTCATTTGCCGTTGCGTCAGTTATTGGCACTTACCTGCTAAATGAAAGTACCACTTATGAAAGTCCGTGTCTATTAGCTAATGTAGAAGCATTGGCGCGAGACGAAGGTAACTCAGATCTTTACATAAGATCTTCGAATGGTTGTTATTATGAATTTTCAGGGCCGAAAAATTCAGAAATTACGGTTTCTGTCGGAGGGGTAACGCTTACTTTAAAAACGGATAGAACGGGTAAGGCGTATTATTATTCGGCGAGTGGAGAGGTGCATTGTGCTGCAGGGGGGAATGAGTTATGTACTCCGCAGAATTGCAGTGCGGGTCCATCCAAATAAGGCCGTAAAGCTGATATCATTTAACGTTTGGGGCTATTTTAGAATTGGAATTCATGAATAAAGTATTGTCTGTGAGTGTTGCATCCTTGGTTTCGTGCTTATTTTTATTTTCGTGTCAGATGCAATGTAATACATGTGAATTTCAGTCTATTACGATAGATCTGGACGAGCATACGGTTGAGTTGCAACGATTGTCTCTTATCAAAGATATCCGGATTGTAAGGCTGGAAACAAACGATAGCGTATTGGTCGGACGAATCGATAAAGTTCTGATTCATGACGGCAAGATATATATCGGTGATTTTTATGCCAGTCAATCTCTATTTATTTTTGACATGCAAGGCAAAGCAATCCGTAAAATCAGTCGGAAAGGTCGAGGGCCAGGAGAATACATTCAGCTACGTGATTTTTTTATCGACGACCAATCCGGTACGTTGAATTTGCTGACAAGGAATTCGTCGGAAATACTTTCGTTCGATCTGGACGGAACTTCCCTAATTTCTCAAACCGAATTGCCGAAAGAATTAGTTGCTATATGCCCTATGCGCGACGGTGTTGTTGGATATGCGGGGGGATATGCGCAAGATGGTTCTTATGAACTCTGGATATTGGATGAAAACTATAAAGTTGTGAGAGGGGATATTCCGATAGAAAAGGGATGGGAAAGCATGTATTATAACGATGCATATGCTTTTTCATCGTACGACGGTGTCGGTTATTTTCTTGCTCCGCGTGAGAATCTTATTTACAGTTGTTCGGAAAAGGGCGCGACTCCTTTGTTTCGATTGGATTTTGGAAAATACGGTTGGCCGGAACAAGTGAACCGTTTTGAGAAGTTACAACATCTGGACCCGAATGAAGCGAACGGATTTGTTCAGAAGATTAACTGTTTTCAGCAGACCGAACGTTATTGGATATTCTATTTCGTATTTGAAGGGCAACCTCGTTTGCTGGTATATGACAAACAAACGCGAGCGAGTCGGCTCTGCGAACCGGTCGTCAATGAGACAAAGTATTTTCTTCCTTTCGGTCGAATACGCGCAATTTCGCAGCAGGCTATCATTACAGAAATAAGTGCATTGAATATGAAACCGTTCGTGGATGGGAGAGATGAATATAACGATTTTGAAAAGGATTATCCCGAACAAACCGCACGATTGCGCCAAATCATCCCGTCTATCGAGGTCGACGATAATCCTTGTCTGATTATTTATCAATTAAATCCATAAAGTTCGGTTCTTTAGACAAGGGAACCGGATTGAACAGAAGGAATTTTTACTAAAGGTATCGCTGAGTCTGTATGATGTTGTAGGTATAACAATAAAGATTTAGGTGATTATAGCAGCGAAGTTCCCCTTTCCTATTTCGAAATGGGAAGTTAAGCCCGTTCACGCCGATGGTACTGCAGTAACATGTGGGAGAGTAGGTAGCCGCCTCCTTAGAGTCCTCCGAGCAATCGGGGGACTCTTTTTTGTGCGGGTGCGTAACGCAGGGGAGGATGGGGGGAAGAAACGGAGCGCTCCGCGCCTGTTCCGGACGGAACATGAAGAGAAAGCCCGCCTGACGATTCGAAGCCGGGATTGGTAGTTAATTGATTCCTTTTTGGTGAGGTTGCTTGTCCGTTACCGGGTTTGTTATTATTATTGCAATGATGTTATGTGTTATTTATTACCAATTATTTATTAAACTATCAAAACGTTATTGTTATGAAAAAAGCATTTATCTTTTGGGGAGTCGCGGGCATTTTTACATTATTGGCTACGGGCGTTTATCTGAAGAACAGCGGACTTGGCGGTTACGGTGATTTTTTATTGGCCAATGTCGAAGCGCTGACGCAAGATGAAAAACCGGAGCCGCCCAAAATGGGTTATAGAATAGTTTCTTATATTCTGGAGCCTCCTTGTTATGTAGCATTCCCTGGACTTAGTCCGACCGATCCGCCCCAACTCGTTAAGGGAAAGACTCCGGTGTGTATGTATGTCGAGGGGGGAGAACTTGCCGGATGTCCGGATTGTATGATCGGTTGATCGATTTCATAGCTTGTAGTCGATGAAAATCGCGAAAGTTTTGTGTTTGGTTATTGCGGTTTTTGCAGGAGTCGTTTCCTGCAAAAATCGCAATATGTATCGCCGGGCTTCGTCCGATTCGCTTACTCGGTTGTGGATCGAACCGAAAAAAGACGGAGTTTCCGGAGCCGAATTATTCGATTCGCTCCGTTTCGTTCAATTGGAGACTACCCCGGAATCGATGTTCGATTATGTGCGCTGCCTGAAATTGCTGAACGGCAAATTCTATTTACTCGACCGGATGGGGACGAAGTTGCTCTGTTTCGATCGAGACGGGAAATTTCTGAAAAAATTCGAAGCGCGGGGGAACGGGCCCGACGAGTATTTCATGCTGTGTTTTCTCGCGGCCGATCCGGTCAGTAAGAAAATATTGGTTGCGGACGATGTCGTTCGCAAGATTTTTATTTTCGACGAACTTCTGAATCTCGAGCACGTGGTTAAAGTCGATTTCGCGCCAAAACAAGTGATCGCGTTCCGCGACGATATGATCCTGAGGTATGAAAACGACAACAAGGAACAGTACCAGGATTCGCTGCTGCGGGATTACGATTTGCACTGGATCGACCTGAAAGGAGACGTCGTCCAGGGCATGATAAGGAACCGGACGCCTAAATACGGTTTGTCGTTCCTGTCGGCCAGCGGTTATTTGGACAACGGGGATATTCTATACTATCCTACCTTGGGGGATACGGTTTACCGTGTCGCCGTGTCGGAACGTACCGTATCCCCGGCTTATATTATAGAGAGTGGGGACGAGGACGTGAAATTGCTGAACGACGAGCAGCGCCGGGAAATGGATCCCAATGCGGAATTGCCCGAATATGAGAAGCGAAACTATTTTTTTCCGGTGGAGTTTTTCAATGTCGGATCGCATATCTTGTTACGTTCCGGGATGGACGATATGTACCTTTATTCGAAAAATTCCGGAAATGCGATCCGGTACGATAAAACGCTTGAAAATATGAGCGGGGATCGTACTTTCGACTATTTGACCAGCATTATCTATGCGTGCGACGGGGATTGGTGTTACGGTCCGCATCATGCGATAACGCTGCAATATATGGCGAAAGATTACGGATTTTCGGGCAAATACAAGGCGATGATAGACAGTATGGAGACGGACGCCAATCTTTTTTTGGCATGTTTTAAGGTAAAGGATTTCTAGGATGTTGGCAAGATACTTTTTGCTGATCGTAGGGATGGGGCTGAGTATGGGAACCGGCTGCGATTCACGGAAAGGAGCCGAGTACCGGAAACTGGAATCGTTTATGGAGCAACGCATCGACTTGAGCCGGCTGTATGCGCCCGAAGATCTGGCGAAAAGTACCGTACGGATGCCCGGCCCCAAGATTGTCCACTACCTCGATTCTTCGGGTTGCGTCGGTTGTAAGTTGCAGAGCCTGCGGATGTGGAATGTGGTGCGAGGGCGTATGCGCGTTCCGGTCGTTCTGGTCGTTCACGTCCCGGATATGCAGGCGATCCATGCCCAGATGAAAATGATTCACTTTACGCTGCCTGTGCTCTACGATACGTTGGGCGCTTTCGCGGCGACCTATCATATCGACCGGGAGGCTTACCATACGTTTTTATTAAACGGTCGTAATCAGCCTCGGGCCGTCGGCAATCCGATAGGGAGCGACAAAATCTGGCGTTTGTACGAATCGGCTATCCGCTCCGACGAGTGACTTCTTTCGTATGTAAGTGAAAACAACCGGCTTGTTGTCGCAGAACAGCAGGCCGGTTGTTTTGTGTGTATGTCCCGACTGCGCGATACGCTCCCGCAATGCTTTGGTTTTGGCTTCCTCGTCGTGCTGTTCGGCGTGTTCGGTTTCGATCACTTTGGCCGGGGCGAAACGTCCGTGGGTTTATCGTCCCCCGCAGTCAGGTTTTTCGGAAGGCTTTTTTGTATAGGAATTGATGAACCGGAGCGTTTACGATAAGCAATCACTTGCAGCCCGTAACGATAATAGTTCCTAATAAGTTCTTTTTTAGTGATAACGGTTTGTCGATAATGGTAATTATCGTTAATATTGTAACAAAGATTACGTTTAATCTTGCTATTTATTAATTATTAAAATCAATTATCATGAAAAAAGTAATTCTATGTTCGTTTGCTGTCGTATTGGCTGCCGGCACTTATTTACTAACAGCGGACAAAACCAGTAAGGGGGCACTTCTTTTATCAAATGTCGAGGCGTTAACGCGTGATGAAGGCGGACAGTATGAGTATCCGGACGGATATATGTATAGTTCCATTTGTGGCGTGCAAATCTCCAAAGGTAAAAAATGTAAGGTGGAGATTATAACCTGTCAGGGAGGAGGAAGTGGATGTAATTCAAAACGTTGCCCGACACACAAAAGTTAATTGAATTATTTGATAATGAACAGAACCAGAATCGAGATTTGGTTCTGTTCTTATATTTTATTTTAACGAAATGAAAAAGGCAAATAGTATTCTCTGGTTCAGCGTATTTGTTTTTATTGCTTGTTGCTCTAAAGTAAAAAATGAGGAAAACGTTAGGATAGACCGGACTATTATGTTTGATCGGTTTCCGGATTCTCTTATTGCTACGTCTGTTCGTTCAGTCGATTATATTTTGTTAGAAGATGTGAAAGAGTCTGCTTTCTCGGAAATTAATAAGCTCGTGATGAAAAACGGGAATATTTATATCGGGGATTTTCGGAATCATAAGATCGTTGTTTTCGATTTAGCCGGGAATTTTAAGTTTGCAATTGATCGTAAGGGAAGAGGGCCGCAGGAATATCTTGAAATTAAAAACTTTGCGGTCGACGATCATTCTATTTATGTCATAGACAATTATCGACATATACTTTATGTTTATGATTCCCGATCGGGGAAATATTTAAATAAGAAGAAATTACCCGTGGTAGTCTGGGATGTCGAGTGTTTTGATAACGGTGATTTTCTTTTTGCATTCGCACCATTACCCGGAGGCAGCCTGTCGGGTAAGCAATCACCGCACAGGCTTTTTGTTATGGATTCCAATTGCCGCATAAAACGCAGGTTGTTTACTTATTCCGAGGAAGATCCAATCGGCAAGCAAACCTATTTTTCGACAACGGAAGATCGCATTGTTTTTCATTCGTGCGGTTCCGATGTTTTCACTGTCTTTTCAAAAAATAATGCAGACACCATGTTCAATATTGCAGTCGATTTCGGGCCGAATAAAATTCCCCGGGATAGTCGTGGTGATATACACGCAATTAATGAGAATGGTTATCATTATCTTTATGGCACTCCTGTGATGTGTAGGGATTATATTGCATTGGAAGTCAGTATTGGTGATTTTTTAGATTGTTTTCTTTATGATGGAAAAAACGGAGGGATTACTGTGAATTCGGCGGAGAGCAGTTTTAAATGCTTATGGTTTCCGTTATGTAGTTATAATGATAAATATGTTTGTTTTCTTGCAGGAGACGATAGTTACAAAAGTTTGGTAGCGGATGGTTTTGAACGTGCGGAACCGGTCGTGGAAGAGCATCTTGTTAACGGCGGCGGAGTATTGGTTTTATACACGATGGGGACGATTCATAATTAATTTGTCGGTAATGACAATTATCGTTAATATTGTAGTGAAATCCGATTAATTTTGATATTTGTTCATGGTTAGGGACGGTTGCCGGAGAAAGTCAGTTCCGTATTCGTTGCGGTCGTATGGGGGTGTCGCCGCTAATGGTTGATTTGGGACAAGGCGAAAGGCGTTTTTTCAGGGTCATACGGCGGCCGTGATCGTTTTGTGGGATGGCGTTCGTAAAATAAGCTTATGGACACGCCCTGTAACGGAGTGGAAACGATTTCTTGCGTGAATGCGTAGGGGGTGGTTGATATATGAACGAATCCGAACGACGGAATGAAGACAAGGTTATTTTTGATAGTTGCATGTTTGTCATGTGTTATAGGGTGTCATGCCAAGGGAGGGGAGGATGGCGCTTCGGTTTCCTTCGTGCATGCGGATGTCCGGAATTTGTTTTCCGGTGAGGATCATTGCGTGCCCGATTCGTTGATTTTTTCGAAGAGTCGCGTGATTTTTTTCGAGACGACCGAGGGAGCTCTTTTAGGGGATATCAGTAAGGTATTCGTTTTCGAAGACCGGATCGCCGTTTATGATGATCGGAGTTGGAAAATATGCGTATTCGATACGGTAGGCCGGTTTTTGTTTTCGATCGACCGGAAAGGACGCGGTCCGGGGGAATATATAAAGATTCGGGATTGCTGTTTCGATTACGACAGGCGGCAATTCGTCGTTTATTCGGATGTGCCTTCGAAATTTATGCGGTTCGATTATAACGGCAAATTTATCGGCGAGGTACTGACAGACGAATTGTTTTTTCAGTTCGCCATTGCGAAGGATCGCTTGATCTGCATGGATTTACGGGCGCAAAACGGAGATGATTTTCTCGTTGAGTTGCCCAATGACGATCGGTCGTTGCATAAAAAGAAGGTGCTGGATCTGCCGTTGATCGATCTCGGGCCGTTTTATCCGCCGGGAGCGTTGATACAGACCAGTACGAAACCCTATTTCGCACGGCGTTTTGCCAATACGATTTATCAATATGACGAAGGCGTCGTCGTTCCCCGTTACCGGATCGATTTCGGCAAATACAATCTGCCCGAGTCGTTGCAGAAAGGCGGTCGGCTGTCCGATCAGGAGTTCCAGAAGCAGGTGCGGGGCCGTAATTACGTTACCGGGTTGGCTAACATCAAAGAGAGTTCCGGAAAGTTGTATTTTTCGGTCAATAACCGGGGCTTTTGCGTGCTCGATACGCGGACGAACGAGGTGAAGGCTTTCCCGACGATTCTGGACACCCAAACTCAAATTCCGTGCAACGGGATGCTGCCGACGCAGGATATCGGAAATAAATATATCGCGTTTCTTCCGTCGGTGAATCAGGCGTCGTTGAAAATTTATGTCGAGCATGTCGCTAAGGGAGCGGCTCCTTGGTTTAAGGAAAAAATAGAGAGGATGAAAGAGGACGATAATCCGATCCTGTTCTTGTATGAGGTTCGTTGAATGGTCGATTTTTAACGATAAAAACAGGAAGCCCGTTGTGTGGAGACAACGGGCTTCTGTTTTGTAAATGTTTTTATCCCAGTTGCGCGATGCGCTCCTGCAACGCCTTGATTTTGGTTTCCGCGTCGTGCCGTTCGGCATGTTCGGTTTCGATCATTCTGGCCGGGGCGAAACGTCCGTGGGTTTATCGTCCCCTGGCCGGCCGACTGCCGGCAATCCTGTTTTTCGAAGGACTTTTTTACATAGGAATCGATGATCCCGGAACGTTTACGATAAGCAAATCGCCTGTAGCCAGTAACGATGATAGTTTCTAATAAGTTCTTTTTTAGTGATGACGGTTTGTCGATAATGGTAATTATCGTTAATATTGTAATGAAGATCGCGTTAATTTTGTTATTTATTGATTGTTAATTGTTATGAAAGAGCGATTTGTTCGTTTGCGGTCGCATGGGCTGCCGGCGCTTATTTGTTGACTTCCGACAATACCGATCGAATTTTATTTCTTTCGGCCAATGTAGAAGCGTTGGCGAGCGGGGAAAGTGGGGGTACTCCTTGCGGATGTACTAAATCTGAAGCTACGGGAAACTGTAAGTCGGTGAATACGGTAAATTGTAAAGACTTGTCTGGTTGCAATTAAAGGGTAACAGCGGGAAAATCTGTTGAATACTAAAAGTCTGCCTTTTCCGGTTTTCTGTAAATTTATGGAAAATCGGATGGGCAGATTTTTGAGAAAGAGAGAATGTTATGTCGAAACTCATCCGTCTGTTTATATGTTTTGATAAACAGCCAATCTTATTAATTGGCATATTGTTGTTCCTCGTGGGATGCGATTCTCGGAAGAAGGTAGACTATGATGTACCCGTGTCTATTATAGATTACGAATCGTTAACAAGCCGAAATTTTGAACAGATTCCGGAGGATATTGTGTCTAAAATGGAGTTTGTTGCATTCGATACCGTTTCCGATGCTCTTTTCGGGCGGGTTGATAAAGTGAAATTTGTCGATAGTTCATTATTCATATTGGATCAACGATTGAATGCGATTCTGGAATTCGATCGATCCGGGAAATTTATTAGAAAATTCCAAAGAAAAGGCAGGGCCCTTTACGAATATTTACAAATAACCGATTTTGATATAGACAGGGAGTCCGGAGTATTGTATGTATTGGATTCACATACCGATAAGGTTAATTTGTACGATTCTGATTTTAATTTCATAGCGAGTCATACGTTGGATTTTGAGGCGGATATTCTCAAATCGGTAGGGGGAAAAATAATATTCGGATTAGCGTCCTGGAATAGCGGACGTGCGAAAGGATATAAGATCGGGCAGACGGATTCACAATGTAAAATGGAGAATCAAGTATTGTATTATGATGAATATATCGATCCCGCCTATGTGTTTTCATCTTATCGTTTTACGGATTGCGAACAGAATGTTGTTTATAATCAGCCTATTGATAATAATGCGTATGTATTGAGTCGAGATTTGAATCTCAGACAGATAATTCGTTTCGATTTTGGAGCGTGCAATGTTCCCGATGAAAATAAAAAGGACGTAGAGTCTAAATTGGATAAATTCGAAAATTATTGTTTTATCAAGGATTATGTTGCTGTAAAAGGAGATTTAATCATCGGAAAGTTGAGAGATCATGGAAAATCGCGGTGTTTCATCGTTGATAGAAAAAATGGAATTAAATATGAGAGTCAACCGGTCGAGTTATTTTCAAACAGTTTGTTTACCGAATACGATGATCCGTTTATCTTTTCCTATTTCATGACCACGAATGTGAATCCGAAAGACGTGTCTTTACCCGATCATATTATTGATCATATTCATGCGGGAGGATGTGCTATCGGTATCCAACAATTGAAATAAAATATGAAAATTACACGGTGAATTATACTTTTGTTGGTAGGTTGCTTTTTAAGTTGTACCGTACCGTGAGAGAAAATATCACAAAGATGCAATCCAGAGAAAAAGGCTTATAAATCCATACATGTCGTATATATCGATGAATCCGGTGTTTTTGGTAGATTGAATACGCATATCCCACAGGATTTTCATTACCATAGTTTTTTACTGGATTCGACAAATCGGGTGACATTGGTTGGGAATCCAACGGCTAATGAAGATGTGCGGAAATTATTATATGAGAAAGTTTTTAATTTACAGTCTGCACGTTGACGTAGTGTAGAAGTCTTTTCGGAGATATTTTCCTGTATGGATGTTTTTTTTAAGATAACTTTATGTTTTAAAACGAGAGCCCGGAATCTTTCCGGGCTCTTTTCGTCTTGTGAAATTTTATTGTAACTGATCGATACGTTCCTTTAGCGCCTTGATTTTGGCTTCCGCGTCGTGCCGTTTGGCATGTTCGGTTTCGATCACTTTGGCCGGGGCGTTCTGTACGAAACGTTCGTTCGACAGTTTTTTCAGAACGGAGGCGAGAAATCCTTCCTGGTAGGCGAGGTCGGCCTTCAGCTTCTTGAGTTCTTCTTCCACATCGATGCTGCCGCCCAGCGGGACGAAATATTCGGTCGTTTTGACGATGAACGCGGCTGCGTCGGAACGCTTTTCGGCGATCTCCTCCACGCGGTTCAGGTTCGCCATTTTTTGCAGCAGCGGGTTGTATTCGCGATGATAATTGTCGTCCCCGATGACGTACAGTTCCAGCGCTTCCTTGTTCGGAATGTTGTGCTCCTTGCGGATGTTCCGCACGGACGAGACGGCCTCTTTGAGCTGTTCGATGCGTTCGAGCAGCGCCTGGTCGAACGGCTGCGGCGCGGGCAGCGCGGCGACCGTGATGCTTTCGCCGTCTTTGCGCGGAGCCATGTGCTGCCAGATTTCCTCGGTGATGAACGGCATGAACGGATGCAGCGTCCGGAGCAACCTGTCGAAGAACGCTTTCGTAGCGTCCATCGTCGCCCGGTCGGTCGGTTGCCGGTAGCCCGGTTTCACCATTTCAAGGTACCATCCGGAGAACTCGTCCCAGAACAGGCGGTACAGCTTCATCAACGCTTCCGAAATGCGGTATTCGGTAAAATCCTCTTCGATTTGGCCGAGCGTACGGTTCAGCATCGCGTCGAACCAGGATACGGCGAGCCGGTTGCTGTCGCTCTGCGCCAGCGAGTCGTCCACTTGCCAGCCGTTTACCAGCCGGTAAGCGTTCCATATCTTGTTGCCGAAGTTGCGTCCCTGTTCGCACAGCGCGTCGTCGAACAACAGGTCGTTGCCGGCCGCCGAGCACAGCAGCATCGCCAGCCGTACGCCGTCGGCCCCGTACTGTTCGATCAGGTCGAGCGGATCGGGCGAATTGCCGAGCGATTTGCTCATCTTGCGACGCAGTTTGTCGCGGACGATGCCGGTCAGGTAGACGTTCCTGAACGGCATTTCGCCCCGGTATTCGTATCCGGCGATGATCATCCGGGCGACCCAGAAGAACAGGATGTCGGGCCCGGTGACCAGGTCGTTGGTCGGGTAGTAGTATTTGATCTCCTCGTTTTCGGGGCGGTTGATGCCGTCGAACACCGAGATCGGCCATAGCCATGACGAAAACCACGTGTCGAGCACGTCGGGGTCGCGGCGTAGGTCGGTTGCCGTCAGCGAAGCGTCGCCGGTCTTTTCGCGGGCCAGCTTCAGCGCTTCTTCGGGCGTTTCGGCGACCACGTACCCCCCTTTGGGGAGGAAGTAGGCCGGGATCTGCTGGCCCCACCACAATTGCCGCGAGATGCACCAGTCCTTGACGTTCTCCATCCAGTAGCGGTACGTATTCTTGAATTTGGCCGGAACCAGCCGGATTTCGTCTTCCATGACCGCTTTGAGAGCCGGCTGGGCCAGTTCGGTCATCTTCAGAAACCACTGCATCGACAGCTTCGGCTCGATCGGCACGTTGGTGCGTTCCGAATATCCCACCTTGTTGGTATAGGCTTCGACCTTTTCGAGCAGGCCGGCGTCGGCGAGGTCTTTCTCGATCTGCCGGCGGACTTCGAAACGGTCCATGCCGGCGTAGCGTTCGCCGTGCTCGTTCAGCGTACCGTCGTCGTTGAAAATGTCGATGACTTCGAGGTTGTATTTTTCGCCGAGCATGTAGTCGTTCACGTCGTGGGCCGGGGTCACTTTCAGTGCGCCGGTTCCGAATTCGATGTCGACGTACTCGTCGCGGATCACCGGAATCGAACGGTCGATGAGCGGCACCAGCACGCGCGCATCCTGCGGCAGATCCCGGTAGCGCGGGTCGTTCGGGTTGACGCACAGCGCCGTGTCGCCGAGGATCGTTTCCGGCCGCGTCGTGGCTACGACGACGTAACGCGACGTTCCTTCGATTTTGTAGCGCAGGTAGTACAGCTTCCCCTGCGATTCGCGGTAGATGACCTCTTCGTCGGAAAGGGCGGTCTGCGCGGCGGGGTCCCAGTTGACCATTCGTACGCCGCGGTAGATTTTACCTTTTTTATACAGGTCGACGAATACTTTGATGACGCTTTCGCTCAGCGCCGGGTCCATCGTGAATTTGGTACGCTCCCAGTCGCACGAAGCGCCGAGTTTGCGCAGTTGGTTCAGGATGATGCCGCCGTGTTTCTCTTTCCACTGCCAGGCGTGTTTTAAAAATTCTTCGCGGGTCAGCGAATTTTTATCGATTCCGTCGGCTTTGAGTTTCTGGACGACTTTGGCTTCGGTGGCGATCGACGCGTGGTCGGTTCCCGGAACCCAGCAGGCGTTTTTGCCCTGCATCCGGGCACGGCGTACCAGCACGTCCTGTATGGTTTCGTTCAGCATGTGCCCCATGTGCAGCACTCCGGTCACGTTCGGCGGCGGGATGACGATCGTGTAGGGTTCCCTTCCGTCGGGCGTCGAGTGGAAAAAATTGTGGCGGATCCAGTAGTCGTACCACTTGGATTCGATCTGCTGCGGGGTGTATTTTGCACCGATTTCCATAAGTATTCCGAATTTTAGCATTAATCTCGCAAAAATAACAATTTTCCGGCAATTATTACAGGTTTGCCTTGGCCCAGGCGATCATCAGTTCGTTGCGGTCGGATTTCATCGCCCGCCGGTAGAGCCTGCGCACCGTGTCGAGCCATGCCAGCCGGCGGTCGGAGCCGCTGTCGCCCACTTCGTCGCGGCCGCCGGCGGCTTTGTACTGTTCGCGCGTCGTGCTGCAAATGCGGGCGTAACGGCCCGTGCGGGGTTTCAGGTCGGCATCGGTCAGGGTCAGGTAAAACGCCAACTGTTCGGGGGTGCAGTGCCCGTCTGCCGGGAAGCGGGCGCTGTCGGCCACGTACACCGTCACGCCGTCCTTGAACACGTACGGTTCGTAGCGCCCGGGCCGCTCCATCGCTTCGTAAACGACGCCCCGCACCGGGAACTGCGCCCCCGACTGGCCGCGTATCCACCGCAGCAGCCGGTCGGTATATTCGAAACCGAGGCTCCCTTTGACCTCCAGACAGGTCGTGGCAATCCACCGCGCCAGCCGCTCCGGCTCCGGATTCAGCAGATATACCCTGCCGGTTTTGGGGGCTCCGGTGCGAACGTCTCGGCCGGTACGGTATTCGTAAAGTCGAACGTTGAAACCCTCCCAGCCGGGCAGCGAGCGGGTTTCGCCGATCAATTTTTCGGCCATGTAGGCGCGGGACAGCAATTGCCTGCACCGTTCGGTCAGCGCGGGCAGACTGTCGCGCACCCACGCTTTCGGCAGCGGCCGGGCCGGACAGCAAGCGATGCCCGAAAATACGAGCAACAGGCTCAGAATGTAGCTTTTCACGATTCGTATCATTTTACGTCGTAAAGATAGCGATTTGCAATAATAGGGGCTGTTTTTTCGTTTCTATTTTGAAAAACTTTAAGATTGGCGGCTGTTTTGACCTGTGTCGAAAAGCGGGCGACGGCGCATTTCGCCGGGAACAGTTTGTTGATTTTAGTTAAAATGCACTATATTTGCAGATTAAACAGAGACAAAGATGAGTAAAAAATATAATAAGAAAGAGGACTTCGCAGGCATATCAGATATGCTCGAAGGCCGTCACCATGTAATCCCGATCATGGCGGGCGAAGATGGTGATATGGGAGAAAACGTAGTGATTCCGGAGGTGTTGCCGATTCTGACGTTGCGCAGTTCGGTGCTTTTCCCGGGGTCGATCACGCCGATTACGGTCGGCCGCGACAAGTCGATGAAACTGGTTCGCGAGGTGGAGAGCGGCGGAAGTATCCTCGGCGCCGTGCTGCAAAAGGAGTCGGAGGTCGAACAACCCGGCCCGGACGATTTGTACCGTGTCGGAACGGCGGCCCGCATCCTGAAAGTGCTCGAAATGCCGAACGGCAATCTGACCGTTATCCTGCACGGACTGGACAAGATCGAAATCCGCGATTTCATCATGACGGAGCCTTATTTCAGGGCTTCGGTCGCTCCGCTGAAGGATTCGATTCCCGAGCCGACGAACATCGAGTTCGAGGCGCTGGTCGATTCGATCAAGGACGTCGCGCTGAATATTATCAATATTTCGCCGCAGATGCCCAAAGAGGCGACTTTCGCGATCAAGAATATCGATAACAAACGCGGGACGATCAACTTCATCTGTTCGAACATGGATCTGCCCGACGCCGACCGCCAGCGTTTGCTGGAGGCTCCGGGCCTGCTGGCGCGTGCGCGCCGGCTGTTGGAGATACTGGTGCGCGAGCAGCAGATCGCCGAGCTGAAAAACGAAATCCAGGGTAAGGTGAAGCAGAACATCGACCAGCAGCAGCGCGAGTATTTCTTGCAGCAGCAGATCCGCACGATCCAGGACGAGCTGGGCGGCGATCCGGCCGACAAGGATCTGGACGACCTGCATGAACGCGCCGCGAAGAAGCGCTGGAAGCCGGAGGTGAAGGAACTGTTCTTCAAAGAGCTGTCCAAACTCGAACGGATGAACCCGGCGGTGGCCGAATATTCGGTGCAACTCAATTACCTGCAACTGATGCTCGACCTGCCGTGGGACACCTATACGAAGGATAACCTCGACCTCGCCCATGCGAAAAAACGGCTCGACAACGACCATTTCGGGCTCGACGAAGTGAAAGACCGGATTCTGGAGCACCTGGCCGTAATCAAGCTCAAAGGCGACCTGAAATCGCCGATCCTGTGTCTGTACGGTCCTCCGGGGGTCGGTAAGACTTCGCTCGGCAAGTCGGTGGCGGCTGCGCTGAAGCGCAAGTTCGGGCGTATCTCGCTCGGCGGCCTGCACGACGAGGCCGAGATCCGCGGGCACCGCAAAACGTATATCGGCGCAATGCCGGGGCGGATCATTCAGACGATCAAGCGCGCCGGCTCGTCGAACCCGGTGATTATCCTCGACGAGATCGACAAAGTGACCGTCAGCAACCACGGCGACCCGTCGTCGGCGCTGCTCGAAGTGCTCGATCCGGAACAGAACACGACGTTCCACGACAACTACCTCGATACGGAGTACGACCTGTCGAAAGTGCTGTTCATCGCAACGGCCAACAACGTAGCGAACATCCCGGCGCCGCTGCGCGACCGGATGGAGATGATCAATATTCCGGGCTATATCCTGGAGGATAAGATACAGATTGCCCGCAAGCACCTGATCCCGAAGCAGCTCGAGGCGCACGGCGTCCCGGCCAAGCAGTTCAGGATGGGGCCGAAGGTGATCGAGAAGGTGATCGGCGAGTATACCCGCGAATCGGGCGTGCGCGCGCTGGACAAGAACATCGCGAAGATCGTCCGCACGCGTGCGAAGAACATCGGTTTCGACGAACAGTTCAAGCCGGAGGTGACGGCTGCCGACGTGGAGAAAATCCTCGGCGTGCCGCGTTTCCAGAGGGAGGAGTATGAGGTCGGCGGCATTGTCGGCGTCGTGACGGGGCTGGCTTGGACGGAGGTCGGCGGCGATATCCTGTATATCGAGTCGATCCTGACGCCGGGCAAGGGCGCCCTGACGATGACGGGCAACCTCGGCGACGTGATGAAGGAGTCGGCCACGATCGCGCTGCAATGGGTCAAGGCCCACAGCCGGGAGCTGGGGATCGATCCGGAGATGTTCAGCAAGTACGACGTGCACATCCACGTGCCGGAGGGAGCGATCCCGAAGGACGGGCCGAGCGCCGGTATCACGATGGTGACTTCGCTCGTATCGACTTTCACCGGCCACAAGGTCAAAGAGCGCGTCGCGATGACGGGCGAGACGACCCTCCGGGGCCGCGTGATGCCCGTCGGCGGGATCAAGGAGAAAATCCTCGCCGCCAAGCGCGCCGGTATCCACGAGATCATCCTCAGCGAGGATAACCGCAAAGATATTTCGGAGATCAAACCCGAGTACCTCGGCGGCCTGAAGTTCAATTATGTGAAGACCAACAGCGACGTGCTGAAATTGGCGGTGATGTGATGCGGGTAGTGGTGGGCCTCTCCGGAGGCGTCGATTCGAGCGTGGCGGCCTACCTGCTCAAGGAGCAGGGATACGATGTGGTGGGGCTTTTCATGCGCAACTGGAAGGATACGACCGGGACGCTCGAAGGCGATTGCCCGTGGTACGACGACCACATGTTCGCCGAACTGGTGGCCAAGCGGCTCGACATCCCGTTTCATCTGATCGACCTGAGCGATGAATACCGCCGCCGCGTCGTGGACTATATGTTTGCCGAGTACGGCCGGGGACGGACGCCGAACCCGGACGTGCTTTGCAACCGCGAAATCAAGTTCGACGCCTTCCTGAAAGCGGCGCTTGACCTGGGGGCCGATTACGTGGCTACGGGTCATTACTGTCGCCGCGAGGACGTCGAGATCGACGGGCGCACGGTACACCGTCTGCTGGCGGGCAGCGACCCGAACAAAGACCAGAGTTATTTCTTGTGTCAGTTGACCCAGCGGCAGCTTTCGCGCGCGCTGTTTCCGATCGGACACCTGCTGAAGCCGGAGGTTCGGCGGATCGCCGCCGAACAGCACCTGGCTACGGCGGCCCGCAAGGATTCGCAGGGCATCTGTTTCGTCGGCAAGGTCGATCTGCCGGTGTTCCTGCAACAGTGGTTGGAGGCCCGCGAGGGCGATATCGTCGAGGTGCCGGCCTCGTGGGACGGCTACCGTCCGCTGGCCGACGGCGCGACGCTCGATGAGTTGGCTGCGCCGTACGCGTACCGCGAGACGGACGGAACGTGCGTCGGACGGCATCGCGGGGCGCATTTCTTCACGATCGGGCAGCGCAAGGGCCTGAACGTCGGAGGCAAGCCGGAGCCGTTGTTCGTGATTGCGACGGACGTGGAGCGCAACGTGCTGTACGTCGGCCAGGGACAGCGACATCCGGGACTTTACCGGCGCGGGTTGCGCATTCTGCCGGACGAGATGCACTGGGTACGTCCCGACCGGGCGTTGCAGCCGGGCGCGAGCGCGCGGTTCCGGATGCGGATACGCTACCGGCAGCCGTTGCAGGACGGCGTGCTGCATGTGACGCCCGAGGGCGGGTATATCGTGTTCGACGAGCCGCAGCGCGGCGTTACGGCCGGGCAGTTCGCCTCGTGGTACGACGGCGAGGAATTGATCGGATCGGGGGTGATTCATTGTTAAGGCAAGTGCGGCCTGCGGATGCGGGCCGGGTAAAACGGAGCGGGGAGCGTCCCAAAACGCTCCCCGCTCCGTTTTGTTATTCGGCTTTAAGCTCGTCTTTTTCGGCTCTCCGGGCGTCGTACAGGGCGTTCAGCAGGCCCAGCCTTTTTTGACGCCGGATTGCAGGACGCTGAGCAGGTCGGCGTCCGGACGAGCGTTTCCGACCCCTAAAAATTACCCGAAAACTTCATCTTTTGAATAAAAAATGCGATATTTGTCATTCGGTTTAATTCTATAAATAAGAGATTATGTTAAGCGGAGGTAGAACGAAAATTGCAGAGCTGTTGAAATCAACGGCGTTCGGTACGGAAGTAGTCGTCAAAGGCTGGGTCAGAACCAAACGCGGAAATAAAAACGTAGCTTTCATCGCCGTCAACGACGGCTCGATCATCCATAATATCCAGGTCGTAGCCGACGTAGCCAAATTCGACGAAAACCTCCTCAAGGAGATCACCACCGGCAGTTGCGTCAAAGTCGCCGGCACGCTGGTCGAATCGCTCGGCTCCGGCCAGCCCGTCGAAATACAGGCTTCGTCGATCGAGATCTACGGCACCGCCGATCCCGAAACGTACCCGTTGCAGAAGAAAGGCCATTCGCTCGAATTCTTGCGCGAAATAGCCTATTTGCGCCCGCGTACCAACACTTTCGGCGCCGTGCTCCGTATCCGCCATGCGATGGCTTACGCGATCCACAAATATTTCAACGACCACGGATTTTTCTACTTGCATACGCCGCTGATCACCGGCAGCGACGCCGAAGGCGCCGGAGCGATGTTCGGCGTCACTACGCTCGACCTGAACGATGTGCCCAAAACCCCGGAAGGCGCGGTCGATTACAGCCAGGATTTCTTCGGGAAACCCTGCAACCTGACCGTCTCCGGCCAGCTCGAAGGCGAACTCGGCGCGCTGGCCCTGTCGCAGATCTATACGTTCGGCCCGACGTTCCGAGCCGAAAACTCGAACACCCCGCGCCACCTGGCCGAGTTCTGGATGATCGAGCCGGAAGTCGCTTTCTTCGAGTTGGAAGACAATATGGAACTGGCCGAGGACTTTTTGAAGTACCTGATCCGCTATGCCCTCGATAACTGTCAGGACGACCTGCAGTTCCTCGCCAAGATGTACGACGCGGAGCTGATCGACCGCCTGAAGTTCGTCGTCGAAAACGATTTCGTCCGCCTCGACTATACCGAGGGGATCGATATCCTGGTCAAAAGCGGCGTGAAGTTCGAATTCCCGGTCAGTTGGGGACTCGACCTGCAGAGCGAGCACGAACGCTACCTGGTCGAACGGCATTTCAAGAAACCGGTCATCTTGATTAACTATCCGAAGGAGATCAAAGCGTTCTACATGAAGCAGAACGACGACGGCAAGACCGTTCGCGCGATGGACGTGCTGTTCCCGAAGATCGGCGAGATCATCGGCGGGTCGCAGCGCGAGGAGAACCTCGACAAACTGCGCCGGCGCATCGAAGAGGTCGGCGTACCCGAGAAAGATATCTGGTGGTACCTCGATACCCGCCGATGGGGAAGCGCTCCGCACAGCGGTTTCGGTCTCGGCTTCGAGCGGCTGCTGCTGTTCGTGACCGGAATGGGTAACATCCGCGATGTGATTCCGTTCCCCCGGACGCCGAAGAACGCGGAGTTTTAGTCCGGGTTAAATTCTTGCACACGGGACGGCGGTTTCAGGATATAAGATAAGTCTTATCCTGTTATAAAGTCCCCTTTCTGCGGGCTGCCTTTCAATAGATTTATAATTATCTTTGTAATTATACAGAAGATACGTAAATCTATTGAATCAGTTATTGAAAATTGAAAAGCTATGTCCAATCTTAATCAACGCCAAGTTCAAAAATTGCTCCAGAAGCTGTCGCCGCAGCAGATCCAGATGATCAAACTGCTGGAGCTTCCGGCCTTGCAACTCGAGCAGCGCATCAAGCAGGAAATCGAGGAGAATCCCGTACTCGAAGAAGAACCGTCCGAAGATCAGGAAGAGGAGCAGCCCAAGGAGGTATCCGTCGAAGAATATTTCGCCGAAGACGATACTCCACGCTACAAGTATCACGCCAACAACTACTCTCCCGACGACCAGAAACGTCCCGTTTACCTGACCGAAGGTATGTCGCTGCACGAGTACCTGATCGAACAGCTCGGATTCAAAAATCTGTCCGAACGCGAGATGACGTTGGCCAAATACATGGTCGGCAGCATCGACGACGACGGATATTTGCGTCGAAACCTGTCATCCATTTCGGACGACATCGCCTTTAGTCTCGGCATCGAAACTTCCGAGGAGGAGCTCGAACGCATCCTGCGAGTGATCCACCAGTTGGAGCCGGTGGGGATCGGTTCGCGCAACCTGCAGGAGTGCCTGTTGCTGCAAATGAACGCGCGCGAGGAGCTGTCGGAATCCGAAAAGCTGGCCCGGAAAATCCTGACCAACTACTTCGACGAATTTACGAAAAAACACTACGAAAAGCTGATGACGCGGCTGTCGGTCGGCGAAGACGAGTTCCGCGACGCGATCGAGGAGATCGTGCACCTGTCGCCGAAGCCGGGTAATCTGTACAGCGACGGCAAAAGTTCGGCCCAGCCCTATATTATGCCCGATTTTACGCTCGACTACCAGAACGGTATTTTCGAGCTGAGCCTGAATTCGTCGAACATTCCCGATCTGAAAGTGAATCGCCGTTACATGGAGATGATCCGCAGCATGAGCGCCGGCAGCGGCCAAAGCGCCGAGCAGAACAAGGAGGCGATCCAGTTCGTCAAGAATAAGATCGATTCGGCGAAGTGGTTCATCTCGGCGATCAAGCAGCGGCACGACACGCTGATGCGGACGATGCAGGCGATTCTCGACTACCAACGCGAATTTTTCGTCGACGGCGACCAGTCGAAGCTGCGGCCGATGATCCTCAAGGACATCGCCGACGCTACGGGGCTCGACGTTTCGACCATTTCGCGCGTGGTGAATAGCAAATACGTGCAGACGCAGTTCGGTATCCTGTCGCTCAAACAGTTGTTTTCCGAAGCGATGCAGACCGACAGCGGCGAGGAAGTGTCGTCGTACGAGATCAAGAACATCCTCTCTGAGTGCATCGACAAGGAGAACAAGCGCAAGCCGTTGACCGACGAGACGCTGATGGATATCCTGAACGACAAGGGATACCGCATCGCGCGCCGCACGGTGGCCAAATACCGCGAGATGCTGGGGATTCCGGTCGCCCGGTTGCGCAGGCAGTTGTAGGCGGACGCCGTACCGCCGCGTCGGCTGCGGAATTCTGCCCTCCGGGAGCACCGTTCCCCGATATTTGTGCTATCTTTGTTTCCGAAAACCGGGAAAGTCATGGAATATTCCGTATGGAACCGTTTGAGCCGCGGTATTTCGGCGCTGATGCATCCTTTCGTCATTCCGACGTGGGCGGTACTACTGATGCTGTACGGGCCGACGGTGATGGTCAACATGCCGCCGCGGGTGAAGTTTTTCCTGCTGGGCATCGTGGCGCTCAATACGCTGCTGCTGCCGGCTTTTTCCATCGGGGTGCTGCGGTGGTTCCGCGTGATTCCCGACTGGTCGTTGCAGGATCAGAAAACGCGGATGCTGCCGATGGGAATCGTCGCCGTTTGTTACCTGATGTGCATCGTGGCGATGTCCAACATGCTGTTCGCATTCCTGATCACCCGTTTTCTGATCGCCGCGCTGTGTTGCGTCGCCTTCGCGTTTTTCGTGAACCTGTATTGGAAAATCAGCCTGCATATGACTGCCGCGGGCGGTCTGCTCGGTATGCTCGCCGTGGTGTGTTACGCCGGGTTGGCCAATCTCCAGCAGGCGCTCGTCGGATGCCTGCTGCTGGCCGGCTTGCTCGGGAGCGCCCGTCTGCGGCTGGGCAGCCACAATTTGGCCCAGGTCGCCGCCGGAGCCGGCGGCGGAGCGGTTATCTCGGTGGTCGTTATTCTTTTTTTCTGATTTCGAAAAAAATTGCGGATCGCTTGTCGGCGTTTTGTATGTTTGGTTTTCGAAAAAAACTTATCTTTGTTAACAATACGATTAACCTAACAAGATAAGTATGAGAAAATCAATTTTACTCGCTGCTGCACTGCTATTCGGAACCGCCGGTTTTGCCCAATGGCAGCCGGTCGGGGACAAGATCAAAACTCCGTGGGCCGACCAAGTCGATCCGCAGAATCCGCTGCCGGAATACCCGCGTCCGCTGATGGAGCGTGACCGGTGGCAGAACCTGAACGGGCTGTGGGATTACGCCATCGTTCCGGTCGGCGCGCAGCCGGAAAAGTACGACGGAAAAATTTTGGTGCCGTTCGCCGTCGAATCGAGTCTTTCGGGCGTTCAGAAGCGTCTCGGCGGAGAGAACGAACTATGGTATTCGCGCGAGTTCGCCGTGCCTGCTAAATGGGCCGGGGAGCGGGTGCTGTTGCATTTCGGGGCCGTGGACTGGAAAACGGACGTATGGGTCAACGATGTCCTGGTCGGTCGGCATACGGGCGGTTATACCCCGTTTACGTTCGATATTACCGCCGCGCTGAATAAGAAAGGAACCAATACGCTGAAGGTAAAAGTTTGGGATCCGACCGACGTCGGTTACCAACCGCGCGGTAAGCAGGTGAATAATCCCAGCGGGATCTGGTATACGCCCGTCAGCGGGATATGGCAGACCGTATGGCTCGAACCGGTGCCTGCGAAGTACATCGCCGGGATTCGCACCACGCCCGATATCGACCGGAAGACCCTGCGCGTGGAGGTCGACGCCGCTGCCGCGCAGGTTTCCGATATGGTAGAGGTGACCGTGCTGGACGGAGGAAAAGAGATTGCCCGGGCGAAGGCAGTGAACGGCGTTCCGGTGGAGGTCGCGATGCCGGCGGACATGAAACTGTGGAGCCCCGACTCCCCGTTCCTGTACGACCTGAAGGTCGCGCTCGTTTCAGACGGCAAGGAGGTCGATCGAGTGGACAGCTATACAGCGATGCGTAAGTATTCGACCGCCCGCGATGCCGACGGAATCATGCGGCTGCAACTCAATAACAAGGATATTTTCCATTTCGGCCCGCTCGACCAGGGCTGGTGGCCCGACGGCCTGTATACGGCCGCGACCGACGAAGCGCTCGAATACGATGTGATCAAGACGAAAGACTTCGGATTCAACATGATCCGCAAGCACGTCAAGGTGGAGCCGGCTCGTTGGTATACTTTTTGCGATCGTCACGGGATCATGGTATGGCAGGACATGCCCAGCGGCGACGGCGGTCCGCAGTGGCAGATGAAGCAGTATTTCGACGGGGCCGAATGGAAACGCGGCGCGGAATCGGAGGCCAACTACCGCAAGGAGTGGAAAGAGATCATGGACTACCTCTATTCGAATCCCTGTATTGCCGTGTGGGTTCCGTTCAACGAAGCGTGGGGACAGTTCAAAACGCACGAGATCGCCGAATGGACCAAAACCTACGATCCGACCCGGTCGGTGAATTCGGCCAGCGGCGGAAACCACTACACCTCCTGCGGCGATATCCTCGACCTGCATAATTATCCGCAGCCCGAGCTGTACCTGTACGACACGAAGCGCGTGACGGTGCTCGGCGAGTACGGCGGTATCGGGTATGCCGTCGACGGGCATCTGTGGGTGCCCGACCGCAATTGGGGATACGTGCAGTTCAAGAGCCCGGAAGAGGTGACCGACGCCTACCTCAAATATACCGGTATGCTGAAGGATATGATAAAACGCGGATTTTCGGCCGGCGTCTATACGCAGACCAGCGACGTCGAGATCGAGGTGAACGGGCTGATGACCTACGACCGGAAGCTGATCAAGGTGGACGAGGCGAAAATCAGCGCGCTGAACAAAGCGATCTGTAAATCGTTGGACAAGTAAACAAAAAAAGAAACGGAGTGCACAATAAACGGTGCGTCCTTTTCGTTCTACTACCGAGTTTTAGATAGTAAAAACAAGGTGGTCTTATTCAGAAAATGCGGCGGGTATGGGATCCTGCCGCATTTTTTATCCGGGAGGCCGGGAAAGAGATGCCGTTCCGCCGACCGGACGTTTTGTCCGGATATGCGTGCCGAAACGGCAGTTTGGCGAGAAACCGGAAAATGTGGCACGTATTTTGGTAATTCATAAATACGACAGAGGGATTCTAAAAAGGGTTTATAAACCCGAAACGATCCGGATGCAAAGATTGGCACAGAGTTTGAAGTATAATACATCGAAGGAAAGAAGTAAAGTGGACAAGCAACAAGGTTTCTTCATTTATTTAAGTTTGGGTTAGTAGTTTAGGGATAATTCCCCGGAAAAGAGGCAACCGCGACGGTTCCCTCTTTTTTGTTTTTGCGATTCCTTACAAACGCTACGGGGGAGCGAACGATCGTTTGCTCCCCCGTAGGCTCGACCGGTATGATTCGGGCTTTTGTCTATAATTATATCATTTTATCGGTCGGTTGAAAAAATAGTCTGTTCCGTAGGTGGCTTTTTAACGGCAAGACGCCGTGTGTTTCACACGGCGTCTTGTTCGGTATCGGAAAATGTTTCCCGTCCTATTTCTTGTGGAGACGGATCGCGCGGATGTACAGCGGGGTTCCGTTGATGTTGTTGATATCGAAACGCAGCCGGTCTCCCTTTTTGCCCGCATTCGGGAAGTTCTGCAATACCTGGGCCTTGCCTGCGGTCAGGTCGAACGTGATGGACTTCCAGTCATTTGAGGCCGGAATCGACAGGTTGGGGATCGATCCGCCCGCTGCGATCTGGAGGAACAGTTCGAGACTGGCGCTCTTCGCGCATTTGTATTCGAACGATAGGTAATTCTCGTCGGCTGCGATGTCGCGGGTCAGCGACGCCGTGAAGATATACGGGTCGTCCGGTTTCCCTGCTTCGGGTTCGGACGGTTCGTACAGGTAGCTGTAACCGGTTTCGTAGCTGAAATAATCCGTAAGGTCTTCGAAACGCCCCAGTTGGTTGGCGGATTCGGTCTGCAGTCCCAGGAAGAGGGCTGCGGCCAGCGTGGATTCTTCGGCGTTGCGCGCCCGGATATGCAGGTTCCGGAGTTCGAGCTCGGTTCCGGCCCCGTCGCCGATCACGAGCCGGAAACGGGAGCCTATCCCGCCCCATGCGGCCTCGGCGATCTGCTGGCCGAGGTCGAACGAATAGGTCGTCCATTGCGATGCCGCGGAGAGCGGTTTGATCTTATAGACGGTCTGCGTTATATCGTCCAGGACGATTGCCAGCGAAATCGCCTTGCCGCTCTTGTATTCGAACGTGAGCACCTTGTCCGATATGCCGTCGGCGACCCGCTGGGTCGTGAACGATGCGTCGGCGCCCGTGGCGGTCAGTTTGTAGGTATAGCCGGTCGTAGGCGACGAGGCTTCCTCCTCTACGGTCAGGTTGTTGCTGTCCTTGATATAAAAATATCCTTTCGGGAAGTTCGGATCGTCGTCTACGTCTTCGCCGTTCATCCGGATCTGAGCGAAACGGGAACGGATTTCGTCGACCGTGCCGATCTTCAGGTAGACGTCGTATTCGAAGACGAGTCCTTTGGTGATGGCGAAAGTCCGCAGCGGCGCGAAATAGGAGCAACTGCCGCCGGTCGGACCGGACGAACCGCCGTTGAAACGGTAGTTGGTCGATAACGGCGATCCGGGCGAGTAAACGCCGATGCCCCATTGCGAGTCGTCCACGTAAGCGGCCCAGTGTTCGTCGCGGGTATGCTTTTCGTTCGGCCAGCCCGGAACGACCGTGGTCAGCGCGGCATTGGTCCACGGACTGTCGCCCTTGTAATATACCAGGTTCTTCAGGGCATAGTCTACGAAGACGGCCGGAACTTCCTGTTCGGTAGCCGGATGGTCGGTCGCGTCCGCCCCCGTGTTGCGGAACGTATAGTGAATGTGGGCCACGTCGCCGTCGAGTGTGATTTTTTCTTCCATCTGACATTCGGTCAGCAGCTTGCCGGAAGCCCAGTGCACCGGAACCGAAACGATTTCCAAGCTGGAGCTGGTGATATTCTGCGACAGGATTTCCGGTTTCTGACCGCGCCATCCGCCGCCCTGAATCGGGTTCCACACCCAATCCTTACCGTCCCATTTGCTGCCGTCCGCTTCTCCGTAATAGGATTGCTGGACGAAACGTCCTTCGTCGGCATGGTTCAGTAGGTTGCGCTTGGTATTTACTTCCGAGAAGTGGAAGATCGATCCGCCGTGGGTCAGGTCGATACCCAGTTGGACGACTCCGTTGTTGAGGTAGGTCGCGTTCTGCATACCCGCTTCCGGCCACGCTTCCACCGGCGTGGCGGTGCCGGTTACGGCTTCCGATTGCTTGCCGTTGTCGTATACGGCCGCTACCGAGAACGTATATTCGGTTCCGTTGGTCAGTCCGGTCGCCTCGTATCCGGTCGTGTCGGCCTTGACGGTGGCGCTTCCGTTTCCGGGCGTCCAGCTTACGGCGTATTCTTTCAATCCTTCGACGTTCTTGGGAGCTTTCCACGAAAGGTTCGCTTTTTTATCGGGCGCCGTGATTACCAGTCCGGTCGGAGCAGCCGAGAACGGCGTGCCCTGTTCGACGAGGGCGTTCGACTTTTTGCCGTCGTCGTATGCGGCCGCTACCGAGAACGTATACTGGGTTCCGTTGGTCAGTCCGGTCGCCGTATAGGTGGTCGTGCCGGCCGCTACGGTAGCGCTTCCGTTTCCGGGCGTCCAGCTTACGGCGTATTCTTTCAGTCCCTCGCCGTTTTCGGGAGCCTGCCAAGAAAGGGTGATTTCTTTATCCCACGGGGTTACGACCAGGTCGGTCGGTTCCGGTTTGACCGATGCGGCCGGAGTGCCCTGCTTGGTCACCACTTCCGATTTTTGCCCGTTGTTGTACACGGCGGCGATGGAGAAGGTATAGGCGGTTCCGTTGGTCAGTCCGGTGGCGGTGTACAGCGTCGTTCCCGCCTGGACGGTCGCCTGCCCGTCCTCCGGTGTCCAGGTAATGGAGTACTCCTTGAGATTCTCGCTTTCCGGCGCGGTCCAGCTCAGCGTGACGCTACCGTCGCCCGCCTGTACAGCCGCATTGGTCGGCGCCGGCGTCGGATACGACGCGTCGGCATTGTCTTTCTTGCACGACATAAACATCAACGCCGGCAATAACAGTAGCAAAGTACTGACTTTGAAAAATTTTTTCATAGATGGAAAAATTTAGTTTAAAAATCAAATAAAATTGCGTTGTGGTTTGTCGGGGTCGGACCATTCCACAGGAACAGCTCCAACGGTTAAGTTGTAAACAAATGTAGAATAAATTTCCGAATTTCGTCTTATCCGGAGTCGAATTTCGTACGATTCGGGGCAGGATTCTTCCTGCGGGCTTGCCCGGTGCGGCGAAGACTGTGGCGGCGCGGAACGGATTGTCGTAAAGTAGGAGAGGGGTTACCGTCTCGAAAACAGCCATTTAAGCATTTGCAGCAGGATCAGGATCGAGGTGGCGATCAGGATGAAGTGTCCGTAACCGTTGTCGCGGTCGAACACGATCAGGACGATCGATCCGATGAAGAGTCCGATCAGCATGATGACGTAGGCGATCCGGCGACTGACCATTCGGATGGTTTTGATAAACAGCGTGTTGTCGTCGAGGATGACGTCGTGTTTGATTTTGCCTTCTTTCAGTTTGTAGAGGATCTCGCTGACGTCGTTCGGGAAATCCCGGATGAAACTGACGTAATTGTTCAGCGTGTCGTAGATTTCGGAGGCGATGCGGCGCGGCGAATATTTTCCCTTGACGACTTCTTTGGCGTAGGGGACGATGACCGGCGCCAGCGCCAGCGACGGATCGAGCGACGTGGCGAATTTTTCGAGTGTGGCCAACGCCTTGATCAGCATAAAGATGCCCGACGGAATTTGCAATTTGTACTTGACGATGATGTCGACGCAGTTCTGGATCGCTCCGGCGAAGTTGATCGTTTCTATCGGGATGCCGGTATACTGCATCATCATCTGGTGGATTTCGAATTTCAGTTCTTCGCGGTGTTCGAAGAATTTCTTACCGCACAGCGTGACCAGCGCATGCGAAATCGTGTCGCTGTTGCGCGAGACGAAGCCGATGGCGAAATCGGCCAGGAAGTCGAGGTCGCGGGGCGTGAGCGCCCCGACCATCCCGAAGTCGATGAAGCCGATGACGTTGCCTTCCATCACGAAGATATTGCCCGGATGCGGGTCGGCGTGGAAGAATCCGTGCTTCAGGATCATCGTGAGCAGGGCGTCGGCGCCGTTGCGGGCGATTTGCGACAGGTCGAGTCCCGCCGCCTGCAACGCCCCGAGGTCGTCGGGCGGAATGCCGTGGATCTTCTCCATCACGAGCAGCTTTTTCGTGCAGTGCTGCGTATGGACGACGGGAATGTGCACCGACGGGTTGTCCTTGAACATGATCCGGAAGCGGTTGATATTCGACGCTTCGATCGTGTAGTCCAATTCTTTGAGGATCGTGGCCGAAAATTCGTCGATCAGGCCGGTGATGTTCATCGCGGCCAGTTCCGGGTACTGCTTCGCGAAGCGTTTGGACAGGTATTTCAGCAGGTAAATGTCCAGTTTGATCTTGTTCTCGACGAAGGGACGTTGGATTTTGACGACCACCTCGTCGCCGGACAACAGGCGTCCCTGATAGACCTGCCCGATCGAGGCGGCGGCCAGCGGCAGCCGGTCGAATTCGCTGAAAACCTGTTCGAGCGGAGCGTTCAGCTCTTTTTCGATCAGCGCGATGGCGTATTCGCTGTCGAACGGGACGGCGCGGGACTGCAGTTTTTTGAGTTCGATCCGGAATTTCTCCGAAACCATATCCGGGCGGTCGGCCAGGATCTGCCCGAATTTGACGAACGTGGGGCCGAGATCTTCGATGGTCATCCGGATCCGTTCCGGAGTCGTGTGGACGATTTTGTGGACTTTGCGGCGCCGTTTTCCGAAACGGGTGTGCGCGAACAACTCCCCGAACGAATGCTTGATCAGGATTCCCATGATCTGGAAAGCCCGGTTCATCTGCAGGAACGATATGTAGATGCTGACGATTTTCATAACGTTTTATTGTTGAGCGTCCTGTTTAGTTCTTCGAGCGTGCGGTTCAGTCGATCCATCTTCTCGATCAGCTCGCGGTTGTCCGCCGCGGGCGGTTCCGCGTCGCGGGTCTGCGCGAACAACTGCCGCAGCAGCAGTTCGTCCTTCAGCGATTCGGCCATCCGCAGCAGGCTCTCCGCGATGTGCTCGCTGCGCTGCGGGTCGGCGTCCATCTTTTCCGAAATGATTTTCGAAACTTTGTCGACGAAAAGATCCCTTTCCGACAGTCCGATCGTGAGGATCAGTCGCATGATGTTGCTGTACAGTGCTTTCATCGTATCGTAATCACAGTGCAATATTACGTATAATTTGCCGGAAAATGCAAGATGTTTGCCAATTCCGCCGTAAATTTGTCATAACGAAGACCGCCGGCCGCACTTCGCGGGGCGAATCTCCTCCGCCGGGCGCAACGGGAACCGCCCCGGCATGACAATTGCTGGATAAGATGCAGATTGCGTAGATTTTATACGGTCCGTATACGGAGATCGGATCGCGCGGCGTTTTTTTAACAGAGGCATACCGAAATAATAATGCGTGTTATGAAAAAGATTGTTTTGATCGTTTTGTTGACGTTGCTGGGCGGCGGATTGTCCGCGCAGACGAATTCCCGCAAAGCGGCCCGACAGGTCGAGAAAGCGCGCCGGGCCGCGATGGACAGCGTGTTGCACCTCGGTGCGGTGCAGGCTTTGGAAAGCGGCGCTTTCGTAGTCGAAGTCGACCGGCTTATTTTCAAACGGGGGCGTACGGCCAGCGTCAGTTCGAATACGAATTTCGTTTCCCGCGACGGCGACGAGGCGTTCGTGCAGATAGCCTTCAATACGGTGCTGGCCGGGCCGAACGGCGTGGGCGGCATTACGGTGCGCGGAAACGTGTCGGATGTCACCGTCCGGACGGACAAAAAAGGATATCTCTACTACGGGATGAACGTTCAGGGGATCGGGATCTCCGCGCGGGTCGATATCATGCTGATTCCGGGCGCCGACCGCGCCAGCGTGACCGTCGATCCGAATTACAGCAGCAACCGGATTACGATGGAAGGAAGGGTGCTTCCCTCTGTCGATTCGAGGGTCTTTAAGGGACGTTTTCACTAATAAAGGCGTTTCCGGAAAATCCGCCGCCCCGCGCCAGTCAGAAATCCTGATTGGCGCGGGGCGGCGTGCATGGTGCGGAATGTTACCGTTCCGGCGGGTAGTCCGACAGGATGCCGCTCGTATGGCGGAATTGCTGGAAAACGAGCGGGTCGCCGGCGAATCGGGCCGAAAGTTCTTCCCGGACGGCGTCGTCGTGGACGCCCGGAATCAGCGTCGTGCGGAACCGGTAGTCGATCCCGCTGTTGCGCAGCAGGTCGATCGACCGTTGCACGTTGTCCATCTGGCGGTCGGTGACGGCCGGATAGATTTTCGCGTAGTGTTCGCGGTCGGGGATCGTTTTGATATCCATGGCCACGCAGTCGACCAGTCCCATGTCGATCAGGGCGGACAATAGTTCCGTATTCGTCCCGTTGGTATCGAGCTTGATCCGGTATCCGAGCCTTTTGACTCTCTCCAGAAAGCCGGTCAGTCCGGGGTGCAGGGTCGGCTCGCCGCCGGTTACGACGACTCCTTCGATCCACTCCCTGCGCCGCCGCAGGTAGTCGAAAATGACCGTTTCGGACAGATCGGGTAGGTGATCGGTCAGCGAGGGGAGTACCAGCGACGGGTTGTGGCAGTAGTCGCACCGGAAATTGCATCCTTTGGTGAATACGACGGCCGAAAGTACTCCCTCCCAATCGATCAGACTCTGTTTGACAAAACCTCCGATTCGCATGTCAGATCGCTGTTTCGTGGACGATCCGGCGGTCGAACAGCTTGCGGTCGGCGAACTCCTCCCGTTTCCCGTCGTTCCACTGGCTTACCGGGCGCATGTATCCGACGATACGGCTGTATACTTCCGCCTTCCCGCCGCATTTGGGACAGACGAAATGTTCGCCGGACAGGTAGCCGTGCGAAGGACAGATGCTGAACGACGGCGACAGCGTGATGTAGGGCAGCCGGAACCGGCCGGTCACGCGGCGCACCATGTCTCGGGCGGCTGCGGGCGATACGGCGCTTTCGCCGGTGAAGACGTGGAACACCGTTCCCCCGGTGTACAACGCTTGTAGCGGATCCTGCATTTCGAGCGCTTCGTACAGGTCGTCGGTAAAGTTTACCGGCAGGTGGGTCGAATTGGTGTAGTAAGGCTTGGCGCCTTTCAGCAGTCGGTCGGCTTGGTTCGCCGTGATGATATCCGGATAACGCTTGGTATCGAGCATCGCGAACCGGTAGGCGGTGCTTTCGGCCGGAGTGGCTTCGAGGTTGTAGATATTGCCGGTTTCCTCCTGGAATACGGCCAGCACGTCCCGCATGAAGCGCATCGTTTTTTGGGCGAATGCCGCGCCCTCTTCGGTGGCGATTCCGACGCCGAGGAAGTTCAGACAGCATTCGTTCATCCCGTTGATGCCGATCGTCGAGAAGTGGTTTTTCCAATAGCAGCCGAAACGGTCGTGGATGTGGCGCAGGTAGAATTTCGAATAGGGATAGAGTCCCTTTTCGGTGTAGCGCTCGATGACCTTGCGTTTGGTTTCGAGGCTTTCGCGGGCCAGCTCCATCAGGTGGCGCAGCCGTTCGAAAAACGACTTCTCGGACCCCGATTCGTAACCGAGTCGCGGCAGGTTGATCGTCACGACGCCGACCGACCCGGTCAGCGGGTTCGACGCGAACAGTCCGCCGCCGCGCTTGATTAGTTCCCGTTTGTCGAGCCGCAGCCGGCAGCACATGCTGCGCACGTCGTCGGGTTTCATGTCCGAGTTGACGAAGTTCGAGAAGTAGGGGATGCCGTACTTGGCGGTCATCTGCCAGATGCCGTCGTAATCGGGATTTTCCCAATCGAAATCGGGCGTGATGTTGTAGGTCGGGATCGGGAACGAGAACAGGCTGCCCGCCGCGTCCCCTTCGTACATCACCTCGGCGAAGGCCTTGTTGAGCAGCGTCATTTCGGGCTGAAAATCGCCGTAGGTCTCCTCTTTTACTTCGCCGCCGCAAACCACCGGCTCGTTTTTCAGGAAGTCGGGGACGGTCAGATCCATCGTGATGTTCGTGAACGGGGTCTGGAAACCGACCCGCGTCGGAACGTTCAGGTTGAACAGGAATTCCTGCAAGCACTGTTTGACCTGCGCGTAGTCGAGCCCGTCGTAGCGGACGTAGGGCGCGAGGAAGGTGTCGAAATTCGAGAAAGCCTGCGCGCCGGCCGCTTCGCCCTGCATCGTGTAGAAGAAGTTGACGATCTGTCCGAGCGCTGTCCGCAGGTGCCGGGCCGGCGCGCTCTGCGCTTTGCCTTCGACTCCTTTGAACCCGGTCGTCAATAGGTCTTTCAGATCCCAGCCGACGCAGTAGACGCTCAGGAAGCCCAAGTCGTGGATGTGCATAGCTCCGCTTTTGTGCGCGTCGGCGACCTCTTCGGAATAGAGCCGGCCGAGCCAGTACTGCGAAGTAATCATCGTCGAAATGTGCTGGTTGAGGCCTTGCAGCGAGTAGGCCGAATTGGCGCTTTCCTTGACCCGCCAGTCGTCCTGCGACAGGTAGTCGTCCATCACGTCGAGGTTCGAAAACAGCTCTTTCGATTCGCGGAGCTGTTCGTGCTGCCGACGGTAGAGCATGTAGTTTTTCAGCAGCGCGAAATCGCCGCGACGGTACAGCGCCTGTTCGACGGCGTCCTGCACCTGTTCGACGTGCGGCGTCTGTTCGGCGCTGTTTTTTTCGAGCGAGGCCACCACTTCGCTGCACAGCCGGCGGGCTTCTTTGCGGTTCGGCACACCGGAGGCCCGCATGGCCTTGAAGATCGCCTGTTCGATTTTCTCCGGACTGAACGGGGCGATCTCGCCCGTCCGTTTTACGATTTGCCGTAAATGAGTCTGTCCATTCATCTTGTTTGAATTTTAAACAGTTAAACAATAAGATAAAATGGTAACTCCGGGAGGATAAAAGATATCGGGCCGCGTACGGAGGGCCCCGACATTCGATCGCTCTTCACCCGAAAGCTACAATGCAATTCATCCGGCAGGTCTTCTGACTTGTTCCGGGTCGCGCGCCTTCCCATCGGGTAAACCGACAGTGGCATTCGGGTTTGCGCGGCCTTTGGCAGGAACTTACAGCTACGGGGATAGTTCCCGACTTTCACGGGATTCCCTTTTGATCTCCTGCCGGGCGAGACGCCCGGCATCGAGAACCGAATGTTTTCACAAACATAGCGAATCGTTTCGACGGAAAACATTTTCGGCGGAATACTTATCAACAACTTATAAACCTATTCGATTAAACGGTTGGCTGTCATCGCCGAAAGCGACGAGGAAAGACGGTATGCAAAAAGGCCGCTCGCCCGAAACGGCGAACGGCCCTGAAAGAGATCCCGGAAACGGGCGGAAACTATTTTTTCACCAGTTTGCAGGGATAGTGCGCTTTGTATTTCCCTTTGGTCATCGCGGCCAGTTTGCTTTTCAGCAGAGTTCGGCGCAGCGGCGACACGTGGTCGATGAACAGTTTGCCGTCCAGGTGGTCGTACTCGTGCTGGATGACCCGCGCCGCGAAACCTTCGAACTCCTCGTCGTGCTCGACGAAATTTTCGTCCGCGTAGCGGATCCTGATCCGCGACGGCCTTTCGACCCGTTCGTTGATTCCCGGCAGGCTCAAACATCCTTCGTCGAACGGAACGGCGTCGCCGGAGCGTTCGTAGATGTGCGCGTTGATAAAGGCTTTTTTAAAACCGGCCAGGCTCGGATCCTTGTCGGCGTTCACCGAAGCGTCGACCACGAAGATCCGGATGTTGCGGCCCACCTGCGGGGCGGCCAGTCCGACTCCGTCGGCTTCGTACATGGTTTCCCACAGGTTTTCGAGAAATTTGTCCAGTTCCGGATAATCTTTGGCGATGTCTTCGGACTCTTTGCGCAAAACCGCCGAACCGTAAATATAAATCGGAAGTAACATATCGTTCGTTTGCTGTTTTTAATCCTGTTATACCAGATGCCGGATCAGTTCCGTCCGGTCTCCGGGAAGCAGGTCGATCATTGGGATTTCGATCAGCGTGTAGCATCCCGGTTTCTGCAACATAGAAGCCCGCGCCGAGGAGACCAGTATCTGGGCCGTAAGCGCCGGATTGTTGATCTTCATATTGAATTCGAACAGTTGGTTCTGCGTTTTGCCCGAAACGCCCTTGCGCGTCAGGTTGACGCCATGTCCCATGTCCAGCAGCGCGTCCACGCTCTGCACCCGCATCACGTGCGTCTCGTCGTGTACGAAATAGGCGTCTTTTTTGATCGCGTCGGCCACCTTGTCGAAATCGTAGCCCTCTTTCAGCTCGATGTAAACCATCCTCCGGTGAATGCCCGTCCCGGTCGGAATCGTCATCGACAACGCGGCTTTAACCCCGTCGATCGCCTTGACGGCTACGGTGTGACCCATGCTCATGCCGGGGCCGAAGTTCGTGTAAGTAATCCCTTTCGGGGCGCAGGCTTCGAGCAGGGCGCGCACCACCGAGTCGCTGCCCGGGTCCCAGCCGGCCGACATGATCGAAACGGCGCCGTGCTGCGCGGCCGCCTTGCCGAGCGTCGCGTGCTGTTCGGCGACCTGCGTATGGATGTCGAAACTGTCCACCGTGTTGATCCCTTTTTCGAGCAATTTCAGCGCGAAGCTCTGTACGCTGCGGCTCGGTGTGCAGAGAATCGCCACGTCCACCTTGCCGAGCGATCCGATTTCGGTGGCTACGGTGTAGCTTTTCAACTCTTCGGGCACGTTCGCGGCGTCGCGGCGGATGATGCCCGCTATTTCGAAGTCTTCGGCCGCCTGCAACGCTTCGAGTACGTATTTTCCGATGTTGCCATATCCGACGATGGCTGCTCTGATCTTTTTCATCTTCTTCTTAACGTTTTATGGATTCGATAAATTGTTGTCTCGCGAATCGAGGTATCCTTGCAGGATGATCGCCGCGCTGACGCGGTCGACCAGTCCCTTGTCCTCGCGGCGGCGTTTTTTCGGAACGCCTCCGTCGATCATCGCCCGCAACGCCAGCTTCGAGGTGAACCGCTCGTCGAACAGTTCGATCCGCATCGCGGGCATCTCTTTGCGTAGCTTCTCGACGAACGGACGGATGTAGGTATAGGACTCCGACGGCTGCCCGTCCATCTGCAGCGGCATACCGATTACGATCGCGTCCACCGCGTTGGCCGCGGCGTAGCTCTTGACGTAGTCCATCAGCGTATGGGTCGGAACGGTGTCGAGGGCGTTGGCGATGATCTGCAACGGGTCGGTCACGGCAAGGCCCGTCCGTTTGCGTCCGTAATCGATAGCCAGTATTCTCCCCATATGCGACGATAATCCGTTGAATGATCCGATTGCTGCGTCCGGCCGCCTTGCCCGCAGCGTTTCCATGGGACTCTCCCGGGGGCGTTTGGTGATTCCCCGGTAGATATCCGGCTGGTTTATAGCTTGATCCGCAGACGGACTAGCGGGCGACAGACGGCATGAAACGCGCGTTATTCTGTGCAAAGTTAAGAAAAAAACTTATCTTTGTTTTGCATTCTGGAGATTATGTGTTTTCCGGACGATCCCGCTGCGATCGCAATACGGAAACCGCGAGGCGGACGAAAGACGAGTGAAAATGCAATTAGGGTATCGGTTTAAAAAAGAAGATGAGCGTATGATGACGTTACAGGAAGTTATAGTGGAGTCGCATGACGATTTTCCGATATGGTCGTCCGTCGTCGTCGGTTTCGATGACGACAAAAGTTTGGTCGTGTTGCTCGAACACGACGATTACGACGAGCCGGACTATGCTTACAAGGTTTATGCGACCGTCGATAAGCGCGACGCGATGGGAATGGCCCGGCGTCTGAACGTTTCGTTGACCGATTTGCCGGCAGTAATTTTTAAACGGTACGGCGAAGCTTCGAACGTATTTGTACCTTCCGAGGTGGAAGCTACTTTTAAAGACATCCTGGATTTTATCCTCGATTGCGGCGTCCGCTATCGTTTGAAGAGAGAAGATAAATCGTGAAAGGCCGTTTGCAGCCCGGCGTTGCCGCACGGACGTTTCCGCTTTTCGCCGGCAGTTTCTTTTTTATTCGTATTTGTCCGTTAAATATCTTATATATAGTCGGATGCAATATTTCTTGCGGAGAACTTCTTTTGGAAATCTCCGAATAAAAACATATACTTGCACTCCGTATGTTTAAATTTAACCGACTCTTTTTTTGATATGAAGAAACCTGGTTTTCCGGTATGGCTGTTCGCATTGCTGTCGTTCGGCAGTTTGTATGCGCAGGACGGGAACGTTTTGCCGGCGGGCGTTCCGACCGACGGGGTGCATATCCGCGACCCGTTCGTGCTGGCCGATTCGTCGGACGGGACTTACTATATGTACGGGACGACCCGCGGAGACGGGTTCGACGTTTTTTCGAGCCGCGATCTGAAGACCTGGCAGGGGCCCCGCGCAATTTTTCAGCGAACTCCTGATTTTTGGGGCGATCAATGTTTCTGGGCGGCCGAGTGCCATGCTTATAAGGGCAAGTATTATTTGTTCGCGACGGTGCGCGGTGCGGCAGACAGTCTGCTCGGAACGGCCGTTTTCGTCGCGGACAGTCCGAAAGGCCCTTTTCGCGAGCACAGCAAGGGACGCTTGACGCCGCGAACGTGGCAGGCGCTCGACGGGACGCTGTACGTCGATGGGAAGGGGAATCCGTGGATGGTTTTCTGCCACGAATGGACGCAATTGGGCGACGGAACGGTGGAAGCCGTCCGGTTGAGCCGCGACCTGAAGAAAGCCGTCGGAAAACCGGCGACGCTGTTCCGCGCGTCGTCCGCGCCGTGGGTCAGGCCGCATACGCCGGGCAATTACGTGACCGACGGACCGTTCCTGTACCGGAACCGGAAAGGCGAACTGCTGATGCTGTGGTCGTCGTTCGGCGACCGTGGGTACGCGATCGGGGTGGCCCGTTCGCAGAGCGGCGAGGTTGCCGGGCCGTGGTTGCAGATGCCCGAGGCGCTCTTCGCGCGCGACGGAGGGCACGGAATGTTGTTCCGTACGTTCGACGGAGAACTGTTGCTGAGCATCCACCGGCCGAACGTGCCGCCCGACGAGCGTCCGCGCTTTTTCCGGGTGGAAGAGAAGGCCGACGGATCGCTCTGCCTGGTCGAAAAGCAGGCGGAATAAACCGATGAAAAAATAATCCATTTACGATAATGACACAGGAAGAACTTTTTAAAAAGCTGGTTGCTCACAGCAAGGAGTACGGGTTTATTTTCCCGTCGAGCGAAATATACGACGGTCTGAGCGCCGTATACGATTACGGGCAGCAAGGCGTGGAGTTGAAAAACAACATCAAGCGTTACTGGTGGGAGTCGATGGTGCGGCTGCACGACAATATCGTCGGGATCGACTCGGCGATCTTCATGCACCCGAAGATATGGGAAGCGTCGGGACATGTCGGGGCGTTCAACGATCCGCTGATCGACAATCGCGATTCGAAGAAGCGTTACCGCGCCGATGTGCTGATCGAGGATTTCATCGCCAAACAGGACGAGAAGATCGCCAAAGAGGTCGAAAAGGCCCGTAAGCGTTTCGGCGAAGCGTTCGACGAGGCGAAATTTCTCGAGACGAACCCGCGCGTAATCGAACACAAGGCCAAACGCGACGCCGTGCACAGCCGGATGGTCGCCGCGCTGAACGACAACAACCTGGAAGAACTGCGCCAGATCATCGTCGATAGCGAGATCGTTTGTCCGATCTCCGGTACGCGCAATTGGACGGAAGTGCGCCAGTTCAACCTGATGTTCGAAACGAAGATGGGGTCGGTCAGCGAGGGCGCCAACACGATCTACCTGCGGCCCGAAACGGCACAGGGTATTTTCGTCAATTTCCTGAACGTGCAGAAGACCGGCCGGATGAAAATTCCGTTCGGGATCGCACAGATCGGCAAGGCGTTCCGCAACGAGATCGTCGCTCGGCAGTTCATTTTTCGTATGCGCGAGTTCGAACAGATGGAGATGCAGTTTTTCGTGCGTCCCGGCGAGGAACTCGAGTGGTTCAAAAAGTGGAAGGCGACGCGCATGAGTTGGCACCGCGCGCTCGGTTTCGGCGACGAGCACTACCGTTTCCACGACCACGACAAGCTGGCCCACTATGCCAATGCCGCGACCGACGTCGAATACGAATTTCCGTTCGGATTCAAAGAGGTGGAGGGAATCCATTCGCGCACCGATTTCGACCTTGGCAACCATCAGAAGTTCTCCGGCAAGAAGATTCAGTATTTCGATACCGAGACCGGCGAAAGTTATGTGCCCTACGTGGTCGAAACGTCGATCGGCGTCGACCGGATGGTGTTGCAGGTGCTGTCCGCTTCGTACGAGGAGCAGCAGCTCGAAGGCGGCGAGAGCCGTATCGTGATGCATATTCCGGCGGCGCTGGCTCCGGTCAAGGCCGCCGTGCTGCCGCTGGTCAAAAAGGACGGTTTGCCCGAAGTGGCCCGCGATATACAGCATGCGCTCAAATGCGATTTCAACGTACAGTACGACGAGAAAGACAGTATCGGCAAGCGTTACCGTCGTCAGGATGCGATCGGAACCCCGTTCTGCATTACGGTCGACCACCGGACGCTCGAAGACAAGACGGTGACCGTGCGGCACCGCGATTCGATGGAACAGCAACGCGTCGCGATTGCCGATCTGTCCGGCATGATCGCCGAGGAGACCGGTTTCCGGAAACTTTTCGCCAAGCTGTGTTAATCGGGTAAATACCCGCAGGAACGAGAGGCTGCCCCGCGAGAGGCAGCCTTCGCTGTTTGCGGGTTTCGAAAAGATACGTATCTTGCATCGGAAAAGGATGCGCAAAAAAACGGTTTATGAAAGGAACTGCACTTTTCCCGGGGTCGTTCGATCCCTTTACGTTGGGACATAAATTCGTCGTAGATCAGGGGCTCGAACTTTTCGACCGCATCGTGATCGCCATCGGCGTCAACAGCGAGAAGGCGGGGTTGCTGACCCCCGATAACAGGGCGCGACTGATCCGCGACCTGTACCGCGGCGAACCGCGGATCGAGGTGCGGATCTACACCGAGCTGACCGGGCAGTTGTGCCGACAGTTGGGTGTCAAGACGATTCTCCGAGGGTTGCGCAATACGGTCGATTTCGAGTACGAGCGGAACATCATGCAGGTCAACCGGGCGCTGTTTCCGGAGATCAACACCGTGCTGCTGTTCACCCCGGCCGATTACGTGGCCATCTCGTCGAGCGTGATTCGCGAGCTGCTCGCTTTCGGCGGCGACCCGACCCCGCTGATGCCGGAAAACATCGATATTAAGAATTATATGTAATTGTACGAACCGATAAAATACTGGAAAATATGGAATTTACTGCGGAACTCATCGCCGGTTTCCTCGGCGGGGAAATCGTTGGCGATCCGAAAGCCGTCGTCACCTCGCTGGCCAAGATCGAGGAGGGCAAACCCGGAACTCTCGCTTTTTTGTCGAACCCGAAGTACGAACACTATATCTACGATACCCAGGCGAGCATCGTGATTGTCAACAGATCGTTCGAGCCGACGGCTCCGGTAGCGGCGACGATGGTGAAGGTAGAGGATGCCTATTCGTGCTTTGCGAAGTTGCTCGAACTTTATGTCGCCAACAAACCTCAGAAGACGGGCGTCAGTCCGCTGGCGTCGGTCGATCCGTCCGCCGCGGTCGGAGAGGGGGCTTACATCGGCGCCTATGCGGTGATCGAACAGGGCGTAAAGACCGGTAAGAATTGCAAAATATATCCGCAGGTATATCTCGGCGACGGGGTGCGGCTCGGCGACAACGTGACGCTGTATCCGGGCGTCAGGATTTACGAAGCCTGCGTTATCGGCAACGATGTGACGATCCACGCCGGATCGGTGATCGGCGCCGACGGTTTCGGTTTCGCCCCGGACGAAAAGGGCGAATTCCACAAAATTCCGCAAATCGGCAACGTGCGGATCGAGGACGATGTCGAGATCGGAGCCAATACTTGTATCGATCGCGCTACGATGGGTTCGACCGTGATTCATAAGGGCGTCAAACTCGACAACCTGATCCAGATCGGCCACAATGTGACGGTCGGGGCCAATACGGTGGCCGCGTCGCAGGTCGGCGTAGCGGGTTCGTCGAAAGTGGGTGCCGGGTGTATGCTGGGCGGACAGGTCGGCATCGCCGGACATCTGACCGTCGGCGACGGCGTGAAATTGGCTTCCAAGTCGGGGATTTCGAACAGCATTCCCGACGGGGAGACTTACATGGGGAACCCGGCGATGCCCGGTATCAAATACCACCGTTCGCACGCCGTGTTCCGCAACCTGCCCGATCTGAGTTATAAGGTGAGACAGCTCGAAAAAGAACTTGAAAAACTGAAAGCGCAGCTTTCGGCAGAATAATTGCGGAGGATCGTTCGGTGGACGGCAGGGTGATTATGGGCATCGACCCCGGAACCAACACGACCGGTTACGGCGTGATCCGTACCGAGGGCAATGCGCTCTCGTGCATCGTGCTGGGCGATATCGACCTGCACCGGATCGGCGATCCGTACCAAAAGCTGAAGTATATTTTCGAGCGGGTCGGGGCGCTGATCGACCAGTACCGTCCGGACGAAGTGGCGCTCGAATCGCCGTTTTTCGGCGAAAACGTACAGAGTATGCTGAAGCTGGGACGGGCGCAGGGAGTGGCGATGGCCGCCGCGCTGAGCCGTGGCGTGACGGTGTCGGAATACGCCCCGCGCCGGATCAAGCAGGCGATTACCGGTCAGGGCGCCGCGTCGAAGGAACAGGTCGCGATAATTCTCAAAAAACTGCTGCGATTGGAGGAGCTGCCGCGGCGTCTCGACGCGACCGACGGACTCGCCGTCGCCGTTTGCCACTTTTTCCAGTCCGCTCCGGTGCCGGCGCTCGAAAGTCGCTGTCGGAAAAAGGCGCTCGGCGGCGGTCCCGCTTCCGTAAGTTGGGAGCGTTTTATTTCCGATCACCCGGAACGGGTCAAAAAGTGATTGTAGAACGGAATAATTCCGAAAGCATATGAAAAAATATTTGATTTCATCGATCGTAGCTGCGGCCGTGTTGTGTTCGTGCGCGCAGCCGAAACAGCAGACCGGTTATCGGATCGACGGCGAGATCGCCGGCGTTGCCGGAAAAGTATACCTGACCGTATTCGAAGGCAAGCTGCCGCGGGTGATCGACTCGGCCGAAGTAAAAAACGGGGCGTTCGAATTTTCGGGCGACTGCGCGGTGCCGATTTTTGCCGCCGTCGAAACTCCGGACGTTCCGTTGGTGCGGTTTTTCCTCGAAAATAGCCCGATGATCCGGATCGTCGGCGCGGCCGACCGGCCGCAGGATATCCGGGTGACGGGTTCGGCGACGGAAGACCTTTACCGGCAATTCCTCGGGCAGGTCGATTCCGTCGCGAAATTGCTGGACAGCGATTCGGTGAAGCTGTCCAGTACGCGGATCGCCTTCGATCTGGAGAAACAAAGGGATAGTCTCGGCCGGGTATTCGTCCGGAAACATCCCGGCAGCGTGGCGGCGGCTTACGTGCTGTTTCGCGGCCTTTCGTACGAGATGTCTGCGAAGGAGATCCGTCAGGCGCTGGACGGGCTGACCCCGCCGGCCAGCGCTTCGGTTTATGCGGAGCTGCTCGAAAAGATGGTCGCTGCGCTGGCGAGAACCGAACCGGGTCAAAAGTATGTCGATATTTCGGTTCCGGATACGGCCGGGGTGGAGTTGCCGTTGTCGCGGTTTGTCGGCGAGGGAAAATACGTGTTGCTCGATTTCTGGGCTTCGTGGTGTCCGCCTTGCCGTGCGGAGATTCCCAATCTCGTGACGGCTTATAAAGAATTTCATTCGAAAGGTTTCGAGATTTACGCGGTATCGCTCGACAAAAACAGAAAGGCGTGGCTGGACGGCATCAAAATGTTTAAAATGGATTGGCCGCAGGTCGGCACCCTGAAATTCTGGGAGAGCGCCGCAGCCGAAACCTACGGGGTTCGTTCGATTCCGTCGAACGTGTTGATTGGCCCGGACGGGACGATCCTGGCCCGTAACCTGATGGGTAGCGCGCTTTTGCAGAAATTGGGGGAATTGCTGGCGCCGCAGCCTTCAAAAAGCGCTGCTGTTTCCGAAAACTCCGCCCCTGCGAATTAATGCGGGAGTCCGTTCCCCCGTATTGAAATGAATGTTCCCGATTTCCGGGGTTTTCATAAGTTCTTGAGGAAAAAATTTGTAAGGAATAATTTTTTGCTTATCTTTGCACTCGCAAAAGGGAAAGGCTCCGTAGCTTAACTGAATAGAGCACTTGACTACGGATCAAGAGGTTACAGGTTTGAATCCTGTCGGAGTCACTGATTGCAAACGGCTTGTCGGAAACGACAGGTCGTTTTTTATTGTTGTTTCGGGTGGATTTCGGGGTATTTTGAAAGGATTTTGTAAACGAAAGTGTAAACCGAAAATCGACATGAATACAACGGTCGGGGTCGTGTTATACACCTCACACTCGCTAACGGGAAGCATCCTCTGATGCTGAGATTAACCAAAGCAGGGAAACGGAAGTATATCAGCCTGCATTTATCGTTCGCTCCGCAATTTTGAACCGCGGCCAAGAGTCGTCCGCGCCGTCACTATCCCGGTCGGGAAAAGATCGTCGCATTGATTGAGCGGAAGATCAGGGAATACGAGAAACAAATCGTCGACTTCAAAACCAACGAGCGGAGCGATACGCTGCACATGTGTCGCATGTCGACAATCCGTGCCCTCTTTATTCTCCTTTCAAATCGTCTTCGTCGAGGCGTACCGTGATTTTCATCGGCTTCCCGTCTCTGACGATATCCAGTTTTCTCGTAAGACTTTCCTTGATTTTAACTGCATTATCGAACGATAAGTCTTTTAGGGTAAATCCGTTTATCGCAACAATTTCATCTCCCTTTTGCAAGCCGGCCTCCTTGTAATGATTGTTCTTGACATAATCGGGCATCATCGTGACGATTCGTCTCCCGTCCAAGGTCGTGTCTACTGAAAAATAGAATCTTCCGGAAAAATTATTGAAAATTCGGCTGAAGTTCCTGATCGGCTGCAATCCGACCTGCCGTGAATCGAAGTCAAAAAATACATTAAACCTTTTCAGAAAATTCAAACCGATGATCCCTCGTGCATAAGCGCTTAATTGCGTAGCGAATTCATCCGTATAGATGCGCATTGAATCGATCTTAAAACCATCGAAAGCGATTGCATTGACGTCATAACGACTCCGATAGCCACCTCCATGACCGCGATTTATCAGAACGGCATCCTCTCTTTTCCTGAAAAACTCGATCTCTTTCGCAGACGGGAGCAATACGAAGTCCTGCGCCATGCCGGTATCGATCAAATAAGGATAGTCGATTGTCACCGTATCTCCGGTCGCGCTTTTAACGGTCAACGGAAACTGTATATGGACCGTGTTCATGCTTCCTCGCTCGTTGACAAAAGGGAGCCAGTAACAGTCGGCGGGTCTCCGGAACTTTTCGGCTTCATGTATCTCCAGATAATTATGCTCGAAATTAAGCTCCCAGACATGGGTCGAATCGTTATCGGGAAAGCCGACCGTTCCCTGTAGATCTTCGGCTGAACCGTATTTTTGATTCCGGATATGAAGATAATTATAAACCAGATCGACATTCGAAATAGCCGCTCTCGTCGGCTTCTTATGAATCGCCTGCCGGAATGAGGGGCTTTCCGAAGTTGCCCATCCCGTATGAGGTGAAAAATACACGTGATCGGGTTTGTCGCTCCATGCCGGCAAAGGATGAGTCGCGCAAAATGAGGAATCCAGGATCAGATAGCCGTTGGTAGCGCCGGTATCGAACAAGAAACGTCCCGTAATCGTGTCGTTGAACGCAACGGGAATGATGATTGCTCTTTTTTCTTTTTCAAAGAAATAGGTTCTTCGGGATCGGGGCCCGACTTCACAGCCCGACAGCAACAGTACCGCGGCAGAAACCAGTAGTTCCAAGCAAAGGGAATTTCTCATATTAGAAAATATTGAACGAACAATTGCCTCTTCTGTTTTTCAGAAGGGGCTGTTCTGCCGTTTGCCCCGACTTATCGAGCCGGACATTTGCTTTAAATGTTAGCGATTTTATTTTAGGAAAAACGTTGAGAAAAACTTTTTCCGCTTTTGCGCGCGTTTATTTGTTTGCCTTATTATTTGACTATCGGTGTGTAATACGCATTGTCAGTCAGATAGATGTAGGATGCGCTCGTCGGCAAGGCATCCGGCTCGGAGCCGTACGGGAAACCGCTTTGCCGAAACCGGTTTTTCTTCTCCGTTTACCTTAAGTTAACAAAAGGCAAGTCGAATTTCAATCGATTTTTATTTCGAATTGATCGTAATCCGCGACGCGCCAAGCGTATTTGGCCGTACGTTTCGATAATGCGAATAAAGGAGAGAATGTCCGCACGTAAATGGTTTTACCGTCCGGCATGAACTCGAGGATGCGCAACCAACAGTCCCCGCCATTCCCATTCCAGTCGCCGTCCCCGTTCTGCGAATTGAACATCATTTGAGGGATATTGCGACCGTCCGCGGCCTTGTCTACGCGATAAGCGGCCGTACTTCGGTAATCGATGCTGTCGGAGGAATCGATCTTAGGCGGCGTTCCCGTATGTCCGCACAGTACCAGCGAGATGTTTTTCGAGGGGTAGATCAGTTTGTCCCACACTTCCTGCGCCCAGTTTCGCGGCGTCAATTTATAACTTTCCTGCTTGATACGTTCTCCCGAGGTGCCCAGGAACGAATGCGTGAGAACGATGACTTTGTGATTGCGGAATTTTTCGGATTCGATCAGTTGACGGGCCCAATCCAACGCTTCGTCGCGGGGAGCGAATTCAAAAGCTATTACCAGGATATCGCCCCATGTTTTGTTATGAAATTCAAATGCCGCGTTTTCCATGGTGTTTATCCCCTGATAATTGCAGCCCGTGGCGACGAGCGAATTGGCGAAACACGAATTGCGTTCGGGATAGACGTACTCGGGCATGGATGAATAGCGGTTTTCCGCCGCGACGTACCCTACGTCGTGATTGCCCTGAGCGATGATGTAAGGCATTTTGCCGTCCAGACGGGCCAGTCCTCTCGATACGGATTCCCATTGTTGACGGGAGGTCTGATCCCCATTGTAGGGATTGGGAACTCCTCCGCTCGTGAGCAGGTTGTTTTGCTCCACCATATCCCCCGTAAACAGGGCGGCTGCGATGCGTAAGCGTTCTGCATTTTGGGCGATCCATGCGGTCTGCAATTCGAACAAGGGCTGATTGGCGGCGAATTTGGTGTAACTCTGAGGATCCGGAACCATAATCATGGTAAAAGAACCGCTGTCTTTCAGAGTAGGGTACACAGGGATTTGCGGTTCACCCAACGGCCCTTGTGCGGACAGTCGTGCGGCAAAAAGCAATGCGAGAATGATATAAACCGATCGTTTCATGGGATAAACATTTTATACAAATATACGGTTAAATTATTTGCCGCACGTTAATAATAAATGAAAAAACGGAAAAATCGAGCGCCGTAAAAGCCGGAGCCCGGTGTTGAGTCTGCCGATCCGATGAAATCGTTCCGCTGTTCGGGCGAAGGAGGTGGAGAATATTCATTTGCCCGGGAGGTTTTGGAAGGCATTGGGGGCGTCTCGAAAATAAAATTGCATTCCGATGTGGCGGCATTATCGCCAAATCGTTTATATTTGTGATGTCAATCAGAGAATATGCCGAACCTTTACGTCATAGCGGGGTGCAACGGGGCGGGGAAAACGACTGCTTCTTACGCCGTTCTGCCCGAAATGCTGGAGTGTAAGGAATTCGTCAACGCGGACGAAATTGCGAAAGGGCTGTCCCCTTTCAATCCGGGTAGCGTTGCGATCGAGGCGGGACGGCTGATGCTCCGGAGAATCCATGAGCTGATCGACCACGGCGTCGATTTTGCGTTCGAAACGACTTTGGCTACGCGTTCGTATGCGAGTCTGATCCGAACCGCTCAAAGCAAGGGATATTATGTGTCGCTGGTCTATTTTTGGCTGAATTCGCCGGAACTGGCCGTCGGCAGGGTACAGATGCGGGTGGAAGCGGGAGGGCATAACATCGATCAGAAAGTCGTTCGGAGGCGGTATCGCAGCGGAATTAAGAATCTGTTCGATATTTATATTCCCGTTTGCGACTACTGGATCTTGCTGGACAATTCCCGCCCGCCTTCTAAAGTGATCGCCAAAGGCAATCGGGATAAAACAAAATCGATCGTTGAAACGTTAATATATAAAACGCTGAAGAATTATGAGTGACATAGAAGTCCAGCAAATGGAAGAAAACATACTGAGGGGCGTAGCCCTTGCGTATGAACGGCTCGTAGAGCAGAAGAAAAAAGAGGACGGAGAACTCGTTTTCGCGCGTGAAGACGGCAAGATCGTGAAAGTCAAAGCGAAGGATTTACAATAGAGGCTAATCTCCAATGTGCCCCGGCCGGAACAGGCCGGGGTTTCTTTTTTGCGGCGTGACGGCGGTACGGATCGCTTTACGGTTAACCGTACGTCGGAATAAATGCTATTTTTGCAACAAAATCTGAGGTATGAATGCAAAAGCCAAAGGCTATCTGCTGGGAACCGTCGCCGCGGCGACGTACGGTATGAACCCGCTGTTCGCCCTCCCGCTCTATAAAGCCGGTATGGATCCCGATTCGGTGCTGTTTTTCAGGTATCTTTTCGCGATCCCGATTCTGGGCGTTATGCTTAAGGCCCGCGGGCGCGATTTCGGGCTGCGCCGCCGGGAGGTGTTGCCGCTGATCGTCCTGGGCCTGCTGGTGGCCCTCTCTTCGCTGACCCTGTTCCTGAGTTATAACTACATGGACGCAGGCATAGCCTCTACGCTGCTGTTCGTCTATCCGATTTTCGTGGCGCTGATTATGGCCTTCTGGTTTCGGGAGAAGCTTTCCATGCAGACGGCGTTGTGTATCCTGCTGGCACTGGGCGGCATCGCGCTGCTTTACGAAAGCGGCGACGGCGCGACGCTCGATCTTACGGGGACGATCCTGGTGATGGTTTCGGCGCTCTCTTATGCGATCTATATCGTCGGGGTGAACCGCCCGGCGCTGAAATCCGTCGCGACGCTCAAAGTGACCTTTTACGTCTTGCTGTTCGGGCTGTCGCTGTTCTTCGTCCGGCTGGACTTCGGCAGCGCCGTCAGCGTTCCGGATCGCTGGTATTTATGGGGGAATCTTGTCGCCCTGGCCGTTTTCCCGACAGCGATATCGTTTCTTTGTACGACCCGCGCCATCCAATACATCGGTTCGACTCCCACGGCTATTCTGGGAGCTCTCGAACCCGTGACGGCCGTATTTTTCGGCGTGGCGGTTTTCGGGGAGTCCTTGACTCTGCGGATCGGGTGCGGAATTTTACTGATTATCGTGGCCGTGAGTCTTATCGTCGCGGGGAACAGGATCGCGTCTTACCTCGTGCGTTTCCGCAAGTTGTTCCCGCGGCTGCCCTTGAATCGGAAAGGTTGCCGTAATGCCGGGAAATAACCGTTTGTCCGGATGGCGTGCGACGGGATGCAGATTCGCAGACGACGAATCCGGCCTGTCCGGGCATCTCGTTCGCAAAAGGAATCCTAAATACCTCCGATTACGGAGACGGCTCCGTATTTGATGATTTCGAACAGGGCGGAACTGGCGCAACCCTCTAATATCGAACGGTATCTTTTCGAAAATTGTTTGAACTTCAGTTTGCTGCGGCTGTGTACGACCTCTTCGAGCGGAGCCCTGATCGCCTCGGGGATTTCGTCTTCGTCTTCGTTGATCTGGCAATAGTAAGCCTCGCACAGGGCGTCGAAGTCGATTTGGGCGAATATGCAATCGAAGTCTTCGATGATATACCGGTTATTCAGATCCAGCACCGCCTGGCGCAGTCTGCGGTAATCGTCCTGTGAAAAGCTGTCGTCCGCTTCGAAGGCGATGTTTACGATATCGCTCTGTTTCAGGTCGAAACGCCGGTCTTTTTGCAGTTTGACCAGGGTGTTTTTAATGAAGTGGGTCGCTTTTCTGATATCGACCGCTTCGTTGTCCTTGTTGATGGAAAGGAATTCGAGGGCCTTGATGACGCTTTGTTTTTCGGCATGGATCCGGAGCAAAAGGGTTTTCAGGTTCCGGCACATCTTTTTGGCTTCGGGAGCGTTGGAAAGAATCTCGATGATCCAGCAGGGGATTCCGTCGTACGTGTAGCGATACAGCCTGAGGTACTGCGCGCTCCATTGGTCTTTCAGCAGGACTTCCGTCGCGCCGGCCGGCAGGCGCCGGAAGTCGGACGCGCGTTTGGCATGTTCTTCGACGATTACGATGGATTGACCGGACTGCACCCAGTATTTTCGAATCTCATGCAGGGAACCGCAGGCCGTAGAGCCGTATAGATAGAGTTTGGCCAGGGCGGGACCCGCGTCGGAAAACGAAGCGCGTACGTTTCCCCCTTTGGCGTCGTTTATCCGCACCTCGTGCCCGAAATGGAAATCGAGCAACTGCCGGTACGCGCTTCCGTTCTCCGGGTTCAGCCGATCGGGTTGAATCCGGTAAGCGCTTTTCACCTCGAATTTTCCCAGAATGCCGCCGTCCGAATAAAAACGGTTCGCGCACCGTTTCAGGCAGGCGATCTGGTCTTTGTAAAAAGATGGGGGCCGGCTGAACCGCAGGGCATGTCTGGCGTTGCAGAACGTATTTTCGCCTACGCAGTAATAATACTCCTGGAAATGCCTGCCCTGCATGGCTCCGAAATGCCGGATGTATTCCCTGCCTTCCGTATCGGGGGACACGAAGTACGGCTTGCGCAATTTGCCGGACTTATGCAGAAAAAGCCTGCAATCGGTAATCGGATACTGGACGGTAATATTCATAGCCTTTCATCGGTTCATAGAAAAAAAGAGGATAAAATCCTCTTTTTGCAGGGCAAAACAAAATAGTTTTGATCTTTTTTAATTTTAATTGCACTCATTCTTTGAAGAATGAAAACGGACATCCTTTCGTATCATGTAAACTCCACGCGCCGTATTTAAATTTCCGACCGCCCCGACAACTTATGCTTTCATAAGCTGGAATTTTCATTCATTTAAATCAAAAACGCCGTACGGTCCGCTTCGACATTTACACTTCGGTCGATACAAAACAACGCCTTGACAAATATAGTTTTTTTATTTGAAAAAAATAATATCGGGAATAAAATATTTCGTGCGCTGCGATCCGGGAGTTCGGCGGTCGTCGCGTTTATGGGCAATGTCTTCTGCCGAGTGGCGTACTGTCGGCGGGAACGCTTGTCCGCAGCGGCGGGGATTGCCGCCGTTGCGGGCGTTTTCAACCGATTCCCTGAAATTCGAACGGGGCCGCGTCGCGGAACCGTTCCGCGGCGTTTCCCGCATAGGTTTTCCCGGAGACCAGATCCAGCATTTTGACCGGCGCTCCCGGCGCGAAATCGACGTCCCTGAAATCGACCCAGAACACGTTCGGATAGAGGGTCGATTCGAAGAAGTACGTCAGGTTCTTTTGATCCGAGACGGTTCTCCAGCGGGTAGACGAGATGTTCGGCTCGTTCGGCGTGCTGATCCCCAGCGGGACGGACGTATTGCGGATCACGCTGAATACGGAGGCCAGGGCCGTGCGCGTGTCTTCGGTTTTCGGGATGGCGTTGATGTAGAACGAGGCGCGCACGAAACGGTCGGCCGCCCGGTTGGTTCCGGGCAGGAAGACGGTGCCGCCGATGGTTTTCCAGTAGTCGTCGAGGGCCAACTGCTGTTCGAAGACCGGCGAGTTCGTCATCACCTGGTACGACTTGCTGTGGTGGACGACCAGTTTCCCGCCGATGTATTCGAAGATCGCGTTGTCCCCGCCGGCGTCCGAGACGGAGAGGTGCAGCGTAGCCATCCGGGAGCCGTCCGGCATCAGGTCGGACGCCACGTCGAAGTCGTCCTTCGCCAGCGCTTCGACCGCTTCGTCCACGGTGGCGAAGTTGTCCAGCACGTACTGCGTCCAGGCGGCGACCGAGAGCCCCGGTTTCCGGCCGTCGCGGGCCGGGTATTCCGACTCGGCGAGCCACAGCAGGTTGGCTACGAGTCCTTTTTCATTCATGCCGTCGGTGGTGCAGATGTCGTAGGCCGACGTGATCACGCTGCCGTATTTGGAGACCCATTTCAGCGAATTGCTTCCGGCCTGGCCGTTTCGCTCCATGCCGCGCGGGAAGATCCACAGGTTGCTGCGGGGGTCTTCCTTCCAGTCCATCGTGCGTCCGGTCACTACCGTCCGGTTCGTTCCTTCGTAAACGACGCGGGTACATGCGTCCGCGTATTCGGGCCCGCCGGCTGCCAGGAGCAGCCCCGTGCCGAGTAAGATTGTGTATGCTTTCATAAATTTTCGGTTCGATTCGGGGCGTACGTGCGGTACGCCCGTCGTAACCGAAGCAAGAAACGAGCCAGCGCCGGCGCCGCGCGGCGCCGGGAGAAATTATTTTTTGTCCGTTTTGCGGAATCCGGCGATGCGTCGGGTTTGCAGTTCGCAATTCTTGCGGGCGAGTTGCGACAGGGCGAAATAGATTTCGTCTGTTTCGCGGCGGCAGTCTTCGCTCAGGTCGTTGATTGCTTCGAGCGTTTCGTCCGACGTTCTCTCCAGTTTTTTTACCCGGCAGTGCAACTGGTTGAGTTCGGCGGCGATGTTTCCGTTCAGCAGGAAGGTCCGCATCGAGACGAACGCCCGCATGACCCTGATGTTCATGTCGATGGCTGTGTCGCTGTTCAGCACTCCCGAGAGCATGGCCAGTCCCTGTTCGGTGAATGCGTTCGGTAATTTGCGCGTGCCTCCCCAACTTGATGTCACAATTTGTGATTTCAAGCTGTCGAACTCTTCTTGGGTTATCTGGAACATGAAATCGGGCGGGAACCGTTTGGCGTTCCGTTTTACCGATTGGTTCAGTGCGCTGGTGCTGACCTGGTACAGTTCGGCCAGATCGAAATCGAGCATGACTTGTTGTCCTCGGATTTCGTAGATTTTGTTTTTGATAGTTTCTAATTCCATAAGCTTGGGTATTATGCTTCTACAAAGTTAGCGGTCGTGGTTGGTTTTCAATGGGGAAAAGAATCGTTTTTGCAGAAATAGTAGCGTAAATCGGCGTTATTATAACAAATAAGGAATAAAAAAGATGCCGGACCGTTTCGAATCGCGGTTTTTTTCGTAAATTTATGAAACTGCCTAAGCCGGACGTGGACCGAAATGCGAAGATTTTTCGTACTTATCCAATTCTCGTACTCTGCCGGGTTTGCCAGAATTCGCGGGCAGAGTGGGCAACCGATCATTCCGGCGGATTGTTGCCTTGGCGCGGATCGTCCTGATCCGCGCCTTTTCGCTGTATTGTATTATAAATAATAAGGTGTGGCTGCGTTTATTCTTTCGGCGGATAGTTCATCGGGGCGAAAAACTCGTCGAGGGTGAGGTTGTAGAATTTACAGAATATCGAAAGCGATACTACGGACGGAACGTAACTGCCATTCTCGAAATGAGGAATATCCAGTTTTGTATTTTCGACGACATACTCTTGTGAGTGTTTATGACTGTTTCGCAAATCTTTCATTCGCTGAATAATCATGCCGGTTAGTATTTCGTCTGTCCTTTTGGGCTTCCTGGTTTTCATAAATGCAAAAAAATGGGAATAGTCCCATTTTTATGCTGTAAATATTTACATTATAAAATCTTGTTTTGTATATTTGCCACAACAACTTAAATTCTAAATGCAGAAATTATGCTAACTTTGTATTATCAGAATACGACTTAGTTCGTAGCGTATTGATATAAGGGTTAAGACAAACCCTTGTGCCTTCTTGTAAACTTCGGAACTGTTGCAAAATGCAGCAGGTTTATGCCTGGCGTAAGATTTGTCTGAAACCTGAGCTATGTCCCGACTATTAGAGTCGGGACAGGCTTGGGCGTAAGGGCAACTACCAGGTAAGGCTTCCGAAGGTCTACAAGAAGGGGTTGTTCGAGCGCCCTTTTTTTGTGCCCTGACCGAACGGGCTTCCCTCTCTCAAATCATATTTACAAAGCTGCCGCTTTGTCCGCCGCGCGGACTTTCGACCGCAGGGAGAAAGTCCTTATTGAGCGGTGTGGTGGAAGGCCTTCTATTTTTTGGGAGGATAGTCGATTCCTGCAAAAAAATCCTCTAATGTGAGATTGTAAAGTTTGCAGAGAATTGAAAGCGAAACCAATGAAGGCGCAGTTCGTCCTGTCTCCAAACTGGAAATATCCAAGCCTGTTTTTTCTATTACGTATTCTTGTGTGAAATTATGGTTATAACGTAACTTTTTTATACGCTCAACAATAATCTGATTAAGAATGTCGTCTCTACGCCTTGCTTTTTTAGGTTTCATTTTACAAATAAATGAACCATCAGAATATTATTGCACACAATAATTCTTGTGAATATGATTATTTGATTTATCTTTGTATATGTATTTTAATAACCATTTTATAAAACAATATTTATGCTAACTTTGCGAATACATAATACGACTTAAGTCGTAACAATCAATAAAGGTTAAGACACCTTTATGCCTCTTGAAAACTTGCAGACTGTTATAGAAATGTAACAGGTTTTTACTTTCGGCGTAAATCTTGTCTGAAACCTGAGTCATGCCCCGGTACGAGTTACCGGGGCCGGGCTTGGGCGTAGGGATGATTTCCGAAAGTAAGGTACTGCAAGACCTATCAAGAGGAAGCGCCCTGCGTCCTTGCCTTTTTTTTTGCCCTGATCGAACGGGCATTCTCTCTCTCAAAATACATTTACAAAGCTGCCGCTTTGTCCGCCGCGCGGACTTTCGACCGCAGGGAGAAAGTTCTTATTGAGCGGTGCGGTGGAGGGCCTTCTATTTTTTGGAAGGGTAATCCATCTCTTCAAAAAACTCCCGAACTGTTATTCCGTAAAATTTGCAAAGAGTTAAGATAGATAATAGCGAAGGGATAGAACTCCCTGTTTCATATCGGGATATGTCCAAATGTGTATGCTCAATTACATGTTCCTGCGAATAGTGGCGGTCGTTTCGCAACTGTCGCATACGTTCGACAATCATTTGAACAAATTTATCATCAGTTCTTTTTGACTTCATTTATACAAAAGAAAAGCCCCGATGATGTTTTTGCACACGTGATTTCACGTGTGTGTTGTTTTTTGATTATATTTGTGAATATTACTCATTATAATTCTTAATGCAGAAATTATGCTAAATTTGCAATATCAAGATACGGCTTAGCTGTACATATAGATTGTAAAGGTTAAGACAACCTTTGTGCCTTCCAGTAAACTTACGAACTGTTATAGCGATATAACAGGTTTATTCCGGTATCAAACTTGTCTGAAACCTAAGTCATGCCCCTACCTTATAGGTGGGGGCGGGCTTGGGCGTAAGGAGAGTTACCGGAAAATGGCATCGTAAGGCCAACTGGAAGGGAACTGTCTGAGCGCCCTTTTTTTTGCCCTGACCGAACGGACATTCCCTCTCTCAAATCATATTTACAAAGCTGCCGCTTTGTCCGCCGCGCGGACTTTCGACCGCAGGGAGAAAGTCCTTGTTGAGCGGTGCGGCGGGGGCCTTCGGCGTTCGGACTGCCGTTTTTGTAAAAACGGCGCAAAAACTTTCCAGAGAAACTGCGTTTCTTATGTTCGACTGAAGAATTGATATATTTAATGATAAGAGCGAGTTACTCCCAAGGCGTAATATGAACTTCAATTCCTTTAAAAAATTCCGCTATTGAAATTTTGTAATATTTGCATAATAGACCAATTGTCGTCGCTGTAACGTTACGTTCTGCTACCTCGTAACGGCTGATATTTATGCCTGTATCTATCGTAACTCTTTGTTGGGATAAGCCGCGCTCTGCACGAATTTCTTTCAATCTGCGTGCAATATCTTCTAAAAATTGTTGATCGCGCCTATACATTATATAACAAAGCAAGAAAAATCTTGACTAAATTTTACACACATCCCGATATGTGTTTGCGAAATATTTCGTATATTTGTTAGGAATTATTCATCTGTTAAACTGAAAAAGAATGTTAATTTTGCGTTATCAAAATGCGGTTTAGACCGTAACATATCGATATAAGGTTAAGACAAACCTTTTGTGCCAACAGTAAACTTCGGAATTTATTAGCACGGCATAAAGCTTGTCTGAAACCTGAGTCATGCCCCTCCCTTCGGGTGGGGGCGGGCTTGGGCGTAAGAACAATTACCGTGCAAGGCTCCGAAGGCCGACTGTTGGGATTGTAGTCTGCGCCCGAGCTTTTTTTATGGCTGGACGTGGAAATCAAAAAAACAATTCATTTGTCCGATATGTCGTTACAGATATCATCCCAACCACACGTATTTTAAAATCTGTCGTCTTTTTTCTGCCGGACTATTCCGTGCATCCCATTGTCCTACCCCATAATTTATAAATCGAAAAACGATGAATCCCCGAAATCTGGAAATTTGCTGCGAATTTATCGGGCGGCACTTCAACGTCCGTTCCGAAGACGTTCCGCGCCGGATACTCCGCATACTCCGCGTCCGGCACGGCGACCGCCCCGACCTGAGCCGGCCCCGTTTCGCCCCGGTGCGCGAACTGATGGACCGCTTGCTCGCGCCTTACGGCCGTCGCTTCGGCGTGACCGTCGAGGTGCTCGGCCCCGACGACTACTGCCGTTTGCTGCGGTCGGAGGAGTGCGCGTCCTGCGCGTACCGCTTCACCGAGTACCTGTTCGACGGCCGCCGCCGGATCGTCTACCTGCAGGAGTGCGACTACCTCGGCATGATCGTTACCTTCCTCGACTATGTCGATGCCGTTCTGCGCTCGCGCCGGCTTTTCCGCCGGCCTGTCCGCAACATCCGGCTGTTCGCCTTCCACGCCTATCCGCCGCGCTTCACGGTGCTCGAAAACCGCTTCCGGGACGGCAGTCCGTTTGTCCGGATCGGCGACAGCTACGCGATGCACTATCCCGGCGAACTGGTGCTGTTCCGCACGATTCTCGGCAGTCATCTCCCCGACCTGCCGTCCCAAAACGCCCGGGGTCGGGGCCTGCGCCATGCGTAGCCGGGAGACGGCCCTCGGGGCTACGATCCGGTTCTTCGAGCGGTATGCCGGGATCGACCGGGCCGATAAGACAAATAAACCAAACGGAACGGGCCTGCCGGACGGCGGGGTGGGGGTCTTGCCGGACGCGGTTCCCGACCGCCTGCTCGGGGCGTGGATCGCGGATGACGTGTGCGCCTGCGAAGCCTTTTTCATCGAAGGCAAGACGAAGTCGGAACCGTGCGGGCTGCCGGAGCGGGGCGCGCTGCCCGTGTTCGCATTCGCATGCGCCTGCGGGCTCTATTTCGCCCGGGGCGGGAGGCTGGCGGACGTTCCCGAACCGGGCAGGCCGGAGGTGTGGCTGCTGTTCCTGCAATTCCAGACGGTGCTGCGCCTGGTGCGCGCCGCCCGGATTCGCGGGGTGTCTCCGCCGCCGGTGGACGTGTTCGGTTTCGAGCGGTATCCCGAGACGGTGCGGCGGCTGAAAGCCTGTGTCGAGGGGGCTGCGACGGACGCGCTCGGCTGAAGGGCCGGCGCGGCTCGGCGCGTCGTCCGGGGCGGTCTTCGCCCCGGAGCCGGACGCGCGTTTTCGCCGGAGAGAGTCTCGCGTCGCCCAGCGCGGCCGCCGGGCCGGAATCGATCCCCGGACCGAGTCAGAGCGTCCTGTGAGCCGGATTCTGAAAAACGCGATTTCTGTCCGGGGATGCAGGACGGTACTGTTTTTGATGTCGTTCGGGATAAGTCGCTGAAATTGTCTGAAACGGACAAAAAACAACGATTATAACAAAAATTTGTCTATTTTTGGACACGGTAAGAACTCAAAACCAACCAGGAGAAGATGAAATAGACATACATTGAGGTGACTCGATTGCTGTATCTGGTACTGAAAATCGCCAAATTCATTCTACGCACAGATAACAGGAGAGACTCGTGCATACGTGAGTATAGCACGGATTCTGCTTGTTTTTGTGTAGGGCGTTTGGCGATGCCTCAGTACGGAGCTTGCGGGTTCCGTGCTTTTTTTTGTTTTTAGCCCAAGGGGTGTGTCCGGGGGGCGGTTTCGGGTTATAAGTGGACGATATAGAATTAGTTATAATAGTTGTTTAACGAATAATCAGTGAGTTATGGTTGTGCTGAAACATGGTGAGTTGTATCTATTCTCTTCCACGGAGGAACCCTATGAGGACGCTTTCGGCGTTTTCGAATGTATCGACGGCGGATATATCCTGCTCCGGGTGATGTTCAACGGCCGGGGAATGTCGCGGAACTGCTGGCTGCCGGACGCATACCGGATCGTCCGGCAGGCGACTCCGAAAGAAACGGGTTTGTTTCAGGAGATTGTCGTTCGTATCTCGCGCGGCCTGGATTTCTTGAAGGTCATGAGTCCCGAGACCTACCAGTTGCAATTGATCGTCAGCGAATTGTTTTCCCGGCAGGATGCCGAGGGAGGAGGACGGGCCGTACAGTAAAAAAACGTATGCGGACGCCGGCGATCCGGTATCCGCATACGGGCGCGCCCGGTGCGACGGGGTTACATCCGGAACGTGTCCGGGTCGAGTCCCGAACTTTCGCATTTTATGTGCGTGATGAAATTCATCTCCTGCGAGCTGAGTTCGAAGTCGAACAATTGCGCGTTCTCGACGATCCGCGACGGCGTGATGGACTTCGGCAGCGGCAGGATGCCCCGTTGTAGGTGCCATCTGAGGACGATCTGCGACACGCTCTTGCGGTGCTTGGCCGCGAGCACGTCCAGTTCGACGCTTTCGAACAGTCGTCCCTGGGCCAACGGGCCCCACGCCTCGACGAGAATGTCCCGCGCCCGACAGTACTCGACCGTTTCGTCCTGGGGCATACCCGGGTGCAGTTCGATCTGATCGACCATCGGCGCGATGTCGGCCTTCTCGAGCAGCGCGTCCAGGTGGCGCGGCTTGAAGTTGCTGACGCCGATGGCGCGTACGCGCCCTTCCCTGTATAGTTTTTCCATCGCCCGCCACGTTTCGCGGTTCAGTTGCTGCCAGTCGTCGTCGTGCTTTCTCGGGATCGGCCAGTGGATCAGGTACAGGTCGAGGTAGTCCAGTTCCAGGTCGGACAGGGTTTTGTCGAATGCGTGCAGCGTCGTTTCGTAGCCCTGCGCGCTGTTCCACACCTTGCTGGTTATGAACAGCTCTTTGCGGTCGGTGCCGCACTTGCAGATGGCTTTGCCGACGCTCTTTTCGTTGCCGTAGACGGCAGCCGTGTCGATATGCCGGTAACCCGCATGGACGGCCTCGATGACCGAACTGACGGCCGTTTCGCCGTCCGGCGTCAGGTAGGTGCCGAAACCGACGCAGGGTATTTGCACGCCGTTGCTCAGCGTAAACGTGTCTTTCAGCGATTTGAACGATTCTTTCGGTGATTTCATAATGCGTTGTATTTAGTCTGTTCCCCGTTTTTTCTGCATAACCCGTGCCGTTCCGGACGGTCGCGCCCGATTTCCGCCGGACGGCTTTTCCCTTCGTGTTTCCGGCCGGGCTTTCGCCTGCGTTTCTTCTTCGCGCCGGCGTCCAGCGGTTCTGCGCTTTACCGGGCGGTTTCAGTCGTTTGCGCGTCCGGCGGTCGCTTTTCCGCGGCGGTCAGACGGGCAGCGTGATCGTGAACCGGCTGCCGTGCCCGATCTGGCTCTCGACGCCGATCGTGCCGCCGTGCGCCTCGACGAACTCCTTCGAAATGGCCAGTCCGAGGCCGCTGCCCTGCACCTTCGTCCCCGGCACGCGGAAATAGCGGTCGAAGATGCTCTTGTGGTAGCGCGGGTCGATGCCGCGGCCGAAGTCTTGCACGAAAATATCGACCTTGTTGTCGCGCTGCTCCGCCCCGACGATGATCCGCGCTCCTTCGGGCGAGTGGTGGATCGCGTTCGACAGCAGGTTCGTGACCACCCAGGCGATTTTTTCACTGTCGACGAACAGCTTCGAGATCTTTTCGGGGTATTCGACCTCGACGAAACAGCCGAAACGTTCGGCCAGCACCCGCGTCGCTGCCACCGCGTAGTCGATCAGTTCGATCGGCTTGGTGACCTTCGGCATCAGTTGCAGCTTGCCCGTCTCGATCTGGGTCAGGTTCAGCAGCTCGCCGGTGATGCCGAGCAGCCGGTCGCTGTTTTCGCGGATACTCTGCGCGAGGGCTTTCTGCTCGTCGTTCAGCGGCCCGAGCCGGCTGTCCTCGAGCAGGTGCAGGCTCATCATGATCGACGCGATCGGGGTTTTCATCTCGTGCGAGACGGTCGAGATGAAATTCGTTTTGGCGGAATCGATCTCCTTGTATTTGGTGATGTTGTTCAGGATAATCATGTTGCCGATGAAACTTTTCTTCTTCTCGCCGACCGGCGTGACGTACAGCGGGATGTTTTCCATCTGGAAATAGCTCTCCTTGTTGTCGGCGTAGATTTTCAGCGGCTCCTTATTCGGGTCGTCCGAGTAGAGTTCGCGGATCAGCCGCCGCAGCAGGTCGTTGTTGAGCGCCACTTCCGTCGCGTTGCGGCCGACGGCCTCTTCGGGCTTCAGATTCAGGATCGTGAACGCTTCGTCGTTCATGAACAGGATCTTTTTATCCGGGTCGAGACCGATGATCGGTTCGTGCAGGCTGTTGACGACCGCTTCGATTCGCTTTTTGGCCATCATCAGGTCGTCCAGCGTACTGCGCTGGTATTCCGACAGTTTTTCGGCCATGTTGTTGAACGATTCGGCTACGGCGCGGAACTCCTTGTTGCGGCTGAAGTCGAGACGTTTGTCGTAGTGGAAATTCGCGATTTCCATAATCCCTTTTTTGAGTTCGCGGATCGGCCGGACGACGGCTTGCGGGAAGCGGATCAGCAGCACGAAGGCGATCAGCGCGCACAGGATCGCGCTGATGGCGATCCGCAACATAGCGTCTTCGGCGGTCGTCCCGGCCAGGCGGCTCTTTTCGCGGATGGCCGTCATGTTCAGATCCATGATCTTGTACAGGTCGCTGCGGATCTCCAGGATCTTGTCCAGCGTGACCGAATCCGACAGTTTGTCGATCTTCGAGCTCAGGTTGTCCGTCACGCGGAATTCGTCCGATTCGGTGATATTCCTGCGTTGCAACGCGAGGTTATCCAGCAGTTCGGTCATCGACGTCGAGTCGAAGGTCAGGCTGTCGAGCGCCGTCATCATGCTGCGGGCGTAGTGCAGCGAGTTGTAATTGTCGGTCAGGATGTTCCCGGAGGCCCGCGACAGGTCGAGAATATAGCCTACGGACTGGATGCCCAGCAGCAGGATCATGGCGAACAGCGCGCCGATGCCCAGCGTCAGTCTTCGTTGAATCAGCATATCAGGATAATATTACGAGGTCGATACTCAGTCGGTACAGTTTGTTGAGCAGACGCCGGAAAAAGAAAGCCGTCCTTACCAGCGAAAGTAGCGTAAATTTCGGTTGGGCGATGCACACCGTACTGATTTTTTGTTTGGAGCACACGTCCATGATGCTTTCGATCACGCGGTCGGAATGCACCTGCAACACTTCGCCGCCCAGTTCCGACGCCAGTTTGAAGTTGTTGATCAGGTAACGCTGGTTGGCCAGCGGGATGCGGTCGGCGCTTTCGCGCGGAGTTTGCACGTAGAGTACGGCGAATCTGGCGTTGTAACGCGTGGCCAGCCGGGCGGTCTTGCGGATCACGCGGCGCGGCCCTTTGTCGCCGCTGTCGATTACCGCGAGGAATTTTTCGTGGCGCACGCCGAGGTTTTCGGATACTTCGTTCTCGACTTTCTTTTCGACGCGCAGCGCGACTTCTTTCAGCGCCAGTTCGCGCAGTTGCAGGATGTTCTCCTCTTTGAAAAAGTTGTCCAGCGCGACCTGCACTTTCTCCGGCTTGTAGATTTTGCCGTCTTTCAGCCGTTTGATCAGCTCTTCGGCCGTCAAGTCGATGTTCACTACTTCGTCGGCCATCGCCAGCACGCTGTCCGGGATGCGTTCGCGGATTTCGATGCCCGAGACGCGCTGCACCTCTTCGTTGAGGCTTTCGATGTGCTGGATATTCACGGCGCTGATGACGCTGATCCCGGCTTCGAGAATCTGCAGTACGTCCTGCCACCGTTTGGCGTGCTCGCTGCCCTCGATGTTCGTGTGGGCCAGCTCGTCGACGATGACGATCTCCGGATGCGTATTCAGAATCCCCTGCAGATCCATCTCTTCGAGTTCCTTGCCTTTGTAGAACAGTTTGCGACGCGCAATGACGGGAAGCCCCGACACCAGGGCTTCGGTGTCGGGACGTCCGTGCGTTTCGATATAGCCGATCTTCACATCCACGCCCACTTCGAGCAGTTGGTGTGCCTCTTGCAGCATCCGGTAAGATTTGCCTACGCCGGCGATCATGCCGATGTAAATCTTGAATTTGCCTCGGTGCGAACGCTTGATCAGATCGAGGAAGTGCTGTACGCTCTGTTTTTGATCCATAAATTAATCCAGCATAATTGAGAATCCGCCTACAAAGTTAACATCATCTTTGGCCGGATTCCATATCAGCCGGGTAAAAATCGGCAATGAAAACGAGTTCGAGAAACGGATCGCCTTGGTCGCTCCGACCGTGACGTTGCAAACTGCGAATCCGGAAGTGCCGTACATATTCTCGGTGGCCCACGGCGTAAATCCTACCGCTGCGATCATGTCCACGCTTTTGACTGCGAACGGATACGAAATTTCCGCATAGGTCGAGTAGTTCTGCCGTCCTTCGTCGTCGCGGTCGGCGCCGAACAGCATCGTGTTCCAGGCCAGCGTCAGCGGGAAACGTTCGCCGAAACAGTAAGCTCCTCCCACTTCGATCATGTGCGGCGAGTCGGCGCCGAAACGGAAGTATTTTTCGGTGTAACGTTCCGATGAGGGCGTCCAGTAATAGTCGGTCAGCGAGAGGGTCAGTCCGCCCAATGTGTAGGCGGCCGTCAGGTCGGCTTCCTTGTAGTCCCCGGTAAAGTCGGCCGATCCCCATGCGGTCAGCGAGAAATCGCCCGCCGTCATGCCGAGCGTCGGTTGTATGCTGGCGTTGGCGTTGTACGAGCCGCGCCAGATGTAGCTGCTGACGAAATCGGCTCCGACTTTGACCCGTACGCCTTTTTCCTGAGCCATTGCGCAGTCTGCGAGCAGCATTCCGGTCAGTACGGCAAATAAAACGATTGCGGTTTTAAATTTGTTTTTCATGGTCGATTTGTTTTAAAAGTCGGGTTGTTTTTAAATTGTTTTTAATTCGAATGGTTTGCCGGAAGTCTCACAGCGCGCCCGTTTCAGATGCGGCCGCCGGTTTCAGCCGGTCGAGGGCTACGTTCAGTTGCAGTACGTTTACCTTCTCGGTTCCGAAAAGACCCAGCCAGGGTTTTTGGATCGTCTGCCGGATCAGTTCCCTGACGGTCTGCTCGGAAAGTCCGCGGGCTTCGGCCACGCGCCGCGCCTGTACGTAGGCTCCGGCCGGGGAGATGTCCGGATCGAGTCCGCTGCCGCTGGCGGTGACCATCTCGGAAGGCACGTCCTGCCGCAGCAGGTACGGGTGAAAGGTCAGGAAGGTGTCGATGCGGGCTTTTACTTCATCGAGGTATTCGGGGTTGGTCGTAGCCTTGTTGCTGCCGCCCGAACCGCTCCCGTTGTACTCGACCGCCGAAGGACGGCCCCAGAAATAGGTCGCTTTCGTAAACGATTGTCCGACGTTTGCCGCTCCGACGATCCGGCCGTTTTCGGTAACGACGGCCGCCCGGCCGCCGTTCGGCCCGGCTATGCTGCCGACTCCCCACAGGATCAGGACGTAACCCACGCCCAGCAGCGCGCAGAACGCGAGCGTTATTTTGATGGATTTCCAGAATGTTTTCATGATTTTCTTTTTTACGGGTTAGAAAAATACGCTGATCAGCAGGTCGATCAGTTTGATTCCGACGAACGGGACGAGCACGCCGCCCAGGCCGTAGATGAACAGGTTGCGCCGCAGCAGCGCCGATGCGCCGATCGGTTTGTACCGCACGCCGCGCAGGGCCAGCGGAATCAGCAGCGGGATGATGACCGCGTTGAAGATTACGGCCGACAGGATCGCGCTTTGCGGCGAGTGCAGGTGCATGACGTTCAGCGCTTCGAGCGACGGGATCGAGGCGATGAACAGCGCCGGGACGATTGCGAAGTATTTGGCTACGTCGTTGGCGATGCTGAATGTCGTCAGCGTGCCGCGCGTCATCAGCAGCTGTTTGCCGATCTCGACGATCTCGATCAGTTTGGTCGGGTCGTTGTCCAGATCGACCATGTTGCCGGCTTCTTTGGCAGCCTGCGTGCCGCTGTTCATCGCTACGCCCACGTCGGCTTGCGCCAGCGCCGGCGCGTCGTTCGTGCCGTCGCCCATCATGGCGACCAGCTTGCCGCTCTGCTGCTCGCGGCGGATGTACTCCATTTTGTCTTCGGGTTTGGCTTCGGCGATGAAGTCGTCCACGCCGGCCTTTTCGGCGATGTATTTTGCCGTCAGCGGGTTGTCGCCGGTAACCATGACGGTCTTGACGCCCATCTTGCGCAGGCGTTCGAACCGTTCGCGGATGCCCGTCTTGATGATGTCCTGCAGTTCGATGACGCCGATCACCCGTTCGTTTTCCGATACGACCAGCGGCGTTCCGCCGTTTTCCGAGATCAGCGTGACGAGTTTCATGATTTCGTCGTCGAACCGATTTCCGGCCCCCTCGACGATCCGGCGGATCGATTCGAAAGCGCCTTTGCGGATTCGCCGGCCGTCGGCCAGGTCTACGCCGGAGCATTTCGTCTCGGCGGAGAAACGGATCATCCGCGCGCCGATCGTGCTCAGTTCGTGCACGCGGCGGCCCTGTTCGCGCCCCAGTTCGATGATCGATTTCCCCTCGGGCGTTTCGTCGGACAGCGACGAGTACATGCAGGCTTCGACGAACCGACCCATATCCATCTCCGGTGCCGGGTAGAATTTGGTCGCCTTGCGGTTGCCGATGGTGATGGTTCCCGTCTTGTCGAGCAGCAGCGTGTCGATGTCGCCGGCCGTTTCGACGGCCTTGCCCGATTTGGTGATGACGTTCGCACGCAGCGCCCGGTCCATTCCGGCGATCCCGATCGCCGACAGCAGTCCTCCGATCGTGGTCGGGATCAGGCAGACGAACAGCGAAATGAACGCGGCGATCGTGATGTTGGCCCCCACGTAGTCGGCGAAGGGTTTCAGCGTGGCGCAAACGATCACGAATACCAGCGTAAAACCGGCCAGCAGAATCGTCAGCGCGATTTCGTTCGGCGTTTTCTGCCGCGAAGCGCCTTCGACGAGCGAAATCATTTTGTCCAGGAAACTTTCGCCCGGCATGGCGGTCACCCGGACGCGGATGCGGTCGGACAGCACTTTCGTACCGCCCGTGACGGAGCTTTTGTCGCCGCCGGCCTCGCGGATCACCGGCGCGCTTTCGCCGGTAATGGCGCTTTCGTCGATCGAGGCGAGCCCCTCGATGATCTCGCCGTCGGCCGGGACGATGTCGCCCGCCTCACATTCGAAGATATCGTTTTTTTTCAGCGCGTTGCTGCTGACGATACGAACGGTATTGCCGTTGATCAGTTTGGCCGGGGTCTCCTCGCGCGTTTTGCGCAGCGAATCGGCCTGCGCTTTGCCGCGCGCTTCGGCGATCGCCTCTGCGAAATTGGCGAACAGCAGCGTAATGAACAGCACGACGAAAACGACGAGGTTGTATCCGAACGACCCCTGGGTCGTATCCCCCGAAATGAGGATGTAGAACAGCAGGACGAACATGACGGCCGTGACGATCTCGACGGTGAACATGATCGGGTTTTTAATCATCGTCCTCGGATCGAGTTTGCGTACCGATGCACCGAGACTCTCTTTGATGAGCTGTTTATCGAACAGCGAATTGGACTTATTCATGGTTTTCAATCGTTTATTTGCTTAAATAATCGGCGATCGGACCCAGCGCCTGCGCCGGGAAAAATGCCAGGGCGGCCACGATGACGATCACGGCGAAGGTCATCAGCGCGAAGGTTGCCGTATCGGTTTTCAGTGTTCCGGCGCTTTCGGGTATGTATTTTTTCGAAGCCAGCAGTCCGGCGATCGCCACTTGTCCGACGATCGGGAAGTAGCGGCCGAGGATCAACACGATCCCGCAGGTGATGTTCCAGAACGGCGTGTTGTCGCTGAGTCCCTCGAAACCGGAGCCGTTATTGGCTGCGCAAGAGGTATATTCGTAGAGCATTTCGCTGAATCCGTGAAACGACGGATTGTTGAGCCAAGCGCCGGCCAGTTCCGGATTTTGCGCCGCCAGGTGGGAGGCCAGCGCCGTGCCGACCAGGATAATCAATGGATGCATCAGTACGACCATCGTCGCGATCTTCATTTCCCGCGCTTCGATCTTCTTACCGAGGAATTCCGGCGTGCGGCCGACCATCAGCCCGCTGATAAAGACGGCGATGATGATGAAAGCGTAATAGTTCATAAAGCCGACGCCCACGCCGCCGAACCAGCAGTTGATCTGCATGTTCAGCATTTGCAGCATGCCACTCAGCGGGGTCTGGCTGTCGTGCATACTGTTGACCGAGCCGTTCGACGTGACCGTCGTGGTCATGCCCCACATCGCCGATGCGGCCGACCCGATCCGGATCTCCTTGCCCTCCATGCTGCCCATATCCTGCCGGATCTCCATAGCTGCGATTTGTTTGCTGCCGCCCATCTCCTGGTCGACCGACACGGCGATCCCGACCACGTAGGCGAACAGCATCACGCCGAAGATGCTCCAGGCCAGCTTACGGCGTTTCAGGTAGAAGCCCAGCGCGAAGACCATCGCCATCGGAATGATCAGGATCGACCAACATTCCAGAATATTCGTGAAAGCGTTCGGGTTTTCGAGCGGATGGGCCGAATTGACGCCGAAGTAGCCGCCGCCGTTCGTGCCGAGTTGTTTGATCGGGACGATCGCGGCGGTCGGGCCCTGAGAGATCGTCTGTTCGGTTCCTTCGAGGGTCGTCAGCGTTTGTTTGCCGTCGAAGGTCATCGGCGTGCCGTTCAGGATCAGCAGGATGCCGACCAGCAGCGACAGCGGCATCAGGATACGGGTCGTGCTTTTGACGAGGTAGACCCAGAAGTTTCCGATTGTCCGGGTCGTTTTCGCGGCCATCGCCCGGAAAACGCCGGCCAGCGCCGCCATGCCGCAGGCGGCTGTGATGAACTGGAACAGCATGATGACGAACAGTTGCGTGAAATAGGTCAGTCCGGTTTCGCCGCTGTAATGCTGCAGGTTGCAGTTCACCAGGAAGCTGATGCAGGTATTGAACGCCTGGTCGGGCGTTTGGCCCGGGTTGCCGTCCGGGTTCAGCGGCAGGACGCCTTGGGCCACGAGCAGAATCATGCCCCACAGGAACCAGAACAGATTGACGGTCAGCAGGGCCCGGAGGAACTGTTTCCAGTTCATCTCCTCGTGGGGATTGATGCCGGAAAAACGGTAAATCCACCGTTCGACCGGAGCCATGAAGTCGAGCGGCGTTTTTTCTCCCTTATATACTTTTGCGATGTAGCGTCCGAGCGGGTAACTGAGCGCGATCAGCAGCGCCAGTTGCAAGACGACGCCTGAAATTTCCGTATTCATTTACTTTTAAGGATTGGTTTCGTTAAAATTGTTCGGGTCTGACCAAGACATACATCAGGTAGCCGAAGATCAGGATGCTGAGGATAAACAGTACTGTAAACATGGTCGTCGTTTTTAGATTTTGTCGAACAGGCCGATACATTTGAAGAAAAAGCAGAAGCAGAGACCGCCTGCCGCACACAGTAACAGAAACATCAAAATTTCATTCATACTCGATTGATTTTAGTAATTCGTATTCGTGCCGTTTTAAAGCGAACCGGATGCCGTTTCTTTGAGCGTTGTATGTATTGTTTTGATATGTAGTTGTTTATGGTTAGGAGTCGTCCGGATGCGTATTAGAGAACCCTACCGAAATGAAAGGGTGCGCTTTCCAAAACGGAAGGATTTTCAGGGAAGCTGCGCACGTTCGCCGCCGTTCCCGGATGCGGAAAACGGTGTTTCGGCAGCAGGATTGCACCGTATTTGCAGGTCTTTCCGGAAACGGGCGTTCCGGCGTACCGGGCAGGTGCCGGGAAACGATAGTATTTGATTAAATTATAATTATATAAAAATTATTGATTTGATTTATATTTAAATGCATATTATCTTTGTCTCAAGAAAAAAGAAAACGAATAACCATCTAAAAAATAAAAATTATGAAAACGTTGGATTATCTTCATCTCGAAGCCGGGGCTGCCGGTAAAGTAGTTGTATCGCTTCAACAGTTGCTGGCCGATTTTCAGGTTCATTACATGAATCTCAGGGGTTTTCACTGGAACATCAAAGGACACGGATTTTTCGTGCTGCATACGAAGTTCGAGGAGCTGTACGACGATGCGGCCGAAAAAGTGGACCAGATCGCCGAACGTATCCTTCAGCTCGGCGGAGTGCCTTCGAATAAGTTCAGCGAGTATCTTAAAGTGGCGAAGATCGCCGAAGTGGATCATGTTTCCTGCGGCGGGGAGGCTCTCGAACACATACTCGACACTTACGGGTATCTGATCGGGGAGGAGCGCAAGGCGTTGTCGGTTGCTTCGCAGGCCGGAGACGAAGTGACGGTTTCCATGCTGACCGATTACCTGGCCGAACAGGAGAAAATGGTCTGGATGCTCACCGCATACGCTGCCGGCAAGTCTTCCTGCTCCGGGAAATAGTTTCCGGATCGACGAAATAAACAGCGGGACGGGAAATTCAGATTTCCCGTCCCGCTGTTTTTGGAAAGCCTCCGCCGTTCGATCCGGATCGAACGGCGGAGGATATTTTCAGGTATTTACAATCCGTATTCGTCGATTTTGCGGTAGAGCGTCGTAACGCCGATTCCCAGCAGGCGGGCCGTTTCGGTTTTGTTGCCGCCGGTGTAGCTGAGTATTTTGGCGATGTGCTGTTTTTCGATCGCGTCGAGCGAGGTTGGCGGAGCGTCGTTCCCGTCGGAGCCGTTTTCACGTTGGAATTCGATCGGCAGATCCCCCACGCGCAGCGTCGTGCCTTCGGCCATAATCATGCTGCGCTCGACGACGTTCCGCAGTTCGCGCACGTTACCGCGCCAGGCGTGCCGTTTCAGCAGGTCGAGATAACCGGGATCGACGGCGTCGATCTTTTTTCCCATTTTTCCGGCGAAAATACCGGCAAAATGGCGGACGTACTCGTCGATGTCGGAGGGCCGCTCCTGAAGCGACGGCAGCCGGATCTGGAAAACCGACAGCCGGTAGTAGAGGTCTTCGCGGAAATTGCCCGTCCGGATCTCTTCGGGCAGGTCGCGGTTCGTCGCGGCGATTACGCGCATATCGACCTTTCGCGGTTTGGTCTCCCCGATTTTCAGGAATTCGCCGCTTTCGAGTACTCGTAACAATTTGGCTTGCAGATCTATCGGCATCTCGCCGATTTCGTCGAGGAAGATCGTGCCGCCGTCGGCCTCCTCGAACAGTCCTTTTTTGTCTTTGGCGGCGCCGGTGAAGGCTCCGGCCCGGTGGCCGAACAGTTCGCTTTCGAGCAGATCTTTGGCGAATGCCGAGCAGTTGACCGCCACGAACGCTTTCCCGCTGCGGCCGCCTTCCCGGTGGATGGCCTGTGCGAAAACCTCTTTGCCGGTGCCCGTTTCGCCGGTGAGCAGTACCGAAGTGTCTGTGGCCGCGACCTTGCGGGCCAGTTCAACGGCGTCTCGCATCGCTTTCGACGAGCCGATGACCGCCTCGAACGACGGAGCCGTTTCCGGCTGCCGTCCGGCGGCGGATTTCCGTTGCGCTTTGGCTTTTTCCATCGCGCGGCTCAGCAACGGGATGATCTTCGGATTGTCGTCGCCTTTGGTGATGTAGTCGAACGCGCCGTTCTTGATCGCCTGCACGCCGTCCGGAATGTTGCCGTAGGCGGTCAGCAAGATCACTTCGGCATCGGGCGCGATCGCTTTGATCCGGCCGACCAGGTCGACTCCGTTGCCGTCCGGCAGTTTGACGTCGCACAACACGACCTCGGGGCGCGTGCGTTCCAGTTGGCGGAGTCCCGCCGCACAGTTTTCGGCCTGAATCACTTCGTATCCTTCCAGGCCGATGATGCGCGCCAGCAGGCCGCGCAACTGCCGTTCGTCGTCGATGATAAGTACCTTGCCCATATGCCGGATCGGATTTATTTTTTCGCAAAGGTAAAAAAAAGGAGGAACTATTTTCCGGCCGGAATCCGTTGGCGCGCATTTAGAGTCGTTCGTTTTTATTAATACGTTGATATGTAGTGTTATATGCTGAAATGAAATCCGGCGGGGCGATTCCGGAGGCTCCGGTATGTCCGGCGCTCGGGCTGCGATCCTCCGGATTCCGGTTGCCGGACCGCCGAAAAAAGTGGCCGTCACAGACTTAATAATTCGAAAAAACGCCGTACATTTACGAAATTTTTAGGTCGACTTTAAACATCTTTAACCTATGTCAGTAAACAAAGAAATCAAAAAAGTCATTGTGCTCGGCTCGGGAGCATTGAAAATCGGACAGGCGGGAGAATTCGATTACTCCGGTTCGCAGGCGTTGAAGGCGCTGAAAGCCGAAGGAATTTCAACGGTGTTGATCAACCCGAACATCGCTACGATCCAGACTTCGGACGGAGTCGCCGATCGGGTTTATTTCCTGCCCGTAACTCCTTATTTTGTCGAGGAGATTATCAAAAAAGAGCGTCCCGACGGCATTTTACTGGCATTCGGCGGACAGACGGCGCTGAACTGCGGAACGGAATTATTCCTCAGCGGCACGTTGGAGAAATACGGCGTGCAGGTGCTCGGAACGTCGGTCGAAGCGATCATGACGACCGAAGACCGCGACTTGTTCGTAAAGAAACTGAACCAGATCGAAGTCAAGACCCCGGTCAGCCAGGCTGTCGAAAGCATGGAGGCGGCCATCGAGGCGGCCAACCGGATCGGGTTCCCGGTGATGGTACGTTCGGCCTATGCGCTGGGCGGCCTGGGCAGCGGCATATGCAGCAACCTCGATGAGTTCAGGACGCTGTGCGAAAGCTCGTTCGCCTATTCGAAGCAAATACTGGTCGAGGAGTCGCTGAAGGGATGGAAGGAGATCGAATTCGAAGTGATCCGCGATAAGAACGACCACTGCTTCACGGTGGCCAGTATGGAGAACTTCGATCCGCTGGGAATCCACACCGGCGAGAGCATTGTGGTGGCCCCGACCTGTTCGCTGGACGACCAGGAACTGGCCTTGTTGCAGGAACTTTCCAAAAAGGTGATCCGCCACATCGGGATCGTCGGCGAATGCAATATCCAGTACGCGTTCAACTCCGAGACGGACGACTACCGCGTGATCGAGGTGAACGCCCGGCTGAGCCGTTCGTCGGCGCTGGCGTCGAAGGCTACGGGCTATCCGCTGGCGTTCGTGGCGGCCAAACTGGCCCTGGGCTATACGCTCGACCAGATCGGCGAGATGGGAACGCCGAATTCGGCTTACGTGGCCCCGTCGCTCGACTACCTGATCTGCAAAATCCCGCGTTGGGACCTGAGCAAGTTCGCCGGCGTTTCGCGCCGGATCGGATCGAGCATGAAATCCGTCGGCGAGATCATGTCGATCGGCCAGTCGTTCGAGGAGATCATCCAGAAAGGACTGCGGATGATCGGGCAGGGGATGCACGGATTCGTCGGCAACCGCGACCTGGAATTCGGTAACCTCGAAGAAGAACTGTCGCATCCGACCGACCTGCGTATCTTCGCGATCGCCAAGGCGTTCGAAGAAGGTTATTCGATCGATCGGATCTACGACCTGACCAAGATCGACCCCTGGTTCCTCGGCAAACTGAAAAATATCCACGACTATTCGCTCGTACTGAGCAAATACGATAAGATCGAAGACGTGCCCGCGGCCGTACTGCAAGAAGCCAAGCGGCTCGGTTTTTCGGACTTCCAGATCGCCCGCTTCGTCGAAGACCCGGACGGCAACATCGAGAAGGAGTCGCTGCGCGTCCGCGCCGTCCGCAAGAAGAACAATGTGCTGCCGTCGGTCAAAAGGATCAATACGGTCGCTTCGGAAAATCCCGAGCTGACCAACTACCTCTATGTGACTTACGACGGGACGGAGCACCAGGTTCCTTATTTCAAGAATGAAAAATCGGTCGTCGTGCTCGGTTCGGGCGCTTACCGGATCGGCAGTTCGGTCGAGTTCGACTGGTGCTCGGTGAATGCCGTGCAGACGGCCCGCAAGCTAGGTTACAAGTCGATCATGATCAACTATAACCCCGAGACCGTTTCGACCGACTACGATATGTGCGACCGGCTCTATTTCGACGAACTGTCGTTCGAACGGGTGCTGGACGTACTCGACCTGGAGATGCCTAAAGGCGTGATCGTTTCGGTGGGCGGACAGATCCCGAACAACCTCGCGATCCGGCTGCACCGCCAGGATATTCCGGTGCTCGGCACGTCTCCGCTGTCGATCGACCGCGCTGAAAACCGCCACAAGTTCTCGAGTATGCTCGACCAGTTGGGCATCGACCAGCCGGCCTGGAAAGAGCTTTCGCACATGGACGAAGTGTACGACTTCGTCGGCAAGGTAGGTTATCCGGTGCTGGTGCGTCCGTCGTATGTGCTTTCGGGCGCGGCGATGAACGTCTGCTACAACGCCGAGGAACTGGAGACGTTCCTGAAACTGGCGGCCAAAGTGTCGAAAGAGTACCCGGTGGTCGTGTCGCAGTTTTTGCAGAACGCCAAGGAGATCGAATTCGACGCCGTGGCGCACAACGGCGAAGTGGTCGAATACGCGATTTCGGAACATGTCGAATTCGCCGGCGTCCACTCGGGGGACGCCACGCTGGTATTCCCGGCGCAGAAGATCTACTTCGAAACCGCCCGCCGCATCAAGAAAATCGGTCGCAAGATCGCCAAAGAGCTGAACATCAGCGGCCCGTTCAATATCCAGTTTCTTGCGAAGAACAACGACGTGAAGGTGATCGAATGTAACCTGCGCGCGTCGCGCAGCTTCCCGTTCGTGTCGAAGGTGCTGAAACGCAACTTCATCGAGACCGCGACGCGGATCATGCTCGACACTTCGTACGAAAAGCCGGACAACACGAATTTCGATATCGACTGGATCGGCGTGAAGGCGTCGCAGTTCTCGTTCTCGCGGCTGCACAATGCCGACCCGGTGCTCGGCGTGGACATGTCGTCGACCGGCGAGGTGGGCTGCATCGGCGACGATTTCAGCGAAGCGCTGCTGACGTCGATGATCTCGGTCGGATACAGTATTCCGAAAAAGGCCGTGATGGTCTCCTCGGGCGACACCCGTTCGAAGGTGGACTTGCTGGACGCCTGCAAGATGCTGCAGGACAACGGCTACGAGATCTATGCGACCGGCGGAACGGAGAAATTCCTCGCCGAGCACGGCGTGAAGGCCGCATGCGTGAGCTGGCCGGACGAAGGGAAGGCGGACAACGTGATCCACATGATTTCCGCGCATAAATTCGACCTGGTCATCAACATCCCGAAGAACCACTCGCACCGCGAGCTGACCAACGGCTACAAGATCCGCCGCGGCGCGATCGACCACAACATTCCGTTGATTACCAACGCCCGTCTCGCGAGCGCCTTCATCGAGGCTTTCTGCGAAATGAAGGAGAAGGATATTCAGATCAAGAGCTGGCAGGAATATAAGTTGTAATCCTTCCCCGTTTCCGTACCGAGACGTTTAAACGGGGGAATGCGGGGATTTCCTTTAGAATGGTGCAACAAGTCAATTACCGACTTGTTGCGCTTTTCTTTTTGTGATGAGGTAACGAATAGGCAATAGTTCTGTTCTAAATTACAGTCGCTATGCGGATGCAACGCACGTTCGGTTATCCCGGCGGATCATTCTTCCGAAAGGGAGAAGCGACCGGTCAATGCTCCTGGAAATAAAGGGTGCAGGCTTCCGGACGGTCGGTGTTGATGATGTCGATGCCGAGTTCGCGGAACGTTTCCCAGGCGTTGACGGTGTCCGGAGACCCCCAAAACCGGATAGGTTTCCCCGTTTTGTGGGACTTCGCCACCAGACTTTCGATTACCTGCCGGTCTTCGGCGGAGAGCGTGTCTGCACCCCCTTCCCATTTCGAGTAGCGGAAAAACGGCTCGCTGATGAAAGCCACCCGTTCGAGCTGCTGCGGCGTATAGTCCACGTCGATGAATCCGTCGAAAGAAATAAAGCGGGGATACTCCCCGAAAGCCTCAGGGTCGGGCCGACTGCCCGAGATCACGATCCTCACAGCGTACGGATTTACCGAAGGATCGAACACTTCGGGATGTCTTTTCAACTTGGCGATCAGCCGGTCAATGGTCGGGTGCAGTGGAGTTTTCAGGTCGATCATCAGCGTGAGCACCTGCTCCGAACCTCGCCAGGGGCGTCCTTCGTTTTGCCCGAATAAAAAGATCAGCGGTTCGAGATACATTTCATCGAGCGAAAGCGCCGAATCGAGTTCGTGAGGATCGTGCGCCACCAGCAAGCCATCGGAAGCAGGAGCCGCATAAATATCCGCCTCGATGGTATGCACCTGCTGGGAATAAGCGCGGTAAAAAGGAATATTTTTCTGGTAATCGTTGTGGGAATGGATAAGTACCGTTTGCTTCCCGGAATAAGACGAACATAAGAAGGCCATGAAAAATATCAGTCCTGCTCGACCGAAAAAAACGGAACGGGTATTCGAAAATTTGCGAAGCATAGGAGTCGTTTTAATAATTAATATCATAAGAGCAAAGATAGAAGTTTTTAACCTCTAAATATGCAATGCCGTAAAAAACAAGCGCAGACCGCCTTTTTTCGTTTGCCGGAGAATGAAAATCACCGGTAGCTCCGGGGATCGGGAACGAATCGCTATCTTTGTGCCGAACGGCAGGGATATGGAAGAATTTATCAAAAAAATGCGGGAAGCGTACCCGGTTTCGGACGGTGCGTTGCAGTTGTTTCTGCGGCATACCGAGCGCGTCACGCTGCCGAAGGGACACCTGTTGATCCGGGACGGCGTGGTCGAAAAGTACAGCTATTTCATCGTGCGGGGATTCGCGCGCGGTTTCCTGTATCGGGACGGGAAGGATGCGACGATCTGGTTTGCGACCGCCGGCATGTCGCTGTTGTCGATGAACGCCTACCTGTTTCGTTCGTCCGGATACGAGAACGTCGAACTGCTCGAAGAGTGCGACCTGCTGAAAATTTCGAACGAGACGCTCGACGGGCTTTTCGAGAAGGAGGTCGAACTGGCCAACTGGAGCCGGCGGATGTCCGACCGCATCATCCTGCGGATGGAACGGCTGTTCGTCGAGCGTTATTTCCTGACGGCGGCCGAACGTTACCGGCTGCTGGTCGAACGCGAGCCGGAAATTCTGCAAAAAGCTCCGTTGCGGGATATCGCCTCTTACCTCGGCATTTCGCAGGTTTCCCTGAGTCGGATCCGCGCCGGCGTACAATAGATTCCCCCGAAAGTTCGTTTTTAACATTTGTTAACCGGAAACGAAAATTTTTTACGGACTTTTGCGGCCTGTAAGATCAATCGGGTGATTCGTATGAAACAATTCAAAGGCATTCTGCTGGCGATGATCTCGTCGGCGACGTTCGGGATGATTCCGCTGTTCGCACTTCCTGTGATCCGCGGCGGCATGGGGGTCGATTCGGTGATGTTTTACCGCTTTGCGCTGTCGTCCGCGGTGGTCGGAGCCTATCTGCTGCTCCGGCGGGCGGACCTGCGCGTTACGCTCCGGGAATTCGGCGTGCTGTTCGGACTGGGGGCGCTGTACGCTTTCACGTCGCTGCTGCTGACGATCGCTTACCTGTATATTCCGAGCGGGGTCGCCACGACGATCCATTTCCTGTATCCGCTGCTGGTCGCCGCGATCATGGCGTTGTTTTTCAAAGACCGGATTTCGGTGTCCGTGATGGTCGCCGCGCTTGCGGCCGTCGCCGGCGTGTGGCTGCTTTCGGGCGGAACGGATGCCGCGGTCGGGATGAAGGGGCTGACACTGGCGCTCGCGACCGTAGCTACGTACGCCGTTTACATCGTCGGCGTCAACAAATCGTGCGTGCAGCATATGAAGGGACTCAAAATGGTGTTTTTCATCCTGCTTTCGGCAACGATAATTTTCGCCGGGAACCTGTTCGTAAAAGGGGAAATTCCCGAATCCATTCCGGACTGGTCGGCTGCCGTCCACCTGATTTTGTTGGCTCTGATTCCCACTTTGGTATCCGATTTGACGTTGGTGTTGGCCGTACAGCGGATCGGTTCGACGACGACCGCGATTCTCGGTTGTCTCGAACCGTTGACCGCCGTCGCGCTCGGGATTTTTTTCCTCGGCGAACGTTTCGTCGCGGAACAGTTCGCCGGCGTCGCGCTGATCGTGGCAGCGGTCGTGACGGTGATTCTCGGCGGCCGGCCGGGGCGGTTCTCCGTCCGGCGGCTGATTCCGGACTTTTTGTCGAATTTTTATAAAGCGAGGTGATATGATAAAACTGATTCGGATAACCGACGGACAGGACAGCCGTCTGGAACACTTGGTTCCCCTCTACGAAGAGGCGTTCTGCAGCAGTGAGCGGCGTACCGTCGGGCAGCTCCGGCGGATGATCGGCGCGACGCCTGCGATGCATTTCAATATGATCGAGTCGGACGGCGAGCTTTGCGGCCTGTTCGTCTACTGGGATATGGGCGAGTTTTACTACCTCGAACACCTGGCCGTGGCGCCGCATATGCGGAACCGTAAAATTGGACAGCAGGTGCTCGAGCACGTGGAGACCTCGCTGCCCGGAATCCGGCTGCTCGAAGTGGAGCCGGCCGAGGACGAGCTGACCGCCCGGCGCGTCGCTTTTTACCGGCGCAACGGCTACCGGATCGTCGATCGGAGCTACGTGCAGCCGTCCTACGAAAATTTCGGCGATGCCGCTCCGCTGTGGATCATGGGAAACGATACGCCCGAACGGTTGCCCGAATTTATCGAACGGATTAAAAAAGATGTGTACCGCGACCCGCTGGCGCGCTGATCCTCCGATTTGCCGACCGGGCCAGATATCCCTACGTTATCCGGGCTCGTTTCTTTTTTCGCTGTCCGGGTCGCAGAAAGCCGTTCTTTTCGGTTGCGGGCATAAAAAAACGTCCTCCGGCAGAGGACGTTTTTAGGGTTATCGGCGAATCGCTTAGAATTTCCAGCCTACGGTCAGCGAGAATACGCGGTTGGTCATTTTGTTCAGTTCCTCGTTGCCGCCGCTAAAGTCTTCCTTGAATTCATCCGTCGCGATGTCGGTGACCGGGATATTGTAACGGGCATCGATGACCAGACCTTGTTCGAACGTGTAGGAGATGCCTACCGGGATCGAGAAGTCGGTCGATTTGAAATAATGCTTCGTGTCTTCGGTATTCCAGGAGCCGCCGTCGACTTTTGCCCTGTATTTGCCGCTGAGCAGGAAGCCCGGCTGGATACCCGCTTTCAGCGCCAGTCCGTTGGTGACGTAGAAGTTGGCCAGGATCGGAATATTCAGGTAGTTCAGCCGGTTGTTGAATTTGAGTTTGTGTTCGGAGCCGAGCGCGCCTTGGGTGATTTCGGCGCTGGAACCCTGGCGCGAATACAAGACGTCCAGCGAAACGGCGAACCATTTGGCCGCCCGGTATTCGGCGAAAGCGCCGATCACCAGCGCGGGTTTCGTGCCGGAGAGGTGATTGATGTCGTCGAGACCGTCGGGATGCAGGTCCGTAACGTTTATACCGACTTTGGGGCCGAACGTGAAAGGTTTCTGAGCCGAAACGGCTCCGGCGGCGATTGCCGCTACGAGCAAAAAGACGATTTTTTTCATAAATTGTGTTTGAGTGGTTTGTAAAGTTTGTAAATAGCAGTTTAATAATGTCTGTCAGGGCCGGCGAACTATCGCAGTGCCTTGTGTTTTCTGTTCGGAGACGTTCATTACGATACAAATTAAAAGATTATTCGTGGAAATTCCAAAAATAAACCTCATTGTCCGTGTAAATTAGCGTAACCGGCGGTACGGGTTTTGCGTTCGTTGGGATTCTTTGGGGAGGCGTTTTCCCGGGGAGCGACGAGGGTATGCGTCTGAATATTTGGAATGGGAAAATATTTAATTACTTTTACGATCTCTTTCGGCGGATTCCGGTTGCCGTTTCCGTAAACGATTCGTATCGCGTTGCCGGACCGGTATTTTTCCCGTGGGAACGTCCGGATAAAAAGATGTGGAGGACGCTTTTAATGAATTACTAAATATTATTTCAAAGATGATGAAAACGAAATTGTTTACGGCCGTATTGGCCTGCCTGAGCGTTGCGATGCTTTTTTCCGGTTGTAAGGACGATAAGAACGATGATGCCGTTCACGCCTATGTCGTGCGCGCGGCCATTACCGAAGCCGGCGATCTCGACGTGCTGACCGTAACGCTGATCAACAGCGAATTGGAGAGCATGTGCAATCAGGTCGGAACGAAGATTTTGACCGAATCGGAAGCCCGGGAGATGTTCGATCTGATGGTGAAACAGATCGAAAAATCTATGGAAAGTATTGATTTCGGCGATATTACCAAGCCGGTAGGCTTCACCGTTACGCTGAATTACCAGAACGACGGCAAAGTCGCTTTTTCCAAAACGTTTACGGTCGATCCTAAATAACGGCGGACGAAACGATCCGTGCTTCGGCGCGGCTACGGGGCAGCCTTCTGCCGGTGCGTTTATCGATCGATGCGTGCCAGAGGAAGGCTGTCCTGTCGTATCCGGAGGTGGCGTGTCTGTTTTTTATTCCGGCCGGATTGGTAGATTCCGTTTCAATCGCTATCTTTACAAAATTCGTCCGGGGAGACTGCCGGCGAACGATCCGAATCTGAAAATACGGAAGTTATGAGAATACGAAAAGGTGCTGTCGCGGTCGGGATACTGACGCTGGCCGGGATCACGCTTTGTTTCGGCGGAAGTCCGAAATGCGACGCGGCCGGCCGCGAAAGCCGCAGCGGGAAAAAACAACCGGCCGGGGTGGAAGTTCTCGGCGATCCGAAGTTCGAAAAGGGGCTGGCCGTATCGCCGCTGTGGCCCGAAATCGTGCAGCAGAACGGCGGGTTCGAAAAGACCAATACGGATACGATCCGTTTCGGACGGGGCGACGCCGATCCTGTCTGGCAAATGGCCCAGTGGGCCAGCAAGTACGATCTGGGCGGAACCGTTCCGGTCGAAGGGCGGGACGGCGTTACGTACGCCAATCCCGGCAAAAAGGTCACCCGCTTTGCCGACGGTACGCTGCTGCTCGACATTACGACGAGTACCGAATACGAAGCCCCGCGTACCGGCAGCGACGCGTGGCCGCACCTGCTGATCCAGCAGGATTTCGAGAACCGTCCGAACGTCGGCCGGATCAGCCGTCTCGACTTCACGATGGAGCTGCGGATCGTCCATTGCGACAAAAAGATGACCGATGCCGAATTCAACGAGAGCCTGCATACGGCCCAGTCGCCGTTCTATTTTTTTATGCGCAACGTGAATCCCGATTCGCCGGATTACCAACTCTCGCTGTGGGTCGGCGTCCCGTCGTTCGATTACCGTTACCCGCGGCTCGACTCCACGGAGTACGTGCAGTGGGATATCGGCACGGCGACTTATATTTACGCCATTCCGCCCCGCACGATCTGGGGGGACGTTTCTTTCCACGATTTGAAGTGGCATCGTGCCCGGCTCGACCTGTTGCCGCTGATCCGGCAGGGCGTTGCCGCGATGAAGGACAAAGGACAGTTTCTGCATACCGACCTCGACGATCTGGAACTGATGGGGATGAATTTCGGATGGGAAGTTCCCGGAACTTTCGATGCGGGGCTGATGGTGCGGAACCTGAGCGTCCGGGCCGTCGAATGACCTGATTTTAACGAATACGAGTGAAACGATGAAAAATACTTGTTACGGATTCGTGCTGGCGGCCGTGCTGTCGCTGTGTGGTGCGGCAGCGTACGGCGAGGCTTCCCGTTGGGAGACCCTCTCCGGAAAGTGGCAAACCGGAGCCTCCGGGATCGTTCCGGAAGCGGGGGAACAACCTTGCCTGCTGGTCGACCGCAGCGGCCTCTGGGATTGCGAATGGTTTAACCTGAGCGTGAACTTCAGGTTGTCGGACGTCTGTGCCGGCGCCGGGTTCGGCGTTGCGCTGCACATTGAAAACAAAGATGACTACCATTTACTGCGGATCACTCCCGCGGCGGGTTATACGGCTCTCCAGACGCTTCGCTGGCAGTACGGTAATTTCCGCATGTGGCAGGAGGCTCATTTTCCCGTTTTGCAGCCGGAGCGGGAGTATAACCTTTCCATCGTCCGGGCTCCGGTCGTCGACCGGGAGGACTGGCGGCCGTGGAAGATCGTCGTTACCGACAACGCCGACGGAACGGTGTTGCTCAAAATCGGAATCGAAAACCATATGCCGGCTTTCGGCCTGGGCGTTACCGGGCTCTATGCGGCGTGCGATGCGGTGACGTTCACGGATTACAGCCTGGATCGTCCCGTGCCCGAGAACCTGGCGGGGAACCTGCGGTTGCCGATGGTTTTCAGCGACGGGATGGTGCTGCAACGCGGACGCCGCGTTCCGGTCTGGGGCCGGGCCGCCGCCGGCGCGTCGGTCAGGCTGACTTTCGCGGGAAAAAGTTACAAGACGCGGGCCGACAGCGCAGGCGACTGGAAGATACTGCTCAGGCCGCTCGCGGCCGACACCGGGCTGGTGATGCGGGTCGTTTCGGGAAAGGATACCGCGACGCTCCGCGACGTGGCTGTGGGCGAGGTGTGGTTCGCTTCTGGACAGTCCAACATGGAGATGAAAGTGTGGGAGAGCAATGTGCCGATGGTTAGCGATCCGGATATCCGCCTGTTCGTCCCATTCCAGTGGTCGTCGCAGGAGCCGGTGTTTACGGCCGGAGGACGGTGGCAGAAGGCGGACTCGGAAGGCGTGCCGCGCTGGTCGGCGGTCTCCTACGCATTCGCGCAGGAACTGAAAGAGCGTCTGGGCGTGCCGGTCGGCGTCATCGGCGCTTATTTCGGCGGGACGGCCATCGAGAGTTGGATGCCGCGTTCCGAGTTGGTCGAAGATCCGGTTACCAAACCGATCCACGACCGCTTCGTGCAGTCGATCCATCAGCTCGAAAACGGCCTGCCGGTGGAGGAGCGTTTCCCGTGGTGCTGGGATGTGGCGGGGCAGCGGCATACGCCGGGAGATCTGTTCAACGGCATGGTCGCGCCGCTGATCCCGTACGGAATCAGCGGAATTCTGTGGTATCAGGGCGAATCCAGCGCATCCAAGGCCCGGCAGTACGGACATCTTTTCCCGATGCTGGTCGATTCCTGGCGCGAGCGGTGGGGCGATCCCGACCTGAAATTTTATTTCGTCCAACTGGCCGGCTACGACGGCCGGGAGTCGGGTTCGGAGATCGAATCCGCCTGGCCGCATTTACGGGACGTGCAGCGCCGCCTGCTCGACCGCAGGGAGAATTCCGGTATGGTGGTAGCCTTTCATCTGGGCGATTCGCTCAATATTCACCCGCCTTATAAAAAGGAGGTGGGCGCCCGCCTGGCGAATCTGGCCTTGCACGACGTGTACGGCTTTAAAGATATCGTGCGTAGCAGTCCGCTGCTCGACGGGGTGGAATACCGGGACGGTGCGGCCGTGCTGACTTTCCGTGAGACCGCGGACGGACTTTCTTCGGGAGACGGCAAGCCGCTTTCCGGTTTTTCGGTCGCCGGCGAAGACCGGCGTTTCCATCCGGCTACGGCTACGGTCAATCCGGACGGGGTCGGCGTGACCGTCCGTTCGGAGGCGGTGCCGTCTCCGGTCGCCGTGCGTTACGGATGGGCTAACTTTACGCGGGAAGCGAACCTGGTCAACAGCGCGGGGCTACCCGCGGCGCCTTTCCGCACCGACGAATGGCCGCTGCCGACCGACGACGATTTGTAGGAGGCGCACCGACGATTCCGGTTCGTGGGATACGGACCCGGTGAGTCGGGTTTTCAAGCTATATTTCTGTTTCTGGCCGCTTTTATACCTGAGAAATTTTAGGTGTGGCAATTTTTATTACTTTTAACCGTTGGAATTTGGTAAACGGATACCCGGGTCCTTGCGGTCTGCAATTATGAAGAAGCGGCTGTGTATTTTATTTTTTCTCATCGGTTGGTTTCCATCGGTTTATGGACAGCGATCCGATAACGGCAATTACGTTCTGTTGCTGAATTCTGCTTCGTTCGGCGAAGCATGGTCGGATGTCCTGTACCGGTCGTTGGTGGAGGAGGTCAGACAACAAGGGGTGCGCGTCGATACCGAGGAGCTGCTCGTCCCGATGATGAAGACGCCCGAGGACGCCCGAGCCAAACGGGAGATGCTGCTCGCCAAATATCCCGTTCCGCCCCGGGCGGTCATCTATATCGGCGATCCCGGCTGGCTCGTTTGCCGTCCCCTGTTCGACAGGGAGTGGAAGGAAGTGCCGACGGTGATCTGCTATTCGCGCGATTCGATGCCTGCTTCGATCGAGGATTTGCTCGGCGGAAACCTCGACAGCCGTACGGCGGTGCCGGCTTCGGAGATTGCCGAAGGATATAACCTGACCATCCTCAAACAGCCCTCTTTTATCCGGGAAACGATCGAGATGATGCGGCAGTTGCAGCCCGGAATGAATACCGTGGCCCTGATTTCGGATCATCGCTACATCAGCCTCCGCATCCGGGAAGAGGTGCGGCAGACGGTAAAGAAATATTTCCCGGATCTGGCGTTCGAATCGCTCAGCACGCCGGAATTGACGACCGGACAGTTGCTCGATACGCTTTCGGGTTTCGACGATAAAAAAGGGATTATCTACTACTCCTGGTTCGTTACCCAGAACCGGCATGAATACCTGGACGATCACGTGCAGCGGGTGATCTTCGGGCTGGCCCACACGCCGATTTTTACGCTGACCGACCGGGATCACGAGGAGGGTAGCTTCGCGGGCGGATATTACATTCCGGCGATCGAGTTCAGTCGGGTGGCCAGCGCCGTTATCCGGGAAATTCTCGAAGGAAAGCCGGCCCGCGACATCTCCTGGCGAGACGGCGGCGCTCCGGCGGCTTACCTCGACTATCACCACCTCGTACACCAAGGGGTCGATCCGGCCCTGTTTCCGAAAGACGCCGTATATACGCAGGTTCCTCCGGGCTTTTTCCAGAAATACAAATTTCACTTGGTCGTTCTGGGAGCGCTGCTTTTGTTGCTGGTATCGGCGGTCGTGATGAGGTTGCGCTGGTTCATGCAGCGGCAGCGGCAGCAGAACCGCGAGTTCCAACTGCTCTCGCAATACAGGAAGCTGGTCGACAATATGCCGGTGATCTATCTGCGCAAGCGGATCGCCGGCGGATCGTCCGGTTCCGATTTCGAGTTTCTTGATGTGAATCCCGCCTTTGAGCAGGTATTCGGATGTACACGCCGGCAGATCCTGGGCAAACGGCTGAGCGAAGCGTTGTCCTGCCGCGACAAACTCTCCTGTCTGGCGGAGACCGAACAGACGGTTCATTCGTTCGTCGTAGACGGTGCGAAGGGGCTGCGCTATTACGACAAGCTGGTGTTCAGCAGCAGCGAAGCGGGGATTAAGGACGTATTTTGTATCGACCGTACCGAAGAGCACCTGGCCCTGGCGCGGATGGAACGGCACCGCGCCGAGCAGGAGGAGCTGAATGAAAAGTATAAACTGGTGCTGCAGGCGACCGGATTGACTCCCTGGACGTGGGACGTCGGGGGAGGGCTGGTCGACTGCGATCTCTCTTATACGTCCGGGATGGAGGATCATTCCGGCGAGCACTTGATCGTCTCGGACGAACAGTACTATGCGATGATCCATCCCGACGACCGGGAGCGGATGCGCGCCGCTTACGCCGACTTGCTGGCCGGCCGGAACGACATCCTGCAACAGGAGTACCGGGTGATCTACGTGCAGGGCGGCTACCAGTGGGCGAAGAGTTTCGCCGTCATCCGCGAGCGCGACGCTTCGGGGAGCCCGGTGCAACTGGTCGGCGCTTCGCTACAGATCGACGTGCAGAAACGACTCGAACAGGATCTGCGCGAGGCCAAAGAGAAAGCCGAAGAGTCGAATCGCTTGAAATCGGCTTTCCTGGCCAATATGAGCCACGAAATCCGGACGCCGCTGAATGCGATTGTCGGTTTCTCGAGCGTGCTGGCCGATACGGAGAACGAAGAGGAGAAACGGGGGTATATTTCGATCATCGAAAACAACAACGAACTGTTGCTCCAGTTGATCGGCGATATCCTCGACCTGTCTAAGATCGAGGCCGGAACGCTCGAATTCACCGAGTCGGACGTTGATCTGCGGGAAATGTTTTCCGGGATCGAACAGAGCATCCGGCTGCGGATTCCGGACGGTCATCCGGTGGATGTGCGGTTCGAAGAGCCGGAGAGCGATTACCGGATCCGCACCGACCCGAACCGGTTGATGCAGGTCGTGACTAATTTCATGACCAATGCGATCAAATTCACGGCCGAAGGAAACATCCGTTTCGGTTACCGGGATCGGAACGACGGGGAATTGTATTTCTATGTTTCGGATACCGGATGCGGAATTCCGCCGGAGAAGCAGCGGGACGTGTTCGGTCGCTTCGTCAAACTCGACGCGTTTGCCCAGGGGACGGGTCTCGGGCTTTCGATCTGCGAAACGATCGTTTCGAAGTTGGGCGGGCGGATCGGCGTCGAGTCCGTGCCGGACGAAGGTTCCACCTTCTGGTTTACACTGCCTCTCCGTCCCGTCGGCAAAGCGTTTTTATAACGGATTTGCACGGGGAAGCTTTTCGTCCCCCTCGGAAAACGCTACGGTTTTCTGCAAATAAAATCGGAACCGGGGAAAACCCGATTCCGATCCGTATGATCGCCGAAGCCCGGTCGAGGAGTCGTGCGATGCGCGTATGCCTACAGCCGCTTATCGTCTGCCGTATCCGCCTCCGCCGCGGTTGTAACCTCCGCCGCGATTATAGCCGTCGTTGCTTCTTTCGGTTTTCGGCCGGGCGATGTTCACACCGATGACTTTGCCTTCGAACTCCGTGTCGTTCAACGCTTCGATGGCCTTCCGGCCTTCGGCGTCATTGGGCATTTCGACAAAACCGAACCCGCGCGAGCGACCGGTTTCGCGATCCATGATGATGCTGGCGGAAGATACTTCTCCGTATTCCGCGAATAAATTCAGTAAACTGTCGTCTTTCGTAGCGAAGTTCAGGTGTGAAACGTAAATATTCATTTTTTTCTGTTTTTGTGAGTGAATCGTATCGTTATTTTGTCAATGTGATGTTTATCGCATTCATGCCCCGTGCGCTCCGCTCCGTCTCGAAAGTAACGGTGTTGCCTTCCGAGATGCCCGCGGGCGCAGACGAAACATGGAAGAAATACTTCTCGCCGGACGTGAGATCCTTGATAAAGCCGTATCCCTTCCCTTCGTTGAAATGCTCGACCCGGCCTCTCTGTATCTCCGGTTCGGAGTCGTCTTTCTTGGGAACGGCAATGACGATGTCTTCCAGCTTGACCGCTTCTTTCTTGCGTTCTTCGGGCGGTACGTCGGTGAAATTGCCGTTCTCGTCCACATAAGCGATCATGTCGTCGAACGAACTGGTGCCGGTCGCCTGGCGTTCTTCCTTGCGTTTCTGCTTTTCGAGGCGTTTGGCCTGCTTTTTCTTTTCGTTTTCTCTTTTCCCAAATGATTGTGATCCTGCCATTAATATATTTTAAAGTTAATAAAACGATTAAGCGGTGTGACGCACTGTCGCCAGTTTTCTGCCGGTCAGTTTCTGAATGTCTTTTACCATTACCTGCTCGTCGCTGGTGCAAAACGTAAGGGCTCTTCCCGTATGTCCTGCGCGGCCGGTGCGCCCGATGCGGTGTACGTAGGTTTCGGCTACGTCGGGCAGATCGTAGTTGATTACCAGGTTGAGTTCATGGATGTCGATGCCCCGCGCAGCGATGTCGGTGGCCACCATGACTTTGATTTTTCCCGATTTGAAGTCGCTCAGGGCCCGTTGTCGCTGTCCTTGGGATTTGTTTCCGTGGATCGCTTCGCTCTGGATGCCGGCTTTCTTCAGGGTGCGCGAGATGTTGTCCGCGCCGTGTTTCGTCCGCGAAAATACCAGTACCGATTGGTCGGACTCTTTTTTCAGCACCGATATCAGCAGGCCTTTTTTCTCGGGTTTCTCGACGAAATAGACGCATTGGTCGACCGTATCGACCGTCGAGGAAACGGGAGTCACTTCCACCCGTACCGGATCGTGCAGGATAGACCCCGACAACGCGACGATATCCTTGGGCATCGTAGCCGAGAAAAAGAGCGTTTGACGTTTCGCCGGCAGCACTTTCAGCAGCCGCCTGATATCGGCGATGAATCCCATGTCGAGCATCCTGTCCGCCTCGTCCAGTACGAAATGCGTCAGGGCGTCTAACTTCACCTCTCCCTGTGCGATCAGGTCGAGCAACCGTCCGGGGGTGGCGATCAGGATATCCACGCCCTGCCGTAGTTTTTCCGTTTGCGGATTCTGCTTCACGCCGCCGAATATCGCCGTGTGTTTCAGACCGGTGTATTTGCCGTAATCGGTGAAGCAATCGCCGATCTGCAGGGCAAGCTCGCGCGTAGGAGTCAGAATCAGCGATCTGATTGCGCGGCACTCTTTTTTCCCGTGCGATCTTCCTCGCCGGTCGCGGCGGCTCGCGCCGGGCTCGATTACCGAAGATCGTTCGTCCCGGGCGCTGTCTTCCGACAGCATTTGCAGGATGGGAATGGCGAATGCCGCCGTTTTTCCCGTACCCGTCTGGGCGATTCCGAAAATATCTTTTCCCCGGAGGACAACCGGGATGGCCTGTTCCTGAATAGGGGTCGGCTCGTTATATCCTTTTTCGCAGACCGCTTTCAAGATCGGTTCTGCAATGTTCAGTTCGTTGAATGTCATACTAAATTCCGCATTCGCGGACGTTTTTAAAAGTTGATGCCGCTCAAAAGGCGGCTTTGGAAAGGAAGAAGTCCGTTTTCAGCTTTTCGACTACTTCCCTGACGCTCCTGATCTTGTCGGAAAGATAAGCGTTGCCGCCGGCAAAGGCATAGCCTTTTTTCATATTGCCTTTGGCTGCATTGTAGAGCGCTTTGATGATACAATACGGACTTTTGGTATAGTCGCACGTTTTGATGCAATGGAACGGGCAGGAGCGGGGTTTCTCCTTCCCCTCGGCCACATTCCGGATGAACTCCCCGTCGAAAGCGCGTCCGGGCATCCCTACCGGGCTCTGAATGATGCGTATGTCTTCGCGATGGGCGTTCAGATACACTTTTTTGAATTCGACCGACGCGTCGCACTCTTCGGTCGGAACGAAGATGGAGCCCATCTGTACCGCCGATGCCCCCAACGCCATAAACCGCGCGATGTCTTCACCGGTCGCTATTCCGCCCGCCGCGATGACCGGAATGTTTTTTCGGCCGGCATAGCTCCGGGCCACTTCGACCACTTCCGGGATCAGATGCTCCAGCGAGTAGTGCTCGTCTTCGATCTGCTCCTTTTTGAAACCCAGGTGCCCTCCGGCTTTCGGCCCTTCCACGACGATCGCGTCCGGGAGATACCCGTAATTGGCCGACCATTTTTCGCAAATCAGCCGCGCCGCCCGGGAAGAAGAGACGATCGGAACGAGCTGCGTCCGGCTCCCCTCGGTCAGATAACCCGGCAGATCGAGCGGAAGACCGGCCCCTGCGAAGATCACGTCCGCATTTTCCGAGACGGCCGTGCGTACCATGTCGGAAAAATTGGAGAGCGCGACCATGATGTTGATCCCGATCACTCCGTAAGTCTTTTCGCGGGCTTTGCGGATCTCCTGCCGCAGCCCGTGTATGCACTTCTCGGAATAGCTTCCTTTGTAGCCGGGATAGAGCAGCCCCAGCCCGGCTGCCGATATGACTCCGACGCCCCCTTCGTTCGCGACGGCCGAAGCCAATCCGTTGAGCGATACGCCCACGCCCATACCGCCTTGTACGATGGGCAGTTTGATTTCGTACTTGCCGATGAAAAATGATTTCATTTCCGTAATACCGTTGAAATTTGACATATGCCGTCTTCAGTCCTGGTAACAAACCTACTCGGGCAGTTGATTGCCGAAACAAAGAAAGCTTATAAAGGTCGATTTCAACGATGAAAGAAGCCGGACGGAACTGTCCGGGAAAATGCAAAGAAGATAAAGATCAGAATGAACTCGCGTTGTTTACTCGACAAAGGTAATATTATTTTTTCATTTATGCTAATTTCTGCATAGATAACGGGATTTCACGCATTTTATTTCGAATGCGGTCCGTCGCCGGGTATCCGCGGCATTCCGGCGGCGCCGGAAACGGGGCGTCGCGTTCCTCTCCGGCGGCGAGAACGGCTTTGGGCCGCTGCGGCTTTGTGATCCCGTTCGAAAATTTCGTTCTGTTTTGTTTTCGAATGCTTTTATTTGTTATTTTTGGCTGGAATATATCGTCTGAAATTATATAATATACGGATGCAACGAGTCGTCGATACTTTCAAAAAAATAGGATATAGGCAGAATGTATAGCGATATGGATGGGAACGGCTGACAAAGTTATTTTATCGGTTGTCGTAATCGGACGATTCCGCTCGAAACGCCAGCGTAGATTCTCGTCTGATTTTATTATTTTTTTGAACGACGTTCGATGCTTTAGCGTATTCAAACAGATCAGGTGGAAAATTGTTAACTTTTAAATTATGCGTTATTTATCTTTATCTCTTCTTTTTTTACTCTCCGTTTGCTCGTGTTCGAAAGACAGACCCACTTTGGAATGGGCTCTCCGATGCGCGGGGCCTAACCGCGGAGAAATGGAAAAGGTGTTGGCTCATTACAGTCGAAAAAGCGAGGACAGTCTGAAGCTCCGTGCGGCCGAGTTTCTGATTAAAAACATGCCGGGGCATTATTCGCTCGATCCGGCGATCGTCAATGCGTTTTGCGATCAGGTCGATTCGATTCTGGCGACTCCTCTGGATACTTCTTTGCTCGAACTCGCAAAAACGAATCTGAAAGAAGCCGATGATCAGGATTGGGCCGGATTCAAAGTGAAGGCTATGGAGGCGGTTTCCAAGCGGTTCCCCGTAAAACCGTCTTCCAGCCAATCGGACATCCGGATACTCAAAGCGGACTATCTGATTCGAAACATCGAAAACGCTTTTGAAACTTGGGCGAATGCGCCCTGGGCCGCTCATCTTACGTTTGACGATTTTTGCGAATATATTCTTCCTTACAAAGCCGCGCCGGCTTTTCAGGCGGATAACTGGAAAGACGAATGCAGTGAATTGGCCGATCGGCTGTACGACCTGACCGATCTGAGAGCCGGAAGATTTACCTGTCATTCTCCGCATTGGGCGGCGCTGAATATAAATCAGGGACTGAACTCCCATTTGAAAACGACGTTGCCCTATGCGTATACGGGACTGCCGATCCTCCGGATGTCTACTTTTCTGAAGATGCATTTGTCCAATTGCACGGATAAAGGGATTGTCGTTAAGGCGGTTTTGCAAAGCAAAGGCATTCCCGTGGCTGTCGATTTTACCCCTCAGTGGCCGACTCAGGCCCAGGGACATTCCTGGAATGTCATTCAGGTCTCCAATAACGGGCGTTTCGAAGAGTTCGTTCCGTTGGACACGGATCCGGGAACGCCTCACCGTCCCGGAGAGATGATGGCTAAAGTCTACCGCCAATGCTATGCGCTCAATCCGGTTTTTATCCGGTTGAACAATAGCGGGGAAGCGGTTCCTTCGTCTCTCAGTACCGTGACGATAAAAGATGTTACCGCCGAATATGTGTCTACGCAAGACGTCCGGATCAGGATCGATCCCGCACTAAAAAAGAGGAATAAGTACGCTTATGTGGCGGTTTTTGACAATCGGAATTGGGTCCCGGTCGGATTCGGAGATGTCGGCGGATCGGAAGCGGTTTTCGAAGCTATCGGACGCGACATCGCCTATCTTCCGGTGTATTGCTCCGACGGGGAGAAAATCACGCCGCTGTCGTACCCTTTTACGGTTGACGCCTACGGCAAGGTAGACCTGCTGATTCCCGATACCGTAAACCGCGAATCGTTTAAATTGCTGCGGAAATATCCGTATTACCACGCGATGACGACAGTGACCAAAAGGTTGATATCCGGTAAAATACAGGCTGCCAATCGGCCGGATTTCAGCGATGTCGTTACGATTCACGAATTTACGGAGGCTCAGTCGGCCGGCGAGGTGCGGATTCCTGCGGAAACTCCGAAATACCGGTATTGGCGTTATTTTTCTTCTCTTGCCGGATTTAACAACATGGCCGAACTGCTGTTCCACCCCCCCGGTTCGAATCGTTCCCTGAGAGGAACGATTATCGGAACGCCGGGCTCCTACCTCGACGATCCCCGACGAACCAGGGAGGCCGTGTTCGACGGCGATCCTTTCACGTTCTTTGACTCTACCGATCCCAATAACAGTTGGGCCGGGATGGATTTCGGCGAACCGGTTTCGATCGGCAGCGTAGAGTATGCTTTTCGCAGCGACGACAACAACATCCGCATCGGCGATGTTTATGAACTGTTCTATTGGAAAGATGAATCCGGCTGGGAATCGCTCGGTAAAAAAAAGGCGGAGAACATGAATTTGTATTACGACAACATACCGTCCCATGCGCTTTTGCTGTTGAGGGACCATACCCGGGGGAAAGAAGAGCGTATTTTCACCCTTGAAAACGGCGAACAGGTGTGGTGGTGATTCCGTGCTCCTGCGGAAAACGGCCGGAAGCGGTCTCCCGAACCGGTCGTATATCAAAGGCGTGTATAATTTTACACGCCTTGACATTATTTCGATATTTTTTCGTCCCGTACCTGTTTTTCCGTGATGCGCACCGTGTTCCCGTCGATCCGGTAATTGAAGTCCGGTACGGTATTTTGCAACGTAAGCAGCACGTTGTCCAGCGTCGGGCCTTCTTCGAAGGCGGCCGTGAAGTTCCCTTCCAGTTCCAGTTCGGCCGCCAGGTCGATTTTCACGCCGAAAAATCCGGAGATGATATAAAGCACGTGTTCGAGCGGCGTGTCTTCGAATCGCAACTGCGACATCCATTGCGGCAGTTCGCCGTCGACGATCCGGTGCACGGTGACGCGCTGCGACCGGTTGTCCATCCGGATGTGTGTATTGTCTGCCAGGCGATAGGTTTGCCCGCCGCAGAAGGCGTCGAGGGAGCCTTCCGCTACGACGATTTCGCAGGCTGCGCTGTCGCAGTAGGCCTTGACGTTGAATTGGGCTTCCGTCGCCACGGCGGTCATGTTTTCCGTTTTCACCGTGAACGGCTGCTGTACGGAGGCCTTCACGATGAAATACGCCTCTCCGTCGAGGTAAACCGTGCGTTTCGATCCAAAATCGTCGCAGTATCCGATGCTGCTGCCGCTGTTTATCCATGCCTGCGAACCGTCGGGCAGAATGATGTGTTTTTGCGTTCCGCGCTCCGTCGATTCGGTCACGTCGGACAGGACGGTCACGTCGAAATGTTCGCTGAGGCGTTGATTCAGCAGGTATAAGATCGTCGCGGCGGCGATCAGTGCCGGAACTGCCGCCGCGGCGATGCGCAGGGCCGTTCTTTTTCGCGACCGGGAGCGTTCTACGCCGGTGCCTCGCGCCGCGCCGGTCATTTCCCGGTACGAGTCCAGTACTTTGCGGCTCGGGGCCGGATCGAACCGGACTTCTCTTTCGAACGCTTTTTCCAGGGCCTCGTATTTCTCTTTCCGGTGGCCGTCGCCGGCAAGCCAGGCGCGGAACTGCTCCTGGGTATGTTCGTCGGGATGCTCTTCGCCGAGGTACAGGTCGATGATCTCCTGGATCGTTTTTTGCGGGTCGGTGCTCATAAATACAGTCGTTCGGATATGCTGGAGTATCTATTTGAATTATTTTTTGAAATCGTATTGCGGAACGGGTATGCCGGACGGAGCGTACGACCGTTATGATTATAATACAATCAAAGAGCTGTTTTATACAAAAGTAGAATCGGATTCATCCGAACGGCGCGTTGTTCTGGTTTTTACGATGCATGGGGCGATCCCCGGCCGGTTGCGGCGGGAATTGACTATTTGAGCGTGCGCTTGATTTTTTTCAGGGCTTGCGACAGGTGGTTCGCGACATTGTGTTTGGACGTATCAAGGTGCTGCGCGATCTCTTCGTGCGAGAGGTTCTGCTGCCGGCTCATTTCGAATATTTTCCGGCGCATCGGAGGCATGTTCTTGACGGCCAGCTCTATGAGTAGTTCTTTTTCCTGCGCGATCAACAGGTCTTCGCCTGTCAGAAGATCCTGTTCGCCGGGGTCCTGCATTTTCTGGTATTTCTCGAAAACCCGCTGGCGTTTGAACAAATTGACCACCGCATTCCGTGCGATCGTATAGAGTAGGGTACGGATATTTTTGGAAGGGTCCAACTCGGCCCGCCTCTCCCACAGGGTCATAAATACGTGCTGCGCGATTTCCTCGGCTTCTTCGCGGGAGCGCAACAATTTATATAGAAAGTTCTCGATCGGGCCCCGGTAATGCAGGTATACGGTCTTGTAGGCCTCGTGATCCCCGTCGCGGAGCGCTTCGAGCAGTTCCACCGTAACGGGCCCGTTTTCGCGGGATGTTCGTTCGGTCGATTCCCGATCTTTATTATCAGAGGCGTTCCAGGTTAAATCTTTATTCATTCCTGCGATAGGTGATTTTATATTTATTCCGCAAATATGGTAATAATAATTAACATTTTGAAATTCGTGCGGTCATGCTTCCCCGCGTCCGGCCGTAAAACGGCGGGGTTGCGATCCCGCTGTATTCCGGTTTCTTTTTCTGCGTATCCGAGCCGTTCCCGTCCGACCGTTCTGCCGGACGGGAGTTGCGATATGCGTTTCGGCGGACATGATAAACGGTAGATCGCGGCCTTGTCGTTTTCGCATTTCGAAACGGCGAAAACGGTCTCGGAAAATTGTTTCGGAATCGGAGTTTGAGAATCGGTTTTGTTGCGTAATTGGTTGATAAAAAGGCGTAAACGTGTCTATATATTGCCCTCGAATGGTTGTATTATGAGTGTATGAAAAATTGATCGGACATGAAACCGAACTTGAAACATCCGGACATATGTCGGAACTGCCGATTCGACGACCGTGATTGCGATGTTTGATTTTCGACCGAAATAACCGATTGTGTGAAACTCTAATTAATTTACTTTTTATCATGAAAACATTCAATTATTTTTTTGCAGCGTTTTTGAGTTTAGGCATACTTGCCTCGTGTTCCAAAGACACCGACCCGGGCGGCCCGTCCGCTCCCGCCGGAGAGAAGCACGTCGTAATCTCCATGGGCGGCGTCCAGACGAAAGCGGCCGGCCCGGTGGATCCGCTTTCGAAGACGGCCGACGTAGACAACATCGCCATTTTCGTAACGAACTCGGCGGGTACGATTTTGAAAAAAGTAGAGGTCGACAAAGACTTGACAGCCGATTCGGATTGGGACAAGCTGACCGATGTGGGACTCCTCATTCCGAATGTGGGAACCGAAGCCTCCGACCTGGCCGTTTACGGCAATTATAAAAAAGGATCGGAAACTTACGTTACCGGCGGGGTGGGCGACAAAGTGACCGTTGCGGCCGCTTACAGCCAGCAACAAGGTTCCAAAGTGCTTTTTGCCGGGACAGGGGCGCTGTCGGCATTCGACGTGAACGTAGAGAATGTGAACGACGAGAACGTATATACGTTTACCGGCACCGTTACGATCAAATCGGTGATGGCCCGTATCCAGGTTAAAAAGGTATCCTTCGTCGAGAGCGGAAGCGAAACGGTGACCAACACTTCCAACGGAAAATCGGCTCTCGTAGAGTGGGAAGGTCTGACCGGCGATCTGCTGGGAGTTTACTTCAACAACTTCTACAAGCAATACAACGGAGCAGCCGTGGCTGCGTCGCTGATGACCAATACGACCGCTTTCGAAAGAGCGACCGAGGGTAAATGGCTTTTCGGCTCGGACGCCGCCCAAACGGACGAAGCGACCTATGCAAGCTATAACCAGTGGAGCTCCGGCGCGTATGCGGCTTACGACCTGGACGAATTCAACGATCCGACCGATCCCGACACCAAGAAGTGTTTCGCGTTCAACTTCTTCCCCGGACAGACTCCGTATCTGCACTTCAGCCTGGCCAATGTATCGGCTACCGACATTACGAGCGACGACGAAGACGCCTACAATCCGAGATTGCTGCCGCTGTCCAAGTTTGCCAACGTGGTGAATTATACGACCGCCTCGGGGAACGTAACGTTCGAAGCGGGTAAGATCTACAATGTGAACATCGAGATCAAACCTCAGTTCATGCACACCGATCTCAATCCGGTCGCGTATAACATCACCCTTACCATTACTATCGCCGACTGGCAGGAAGAGAACATCGATCCCGAGTTCCAGCAGTTGTAGTAATCCTTTAATTGAATGCGGGGGGAGGACGGGCCTCCCCCCTTTTTACGAAAAAGATACAGCTAATCGACCGAGTGAAATGAAAGGATACAATTACATAATTGTCCTGTTTTGGGTTTTTGCACTATCGGGGTGTATCCGTGACGACGGCTCCGGATTGGACTGCGAGCGTACGCGGATATCGTTTTACTATTACGGCGACGTTCCGGGACAATGCCGCTTCCTCGAAAAATCGGACAACGTGACCCTGTTCGTCTACGACAGCGACGGAAACCTGGTCGCGAGGCGCACCAAAAGCGGCGCCGACTTACAGGCACACAAGGGTGTGAACCTGAATCTGCCCGATGGAAATTACTCCCTGGTGGCATGGACGAACCTGACCGACGGGACGGAAATACACGATGCCGAGCAACTGTCGAAGGCCGTGCTGGGATCGGCCGCGTACTATGCGGGAGATCCCATTATACACCATGAAAACGACCGGGTGTACTTCGCGACCAAAAAGATAACGGTCGTGCAAAGTCAGTTCAGGGACGAAGAATTGCTGTTCGATCAGGCACACATTCCGCTGCACGTGCATGTTACGGGGGCGGCGGCGCCCGCCACCCGCGCAACGGCGCCGATCGAGGTGGATATCGTGAACCTGCATCCGCAGATGGGTTTCGACGGAGCGAGCGCCTCGGCTCTGAAAAGCGTTTACCGCGCTCAGCTCGCATACGATGCGGAAACGGGGGACTACGTTGCACGCGTAAACGCCTTTCGTTTTTTGAACGATAACGACATACGGCTAAAACTGTCGAACAGCGGCGGCGAGATTTGCTATAAAACCGTCGAACTGGCGGATTTTATGAACGAGCACGCTATCTCCGTCGAAGACAAGGACGAGGCGGAAATAGCCATACGCTTCCGGTTTAACAATACTTCGGTAGAAGTCGCTCCCTGGGAGGAAGAGGACATCGATCCGATACAAAAATAGGAATCCATGCAAAAGTATAAGATAGCCAGAATCATTCTGTTGTTCGCCGTCTCCGTGCAGATGCTGTCGTGCAGCAAGACCGCCGGGGACGATCCGGCGGGAATGGACGCCAGCCTGGCATTGTCCCTTCTTACCCGCAACGGGAACGGCGATCTCGCCCTCACCGGCGAAGACGAATTTACCAGTCTGGCCGTGTACATATTCAACCATGACAACGGCGATCTGGAATTTTCCGAGTTGGTAACGGATTTTACGCCGGAATCGGCTGCGAACAGCTATGTCCGGTCGGTCCGGGTGACCAAAGACAAGAAAGCGATCTATGCCGTCGCCAACTATGCCGGAAAAAACTTTACGGCGAACGGACAGGCGGTGACCATCGACGAGAATACGCCCAAATCGACGCTCGATGCGCTGGAAATAGTTTCCTCGTCTTTCTCGGCGGATGACATCGCAATGATCGGCAAAACGGCGACGACGATGTCGGGAACTGCCGTCAACGCTTCGGTCGAAATGGAGAGACTCGTCGGACGCGTCGACATGCATGTTTTCAAGTCGGCGGAATTGACGGACGACCTCGTGGAACTGACCTCGATCGAATTCCGTAACCAGGTCGTTCGCAGCAACGTTCAGTATCAGAGCAAGGCGATGCCGGGAGGCGATATTCGCCGGACGGAGACCTATACGTCCGCTGCGGCGGGATACCTCGACGTGGTTCCGGACGATGCGGACTATGCGGCGCTGAAACCGTCCGACGCCGAAAAGTCGTTTTACAGTTATCAGAATATTTCCGGCGAAGAAGATCCGTCGGGAGCCGCGCCGGACGACGCGTCTACCCCGTACCTGTTGGTGAATGTGAAAGTCAACGGGGCCCCGGTAACTTATCGCGGCGATCTGAAGAATACCGCGGGATTTTACGACTTGGAACGCAACCGGATTTACCGGGTCAAAGCGGTTGTCGGAGCGCCGAACGACCTGTTGTTCCTGCGCGTGGACGTCCTGAAATGGGACACGGAGCTTTCTTCGATTACTTACGACGAACTCGCGTTCGCCTTTTCGGGAGTGGATTACGGAGCGAATTACGGACAGGTTTCGCAGTCCGCCCCGGCTACCTACGATTTTAAGCTCACGGCTCCCGACGGAGCGGTATGGGCGGCCAACCTGACCAACGGGCACGATTTCAAGCTGCTGTCCGAAGGCGGCTACGTTTCGCAGGGGATAACCCGGGCCGATTCCTACTCGGTACGGATCGTGCCGGCCAAGAGTTTTACCCCGAACGTCGAACGCGAGACGCAGTTCTATATCTCGATCGACGGTAAAAAAGCGAAGATCAATCCCGATAACGCGGGAGGCAGCTTTGCCGAAGGCCGGAAATACCCGGGAACCGAAACCGACATTCTGATCAAACAAATACAATAATAGAGTCATGATTTCAAAGCATATCATACGATCGATCTTTTCGCTGGCCGTCCTGCTCTTCGCCGCATCGTGCCAGAAAGATCCGGACGGCTCCGCCCCGGACGGCAATAACCTGACGCTTCAGGTCTTGCTGCCGGTAGAGGGGGGGACGAAGGCGACCGAAGACGGAGAGAAGGCGCTGAACGAAAATAAGATTTCGACCCTCGACGTATTTATCTACAAAGAGGGAGAAGACGCCTGCGCCCATTACCAACGCATCGTGCCGGTCGACGGAATGACCCGGTACGGCATTTCGAAGAACCGGAGCGCATTCGCGGAAAATACCGGGTATTCGGTTTATGTCGTGGCGAATGCGGGTACGGCCGCCGCAGGGGCGATGTCCCTCGCGGAGCTGAAAGCGGCGGTCGTTGCTCAGGCTCTGAATCCCGATGCGGTGCAGACCGATCTGCTGATGGACGGTAAGTCGATCGCGACGGTACTCAACGACGGTACGAAAGCCAATAAGAACATCGACGTGTCGCTCAAAAGGGGCGTTGCCAAGATCCGGGTGAACCTCAGTTACGGCGCCGATTACCAGCCGGCGGGACAGGTGACCAAAAAACTGGTCAACTACGCGTCCGACGCCAGGGTGCTGGAAACCGGGGACGTTCATACGCCCGCGCTGGCGACTACCGCATCCTATACGGGCGCCGACCTGGTGTCGGGCGAGCCGAACCAGATCATCCTTTATTCGTATGCCAACGACTGGAACGCCGCGGTGGCCGATGAGACTTTCATCTACCTGAACGTGCCTATAAAGAAGGCGTCCGCGACGGAAAGCAGCTATTACAAGATCCCCGTGAACTACCGCCTTTCGGCCGACGGGGGCGACCCGGCTCACCTTTACAAACTCCGCCGCAACTACATTTACAATATTAAGGCGCATATCGACGGCGACGGGGGAGCCAGCGCTCCGGAAGCCGTCCTGTTGGAAAACGTTGATTATCAGGTGGTGGACTGGACGACCAATAACATCGAAGTGTGGATCAAAAACATCATGTACCTCTACATCGACGAGCAGGACATCGTGATGAACAACATAGATACCTATGTTACGGGATTCCAATCCTCTTCGGACAATGTGGAGGTGCGGAACCTGAAAGTTTTCGTCGAAGGCGCCGAGGTTTCCTCGACGGGGGTGAGCGTTACGCGCGATCCGTTCGTGCACAACGGGGCGATTACGATTTACAGCCCGATTCCGGACAATTTCGTTCCGAGGGTGATTACGTTCGACGTGGAGAACGGCGACCACATCGTCCAGAGCGTCCGGGTTACGCAGTATCCGCCGATCTGGATCGGCCATATCTTGTCGCAGGACGTGGACGGGAACAAAAACCGAAACATGTATACGGTCAATATCAAACAGGCCGACCTGCGAACGATTCCGATGCCCGACGTTCCGACCAGGGGCAGTTGGGGAGACGCCCACATCCGCGGGTATTACCAGGAGCTGACCGGAAAACTGTATACCGGTCCCCATCCTTACAATCCGGTGAACGACGGCCGCCAGGAAATGGCGTACGGTTATTGCCAGGTAGGCTATCCCGCTCTGGATAAGAACGGTTATACCGATCCTTCCGCGAGTAACCGGTGGATGATCTCTCCGAACTTCATGTTCGCGTCGAGAGTGTCGTCTTCGACCGATCGGGTCGATTTCTGGGCCGCCGTGAGCCGGTGCAAGAACTACTCCGAGACCGATACGGACGGAGTGACCTATAAAAACTGGCGCATGCCGACCTATGCCGAGATGCTGTTGCTCGATGTCCTGCAAAATGTGAGCAAATGCGAAATCAAGGACATTACCGACAGACACCGCTACTGGACGGCCGATCCGGCGAGCAATGCGGCGTTCCGTATCCTCAATCCGTCCGGGGGTACCGACGGGGAGAGTGCCAGCAGTGCGGAAGTGCGATGCGTAAGGGATATAGACCGTCCGTTGTAGCCTTTTTAACGACAAATGAAATAATTAAGGTAAAGTGATGAAAACAAGATTTTATAAATTGTCGCTGCCGTTTTTGCTGATCGCGGTTCTCGCTTCCTGCATGAAGTCCGAAACGGAACCGGTTTCCATGCCGGTAAGCGGGGAGGCCGATCTGGAATTTTCTTATTCGGTTCCCGATTATACGGTCGTTCGTACCAAATCGGCCGAGAGTACGGTAAACGATATCAGTCTACTGCAATTCGATGCCGACGGCCGGTTCCTCGGCCGCTCGGTCGCATCCGACCTGCAGGGCGGTACGTTCAAGGCGAAGGTGTCGGGCAGTACGCGTATCGTGCATTTCATAGCCAATTACGACTGGAGCGCGTTCGACGAGCGGGGCTCGCTCGGCAAAGACGAGAGAACCCTCGTGCCGGATCTCGAATCGGATACCTGGGTGCTGTGGGACCGCAAGACCGTCGATAATTTCAATGCTCCCCCGCAGGTGAGGCTGCTGCGCAACCAAGCCAAGGTGACCGTAGAGATCGACCAGAATCTGCTGGATCTGATGGCCCAGGGGCAACGCGAGCAGTTTACCGTCGAAGGGTTCGCGCTTTATAACTATGCGACCCGCGGAACGATCGCTCCGTTCAGTCCGGGCATTGCGGAACCGTTCGAGTGGTCGGCCGACCGGGCCACCGTTCCGGCCGATGCGGGCATGTGCGCCGATAAACCGACGACGCTGGATCTCGAGCCTAAATACATGTTCGAGAGCGACAACGGCTACAATGACGAGACTTTCGTGATACTTTACGCCGGCGGTGATTATAAAAAGTATTACAAAATCGAGTTGATCGACAGCGAACTCAATCTTTATCCGATCGTTCGCAATACCCATTTCAGGATAAGGATCATGGACTATATCCCGGGAAATATCGGTTCCGGAAGCGTTGAAAGCGCGATCGACGCGCCGCCGATCAACAACATTTACGCGGAGATCATCAAAGAATCTCCCGAGATATCGGACGGTTCCGACCGGCTGACGGTCAATCCGATCGTCAATATCCTTACCAATCCGGGGGACGGTTCCGCGACGCAGCGGCTCGAACTCGACGTCAAGTATGAGAAGAGCAACGTCGTGACCAACGGCGATATCCGCAACCCGCTGGTGCTGTCCGACGAGGAAGGGATACTGAGCAACCTGTACGTCGACCGGGGTTCGGGTAAGGTGTACGCCGACGTCCGGATCGTCGACGAAGGTTTCAAAAAGGCGGAAATCCGTATTTCGGCCGGCGCCCTGTCGAGGATCGTGACCGTCATTTCATGCGAGAAGTTTACGTTCGACCCGGTGGGGATGCCTTCCGGCGTCAGCAGAGGCGATTCGAAAACGCTTACGTTCGACATTTCCGACGATATTCCGGCCGCCTATTTCCCGCTGCGATGCGTAATTACGGCCCGGAATTTGGAGCCGACCAATGCGAGCCGGAACAGCCTGCAGATCGAATCGAACCCGGACGGCAGCATCAGCTATATTTATATGGCGACCGGAGCGGGACAGCAGACCGTCGATTTCCAGAATTCGAGGGATCATGGCGGCGAATTGGTGACTATCGAGAACCCGATCTTCAAAACCGCGTATGTCGGGCCTGCGCTGACGCTCGTATCGATCAACGGACACCATTCCGCTTATCTGCAAAACTGCGTGGGATACGGCATCGGTCAGGAGGCGCTGATAACCTTCTATATGTCCGAAGACGCGTTCGCGCGGCAGGATCTCGTGTTGTTTTACACGCCGAGCCTGGCTCCGTCGGACATGACCGGGTTCAGCGACGACGGCGGCGGATACTACTATTACACTCCGGCCAAACCGGGATTGCAGACGGTGAGCTTCAAGGTGACCGCGATCGATCTCGAAGAGGCTACGACGACCCGGACGGTACAGTTGTACCATGACGATCCGAACGTGTACACTACGTTGACCTATGAGTATTACCTGGTAAGCACGGAGTTCCTGCGCAGGCAATTCAAGCGGGCGAACCATGCGACGAACCTGGGTAACGGCAAGGAATTGTACGTGGTGAGCGCTTTCGCGCTGAGGCACGACAACCACGATCCGAATAACCAGGGCAAGACGGGTAAGATCGAAGCGGAAGAGATCGGCAGCGGGCTCGCACACGGATGGCGCCAGTGGTATATGATTCCCGGGACGCGTCTCGATCACCTGATGCTGTTCGAGATCCATGAAAGCAGCGACCGCAGGGCTACGCGTACGTTGAAGAGGATCATGCGGGAACCGTCCAGCACGATTACGCTGCGCGCAGAGTAACGACGAACGCAACCTCTGTTTATCAGTATTCACAAAGCCGGCCGTCCGCGGGGCGGCCGGTCCATAAACGAAAGAAAAGTCATGATGAAAAAAGTTATTCTTCTGCTCGCCTTTGCCGCGATGACGGCTTCGACCGGCGCTCAGAAAGTCGCTGTGAAGAACAATGTCGTTTACGACGTACTGGCGACGCCGAACCTCGGCGTCGAGCTGGGGCTGGGACGGGCGACGACCCTCGATATATCGGGTAATTACAATCCGTTCGAGAAGAACGACGGCAAAATGTTCAAGCACTGGCTGGTGCAGCCCGAGTTCCGTTACTGGTTGTGCGAACGTTTCAACGGGCACTTTTTCGGCGTACACCTGCTCGGCGGAGAGTACAATATTTCGAAGGTGAAACTGCCGTTCGGCCTGGCCCGGGACGGTAAGGAACACCGTTACGACGGCTGGTACGTCGGAGGCGGATTCAGTTACGGTTACCAGTGGATGCTCGCGCGGAAGTGGAGCATCGAGGCCACCGTCGGCGTCGGATACGTCCGTTTCGACTACGACAAGTACGGGTGCCGCGACTGTAGTCCCCGGCTCGAATCCGGAACCAAAAACTATTTCGGCCCGACCAAGTTGGGCGTTAACCTGATATTCATAATTAACTGATATAATCCGAACGTCTGATGAAAAGATCGCTAATTATAATCTTGTCCCTGTTTTTCGCAGCCGACCTTTGGGCTGCGGCGCCGGGAACATGGACCGTAGAGAATACAAAGGTGCGTAAGGTAAACGAAGAGGTGGAGGTGTCGTTCGATGTGAATATCGAAAAGTTGCGTCCGAACTATCGGGTCGTGATGACGCCCGTGCTCTACAACGGGACCGACAGGCTGGCGCTCGAGCAGATCGTCGTAACCGGCAACCGGCGCAGCCTGTACGATACCCGCAATAGAGCGACCGGTGGCAAAGGCTATGTCTTAAAAAGAAAGGATACTCCTGCGAAGGTCGGCTATAAAGCGCTCGTTCCGTATCAATCCTGGATGAATACGGTGTCGCTGTCGCTCGGCGAAACCGTGGTCGGGTGTTGCTCCGAAGATACGAAACCGGCCCGGACGCTCGCCGCGGACAAGCTGCTCTATTACGAGATCGTGCCGGCTTACAACAGCGAGCCGCTCGAATACCGGCTCACCGAACTCGAAAAATATTCCCTGGAGAATCCGTTTCTGCATCCTGTCGAGGATTATCCCAACCGTTACGACATCCTGTTCAACGAACGCGACAAAGGGACGGCCGTAATCCGGTTTACCGTAGGGTCGCACGTAATCGATATGGATATTCCCGGCAACAAGGAGTTGCTCGGCGCAGTGGGGAAAGCGTTCCAGCTTATCCACGAAGATCCGAATGCGTCGCTCAAACGGATCATGATAGCCGGATACGCTTCGCCGGAAGGTACGCTGGCCGGCAACACGGCGCTCGCGCAAAGGCGTGCGGAGTCGTTCCGGGATTACCTGCTGAAGAACCTCGACATGCCGCGCGACGAGAGCCTGTTCGAACTTTACAACGGGCGCGAGGATTGGGACGGTTTGCGTAAAATGGTCGCCGAGTCGGATATGGAGTACCGGCAGGAGGTGCTCGACATCATCGATGCCTACGCCATCGAGCAGGAAGAGCGCAAGACCAAATTGAAACAGCTTGCCGACGGAAAGCCGTATGCCTACATGCTGAAGAATTTTTATCCTGCCCTGCGGAATGCCGGATATTTGCAGGTCTACTACGACATCGACCGGACGGCTTCCGTCGCTACGGCGGTTACGGACGAGCACGGCCGCACCACGTGGATTGACCCGGACAGTCCTGAAAACATCGGGGTTACGCGGATCAACAGGGCTATGCGGCACATGGTCGAAGGAGACTACGAAGCCGCTTTGAAAGAACTGGAAGGTCAGCAGGAGAATCCTGCGGCATTCAACTACATAGGCGTATGCTACATGATGAAAGGGGATTACGACACGGCCGAAAAATTTCTCCGGAAAGCCGAAGCCGCCGGCGATCCGTACGCATCGGTCAATCTCGAACACATCGGGCAGGCCAAAAGAATCGAATTTTAGAGTTTTACCGAAGGAGGTTTCTGGCATTGCCTGAAAACGGGGGATACCCGCTGCATTTGCGGCGGGTATCTTTTTTGTATTGGTCTTCCGTTGGTATAAATTTTAGGAATGACCGATCGGACAACCGGACGTTGAAAAAATTGCAAATAATTTTCATTCCGATTAACCATGTCGGAATTTTTGTTTACATTTGTGTCTGACATTATAGTCAGACAGTGTTGGTGAAATATTGTTTTGTTATGAAACACAATAGAATAGGTCTTGATGTGGGTTCCACGACGCTCAAGGTCGTCGTATTGGACGACCACGACAACATTTGTTTTTCGACCTATGTTCGTCACAATGCCCGTATTCGGGAAACTCTTTCCGTCGTCTTTTCGGAGCTGGGCGAGCGGTTCGGGGACGAATTGTTCGGTTTGACGATTACCGGTTCGGTCGGGCTGGGCATCGCGGAGCGCACGCAGATCCCTTTCGTTCAGGAGGTCGTGGCTTCGACGGCCTATGTCCGGCGTTACCATCCGCAGGCGACGACCCTCATCGACATCGGCGGCGAGGACGCCAAAGTCGTTTTCCTGAAAGGCGAAACGCCGGACATGCGCATGAACAGCAATTGCGCCGGCGGTACGGGGGCCTTTATCGACCAGATGGCGCTCCTGCTCGACACGACGCCCGCCGGACTCGACCGTCTGGCGCAGCGGGCCGTCCGCATTCATCCGATTGCCTCGCGGTGCGGCGTTTTCGCCAAAACGGACATCCAGAACCTGTTGGCCAAAAACGTGAGCCGGGAGGAGATCGCCGCTTCGATTTTCCACGCCGTGGCGGTGCAGACCGTCGTAACGCTGTCGCATGGCTGCGACATCGAGGCTCCGGTACTTTTTTGCGGCGGGCCGCTGGCATTCCTCCCGTCGTTGCGTAAGGCGTTTGCGGAGTACCTGCATCTGGACGGAACGCAAACGATCTGCCCCGCCGATGCCCAACTGTTGCCGGCATGGGGTACGGCGCTCTCCGGAACCGATGCTTCGCTTCGCGCGGCGGACGAATGGCTCGCTGTCATCGCCGCGAATACGACGCGGGGCGACCGCACGTACAAGGCGCTTCCCGCCATCTTCGAAAATGAAGAAGCGCATACCGCTTGGCGGCGGCAGCGGAACACCGGGACTTTTCGCTCCGTGCCGATTCCGCCGGGCCGGATCGGGATAACGCTCGGCATCGACTCCGGTTCCACGACGACGAAGATCGCGGCGTTCGACGACCGGCAGCAACTGCTTTTCACCCACTATGCGCCCAACAACGGCAACCCGATCGCTGCGGTCGGGCAGGGATTGCGCGAGTTGCTCGCTGCCTGCCGGACGGCGGGCGCCGATCCGGTCGTGGAGGGCAGTTGCGTAACGGGCTACGGCGAGGATCTCATCAAAGCGGCCTTCGGACTCGACGCGGGCGTCATCGAGACCATCGCGCATTACCTTGCCGCCAAAGAGATAACGCCCGACGTGTCGTTTATCCTCGACATCGGCGGACAAGACATGAAGGCCATTTTCGTCGAGCACGGCGCCGTAACGCGCATGGAGATCAACGAAGCTTGTTCGTCGGGCTGCGGTTCGTTCATCGAGACCTTCGCCCGGAGCCTCGGCTCCGGGGTCGGGGAGTTCGCGGCGCAGGCGTGCACCGCCTCCCATCCCTGCGACCTGGGGACGCGCTGCACCGTTTTTATGAACTCCCGCGTGAAGCAGATGCTGCGCGAGGGAGCTTCGATGGCCGATATCGCCGCCGGGCTTTCTTACTCGGTCGTAAAGAACTGCCTTTACAAAGTGCTGAAGCTCCGTTCGGCCGACGAGATGGGCGGCCGGATCGTCGTGCAGGGCGGCACGATGCGCAACGACGCCGTGGTGCGGGCTTTCGAACGGCTGACCGGGCGCGAGGTTTTCCGCAGCGACCGTCCGGAGATGATGGGCGCTTTCGGCTGCGCGCTCTATGCCGGAAGGCTTCGGTCGTCCGGCGTGTCCCTCGAACAACTGCTCGAAACGGCTTCCTGCACTTCGGACATGCTGCAATGCCGTGGCTGCGAGAACCGATGCATGGTGACGCGCTATCGTTTCTCAGGCGGCAACACCTACTATTCGGGAAACAAGTGCGAGCGTCATTTTTCCAATAAAGGTTCCTGCGACGTGCAGGGCGAAAACGCTTATGCCGAGAAATTGCGCCTGCTTTTCGACCGCTCCGGTTTCCGGGAAGGGTGTCCGGTCGTCGGCATTCCCCGTTGCCTGAATACCTACGAGGAGTATCCTTTCTGGCATACGTTGCTCAGCGACTGCGGTATTTCCGTCGTGCTGTCCGACCCTTCGAACATGCGAACCTACGAACATAACGTGCGCCGCGTGATGTCCGACAACATCTGTTTTCCGGCCAAACTCGTCCATGCCCATATCAGCGATCTCGCCGAAAAGGGCGTAGACCGCATTCTGATGCCTTATGTCGTATACGAACAACCGGACGGCAAAGAGATCAACAGTTACAGTTGTCCGATCGTGGCCGGGTATTCGGATGTCGTGCGGAGCGTCGACAATCTTTCGATCCCGCTCGACTCGCCGACCGTTTCGTTCCGTAACGAAAAGCGACTCTACCGCCAGTGCTCCGACTATCTCGTTTCGCTGGGCGTAGCGCGCCGGAAGATCCGGACGGCTTTCCGGCGGGCGCTCGACGAACAGCGCGCTTTTGCTCGGCAGCTTAGGGAGCTTAACGGCGGGATTCTGCGCCGCAGCCGCGATGCGGGCCGGCTGACGCTTCTCGTAGCCGGCCGGCCCTACCATGCCGATCCGCTCATCCAGCATAAAATCGCGGAGATGGTCGCGGGGATGGGCGTCGACGTCATTACGGACGATATCGTGCGCGGCGAAAATATTTCGACCGCCGACACTCATTATGTGGCGCAATGGGCCTACGCCAACCGCATTCTCCGGGCTGCCGCATGGGCGAGCCGGCAGGATCGGAACGTGCAGTTCGTCGAACTGACCTCTTTCGGCTGCGGCCCGGACGCTCTGCTGACCGACGAAGTGCGCGACCTGTTGGGACGGCACGGGAAAAGCCTCACGCTGCTGAAAATCGACGACGTGAGCAATACCGGGTCGCTGAAGTTGCGTATCCGCTCGCTGATCGAGAGCCTGAAACTCGGGCACGCTTCGCAGGCCGCGCCGCGGCCGTTCGTGACGACGCCCGATTTCGGCGAGCGGGACCGCAAGCGGAAAATCCTCGTTCCGTTCTTTACGCCGTTTATTTCGCCGCTTATTCCGGCGCTGCTGAAACGTGCCGGATACGAAGCCGAGAACCTGCCCATGAGTACGCAAGCCTCGGTAGAATCGGGATTGCGGTATGCCAACAACGAAATCTGTTATCCGGCGACGCTGATCGTGGGCGACATCGTGAACGCGCTCCAGTCGGGCCGGCACGACCCGACCGAAACGGCCGTGGCCATCACCCAGACCGGCGGACAATGCCGCGCCAGCAACTACATCGCCCTGATCCGCAAAGGGCTCGTCAATGCCGGTTTCGCCGACGTGCCGGTTATATCCGTATCGCCGGGCAGCGGTCTGCAAACGACCCAGCCGGGGTTCCGTATTCCGTGGCTGCGCGTGTTTCGCGGTGCCATCGGAGCCGTTCTGTTCACCGATTGCCTGGCGCGCCTCTATTACGCTACGGCCGTGCGCGAAACCGAGCCCGGCGAAGCGGCCTCGCTGCGCGACTGGTATCTGGAAGACGCGAAAATGATTCTGGAATCCGAATCCGAAAGCAATATTCTGGATGCCTTTGCCGAAACGCTGGGCTTCGCCGTTGAAGCGTTTTCCCGCAAATGCCGTCCCATCGAACGGCCGAAGGTCGGTATCGTGGGTGAGATATTCCTAAAATTCAATCCTTTCGCCCAAAAAGGATTGATCGATTGGCTGACCGATCGTCGGATCGAAGCGGTATCGCCCATATTGACCAATTTTTTCATGCAGGGGTTCGTCAACCGCGAAATCCGAAATCGTTCGGGACTGGATTCCTCGCGGATTCCCGGCTGGCTGCTTCGGCAAGGAGCCGGGCGTATGCAACGGCTCATCGGTCGTTTCAACGGCATCGCTTCGAAATTTCCCTACTTTCAACCGATCGGCAACGTGTATGAGAGTGCCGAAGCGGCTTCCGAGGTCATATCGCTGAACGCGCAGTTCGGCGAGGGGTGGCTGCTGCCCGGCGAGGTGGCGATGTTCGCCCGGCACGGCGTTCGGAACGTCGTCAGCCTGCAACCGTTCGGCTGCATCGCCAATCACATCGTCTCGAAGGGCGTGGAGAAACGCATACGCGGGCTTTACCCGCAGATGAACCTGCTGTCGCTCGACTTCGACGGAAGCGTTAGCGACGTGAATATTATGAACCGGCTTTTACTTTTTGTCAATAACCTTGAAAACTAACTTTGCTATGAAACCTGCGGGAAATATCGAACAGAACGTCATCGCGTGCGCCCACCGGCTTTTCATCGAAAAAGGGTACGTCAATACCAGCATGAGCGACATCGCGGCGGCGGTAGGCATTACGCGTCCGGCGTTGCATTACTACTTCCGGACCAAGGAGCGGCTCTTCCGGGCGATCTACGGCGACATCCTACAGGAAGTGATTCCGCGCATCCATGATATTCTGATACGCGATATTCCTTTTATGGAACGGCTCGACCGAATTATCGACGAATACGTCGCTCTGTTTCTGAACAATCCCGATCTGCCGTATTTCATGATAGGGGAGATTCAACGCGACGTGAATCATCTTATAGAAGCAGCCCGGGAACTGAAGATCGACAAGTATATCCTCGATATCCAGAATGCGCTCAAAACGGCGATGCGGGAAGGAACCCTCCGTCCCGTCCCGTCCCGGATCGTTTTTCTGACGCTCTATTCGCAACTGACCTTCCCGTTCCTGATGAAAAATCTGGTGACGACGCTGCTGCTCGAAGACAAAGAGCAGTTCTCCGTCTTCATACGGGAATGGAAACGCAACGTCCTGTCGCAAATGGCCTGTTTGCTGTGTCCGCAAGACGAAAACGGCGACGTATAGTTCGGACGATGCAGACGGAAACGGATCAATCCGCCCGGCGCGGCAAACGGCGGAGATGCAGACGGATGATTCGTCACCGGTATTCCTGCGAACAGGCGGACCGAGAGTCCGTTCCCTTCGATAGCATGTTCTTTCGAGTTTGCGAAGATACGTCATGTTTGCGGTTCATTTTGCGATTCCTCGATTGAAAACGCTATTGTCTCGACGCAGCGATTCGCGGTCAAGGAATGGGGAGTACGGGGATCAGGTTGACGTACATCCTGCCCAGTACCACGGGAGCGTCCAGCATAACGACGTCGATCCGGGCGATGATGCACCCAACGGGTTTGACGGTCGTCTCACCCCGCGGATCGAACGTAATTTCTGGAAGAGCCCGTTTCCTGTATTTGGTATCGGGATCGGCCGGAAGTTTCGAGCCGGAAAACACCGTATTTCCGATGGGGGATCGGCGCCTATCGAATGAATGCTCGTCACTCTAAACCTATGAAAAAACGATAAACAAAAGCGGAAACAGAATGCCTGCCACCAGCTCGATTCCTCCCCGGCCCCAAAGGCCCTTGCCGCCATGCACCATCACGAGGCCCGTTAGCGTAATCAGTACGAGCGATCCGGCGAATACGTCGGAAAACACGGTCCACCAGCGGCCCGGATTGTAATGCAGACGGTTCATAACGCTCAACAGCGGACGCTTTTTAACCGATTCGTAGACGGCCTCGCCGGTACGCATGTCGACCACCAGCGACGACCCGCCTCGGATAAACGCTTTCATATGGGTTGAATCCGGAAAATAGTGCTTCGTGTATGCTGTGGCCTCGCCCAGCGGCTCGAGCATCGACAACACGTAATTCTTCGTGTAGTCGTGTTCGCTTTTCGGGAACGTTCCTTCGGTACGGAAGCGGTGTTGGCGGATCGCGTATTCGGCGTTGAAGTCGTGTTTATGGTTGAGCGTAAATCCCGATATCGCGTAGATCAGCACGATCCCCCCGAAAAAGAATGACAAGTCGCGGTGCACCGCACGGCTCCAGCGCCGGATGTGGGACATGATTTTGCGTTCGGGCATAATTACTGAATTTCGTACCCATCCGCTTCGATATAATAAACGGAAAGGTAGTTTTTACCCTCTTTCTTGTTACGTTCGGCTATGCGCGCGCGGTATTTGTCGAGCCGCGTTTGTAACCGACCGAAATCGGCCTGGGCTGTTTCTTGCTCGGCGGCAGCGGCGCTCTCGCACCGTTCAGCGGCCTGGTCGGCCCACTGCTGTAGGTAATCCTCGTCGATGCGCTGCTCCATGATGCGGCCTTCGACGCGAACGATCGCATGTACCGCCCCGGCATCGAACATACCGATCGATTCCCCGGACTCGATGCGTAGTGTTTTCGTCGAATCGTCCCCGGTCAGGAACAACTTGCGACCGCATTTTTTACAGATCGTTTTGCAGAATCCTTCGACGACTACGCTATCGCCTATCCTGTCGCCGGCTACGGCGAGCAGGCTGTCTACCGTCATAGGTACGGCTTCGGCTGTTTTCGTATTCGATCCCGAACCGCAACCGGCCATATACATGGCTGCCAAAAACAGTAAAATTGCGTAACTAAAAAACTTTTTCATATTCGTGTTTTCAATTTCAATATTCGATTCTGATTTTTATCGGGCCTCCGGATACCGTCCGTATCCCGTCAGAATGCCGAGCGACAGCCCTGCGAAACAACGGTTGCCCGCTCCGCCGGCATGGATGAGTCGGAAAGCCCCGGCCACAAATCCCCTCAATCCGCTCGTCTTCCGCAGTGCGAAATCATAGTCTACCGTTATGCCGCAAATGGTCAGTGCTCGGCCGAAATAGGCATACTCCGGGTCGATAACCCCGGTTTGCAAATCGGGCTTCCCTGCGGTGTTGACCGTGAGCGAACGGCTGGGAACTGCGGCATAGGCGGCTGCTATATTTGCCCGGAGCTGGTGCGCCGCGCCGCGAACGAGCGGCATACCGGCCGATAGTTCGGCGCCGGCACGCGACGCGGCCAATGAAGACGCGGGCAGCACGTAACGATTTTCAAAATCGCCGTACCGTAGTTCGGCACCGACATGCCACCGGTAGCCGTTACTGCCGTCCAGCCGGTAATAACGCCACCGGGCGCCCGCTTCGTCGCGCGAAGTCCGGTATTTGACCGCGCTAAAAATCGTTCTCCAGTAGCTCGTAAATGAACCGTTGGGATTTTGTACGGTGACCGATTCTTGTAAGAACTCGTTGGCCCGGCCCGTCTTCGAGACATAGTGCAATTCGAACGCATGAAGCCCCTGCGGGCGTTCCAGCAGGCCTTTGATAGCCCCGCTCCATATCGTTTCGCCGTAATCGCCCGGACTCGCCTGATTCTGTCCTTCGACGCGGTCGCGCCGAACGGTCGCCGACGCCCGCACTATCAGCGAAAATCCGCCGGAACCGTAACGGTACTGCGCTTCGCCTCCGTAATAATTCGCCATAAAGCGGCGGGAAAACGAAAGCAAGTCGGGCTCGTCGTATTCACCCATCCCTTTGAATGCGTAATAGGGATACTTATCGTAATTGTCCGACTCTTTGCAAACGGGCTTGAGCATCTTTTCTTTGGCAAAACGGTACGACCCGTTCACCCCGACCGTACTGCGCGGCGACAGTTCAACGGCTATGCCTGGGCGAACGGCCAAATCGAGCGACTGCGTCCGCGTCCGAGGGTCGGATGAACGGGAAAAGTCGCCGGTGCTGTAATCCAGTGCCGCGCCGACCCACCACCGCCGGCCAATCCGGTGCGATGAGGCCTTCACATGAAAATCGACTGTCTGCTCTTGGTAGCGACTTGCAACGGCACTGCCCGCCGAATAGGGATTGCCGTTATACGGATCGCGGATGTCGGCCCAGGCCCGGTTGCGGTGCCATTTCTGTGTGAAATCGAATGCGCCCCACAGGTGTAGTCCTTTCAGCGACAGATAGCTGTCGGAATGAAATCCGGCGGACAGCGCCTCTGCGGCCTGTTGCGGACGACGGTACGCACCCGACTCGGAAGTAGCTCCGAGCCGGGTTGTCCCGTAATCGGGCATCGGACGGACGCCCAAAGCCGCCGGATTGGTTGAACCGAGCCAAAGATTACGCTCCTCGAGCAGCATACGCTCGGGAGTCGTTCCCGACGGAACGCACCATGTCCCGTCGGGCCAAAGGGTCTGTCCCCCGAGGCTCAACGAAGCAACCAGCAACCATATGCACATTCCGATCCGTTTCATCCCATTCTTTTCGTTTGGATGCTACTTATTCAGTACGGGTTTGTCGTATTGCCTCGGCACGAGAAAAGCGGGTGTACCGTCTACCGACGTCGAAACGACGAAATCGGCTCCCGAGTTATTCGTATCCTGGAGCACTTTGCGGCCGTCGGTTGCGGTATAAGCCACCTTGCGCTCGGCAATCACCGGCACCTCACGACCGAGGACGGCGGCCGAAGCGTCGAGCTCCGCATGCATGACCGGATTAGCGTCTTCCGCCTTGTATTGCTGTACGGCATCGATGATGATGCCGTTAGGAATCTTTAGGAACACGTTCGACGACGAACTGCCCGGCTCCGGAAGCTTTTCCATAGATGCGATCTCGGCGTCCGTGGCGCGGAATAGGATGACCGACATGGTAGCCATACCGAATACGCGGGCGCCGGCAATTGCCTTGTAGACGATCTCCATGTTTGGAACTGCCGTATTGTCCTGCGACATGTCCGAATCGGCATAATAGGTTTCGAAATCGGCGCCTGTTAGATCGATGTCCATCGGACGCTCTTCGGTAACGAAATTAGCGGCGCTCTGGGCGACGACGACACTCTCACCGGGGGCGAGCGGGTGTTCGGAACCCGAGCCGGGGAAACGGGCTGCCGTATTGACGAACACGGCATCCTTATACTGTTCGTAGAACGGATTGGTTACGGCCGCAGTGTTCGTATTGCCCCACAGGTAGGCCAGGCAAAGGCCGTCGAGGTAAACCGTTTCGGGCGAATTGTTGAAAATCTCCCAGTACCGGTCGTTGAGGAACGTTTTGCCGGCTGTCGTTTTCGTACCGTTCGAATAGATCTTGCTGATCACCAGGCTGCCCTTGACTGCCCAATTCAGCGTTACTTCGTGCGTTTTGGCCGCATCCTCGTCGGTGAGCAGGTTGACAGACAGCGACAGGCCGCTCAGCACGACCTCGTTCTTCAGATCGTCACCCAGTCCAGGGGCCAGTTCCTTGAACTGGGCGGCTGTCAGCGTTTTTGACACGGAAAGGTCGTACACGCCCTGCATGATGTAAGTGAACGTCGCTATGCCGTCTTTCGCCTCGGTTGTATAGATCGTACCGGAATTGCGGTCTTTGAGTGTTACCTCTCCCTCGAAACGAGCCGAGGAGGAGAAGCCATCCGGATAGTTTATCCGGAATTCAGTTGACTCGATGCCCTTGAAATCCTCGTCCTTCTTGCAGGACGTAAATGCCGCGAAAACCGCGAGCAGCATCAACGTAATTTGGGGTAATCTTTTCATTTTCATTGTTTTTTTATTGTTAATTGTGATTTTCAGAAACTTGCATTTATTTCGAATCCGTATGAGAACAGGTTCGAATTGCGCTCGACGAGCGTCGTCGAGATCGAACTCTTGTGCCACGGTTGCTTGAAGAACACGTTGTTGACATAGAACGAGAAGCCAAGACCGTTGCCGACTTCTTTGGTCACGCGCAGATTGACCGACCACAGCGGCGGCCATGTTTCAGGCAAGTTGCTGATCTGCGATTTGTAGATCTGATCCTTGACCATAAACCCCTCGAAACGAGCCTCGGGATCGGCGAGCTGCGCCGCGGTAAAGGGTACGTAGACCGTCGCCCCGGGATGATTCCGGTCGACCGTCACGTATCCCACCGGAATCTCGGGAATGTTGATCGTCCGGTTGTACTCGTAGAAAATGGCCTGCACGGTAGCCGATACGACGAAACGGATCGACGGAATGTGTTGCACGATCCGTAGTGCCGTGCTGTAACGCCGATCGACCGAGGTCGACGATCCTTCCGGGTAAACAACCATCGTCTTTTGCTCGATCGTCGTGCTACCGACGGGCGTATTGTAGATTTTGTTCGACGAGTTGTTTCGCGTGACGATATAAGAGCCGTTCAGGTAGAAGCTCGTGCCGGTCGCCTCAATCCGTCCCAGTTCGAAATCGTACTCGATCCCCCGGCTGACCGAACGACGGCAGTTGCCCGGACGATCGATACGGTGCAGTACCGTATCGATCGAAGTGGGATTTTGGGGATCGTATGCGAGCTTCCCGTCCTCAACGGACACCGCCGAAGAGGCCCAGCGTGCCACTGTCGGCGCGATCCACTCGTCGGTCAGTGTTCCGAACCCGTCGTTCACGCGTTCGTGGAAAGCCGTCACCGAGAACCGCATCCCGTTGTGCAGCGTTACGTCGGCACCTGCTTCGAACTTGCGGTTTTTCATCGGTTTCAGCTGCTCGTTGGTCAGATCGTAGACCCGGGTCGTATAAACGACATAGGGAGTCCCGTCGATCGTCGCACTGATATTCTGCATGTCAAGATATCCAGGATCGGGATAGAGGTACAGCAAACCCGGCATTTTGGCTGAAATGCCGTAACCGAAACGAAACCGCAGTCCCCTGGTAGGCAGGTAGGCGGCATTGATCCGGGGCATCACACTCGACAAACTTTCCGTTCTACCGGGTTGCGCCAGTGTCCAACGCAGACCCGCCTGTACTTTCAGCTGGGTTTTGCCGATTTTCAGATCGAATTGGTCCTCGCCGTAAAGCGAAAATTGCGTCAGGAACGGGATGTCGCGAAAGGAACGCGAACGCAGCTGTGCGAGGGGCAGATTCGGATTCTCGTTGTAGAATCCGCGTCCGAGATTCCCCTCGCTGCGTAGTTCGGCTCCGATGGCGATTCGATGGAGAAATCCTTCCTGTCCCAGGTAAAAATCGTCGCCGAGCTGAACATAAAAAGAGATCGGGCGTCCTTCGGTACCGCCTCTGCCGACGTACTGGGACGGCAGGATTGCCGCCTGCTGGGTCGAGTTGCCGGTCGCGTTGAACACCGGTGCGTTATGGGCCGCCGGTGCAAGCATCTTGACTTGGTAATCGTCGTCGCGGCTGTACGAAAATCCGATATCGTAATGGAGACTGCGCATCAGCAGCCTGTCCGCGCCGAACCGCCCCGAATGGCTGAACGTAATTCCGTACTGACGGCTCTGCGCGTACATGCCGCGTACCAGTTCCGGCTCGCCGGGGTCGGCTCCGCTCCAGTCGCGGATCAGCTTCAGCCCCAGCCGGGTCGTCACCGCCCAACGGCCGTCGGCGAGATTCTTCGAATGAATCAAGGAGAGCAGCCCCCGGTTATAAGTATCGGTCGCATAGCGCGGGTCGGACTTGCCGTGCGCGTAATCGGCGCTCAAATTCAGCGTTCCGGTGCGGCCCAGATCGAAACCTTTGTCGGCATAAAGTTGCTGGATCCCGGGCATGATCCGCGCGAGCACTCGACCAGGTGCCCGGCCTACTTTGCTTTTGATTAGCATGGTTCCGCTGCTCATATCGCCGTACCGGGCCGATGCGATGCCCCGGATCACCTCGATTGACTCGATGTTATCGGTACCGATACCGCGCAAGTCGATCCCTTTGCCTGCGGTGCTGAACGCCCCTGCCTCGACATTCAGGTTCGCATTGTTGGATAACGGAATGCCGTCGACGACGATTGAACCGCCGAAAGCGTTGTTGTTATCTGCTTCGAGCGTCCGGTTACGGAACTGTCCGGTGCTGATCAGCGACGGATTGCTGCCCAGAAAATTACCAGGGAGCAACTGGAGTACATCCTTGAGGCTGGTCGCCTGTAGGTGATCAAGCGCCTGACGGCCGATCGACGACGAAGTCGAGAGGCCGCTCTTGTTGTTCTCGGCGACGACAACGACCTCTTTCATCGCGAACGAAGAAGGCATCATCGCGATCCGGACGCTGTCTTCGGTTTCCGCTTTCAGCTCGACGGTTAGCGAGACCGTTTCGTAACCAAGCAACGAGACTGACAATTCGGCTTTCCCGGGCGGAACATCGGCAAAAAGGGCTTCGCCGTCCGTCCCAGCCACCGCCCATAAGCCATACGGAGCGAGGGTCGTCACGGCCGCCTGCAACGGTTTGCCGTCCTTCGCCGAAATGACGCGTACGCGAAACGGCGCGCTACGAGGCGAAGCGGCTCCTGTAAAAGCCGCCCCGACCATCGGGGGCAGACACAACGTCCCCAACCATATCACGAACAATCGGAATCCCATAACAGTCCTTCTTTTCACACTTCTTCGCCCTGCTGCTGAACGGTCGTTCAGAGGCCTTTCTCCAAAGCCTTCTCGATTTCGTAATTCAGATAGCGGTAATGCTCGGCCAGCTCGTCCGTCGAACTCTGAACCCGGGCGCGCAGCAACTTTCCGAGCTTGCGCAATTGATTATAACACAGAGAAGTCGCATACAACTGCACATCCGTGGCACGGGTCGAACCGGTCATCTGGTCTTCGAAACCGTTCCCGTGCCGGCCGCATTCGATGTGGCGGCAGGGCCAGAATGCGCCTTCGTCTTCCGCAGGATAATCAGTCAAGCCGCGTAACGATGACTCCTTGTCCAGCGCGTCGATCCCGCGCAGCATACTCTGCACGAACGCATATTGCATCATTCGCTCACAGTGCGAAAGCGGCTTGTTTTTTAGCGTCGAAGCCCACACTCGGTTGTAAATGTCATCAACGTACTCCGACGCGGAATAGGCATCTTCAGGCGTCAACTTGGCATTGGTTTCCATGCGCGCGATCCGTCCGGGGAGCAACAGCGTGCGAACGGTGGACATCTGGTAATCGGTCACGTCCTCGTTTTTCGGCCGCGTCAGTTTTTCCAGTTGCGGATTGACGTACCAGTCGGGCAGTTCGTACAACTTATCGAAAATAAAGTTCAGCGCCTCTTTTTGTTTCTGTTTGGAAACCATCTCGAACGCGGGTTGGTCGGAGCCGACCATCGGATAGTAGCGGTACGAACCTCCGAGATAGACCATGACATGCCCCAAATAGCGGCGCGCCTGCTTGAAGACCTCTTCGTAAAGTTTTTCGGTGCGGTTGTAATCTTTACCCGGATAGGCGGTCCACAGGTGCAGGCTGTCGACAACGATCTTCAGGTTCCGAATACCGTATTCGGTAGCCTTCATCGCGTCGTCGCCGAGCGATTCGGTCTGCGAAGCGGGATCCGTCGCACCGAAAATAGCCTGTTCGCCGTAAATATAGATCGGATCGTCGGCCTTTTCATCGATCCAGCGGTTCAGCACGGGCACTTCCTCTTCGGGAGTCTTTGCTTCGAATATCGGTTGATAGGCCCATTTGATCGCGTAATAGTCGTATAGGCCGAGATGGGGTGGCAGCAGTTGCGTCACTCCGTCACCCGGTTGAGCGACGTAATTGTTGCGGGCATAGTCCATAATCGAGGCCGTCGTGCCGTATTTCTCCGTAAATGAAGGCGAGCGCAGGGAGTCGACCGGATAAGCGTACGACCCGCGCATGTTGTGCATCAGGCCGAGCGTGTGCCCCACTTCGTGGGCTATTACATAGCGCAGCATCGGCCCCATCGTTTCGGTGTCATACACCTCAGCCCGGGCTTTCGGATCGACAGCGGCGGTCTGGACGAAACGCCAGTTGTGCACTAGTTCGATCACGTTATGGAAAAAGTAGACGGACGCCTGTAAGATTTCGCCGCTGCGTGGGTCGGTCCACGACGGTCCCATCGCGTTGGCCACGTTGGTCGACGAATAGACAATGCAGGTGTTCCTGATATCGTCCGGATTGAACTGTGGATCGTCTGGATAGTCGCGGGCGACGATGGCATTTTTGAAACCGATCGCCTCAAAGGCTTTCTGCCAGTCTTCAATCCCTGCCTTGATATAGGGACGCCACTTGTCGGGGAAAGCCGGATCGACATAATAGACGATCTGTTTGGCCGGTTCGACCAATTCGCCGCGCTTGTACTTTTCGAGGTCTTCGTCCCGAGGCGCGATGTTCCAACGCTCAAGGTAGCGGACGGTTTCCAGGTAATCCTTATCGGTCGAATACTTCACTTTGCGGCTGTTGAACAGACCGATGCGCGGGCTACCGTAGCGCGGGCGCATCGGAGTCTCGGGAAGTCGGATCATCGACACGGTCATCTCGGCCGTGAAAGGATGGTCGTAAACCGTATAAACCATCCGCGTTCGAAAATTGACGTTTTCCGGAAATGCCTGCATGGACACGACGCCGGACATCTCTTTCTGGAATTTGCCCTGCATCGATTCTCTCAACCCGAACAACTTGGCCAATGGGGAAGCGTCCAGAAACGGGCGGAAAGGTTTCTGGTCGGAGGCGAAAAAACTTCCGACCTCGATCACAACGGCCGACGAGTCGGGCGACACGGCGGCGATCGGGAAAGCCTGCATCACGGGATCGATCTTATTCCGTTCGAATCCCGGAGCGATACTCTCGGCCGAATCGCATACGGCCGAACAGTCGACCGTATGCAGATACACCTTGTCATCGTCGGCCGACCAGCGAATCAAAAGCGGATCGTGCGGCATCCGTCCCGCAATGATGTCCCGGTTGTTGCTGATGCCCGATACGCGGGCGGCCAGCAGCATTTGGGCGTCCATGACCGAATAAGGCAATTCCATATAATATTTCGATTTGACCTTATGCAGGGTCACCAATCCGCGGACGGTTTCCGCATCTGGAGTAATTACGGATTCGTACGGCTTTCGGGTTTTTTTTCTCAGGGAGTCCGCCGTTGTATCTTTCGCCGCCGTCTCAACGACGGCCTTGCGCCTGCCGGATTTTTTGTCTTTGGCAACCGCAGCGGCTGTTACCGTCGTTGCGAGCAATAGGCAAGCGAATGTTTTCAGCATTTTCATCGTATGTCGAATTTGGTTTTTTTCGTGCCACAAAAGTATGGGCGACGCTCTCGGCGACCAATACTGAAAAATAGGGATAATCACCCCGGGAATACCTAATGCTTCCATGCGGGGCGCTAGAATCTTTCCCTGAAAAAGTCGGCGACTTCTGGCATTTCAATCCTCAAATGTTAAATCGACAAGATGAAATAGAGTTAAGATATTAATATCTGATTCAAAAATTGCAGCGTAATTTAAATGGAAGGCATTCATATCAATGAATCTGATTCCTGTGCCTCGAAGGACTGACCATGTGATTGGAGAAACGAAAACGAAGCCGCATTTGCGACCCCGTTTAATACAATTTCAATCAAAATAAATTTTACGTGCTCTAATTGATTTTCATCCAATAATTTTGACAGGAATCTTTACATGTGTAATGACAAGTCTCAGGGCATGTATTTCCTCATGTGTAATTGCAGCTGCCGTCGCATGTGCCATTGCATGAAACGAGACAAGTTTTATTATCTCCACAGGTTACGCCGCAAGTCTGATTGCAAACAGAATCAGAAATTCCTCCACGACCATTGGAATTCTAAATAAGTTTCTGCTCCTCTTCTCAATTGATTCATTTCGTCGTGCTCGATCCTCGCTATGACTTCTTTTTTCAATATAAGTTTTCTTATAAGGCATAAAGATTAGATAGTTTTCCTACTCTTTTACAGATTTTCGGAATCCTCTGATTTATCATTTAAACACCATATGCAGATTGTCCGTGTAGATATGTAAGAATCCATACCTCTTCTTACTGCACACATCGTATTCGATATCCAGCTTCTCCGGAATCTGAAAGTCGAGATTATCGGTGTATTCGATTAGGCCCACGCCCCAGTCCGTTTCGATCACTTTCACGTCGCAGTGCGTGTGTCGCGTGTACTTTACCATCGATTTTCAGACCGTGCCCACCCATGAACCGTCGGGATGATCTTCGTTTTGGGAGGCTTCGCAGTCGGGCAGGCAATCGTGGATCACGACGACTCCGCCTTCGTTCAGGTGCATCAGCGAATTACGGATATCGCGGTCGGCTTGCGCTTCGAGGTAATACGATATCGTACTTTTTATCCGGATAAGCGGCAAAGAAATCGTCCGAAGTCATCCGGTAAGTCAGGTAGGGGAGAAACCGGTTGAGGTCTTCCTGCGTCCATGCCGCACAGAAGTTGCTCGACGGATCGTAAGGATCGACCGATTCTTTGAGTTCGCACCGGATTTTCGTGAAATTCGGTTCCGGATCGTCGAGCCCGATCTCGAGGTACGAGCGGTATCCCTGTTTCCAGATCAGATAATTGATAATGTCGGTTCGCGTAATCATGACTTTATTCGGTTAGTGGAATATATCAACTCATCATTAAGCATTCGTCCCAATCGGGTTCCCGGCCGGATACGGCGGCCATCAGGGCGAGACCGATACCGGCCAGTCCTTCCGACAGTCCCATGTGCAAGCCGTATAATCCGTTGTATGTGCTTATATCCTTGACCTACTGATCGAGCAATACCGTTTTCCCTCCATGAAAGAAGTTCCATCTCCGGAAACGATGTCTCATGAGCAGTACATCTGGGAAAAATTGCTGCCGGATGTTCGTGAAAATGGTACCGGGCCTAAATGTCACGTCGGATTGCGCGATGCCATGTATGCCCGGAGCCGGGATTCGAAAATTGCATACGTGATGAATCAACAACATCCGCAAGTGGACGATCCGTTTGACTATGTTGACTTCGTGAATGAACAAAAGGCATTCCGGCAGGCCTATCGCAACTGTCCGATAACGGAATTGCCGATACATGCCGTACAGACCGGTCGGGAGGTGTTATTTTTCAGCAACAGTCCGCTTGGACTGCAGGGGCTTAAACAATTCTATCAGGAATTGGTTAACGGATATTTCTCGGTGCACAGCGAACGTGACCCCGTCTGCGAATATTCGGTATCCTAATAATTCATGGGATTTAAATGCTTTTACCGATCGGTACTACCAAAAGGGGGGGAGACGGTATGTATCGTTTTCATTTTGAAGATGCCCTTTATGATCGCAAGCAGATTCCGGCGCCGGAGACCTGGATAGTCTTATAGATGTGGTGGTTAATTGCTTGTGGATAAGTTAGATGTCTGTTCTGTTCTTTTGGGCGCGGAACACAGGAAAAACAAAATTGTCAATTAAAGCCATTTTCCGATTTTTTATTTTCATTGCGTTTCTTACCTTGCACTTACTTCTACTCTCGACATCCTTCATCCGTTTTCGATACCATTTTTACCCCGCCTGTTTGAACGTCGTATCGTCGAATGATCATTGCAGCCAAAAGAGAAAAGCAAGTTTTTCGTGTTCCTCTGCAATGGTAATCATTTTCATAAAGCCATAACCGTACAGGCAGGCAAATGCCTACCTACTTATTTAATTTAGTTTACTTTACTTTAGCATATATAGAGGCTAACGTACTAAATTAAATTGTTTTTCGTGTTATCACGGCATTTTGCTAACATGGAAAGCATGAATGTTTTAGTCTCTGCCGCTTGTTTGACACTTCAAACCTTTTTATTCCCCCTTTTCGCTTTAATACTATTATGTCAATCGTAGCACCGGTTGGCATATTTGTTTTCCTCTTCGCTATTCGCTTTGTATTGGATAAGCCCTTTGCCTCTGTTTGCAGATTACATGGCAGTTCTCTCGACGACGAATGTCGGTCGGGGTCACTCCCTTAGTTCCGTGGCAGACGGGCAAGCCCGAACAAAAATAGCTTTGGCAAATGACTAATACCTGCAACGATGCGAATTGCCGATAAGTGTCCAATCGTAACTATACAAATTGACGTATTGCGACAACAGCTAAAAACGAGTTTCGATCTAAATCCTCGTGCTCCTAATAATTTTATTACTAATAATATTGTTAGTAATAAATATATTACTTATTTTTGTGCGGAACAACAATTAAAGATTATGGAGAACAAACCTTTTATATTCGGCATTGCGACATCGGGCGATAACTTTACCGACCGTGAGAAAGAAACGGAGCGTTTATTGCTAAATTTCCGGCACGGTGTGAATACGGTGCTGATTTCGCCCCGTCGCTGGGGTAAAACATCTTTGGTGCAAAAAGCTTGTCGTCTGGCACAGTCCGACAAACTGAAAATCGTTTATCTCGATATTTTCTCATGCCGTAGCGACCGGGATTTTTACGATGCCTTTGCTTCCGCCGTTCTCAAACAAACATCCTCGAAGGTGGACGAATGGCTGGAGAATATCAAACTGTTTCTTTCCCGTATCAGCCCCAAAATCTCGATGGGTGCAGATCCGATGACAGATTTTTCCATATCGCTCGAAATAGATCCCAAAAGCAACGATAGTGATGAAATCCTGCAGCTCCCCGAAAAGATAGCGCAGAAGAAAGGTTGCAATATCGTCGTCTGCATCGACGAGTTCCAACAGATAGCCGAGTTCAAGGATTCCAAGACATTCCAGAAACGGCTGCGTTCCGTATGGCAGTTGCAAAAATCGGTGTTTTATTGTCTGTTCGGCAGCAAAAAACATTTGATGAACGAACTGTTCGAGAAAAAGAGCCTGCCGTTTTACAAGTTCGGCGATGCCATTTATTTACAGAAAATAGGAACGACGGATTGGATCGACTACATCTGCGGACGTTTCGAGGCTACGGGCAAACAGATCTCGAAAGAGCTGGCCGAAAAGATTTGTCAAAGGGTAGACAATCACTCTTCGTATGTGCAGCAGTTGGCATGGCTGGTATGGGTTCATACGGACAAAATCGCTACGGAACGGGATTTCGAGGAAGCGTATCAGGATATTATCGACCAGAACACGCCGCTGTTCGAGAAGCAGACCGAGAGCCTTACGACCTATCAGATGAATTTCCTGCGAGCCATTTTAGACGGGGTTCATAGTGAATTTACCACACAGGAGGTACTACGTAAATACCAACTCGGCTCGTCGGCCAATGTCAGCATCGTAAAACGGGCGTTGGTAAAAAAAGAGCTTATCGAGATCGAAAAACGTCAAGTTATCATTCCCGATCCTGTAATGACGGTATGGTTAAAACGGGAACTTGGGGCATAAGCTTTTTTTTCGGATGAATCAGCTTGCTTGTGTGGGAAAACGTTGGTTCTGTCCTGTGGCACGCACGGCAGCCGATGTCTGAATGCGTCCGGGGAGCAAGTATAGGTTTTGTGGGACACAAAACCGCCGATAGTGTCGGAGAACTTCCGGACACCGTAGTTTTTATACTCTATATAATATATGACTATAATACAAGTCATTGTGCCAGCAATTGTTCTTGCAGCCACCTGTCGAGCAAATCGGCCAATTCGTCATTATTCAGATCCTGCATCAGGAAATGCGTATTGCCATGTATACCGATTTTGGGTAATTCCACCAACGTTGCATTGCCTCCGTGTCGATTGATCGTTTCCACGAACTTGCGGGCCATTTGGAGCCGCACGCGCCAGTTCTCATCGCCGAGATTCTCGGACGGCGTTTCGGGAATATAGTCGCCGAAATAGAGAACGACAGGGATTTCCGTGAGCCGCTCGAACTGTTCCGTCGGAACGGGCGTTCCGGCTACGCCTCCCGTCAGTCCGTCGATACGTTCCGGAACTTCGCCTTCGGGGAATACGAACCCGCCCGGCTCATAGGATACGACACCCTTGACCTCGGAGTTTTGCATGGCAGACATCCAGCCGGGAAAACCGCCTGCCGAGTGGGTGACGAGGATATGATCGCCGATACGGTCAGCCAATGCACCGAGGGCAGGTACATCCTCTTTGTGGTCGCTCAAATCGGGCGTCATTTCACGGAAAAATTGAGAAAGCGACACGGAATCTTTCGGGAATTGCACGCCCTCGTTATAATTCGGCCAAATGCCGATGCGCCAAATATCGAACCAGAACATCTCGTCGGTGACGGGCTTTACCGTCGTTGTTGCGGATGTGCGTCCGGCACGCCCCCTGCCCGGAAGATCCGCCACATAGCTGCTCCAGCCACGGCGTAGCATCAACGTAGCAAAGCCTTCCCGTCCGTCGGGGGTCATCTGCCAGCAAACGCCTGAGCCTCCGTAGCCGTGCACATAGACCAACGGCAGCTTTTTCGCATCAGCGGGTATCTGGAAATCCACGAAGGCATGATCGGCGCGATAACTCTGGCCGGTCTCTTCCTGCTCCACCCAACCGACGAATTTACGGTTGTCGTATGCTCCCGGCCGCTGTGTGGTTGTACCTCCTACCGAGAAGTGACCTTGTTTGACTATTGCAACAGGTTCTTGCGCTCCGGCTATTGCTGTAACTGACAGCAACAATACCGATAAAATTATTTTCTTCATTTCTTTTCCGTTATTTGATTCAACACTTTGCGAAGCGGTTCCGAATAGTTCTTACCGAGATTCATTTCAACGATGTTCAGCAATGCCGAGAGTTGTTCGGGCGTAATACCGAGATGCAGGCAAATAGACATGTGGCCGACAGCCATCGGTTCCACGCCGCTCACTCCTGCAAGGATGGACACCGTAGCGAGTTCACGTTCCCGGCAGGTCAGCAAGTCTCGCTCGAAAAGATCGGTAAACAAATGTTCTTTTAGAAAACGCTCGATAGTAGGGGCGAATACGGCATATCCTGCTTTCGGAGCATCGGCCGGCGTACCCGATATTTCGGCAAGCACGTCGCGTCCCCGCTCGTAGCGATTTCTGTCGTCCTTGACTGTGGATGCTTCCCGACCGACCGGGTCGTTTATTCCGGCCGCTTTCCGTTCGTCCACTACCTGCATAAAAGTCTGAATCGCCCGCAGGCTGCGCGGAAACCCGCAATAGGCGTAGGCGTGAATCAACACTTCGTTTATTTCGTTAATGGTCATACCGGTTTCCAATGCCTGCGTAAAAGCCGGCTTCAGGTGCTCCAAATCTCCTTTACCCGTATAAGATGCCACTGCGACGATGGCTTGCTCACGGACGGTCAGCACCTCGTTCGCTTCGGCATAGCGGCTTTCCGCTTCAGTCGTGGCCTTACGGTACTCTTCGTCACTTACCGGTTCGAGCCATGCCGCCGCGTTGGTTTGAGGATTGGCGGTAATGGCTATATGGGCGAACCAACTGTCCGGTGCGGCCCCATGCCAATGCTCGACATCCGGCGCTATTTCCACGATGTCGCCCGGAAACAACCGACGGGCGGGCTCTCCTTTTTCCTGATAGTAACCGATGCCTGCGGTGGCTATCAACAACTGGCCGGCTTTGTGCGAGTGCCAACTGTTGCGGCAACCAGGTTCGAAAGTTACATTTGCCATCGGGACGTTCAATTCTTCCTTTTCGGTCAAAGGCGCAAGCCATACTTCGCCCGTAAAATTGGGGTTCGGGGATATTTTTTCGCCGAGCGGATAAGGCTGCCGGAAGGTTTCCGCAGTTTGCGCATAAATTATAACCGATGATATGGATAACATAGCTGTTAAAAATAAATTCTTAATTCTCATATCCGTTTTTTGTTTGATTATTCTCCTAATGTCCGTGTAAAGGCAAGCGTAGATAGCTGCCACTTGCCGTTCTCCATTACATATACCTCCGTAACGATAAACGGAAAGCGCACGGCGTTGCCGCCGACTACCGAGTGCAGATGAATCCGGCTGTAAACGGTAGCCGTTCCGGCCGCAAACTTCACCTGTACGTCGTGTATCTCGGTTTTCTTGTACCAGATGCCACCCGTGCGGATGGTGTTCAGCTCTTCCTGTTTGCCCCAATAGCCGCCCATGTGGACGAACTGCGAGTTTTCGTGAAACAGTTCCGCCAGCTTCTCCACGTTCTTCTCTGCCATCCATTCCCACTTACTGTTCGATAAATCAACTATCGCCTGTTCTTCGGCTGTAAATATTCTCTGATTCTCTTGCGCTTTTGCTCCGACCGTTAAGGTCAGAAACATAAATACCATAATGGCTATTGATTTCATATCTTTCCGATGTTAAGTTCCTACTACTCGCAAAAATAGCGGGAAGCCCGAAACCGGTCGATACAAAAAAATCGGAAAAAACTGCAGTTTTTTCCGATTAAGCGACACCGTCTATCCTGAATTATCTTCTCAAAGAGTTGCGTAAGGCAGGAATGCGTTTAAAGACATGTCCGATGGAAAGGACCGATGTGATAATTCCAACCCTATAATGCCATAATCCTATTCGAGAGTTCGCCCCATTAATATTAAGCAAAACAATTCCCGTAACGGATACGAATAAAAATACGATAGATAGCGCCATCGTAACTCTGCTTTTTCTGCCTATCCCGTTTTTTACAACTCCTCTATACCAACTCCAATGTGTAATTATATGGAATATTACAGTTATAAGGAACAAAAAACTTGTTAAAACGTGAAATACGGCCCAATTATGCCACACCTCGTGGGCATTCTCGTGTCCGGCAATATGTAATCCTATTCCCGAACATGCAGACAGAACGAATGTGAAAATTAGACCCCAATCTATTACAAAAATCTTTTTCATCTGTTTCCGATTCATACTATGTGACAAAGGTCGCCACTCCGATCGGACGCAGACGATAACAATTGTAAAGATCGAAGCCTAACGGCGATTTCTGATACGGGACAGGGAGACGGGGGTAATGCCGAGATAAGAGGCTATGTAATGTTGCGGAACCCGCTGAATGATATTCGGGTATTCCTTGAGCAATTCTTCATATCGTTGTTGCGGCGTATTTTTTATCCGCGACAGGAATAGTTGCTGATAGGAGTGAAACCGGTCGATGAGTTTTTCTTCATACGCTTGCCTCCACCGTGGGTCGTCTTTGATAATGGCGTAAAAATCATTCCTTTTTATCGCAGCGACTTCGGCAGGCTCAATGCTCTCTAAGTAGAAAAGGCTCGGCGTGCGCTTATATAGGCTATCAAACGAAGCGACAAAATCCCCCTCAAAAAAGAATTGGAAAGTAATGTCTTTCCCGTCGTTATAGAAAAACAGCCGCAGACAACCCTTACGGATCAAATAGAGTTTATCCGCAACTTTACCCTCTTCCAATAATATGGTTTTCGGGGGAATCGTCAACTGTTTTGCAACTGCGTAAAAATTAGACAGATAATCCGATGCCATAACTATTCCCTGTAATCCGTAGGTTTCATACCCAGATGTTGCTGCACGTAGCGGCTGAAATAGGCGGGCGACGAGAAGCCGAACATATCGGAAATCTGGACGAACGTCAATGATTTGTCGCGTAGCAGACGGGTAATGTCGAGTATCGTATAACGGTTGATCCAGTAGTTGGCGGCATACCCGCTTACCTTTTTCGACACTTCCGACAGATATTTGGATGTAACGCACAGACGGTCGGCGTAATAGGTCACTTCCCGGTGCTCGCGGTACGTTCCTTCTTCCAGCATCTTAAGGAAACGGCTCATAACGGAAGCGTTCTGCGTGGAGATGTCGCTTTCGCCATAGATGCGGGCATGGAAATCGAAAAAGTCGAGGATAGCCGCCTGCATAGCATTAATCAATACCTCGCGGTAGAACCGGTGCTCCGTATCTTTGATGCGTAGCTCCAGCAAGTCGAAATCGCGGCGACACACGATTTGTTGCTCGGGAGTAAGGTGCATGACGGGATTGAGAAAGAGCGCCAACGAACCTTTTATTCCGTAATTGCTCTGCGGCGTACACAAATTTATGAAACCAGGAGTCGCATAGATTATTTTACACCGGAAATCGTCCGACGGTTCTATTTTCTCCAACATTTTCCGTTTACGTACGATGGATACGTCTCCGGCGTGCAGTTCAAAAGGCCGTCCGTTGAAACGATAACGGCACGTTCCTCCCAGACAGAGCAAATGAGCCAGATACTCCTTCTCGCAATCCGTCCTCACGATGCCGAGCCTGTCTGCGACGATTATATCTTTCTGATCTTCCATGCCCTATCCGTTTATCCTCAAATACAAAAATAGAAATAAATCCGAAATGAACTTGCAATCGTGCGAACCACGACTGCAAGTCCTGTTGTTTTTAACACTATCCGACGGACTATCGTATGACATTGATCGTCCGCAACCAACTTTCCACTCCGTTTGTATCCTTTCCGGTGGTTCCGAATCCTTTCAGGTGTTCGGCGGCAGGGGTCAACTCCCTGATCCGCGCCAGCGTTTCATCGCGGTAGGTGGCAGCATAGGTGCAGAACGGCACGACGGTTTTCCCGCGGAAGTCGTAGCTCTCCGCGAACGTATTGATAATCATCGGGGCCGTCCACCACCAAACGGGACAACCGATGAATACGGTATCGTATTGTTCCCAACTCTCCACTTTCGATTTGATGGCCGGGCGGGCGTCGGCTTCCTTTTCGGCTTTCGCTACCTCGGTACAAGGCTTGTATTCGGCGGGATACGGTTTTTCGGGTTCGATGCGAAACAGCGTACCGCCGGTGAGCGAAGCGATGCGTTCGGCAACGTGCTGCGTATTGCCGCCCCAACTGAAATAGGCGACAAGCGTTTTTGTCGTTCTTCCGTTCGTGGCGACGGACTGAGCATTCGTCCCTGCACAAAGCAGTAGAGCGGCAAACAGTGTCATCAATTTCGTTTTCATATCCGTTCCGATAATCCAAGGTTTTTACCGAAAAATTCCGTCAGTTTGCCCACTGCTTGATTCACATATTCCGGTACATAGTAGGTCTTGATATGCGTCGCACCGGGGATAAGGAACAGTTCTTTGTGCTGCGTGCCGGTCGCCTTGCTGTAACATTGCTCGGTCATGTAAAACGTATCGGCGATGCTGCCGGCAATCATCAGCAAAGGTTGTTCGATCAGATACATTCCCTCGCTGGCATCGAACGCCATCAGGTCGATCAGACTGCTCTTGGTGTAACGGAACGTGGAGTTGGGATGCGCATGGCTTTGCAGGTAATATTCGTAGCCGTCGCGGTAGAGGTCGAAAGGCAATGCGGCCGCCTGTTCCGGCGTCACGCCGCTCATATCGCCGACGTATTCGATTTCGCCGCTTTCGGCTTCTTTTTGGCGGGCAGCGCAGGCATCGGCGAGTCTTTCCTGCACGCTATTTATCTGTGAGTCGAGAAACCCGTTACGGCGTACCAGTCCCGTGTTGAACATGCTGAGTGTAGCCACCGCTTTGAACCGTTTGTCGGTCTGCGCGGCTTTCAGCGTGTAGCCGCCACCGCCGCAGATGCCGAGGATACCCACCCGCTGCGGGTCTACGCCCGGATATTGCAGTAGGATGTCGGCGGCCCGGCGGATGTCCTCGATGCGGTTGGCCGGCTTGTCCGCGTTGCGCGGTTCGCCCTCGCTGGCTCCCTGATAGGCGGCGTCGAATGCCAGACAGATATAACCCTGTTCAGCCATGCGCTGGCTGTAAAGTCCTGCTACTTGTTCTTTAACGCCTCCGTTCGGATGCGCCACGACGAGGGCCGGATAACTTTTCGCCGGATCGTAGCCCGCAGGAGTATAGACGTTGGCGGCGATTTTCAGGCCGTTCAGGTCGTAAGTAATGGGATGAATATTTACCGCTCCCGCTTTATTCTCTGTAATGGCGTCGGCATACACCAAGCCGAACGGGTTGCTGTTGTGGCTCTCGAAATTCGACATATCGGCCGCAGCGAATGCTTTGTTCTTTTTCATAGTTTCCTGTGCGTTTAATGTGCCGGACAGCAGGCTCGCCATGCTCAGCACGCAGATACATACTTTTTTCATTATTCTCCTTCTGTTTTTGGTTTCTCTATAATGGGTGAACCTCCGAACACCTCGCTCATTTCGATCGTATCGAGTTCGGCGTCGATGGCCCGTACCTCTTCCGCAGACAAGCGTATATCCGTTGCGCCTATGTTCTCTTTCAGGCGACAGAGGCAACGCGTTCCGGGAATGGGAACGATCCACGAACGTTTGTTCATCATCCATGCCAGCGAGATCTGCGAGGCGGTGGCGCGGTGTTCGTTCGCCAACCGTTCGAGCAGGGCGAACAGCGGACGGTTCTTCACAAAACTTTCCCTGCGGTATTGCGGCATCGAGGCACGGTAGTCGGTTGCCGGGTCAAACGTAGTTTCGGCTGTATAACGGTTGCTCAACAATCCGTTGGCAAGCGGCGAGAATGCGACGAACCCCACGCCCAGCTCTTCGAGTACGGGAAACAACGTTTCGTGTCGGCGGACCATCATCGAGTAGCGGTTTTGTATCGCCGTTACGGGGCAGACACGGTGGGCGCGGCGCAGGTATTCTTCGGTCGTTTCCGATATGCCCCAGTGCAGGATTTTTCCCTCCCGGATAAGGTCTGCCATTACTTCCGCCACCGCCTCCGGTTCGATAGCCGGGTCGATACGGTGTTGGTAATAGAGGTCGATACGGTCGGTGTGCAAACGGCGGAGAGACCCTTCGAGCGAACGACGAACGGCTGCCGGACGCGAATCGGGGATCACGGCGTGCGTGCCGCTTGCTTCGGGACGGTCGAACGATATGCCGAATTTGGTGGCGATGACAACACGGTCGCGGAACGGACGCAGGGCCTCGCCCAGCAACTCTTCGTTATCGTGCGGTCGGTCGGCCGTGCCATACGCCTCGGCGGTATCGAAGAAGGTGTAACCCATTTCCACGGCATCGGCAAGGAGTTCCATCATTTCCCGTTTGTCGGCGGGAGCGCCGTAGGCGTGGCTCATGCCCATGCAGCCCAGCCCGACGGCCGATACCCTCAGCCCGCTCAATCCTAATGTTCTGTATTCCATATTTTCTATTATTTACGAAACGGTTGCCATTTAAGATAGGTCGCCGAACGCCAGAACCATTCCAGCGGGCCGTATTTGAAATAAGTGAGCCATATTCTACTGAATACGACTTGTACTATATAAAATGCAATTCCCAAACAAAATAATTCGGTAGCATGCCAACGGCCGAATATGGAGCCGAAACCCCAAAGCGAGAATATGATGGAGCCTATAATGCCTTGCGCTTCGTAATTTGTAAGTCCCATGCGCCCGTAAGGAGTCAATAGATTCAGGCATTTTCCTATACCTTTCATGTGATACAGAATAACGAATCCCATCGTTATGGCTGCCGAGAAAAGAACCATATTCACATCGTTCAACGTCATGCGGAAAAGCGCTGTCGCAGAGGGGGTAATACCTTGCATGAAAGAGGTATGTTCTTGCGGCAGGAGTCCGTTCATTCGACCGATAACCCACGCTCCGGCAGCAAACGATACGAATAGTGAGATGTTGCGGCGAGTGTGCAGGTGTACCGTCTCGAAAAAGCGGATACGCCCGACGACGAGTCCCAAAATAAAGAGGGCAAAAGTCAGATAACCACGACCGCCCCAATTGAACTGGTAATTTAATGTCCGCATTCGACCATCCGTGAGGTTGCTTTTGATGGTATTGGCAAGTGACGGAGTTTCTTGTGCGATGTCGGCCATTTGGCGCGGACGCTCGGCACGCACGCGTTCCGTTTCGGGGGCATTGGCAACTGCGGTCGTTTCCCGAGGAGCCGCGATTTTATCGTAACCGAAAGATATCCAACGAGGAGCGCCTATCAGAATCAAGGATGCGACTACGACAAGTACTCTGGTCTTCAATGGATACAATAATACCAACACCAATCCGAATAGGGCATAAAACGATAGGATATCTCCCGAATAAAATGCGCTTCCGACTACGCCTATCAAAAAGAGTATTACCATACGCCAGATAAAACGCCGTCTGAAATCCACTCCTTTTCTCGCAGCACGATCCATTTGTATGAAAAAGCTCATACCGAAAAGAAATGCGAAAATATTTATAAAACGTCCCATGAGTACGTTGCGGGTCAACCAACCGATCCACTCGTCTAAAACAGGGAAAGCAGGTTCGGTTGGCGTAAATGCACCGAAATTAAAAATGCTGTAATGTTGCTGCATGTGTACCAGTACCACACCGAGTAAGGCGAATCCTCGCAGGGCATCGATTACGGTAATACGATTGTCTTTTACTGTTTGGTTCTGTCCCATAAATATAGCTAATGCGAATTTCAATTATTTGTCTTTAACCACGTTGTCCATGTTCGACATTGCAAAGTTAGAGAAGAACCTCAAACCGTAATTACAATAAATTCGGTTGGAACTACACTTATCTCGGTTTTTGTATCGTCCGATCCTGGACGATTGAATTTCAATGTAATTTACCGCAAAAAATGCAATCCAAACCGTATTTTTTATGCTGGTAACATATGTGAATATGCCTACATTTACACAACTGTAAAAACAAAATAATTAGCGTATGGACACAGTAAAATTGAACAATGGCGTCGAAATGCCGCAGATGGGTTACGGCGTCTATCAGGTATCGCCCGCCGAATGCGAACGTTGCGTAAGCGATGCATTGAAAGTGGGTTACCGGATGATCGACACGGCGCAGGCATACCACAACGAAGAAGGCGTAGGAAATGCCGTCGGCAAAAGCGGTATCGACCGCAAGGAGATTTTCCTCGTGTCGAAAGTGTGGATATCGAACTACGGGTATGAAAAAGCGAAAGCTTCCATCGACGAGAGCCTGCGTAAATTGCAAACGGACTATATCGACCTGATGCTCCTGCACCAGCCGTTCTGCGACCGTTACGGGGCATATCGCGCATTAGAAGAGGCATATAAGGATGGTAAACTACGTGCCATCGGCGTTTCGAATTTCTATCCCGACCACTTTATCGACCTGGCCAGCAACGTGGAGATCGTGCCGGCGGTAAATCAAGTGGAAACGCACGTATTCGACCAACAGACCGAGCCGCAGAAAATCATGGAGGAGTTCGGTACGCGCATCATGTCGTGGGGACCGTTCGCCGAAGGTCGCAACGGTTTCTTTACGAATCCGCTGTTGGCCGGAATCGGCGGCAAATACGGCAAAAGCGTAGCTCAGGTCGCCCTGCGCTGGCTTATCCAGCGCGGCGTAATTATCATTCCCAAATCGACCCATATCGAACGGATGCGGCAGAATATCGACATCTTCGACTTTTCGCTTTCCGACGAGGATATGGCAGTCATCGCCACGCTCGATACGGGCAGGAGCCTCTTCTTCGACCACCACGACGCGGAAACGACTCGAATGTTCATGGGATGGAAATAAAATGGTACTGGCTCCGCTGCCGGTATTGATTGTAGCAACCTACGACGAACAAAGTACGCCCCGCTATAAATGTAGGAGGCGTTCAGTGCGGTTATCATCACGTAGCATTGAACCTCTCTAATCATAAGACGACCGAGAATCTGGAACTTGAAAGGGCATTCTTTAAAGGGCTACTGGTCTTCGCCACGGTCGCCACGGCGCAACAGTACCGCACGAATATCTTCGGCATACGGGCCGGTTACAGCCTGTCGGATATGACGGGCAACTACCTGGAAGGGGAAAAAATCTCCGACCCGCGGTCGAGTTCCCACGTGGGAGTATCCGACCGGATCCTGCTGTCGCGCCGGTATCCGCTCTACCTGGAGACGGGGCTCTATCTCTCGAACAAAGACGCCAAACCGGATATCGCCTACGAAGACGTTCCGGGCACCTCGCAGATACGCCCGAGGATCGAACTGATGTACCTGCAACTGCCTGTGATGATCGCCTACCATTTCCGGCTGGGACGCGCGACGACCCTTCAACCGTTCGTGGGCGGTTACTACTCCGTAGGCATCAGCTGCAAGCAAAAAGAGGGGTACAGCGGCCGGATCACCGGTACGGCCACGACCGATTCGGCAAAACGGAAAACAACGCGCCCACCCGGTTTCCGGGAAAACGCCCGTCGAAACACGAAAAATCCCCTCCGGATTCCGGAGGGGATTTTTACGATCGCGCGGCGGCGGCATCGAACGGCGCCTGCCGCCGCAATCTATTTGTAAACTTCCCTGCGTGCGGCTTTCAGCGTATTCTTCATCAACGAGATGATCGTCATCGGCCCGACGCCGCCGGGAACCGGCGTAATGTAACTGCATTTCGGGGCCACCTCGTCGAACTTGACGTCGCCGAGCAGCTTCCAGCCCGATTTGGTCTTGTCGCTCGGAACGCGCGTAATGCCTACGTCGACGACCACCGCCCCGTCTTTCACCATGTCTGCGGTGACGAATTCGGCCTTGCCGAGCGCCGCGATTACGATGTCGCCGCCGCGCACCACCTCTTTAAGATCTTTCGTCCGGCTGTGGCACAGCGTTACCGTACAGTCCCAGCCTTTCTGCGACAGCAGGTTGGCGATCGGACGGCCGACGATGTTGCTGCGGCCGATCACGACGCAATGCCGTCCGGCGGTTTCGATCCCGTAATATTTCAGCAATTCGAGAATCCCGTCCGGCGTGGCCGGCAGATAGGACGGCAGTCCGGAGATCATCCGCCCGGTATTGACCGGATGAAAACCGTCGACATCCTTTTTCGGATCGATCGCTTCGATCACCCGTTGTTCCGAGATATGTTTCGGCAGCGGCAACTGGACGATGAAACCGTCCACCTGCGGATCGGCGTTCAGCCGGGCGATCTCGCCGAGCAACGTCTCTTCGGACGTCTCCTCCGGCAGCCGCAGCACGGTCGAACGGAACCCCACCTCGCCGCAGCACTTCTCTTTATGTCCCACATACGTCTGGCTCGCCCCGTCGTTGCCGACCAGAATGGCCACCAGATGCGGCGTCCGGTTCCCGCCGGCGACCCAAGCCGCCACTTCGGCCGCGATCTCCCGGCGCAGGCTGGCCGCCACCTCTTTTCCGTCTATTATCTGCATCGTATACGTGTTTAGTCGTTATCGTTTCATCCGTCCGGCCATCTTGGCCATCTGCGGCATACCGCCGGCTACGGTCTTCATCATTTTGCGCGTATCGTCGAACTGTTTGAGCAGGCGGTTCACCTCCTGCACGGTCGTCCCGCTGCCCGCCGCGATCCGCTGCTTGCGACTGCCGTTGATCAACGCGGGATTCTCGCGCTCCTTCGGCGTCATCGAATGAATAATCGCCTCGGTCTGCTTGAACACGTCGTCGTTGATCTCGACGTTTTTCAGCGCCTTGCCGACGCCGGGAATCATCGACGCCAGATCCTTCAGGTTGCCCATTTTCTTGATCTGCGTGATCTGCGTCAGGAAGTCGTTGAAATTGAACTGATCCTTGACCAGCTTTTTCTTCAGCCTGCGGGCTTCCTCCTCGTCGTACTGCTCCTGTGCCCGTTCGACCAGCGACACGATGTCGCCCATGCCGAGAATACGGTCGGCCATACGTTCCGGATGAAACACCTGCAACGCGTCCATCTTTTCGCCCGAACTGATGAATTTCAGCGGTTTGTTGACCACCGCACGGATCGAAATCGCCGCGCCGCCGCGGGTATCGCCGTCGAGTTTGGTAAGCACTACGCCGTCGAAATCGAGCCGGTCATTGAACTCCCTGGCGGTATTCACCGCATCCTGACCGGTCATCGCATCGACTACGAACAGGATTTCGCTCGGCGAAACGGCCTTTTTGATCGCAGCGATCTCCTGCATCATCTGCTCGTCGACCGCCAGACGCCCCGCCGTATCGACGATTACCGTATTGATGTGATTGGCCCGCGCGTATTTAACGGCATTTTCGGCGATCTGCACCGGATTCTTGCTACCCTCTTCGGTATAAACCTCCACGCCGACCTGATCCCCTAGTATCTTCAACTGGTCGATGGCGGCCGGACGGTAAACGTCGCCCGCCACCAGCAGTACCTGGCGGCCTTTCTTGCTCTTGATCAGGTTGGCCAACTTGCCGGAAAAGGTCGTCTTACCCGACCCCTGCAACCCGGCGATCAGCACCACGGCCGGCGAACCTTCCAGGTGGATATCGCTCATCGTCCCGCCCATCAGTTCGGCCAATTCGTCGCGGACGATCTTCGTCATCATCTGTCCGGGCTTGACCGCCGTCAGTACATTCTGTCCCAGCGCCTTGGCTTTCACTTCGTCGGTGAACGTCTTAGCCACTTTATAGTTGACGTCGGCGTCGATCAGCGCGCGCCGGATCTCTTTCAGGCTCTCGGCGACGTTGATTTCGGTGATGCGTCCCTCTCCTTTCAGGATCTTAAACGACCGTTCGAGTTTATCGGTAAGATTTTCAAACATATTTCGAAGATTTTTTCAGATTCAGCACAAGTCGGAAACGGGCTTCCGCCTCCAGCCTACAAAAATACGATATAATTTTTAAAAAACAGACAATCCGCGCCAAACACCGCCGCAATTATCCGTCCGACGGCAGCGTCCCCTGCAAACGGATCGGCAAACAACCGGTTCCGTCGTTTTCCAAGCCGTTCCCCCGGAAACACTCCGCCTCACTTTATTTTAAAAACTTTTTAAACAACCGGATACTGCGGTACGGAGCGTACCGCAACGGAATATCGATCCACCGGGGCGAACGCACGACGGCCCGCAGGTTGCTGAACAGTTCGAACGAGAACCGTCCGTGATACTTTCCTATGCCGCTGCGCCCGACACCGCCGAACGGCAGCCGGCCGTTGGCCAGTTGCACGACCGTATCGTTGACGCAGGCCCCGCCCGACGAAGTGGAGCGTAGCACCCGGTCGGCTTCCCGACGTCCGCCGAAATAATAGAGCGCCAGCGGTTTGTCGCGCTCGTTCACGTAGCGGATCACCGTTTCGATATCGTGAAACCCTTTGACCGGCAGCAGCGGCCCGAAAATCTCCTGTCGCATGACCGGGCTGTCGTCGTCCGGCTCGTCGATCAGCGTCGGGGCCACGTAACGCTGCTGCGGATCGCAGGTTCCGCCGAAAAGGATCTTTCCCGAACCATGCATCATCCGCTGCAGCCGTTCGGCAGCCTGCACCGAAACGATCCGCGGATAATCGTCGCTGAGGCGCGGATCGTCGCCGAAAAAACGACGGACGGCCCGCTCCATCTCGACGCACAATTGTCGCTTACGGTCGGCGTGTACGAACAGGTAATCGGGAGCCACGCAGGTCTGTCCGGCATTCAGCAATTTTCCCCAAACGATCCGTCGGGCGGCCAGCGGGATATCCGCATCCCGTCCGACGATGCAAGGGCTTTTTCCGCCAAGCTCCAGCGTCAGCGGCGTCAGATGTTCGGCCGCGGCCCGCATCACCGTCTGTCCGAACGCCGATCCGCCCGTAAAAAAAATAGAATCGAAACGCTGTTTCAGCACCTCTTCGACGACCTCGGGCCCTCCCTCCAGAAACGACACGTAACCGGGCGGAAAAACCTCGCCGATCAGTCGTTTCAGCAGCGCCTCGGTATGCGGAACCAGCGGCGAGGACTTCAGCACGGCGCAGTTGCCGGCCGACAAGGCGCCGACCAGCGGATTCAGCAGCAACTGCACCGGGTAGTTCCACGGCGCGACGATCAGCACCACGCCCAGCGGCTCGGGCACGATGCGGCTTCCGGACGGCAAGATCGTCAGCGGCGACGGCACGCGTCTCCCGGCCGTCCAGCGCTTCAGGCGGCGAAGATGGCGGGCGATCTCCTGCAGTACGATTCCGATCTCGGTCAGGTAACTTTCCGACGCCGACTTATGCAGATCCAACCGCAACGCCTCGCACAAAGCGTCCGTATGATCCCGTAGCGCTTTCCGCAACCGGCGCAGCGCCTCCGCCCGGAACCGGACGTCGCGCGTACGACCCTCGGCGAAATAACGGCGATGCCCGCGGAGGAGCGATTCCATATCTTCCGACATATCTTCAGGTTATTTTATTACGGGCGAAGTTAACATTTTCCGCGGAACGGAGCGCCGCTCCCCCGAAAACCGTCCCGAAAGGAAAATGCCATATCTTGGCTCCACGTCGGACATTTAGGACATCAATCCTGCGAATCAGGACACTATATCACGCCATTTTTGCCGATTTTTGTAGAAAAGATAGGATGTATTCACAACTAATCTTGTTGCCAAATGGCTGAAATGAGCAAAAAAAACATTGGGACGCACGCCGGAATGGTGTGGGGCCTGTTGTGCGACGGAAGGAAATGGAATTACGACGAACTGCGCGACAAACTGCGGCTCCGCGACCGCGATCTGAACGCCGCGCTGGGCTGGCTGGCCCGCGAGGATAAGATCGAATTCGAACACGAAGGCGGTAGTACGCAGGTCTATCTGAAGGAAGCCGTCGGAACCAACAATTTCTTTTTTTAACCCCCGACGGACACAACCGTTTGTTCCGGACTGCGTCGGATGGGAACCTTCCCCGTTCAGCGCAGTTTGTTTTTCTCGAAATGCGGGGCCACCCGCAGTTTGAAATAGAGCGCCGAGACGACGGTCAGGCAGGCGCCGAACAGATAGGCTTTGTCGAACGACCCGATCTGAGCGATATACCCGCCCAGCAACAGTCCGGCGCCGATACCGACGTCCCACGACGTCAGGTAAGTCGAAGTAGCGGTTCCGCGCTGGCCGTTCGGCGCCAGGTTGACGAACAGCGTATTGAACGCCGGAAACATCGTCCCGAAACCGACGCCGAGAAACAGCGCCACAGCGAAAAACAGGTATTTGCACAACACGGGATTCCACACCGCGATCGCAGCGCAGGAGGAGAGCACGAAGAAGCAGACGCAAACCAGATACATTCCCAAAGCGATCACCTGCGTCACGCGCCCTTTATCGACCTGGCGTCCCGAAAAGATCCTCGAAATCGCCATCCCCACGGCCATCAGCGTAAAGAAGATCCCGACTTTCGACGTAATCCCGATCTCCGCGGCATACATCGCCACGTACGTCGTGGTCATTCCGTAGGGGATCGAAAGCAACAGCAAATCCAGACCGGCCGGTAGCCCCTTGAGCAGGATAAACCGGTCGAGCGAAACCGGTTCGCGTTTGACCGGTTCTTTGGCCGGAGTCCGCACCAGGCAAGCCATCGCGAATCCCAACGCGCAGGATGCGAGCGAACAGAGGAAAATCGTCTCGAACGAGCAGGACTCGTGCATGAACAACCCGACCATCGGCCCCACCGACATCGCGATGTTGTTGGCCAGACCGTAATAGCCGATCCCCTCGCCGCGGCGCGACGAGGGCATGATATCGATTACCACGGTATTCCCGGACACCGTAACCGCCCCGAACGCAAAGCCGTGCACCACGCGGAAAATCATGAACAGCGTCAGGGTTCCGGCTACCAGGTAGCCCGCGAAAATAGCGGTAAACACAAAATAGGCCAGTAGATAAAGCGGTTTGCGGGCAAACGTATCGAGCAAATAACCCGAGAACGGCCGGATCGAAAGCGCAGCGATCACATAACAGGAGAGCGCAACGCCCACCGTAGCGCGCCCGGCCCCGAACACTTCGGTCAGGTAGAACGGCATCACCGGCATCAGCAGGTAAAAGCCGAAAAACAGCAGGAAATTAGCCAGCAGGATGCAGCAGTAACTCGGCGTGACGAGGCGGTCTCTATTCATAGATCGATGGATTTGAAACTGCGCAAAGGTAGCGATGTTTTCCGAATTCCCGCACGCCGAGAAACCGACGCATTCGCCGCGAAACGGAATACGGACCGAGCCGTCCGTTTCGCGGCGACCGAAACGGCAAAATACCGCCTTGCAAAATAAACACGTCATTTTCAAACGGTTATTCCGCCTCCGTTTTCAATCGGGAAAACAAACGACAAGACATTAATAATCAATGTGTTATCAAATATTCACAACATTAAATCAAAATGCTACATCGAAAGGATCTTAAAATTATTTAAGAAAATGAAATAACCGTTATATTTGCATTCAAGTTTTAGGTTCATTTAGATAAGTAGTTTTTAGGTTAGTAGGGAAGAAAAACGGTAGACGGATCCATTCCGCCGGCTGTTTTTCTTTTTTTATACCCGTTACAAACCGTTCCGGCCGAAAAAAACGGAATCGGAAACCGAACATTAAACAACTGATAAAATGGATATTAACACAACAGAAGAAAAGCGAAATGCAAATATTATTAAAAAAATTTAATAAAAATTTGGAAAAGCGGCCGATTTATCTTTATCTTTGCAGTGAAGTTTTAGGTTAGTAGTTTTAGGTTAGTAGGAGAGAAAAGCGGTAGAGGAGATCATTCTCCCTGCTGTCTTTTCTTTATTTTTTTGCAGCCGGTTCCATTTTCATACCGCACGACGCCACGCAACCAGCTCAAATACGGTCGGTCCGCCACGCGAACGCCTCCGCCCGCGGCAAAACGCCCCCCCCTTATGTAAAAAAAGATTATTTTTCGCCGGCCGACGCGCCGACTTTGTAGAGGTTTTTACGCCGGATACTAAGGCTGACCCAGTCGTTGAAATTGAAATAGCGGATAATCCACTTCGGATAAGGATTCCAGGCGACTTTCTCCACCGGCAGCGCAGTGTGCTCGGGCAGGCGCTCGTCGCCGGACAAGATAAACACGTCGGGGCAGGTTCTGCGCAATCGCCGGGCCTCGCGTTCCAGTTCCGATATGGAACCGGCCAAGCGAAGCTCCATATTGCGCGGCATGTAAAAACGGGCAGTGACCACGCGGGGGCCGATCATGAATTCGCCGTAGCTGTAATAAGTGGGTTCGTCCTTCACGTTCAGCACGCACACCCGCTCTTTGCCGCGGCAGTAGTCGTCCATCATCCGGTAGAAAAAGATATCCGTATTTTTGATCGGAATGACATTATAAACGATCAGCGCGAAGTTCAGAACGACGGCGAGCACGCCGACCAACCGGACGATCCGGTTTCGCAGCAACCGCTGCGGCAGGTCGCGCGCCAGCAAAACGGCGAAAAAGGGAATAAACGGCAGCACGGGGAACAAAAAGCGGAGCTCCTTGTGGCCGACCAACTGGTGCGCCAGCAGGAAAGGCACCATCGTCCAGGTGATGACGTGTTTGGGATTCCGAACGAAAAACCAGCACGTTGCCGCAAGAATCGCCAGGCCGTAAACGACGGATCCCTTGCTGACCGTATCGCTCAGGTAGAAATACCACGGTTTGATGCCGAACTTATCGATGTGGGAATTCAGGATATTTTCTCTCAGGTAATTGACCGGCGAGCAGGTCCAGGTCCCGTACAGCCAGTAATCGACCAGCACGCCGACGCCCAGCATCGCGGCTCCTCCCAAAGCCAGGCCGGCGAGCAGTCGCCAGCGCCGGGCGAACACCAGCAGCCAGAGCCCGAATCCGAACAACGCGAATCCCACTTGATAGCGCGAAATAAAGGCCGCGCCCGCCAACAATCCCATCCCTGCGCCCCACACGAAAGGGCGCTTCCGCTCCCGCTGCCCGTATGACAAATAGACCGAGACCAGCAACAACAGCAGATTCCCCGAGAACGTTTCGGAACTGAACCGCACATGGAGATACACCATGAACCACAGGAAAAAACTCAGCAACAACAGCCACTTCTCCTCGCTCGGTCCGGATAGCGCCCCGCGAACGGCACGGTAAAATGCGAGTACGGACACGATGGACAGCGCCCCGCTCAATACGTGCAGCAGCGAGAACAACAGGTACGGAGAATAGATTCCTCCGGCATCCAACAGCCATCCGAGTCCGTAGGCGATCATCGGTTGCAGTCCGGGGCGCATCATCAGGATGTATTCCCACGGCAGTTCGGCCGGAACGGGCGTTCCGAAAAGCTTCATGTGCGCGTATTCGAGAATCTGGAAATGCTCGTCCGGATGATAGACCTCGTTGCTGAAAAACGCGAACAGAAGCGTAAACAGACACCCCGTCAGAATGATGTATTTCGGTGTGATTCCCCGGAAAAAAGAAGCCATATCCTCTGAAAATAAGCAAATGCGCCGTACCATAAAGGTTGCAAAGTAAATCAAAAATCCTCAAAAGGCCTTTTTTATCCATTAATTAATGCTTAAATTTGCACCGTTTTATTCAAAAGTCCCGAGTCTAACTAACTACGATAATTTATAATGACCAAACAAATCAAATTCATTCCGGCCGCCGAAGCGGTGAAAGTGATCAAAACCGGCGATCACATTCACCTGAGCAGCGTGGCCAGCGCGCCGCAGTGCCTGATCAACGCCATGTGCGACCGCGGACGCAACAAAGAATTCGAACACGTGCACGTGCACCATCTGCACACCGAAGGGCCCGCTCCCTACGCGGCTCCGGAGTTCGAAGGCATTTTCCAGCTCGACTCGTTTTTCGTAGGCGGCAACGTCCGCAAGGTGACCCAGTCGGGCTACGCCGACTACATCCCGGTATTCCTCAGCGAAACCCAGAAACTGTACCGCAGCGGCACGTTGCCGTGCGACGTGGCGATGATTCAGGTATCGCCCCCGGACGCGCACGGCTACGTATCGCTGGGCACTTCGGTCGACGCCACGCTGGCCGCCGTCGAGTGCGCCCGTACGGTGATCGCCGTCATCAATAAACACGTTCCGCGCTCGTTCGGAGACGCGTTCATCCACGTTGACGACATCGACCTGTTCGTACAGGACGACAAGCCGCTCGAAGAGGCTCACTTCTCGACCCCGAACGAGACCGAAACGGCGATCGGCAAGCACTGCGCCGCGCTGATCGAGGACGGCGCCTGCCTGCAAATGGGCATCGGCGCGATCCCGAACGCCGTGCTCGCCCAACTGACCGGGCACAAAGACCTCGGTATCCACACCGAGATGTTCGCCGACGGCGTGCTGCCGCTGGTCGAAAGCGGCGTGATCAACGGACGCAACAAAGCCATCGACAAAGGCAAGATGGTCTCCACGTTCCTGATGGGTTCGCAGAAAGTATACGACTTTATAGACAACAACCCGGGCGTCGCCATGATGGACGTCGGCTATACGAACGACCCGTTCGTCATCGCCAAGAATCCGAAGGTGACGGCGATCAACTCGGCCCTGCAGGTCGATCTGACCGGCCAGATCTGCGCCGATTCGCTCGGCACGAAATTCTACTCCGGCGTAGGCGGCCAGATCGACTTCATTTACGGCGCATCGCGTTCGGAGGGGGGTAAGGCGATCCTCGCGATGCCTTCGGTAACGAACAAGGGAATCAGCAAGATCGCCCCGGAACTGACCCTCGGCGCCGGCGTGGTGACCACCCGCTCGCACGTGCATTGGTTCGTCACCGAATACGGCGCGGTCAACCTGTACGGGAAATCGCTGCAGGAGCGTGCGCGGCTGATTATCAGCGTCGCGCATCCGGATCACCGCGAAGCGCTCGACCGCGCGGCTTTCGACCGCTACGGAGCGCACCACCATTACATCAAAGCTACGACGAAAATCTGATCGTTCCCCGTTTCGATCCGCAAAAAACAGCGGAGGCTTTTATAAGCCTCCGCTGTTTTTATATCGGCGGTCCGCATCGGTACGTTCCGGCACGCCCCCGGTCAAATATCTTCGGGAACCAGTTTCCCGTCCGGCCCCCTTTTCATCGGCGGCGCGGGATCGGTAGATTCCGGCAGTTTGTCGTTCGCGACGATCGTACCCGAATACTGCATCAGGTTCCGGTTCGAAACCATATCCAGTATGGCCTGTCCGGTCTGGTCGTAAATCGTAAAGACGAACGTATAGGCCGTCCCGGTATTATCCGTAGCCGCGAACGACACTTTCCATCCGGAGTCGTTGCGCTGCGTCCGGAAGCCGGTCATCTTGTCGGTGTCGAAATTGACGACCGCATTATAGGTCATTGCCCTGCCGATCACCACCGGAATATGCACCTGCAAACGGTTTTTGAAAATCCCGATGTAATAATAAAAGTCGTTGATGATCTGCGAGCCGCCTCGCGGCCCCCACTCCATGCTCACCGGCAGAAACTGGAAATCTCCGGACGCCACCATCGAATCCAGTCGCTCCATGAAACGCTGCTGGCGCAACTGGCGTTCGGCGGCGCTGCGCTGGCGCCGGTCGGGCTGTTGCGCGGCGGCCGTCAGCGCGGCGGCGAGCATCGTAAAAAGCAACCATTTTTTCATGACGTCTTTTCGCCGAAGTTTAATAGATCTGCTGGATCGAACCGTAGTAGGTCACCGTCGGATAGAGGGTCGAAGCGATGTTCAGCACGGCCTCGCGGGTGATCGAGTAGATTTTGAACGTAAACGTATAGGTATTGTCCGAATAGAGATTCGACGAGAAAGAAATCGTCCACCCGTCCTCGTTCTGAACGGCGGTATACTTCTGGATGTCGAACGTAATGTAGTTCATGATCGTCAAATGATAAGGAGCGACCACGCCTACGATGTACGGGATATCGATGTCCACGTAGTCCTTGTACATCGCCAACGAATACATGATCGAATAGATCTGGTGCATGTTCCCGGCCGGTTCCTGCTGGAAGCTGGTCGGCATGAACTTGTAGTAACGGTTCAGGACGATCGAATCCATCTGTTTGATCTCGGTCTGATGACGCGCATCGCGCATTTGCACTCGTTCCTGGTGACGACTTTCCATCTGTTCCCGGGTCATTCCCGTTTGGGCCGAGGCCGACGTCGCCAACAACGCAGCGGCCAGAATTAAATAAACGTACTTCATAACATTAATAGATTAAAGTGACATGAATTTTGATAAATTTGCTTACCGTAGCAATTTCGGAAAGGCTCATGCCATCCCCGCAATGATACTTTCTCCGTGTAAAATCAAATTCCCTGCCTAAATATTGGAAAGCGAATAAATTAGACCGTTTAGACTACAAATATCCCGAAGTGTACGACCGAATCGCCGTTTAATCCCTATATTTGTTAGTCTCAATCCGTTTGAGGGTTTATCCGAATTTAACAGAACTTCTTATGAAAAACACTCGCTTGTTACTTACCTTCCTGATGGCTGTCGGCTGCTGGTCGGCCGGAGCGTCGCTGCCGTCGACACAGCCCGGCGAACGGCAGCTCACCGGCACCTGGAGCGCCCAATGGATCTGTGACGGAGGATCTTCTCCGTACGATTACGGCGTCTACCGCTTCCGCAAACGTCTCGACCTGCCGAAAAAACCGGAGCGGTTCGTTATCAACATCTCGGCCGATAACCGCTACCGGCTGCTGGTCAACGGACAAGAAGCGTGCTGGGGCCCGGCGCGCGGCGATCTGAACCGCTGGTACTACGAAACGGTCGACATCGCTCCGCTGCTGCGACCGGGCCAAAACGTGCTGGCCGTCACGGTATGGAACCTGGGAACCCGTAGCCCCGGAGCGCAGATCAGCCGGCAGACCGGTCTGATCGTACAGGGCAATTCGTCCGTCGAAGACGATGTCAACACCGACGGTAGCTGGCTCGTCCTGCGAGACGAATCCTTCTCGCCGCTGTTCAACTGTCCGGAAGCCGGCTACATCGGCGGCCACGACCGAATCGACGGCACGAAATACCCGTGGGGGTGGGAAACCGTCGGCTTCGACGATTCGAAATGGTATGCGGCCACCGGCTTTTCGCCCGGTAAAACCTACGGCGCGCCCGGTTACGGCGAAAGCGACTGGATTCTGACCCCGCGCGACATCCCGATGATGGAACTGACCGAACAACGCCTGACCGCCGTGCGCCGGCAACAGGGACTCGCATCGCTGCCGACGTTCATCGACGGCCGGTCGCCGCTGAAAATCCCGGCCCGCACGAAATGCACCGTGCTGCTCGACCAGGGATTCCTGACCACCGCCTACCCGGAACTGAAAGTATCCGGAGGCAAAGGCAGCAAAATCAAACTGACCTATTCCGAAGCGCTGTTCGACGAACGGGGCAAAGGAAACCGCAACGAAATCGACGGCCGCGAGTGCCGCGGATTCGCGGACGAGTTCCTGCCCGACGGAGCCGACGGACGGTTGTTCCGCCCGCTGTGGTTCAAAACCTATCGTTATATCCAACTCGACATCGAAACCGGAGCGGCGCCGCTCGTCGTCGAAGATCTGTACGGCATCTACACGGGCTATCCGTTCGAAGTGCGCGGCTCTTTCGAATCGGACGACCCTGCATTGGAGAAAATTTGGGAAACGGGCTGGCGCACCGCCCGACTCTGCGCCCACGAGACCTATTTCGACTGCCCCTATTACGAACAATTGCAGTATGCCGGCGACACGCGGATCCAGGCGCTGATCTCGCTGTACGTCTCCGGCGACGACCGGCTGGTGCGCAAGGCGATCCGGATGTACGACCTTTCGCGCTCGTACGAGGGAATCACCTGCAGCCGTTACCCGAGCCACATTCCGCAGTACATTCCGCCTTTTTCGCTCTACTGGATCGGCATGATCCACGACTATTGGATGCACCGCAGCGACGACGCTTTCGTGCGAAGCTTCCTACCCGGCATCCGCACCGTGCTGTCGTGGTTCACCGAAAAGATCGATCCGCACACGGGCCTGCTGAAGAACGGTCTTCCGCACTGGAACTTCACCGACTGGGCCACCTCGTGGGAACGAGGTATCGCGCCCGAAAGCGACTCGTCCGGTTCGGCGATCACCACGCTGCAACTGGCCGCCGCGCTGGACGACGCAGCCGACCTGATGCGCCGCTACGACCGGCCCGCCGAAGCGAAAGAGTATGCGGCGATCTCCGCCGGACTGAAGAAAAACGTTTACGAAAAGTGCTGGGACGCATCGAAAGGATTGCTGCGGGATTATATCGGCAGTCCGACTTACAGCCAGCACGTCAACATCATGGGCATCCTGACCGACGCCATTCCGCACAAAGACCAGCGCGCCGTATTCGAACGGATCGACAGCGATCCGTCGCTCACGCAAACCACGTTCTATTACAAATTCTATTTGATCCGCGCACTGAAAAAGGTCGGTCTGGCAGACCGTTATACCGAAATGCTCGGGCCGTGGCAGCAGATGATCGACATCGGCCTCACCACCTTCGCCGAGACCCCCGAACCAACCCGTTCGGACTGCCATGCCTGGAGTTCGAGCCCGAATTACGACCTGCTGGCAACGGTCTGCGGCGTAGAACCCGCTTCGCCGGGATTCGCTACGGTGCGGATCGCCCCGCATCCGGGACACCTGAAACAAATCAAAGGCGTCGTACCGCATCCGCAGGGCGACATCACGGTCGAACTGCAACGCGACGGGGATATATTATCCGGACAAGTCGCTCTGCCGGGGCAATTGACCGGCGATTTCGTCTGGAACGGCAAAACCGTCAAACTGCATCCGGGCGTCAATCCGATCCGGTTCTAACGACAAACGATATCTGCCGAAAACAAAGCAGGGAGCGGAAAATTTTCCGCTCCCTGCCTTTTATCACCTTCGAAAACAATCAGTGCTGTCCGCGCGATACGAGGTAACGGATCAGAAACCCCGGCCGGTCGGTCTGGATGATCCGCGCGTTCAGCGAATCGATCAGGTAACCGTACACCCGGTCGGGATCATCGACCGCCCGGTCGTCATAACGGCTGCCGGACATCCCGTTCCACATCGTATTGTACCAGATCAACGATTTCCCGGCCAACTGATTTTTGACCCTGAGCGGCGTCTGGCAGGTATCGCTTTTATACAACAACTCATAAGCTACCGGACGGATTTTCTCCTGAAAATCGGCAATCGCTTCTTCCGCACCCTCTTTGTTCAAATTGACGATCGGCATGTAAAAAACCCTGTCGAGGTAACGCCCGAAACTTTCGAGCACCTGATCGGCCGCCTGATCCCCTTTCATAATAATCTGGCGGGTGGTGCCGGCCTTTTCGGCCAGCGCGTAAACATCGTCGAATATCCAGTACCCTTTGTCGATATTGAGCATGATCCGGTCTCTGCTTATCTCGAAAACTTCATCGAGCGTCGGAACCCGCAGATCGGTCAGCGTACTGTCGGCGGCTTTCAGATAACAGTTCCGGATCGAATCGAGCGTCAGTTCCGAAACCTTGCCGCTGCCGTTGGTCGTCCGGTCGATCGTCGCGTCGTGCATCAGGACCAGACGGCCGTCGGCAGTCTTGCGGACATCGATTTCGACTACATCCACCTGCATATCGATCGCATTTTGAACGGCCTGAAGCGAATTTTCGACGCTGTGCCTCCAATCGCCCCGATGGGCCACCACGATTACCGACCGAGTATCCGGATCTTCCAATCTCGAAACGATGCTGTCCACCCGGGTCGGTACGGCACTTTCCCCACTCCTGGCGCACGAAAAGCCCAAGATGCAGATAAGAAAAATTCCCAAAAGTTTTTTCATAGTTTTATCCGTTTACGCCGATCAATGCTGCAGTGCGTCGGCCTTTTCCTTCATGCGCTGAGCGCGTTTGTAGCTGTCCGGATGCGTCGCAAACGCCTTCACGATCGCCGAAGCGTTGTTGCGGTTCGTCTTCGACATATCGGCCAGTTTATCGAGCGCATGGTACATCGCATACGGATCGACATTATTTTTCAGGCAGAACTCGAATCCGTACTCGTCGGCGTCGTATTCCTGCTTCTGCGAATACTGGGCCTGCGCCAGCGAGTTCGCCAACTCGGCCAATTGCGATTCGGACAGTCTGGCGGCGACGCTGCCGCTGACCGAACCGGCCGCATTCTGGGCCGCCGAACGCAGGTAAGCGTTTTTCAGCGCATCTTTCGTATCGGTGCGGGCCACGTGACCGATTTCGTGACCGATGATCGCCATCAGTTCGCTGTCGGACATCGTATCCATCAGCGCGCTATACACCCGCACGCTGCCGTCGCCGCAGGCAAACGCATTGACGTCCTTGGTCAGGTAGACCTTGAAATTCAGCTTCAGGCCGTCGACGGAGATGTTCTCGGTCAACCGCTGCAACCGCCGGTGGTAATCCGACGTATCGACCTGATTCTCCTGATCCATCTTCTCAACCGCGCTCTTACTCATTTCGGCGATGTCCGCATCGGTCAGCGTAACGGCGCTGATCAGATTGCCGCCCGCCTTGAGCAGTTTGCCCACCTTGAGCTGCGCCGAAGCCCCCGTACCGAAGAGCGTCAGCAGCAATACAAAAACAAGATTCCTTTTCATAATATCGTTGTATTTATCCTGCGCAAATGTAGAACTTTATATAGAAAAAACGGACGTTCCGTTTCATAAAAAATACCGGCGGCCCAAAATTTGCAACGAACCCTTTTATTCGGGTATTTTTTCAGACGAAATGGCAGACTCCGTGCCAGCATGTCCGACAATCGAAACCTCTTTGGCAGTCGGCAGCGGCCAAACCGCCCGTTTTGCCGCTTGGCATAAAGATTGATAAATCAAGTTCGAAAACAAAAAATTCAGCATAAAACAACTAAACGAGATAACGACTATGGGAAAGATTATTGGAATTGACTTAGGTACTACGAACTCCTGCGTTGCCGTGATGGAGGGTAACGAACCCGTGGTGATCCCCAACAGCGAGGGACGCCGCACGACACCTTCGATCGTAGCGTTCGTGGACAACAACGAACGGAAAGTGGGCGACCCCGCCAAACGGCAGGCGATCACCAACCCGCAGCGTACGATCACGTCGATCAAGCGTTTCATGGGCGAGACTTACGATCAGGTCGGCAAAGACATTGAACGGGCGGCTTACAAAGTGGTCAAAGGCGACAACAACACCCCGCGCATCGATATCGACGGCAGACTCTATACCCCGCAGGAAATCTCCGCGATCGTCCTGCAGAAAATGAAAAAGACCGCCGAGGATTACCTCGGCACCGAAGTATCCGAAGCCGTCATCACCGTTCCGGCCTACTTCTCCGACTCGCAACGCCAGGCTACCAAGGAAGCGGGCGAAATCGCCGGTCTGAAAGTGCGCCGTATCATCAACGAACCGACGGCCGCAGCGCTGGCCTACGGCCTGGATAAGGCGAACAAGGATATGAAGATCGCCGTATACGACCTCGGAGGCGGCACGTTCGATATTTCGATTCTGGAACTGGGCGACGGCGTATTCGAAGTGAAATCGACCAACGGCGACACGCACCTCGGAGGCGACGACTTCGACCACGTGATTATCGACTGGATGGCCGACGAGTTCAAAAAACAGCATAACATCGACCTGCGCAAAGATCCGATGGCCCTGCAGCGTCTGAAGGAGGCCGCCGAGAAGGCGAAGATCGAACTGTCGAGCTCGACCTCGACCGAGATCAACCTGCCGTACATCATGCCGGTGGACGGGATTCCGCAGCACCTGGTAATGACCCTGACGCGCGCCAAATTCGAACAACTGGCCGACAGATTGATCCGCGCGACGATCGAGCCGTGCAAAAAAGCGATGGCCGACGCCGGACTGAGCAACAGTCAGATCGACGAAGTGATCCTGGTAGGCGGTTCGACCCGTATCCCGGCGATCCAGAAAGTGGTCGAAGAGTTCTTCGGTAAAACGCCGTCCAAAGGCGTCAACCCGGACGAAGTGGTCGCTATCGGCGCCGCCATCCAGGGTGGCGTGCTGACCGGCGAAGTGAAAGACGTGCTGCTGCTCGACGTGACCCCGCTGTCGCTGGGAATCGAAACGCTCGGCGGCGTATTCACCCGCCTGATCGACGCGAACACCACGATCCCGACGCGCAAGAGCGAAGTCTTCTCGACCGCAGCCGACAACCAGCCGTCGGTGGAGATCCACGTGTTGCAAGGCGAACGCCAGATGGCCCGCGACAACAAGACGATCGGACGGTTCCACCTGGACGGCATTCCGGCCGCACCGCGCGGAGTACCCCAGATCGAGGTGACGTTCGACATCGACGCGAACGGCATTCTGAACGTATCGGCCAAAGACAAAGGCACCGGCAAGGAACAGAAGATCCGGATCGAAGCGTCGTCCGGCCTGACCGAACAGGAGATCCAGAAGATGCGCGACGAGGCGAAAGCCAACGAGGAGAAAGATAAGGCCGAACGCGAACGCGTCGACAAGGTCAACGCCGCCGACAGCATGATTTTCTCGACTGAAAAGCAGCTCAAGGAGTACGGCGACAAGATCCCGGCTGACAAGAAGGGCGCCATCGAAGCCGCCCTCGGCAAGTTGAAAGACGCGCACAAATCGCAGGACATTGCCGCCATTGACTCGGCGACGACCGAACTGAACAACGCATGGCAGGCCGCTTCGCAGGACATCTACAACGCACAGCAGGCCGCCGGAGCATCGCAGGCGAACCCGGGCGCCGACGCAGGCGCGGATGCGGGCGCAGGCTCCGCTTCGGGCAGCGCGGGCGCCGGAGCCGGACAGACCTCGAACGACAACGTGACCGACGTGGATTTCGAAGAAGTGAAGTAAGGTCAAACAATCATCAATAACGAAGTGGAGCGTATCTCAACGAGTTACGCTCCACTTTTTTTATTCGGATTAACCGTGGGGATACTTATTTTGACGTGATTTATCTACCTGATTCATGAATTGATGTTAAAGTGATAAAAAAGATGAAACATTCCGCAGTAAAAAACATGCTTTGAAAAAAGGAAGCAAGACGACAAGCCATTGTTAATGGAGCCGAGGGGGCGTCAGTTCTTATCGGTGATTCAGGTTTACAACAAATACAATATTTCCAAGCCCACGTTATATAGATGGATTAGGCAGGGGAAGATCAAGGTGCGCGTAATCTCGGAGAGAGAATGACACTGATAGATGTCACGTAAATAAAGGCTCCTTGGGATATTCGTAAGAGCCCATTTGAAGAAGAAATGCCTCCAAACTCATTTATGACTTCAAAAACTTTCTGTTGACAGCTCCGCAAAGAGGCAATAAAAAGGGGTAACGTAGTCTCAAAATTCGGCGGCAACACATTTTGAACTACATCCCAAAAGTTTTGTGTCTAACTTTTGGGATGTAGTTTCTTTATGAAATGTATATTTGAGGATAGACTTAAAACAGTCACTCTTCACATCCTCCACCCAGTGCCTGATAGAGACTGATAAGCCCCTGTATCTCAGTGATGCGGTTGGCTACTTGTGTCAGTTGGGCGCTCAGGAGGCTTTGCTGTGCCGTCAGTACCTCCAGATAGGTCGTATTGCCGTACTGCATGGTAAGGGAAGTGCTCTTATATGCTGTCTGCAAGGATTCCACCTGTTTCTCGTACAGTGCCGACTTGTCACGCGCCGTCTGATATTGTGTCAAGGCGTTGTTCACCTCGGTTCCGGCTTGCAAAAGTGCCTGCTGGAAACTGAGCTGAGCTTCTTCCTGCTGGGCCTTGGCTGGCTATTTTCAACTGTTCGGTAAGTTGCCCTCGTGCAAAGAGCGGTTGTGGGAGCGAACCTACCGCCGAGGCGAGGAACTTTCCGGGATTGACAATCGTACTCCCTGCCGAATTTGCCCCCCCGCGCTTCCGCTCAGTGTTATGGATGGATAAAAAGCGGAACGCGCCTGGTTTGCGGCATAAAATGCCTGTTCCAAGGAGCGTTTCGCAGCCCGGACATCCGGACGGTTTGACAACAGTTGGACTGGAATGCCGGTAGAAAAGCTTGTAGGTATATTTAAGGTGTCTAACTTGCCACGTTCTATGGTATGAGGAGTGGAAGCCAACAACAACGACATACTGTTTTCGACTTGATTGATTTGTTCTTTCAGGTCAAGTACGGAGGCGCACACGCTGTAATAAGCGGCTTCCATCTGCGACACGGCAGAGTTATCCGCTCTTCCGGCGTTCATCAGGGCGCGGGTGGCATCAGCCGATTCCTTCCACGATATTTTCGTCTGCTCTGATATTTCGAGCTGGGCGTCGAGCATCAGCAACGTGTAATATGTATTGGCGATTCCGGCTATTACCTGCGTGCGTACGGCTTGTCTGTAATCCTGGCTCTGTGCATACAATGCTTGCGACTGTCGCTTGGCGTTACGTAACTTACCGAAAATATCTATCTCCCAACTGGCGGTAACAGGCACCGAGTAGGTTTTGGCAGCCTTGCCGCCGTCGAAGCTGCTTATTGTCCCTTGCGGGGAGAGATACAGAGAGGGGAGATATGCCAACTTCGCTGACAATCTCCAGATTGACCTGTGAGATGACTTTCTGCGCATAGAGTTCCTTGCTGCTGTTGAAGTTCAGTTCTGCTGTTTTCAGGTTCGCTCTGGCTGCCGCCACGTCCGCCGTTGCTGTCCGCAGGGCCGCTTTATAGGGCACTTGGTCGATGATGAAGAGAACTTGTCCCGGCGCACTTTCTCGCCTTCGCTTACGCACAGACGTTCGATAGTGCCTGATACTTGACGCCATCAGCATTGCACAACCGGTCAAGCCGATTAATTTTAGCCATTTTTTGTCCATTTTCTGATTTTGTGTGCGAAATTATCAAATGTACAGTAGACAACAGTGTTCCGAAATGCTTATGTTGTGTTCTGTATATTCGAATAAGCCAGCGAATAAGAATAATAATCAGTCAGGAACTACGAGACAGTTATTCATCAAGATTTTGCATTATTATATCTGATAAGTTTGACCGATCCGGAGAAAAAGGACTATCGGTAGAAAAAACAACCTTTTTACATATTTCACATGGTTTTAAAAAGGTTGCCATAGGCAAGAGGCGTTCTCGTATGTCTATTCCGCTTTTTGCTCAGTTCTTTGTTCATGTCACGGCTGCCCGTCATGGAAAAAGGAAACCTTTCCGCCGCCATAAGGCATGATGAAACGAATATGGGGATATTCGTGGTATCCTGTTGAATGTCAAATCGCAGATGGTTTTGGTAACATCTGCGATCATCCCGTAATCGGTAAGGGGAAATTTTTCCGTCCGGTCGAAAAAGTTGAAGCGTACGCGGTTCCGGAGGCAGACATAAAAAAATCCCCGGCTGCAAAGCCGGGGATTTTTCCGTTTCGCCGGGCGATTACATCATTCCGCCCATACCGCCCATGCCCTGCGGCATCGCTGCCGGAGCTTCGGGTTCTTTCTTGTTGACCAGTACGCATTCGGTCGTCAGGAACATGGCTGCGATCGAAGCTGCATTTTCCAGCGCGACGCGGGCCACTTTCGTCGGGTCGATGATACCGGCCTTGAACATATCTTCGTATTTGTCGGCGCGGGCGTTGTAGCCGTAAGCTCCCTTGCCTTCTTTGACGTTGGCGACCACTACCGAGCCTTCGCCGCCGGCGTTGGCTACAATCTGGCGCAGCGGTTCTTCGATCGCGCGTTTCACGATCTGGATACCGGTCGTTTCGTCGTCGTTGTCGCCCTTCATCTTTTCGAGAGCTGCTACGGCGCGGATGTAGGCTACGCCGCCGCCCGGGATGATGCCCTCTTCTACGGCGGCGCGGGTTGCGGCCAGCGCATCGTCCACGCGGTCTTTCTTCTCTTTCATTTCCACCTCGCTGGCAGCGCCGACATACAGTACGGCCACGCCGCCGGCCAGTTTGGCCAGACGCTCGGCGAGTTTTTCCTTATCGTAATCCGAAGTCGAGATTTCCATCTGCTTGCGGATCTGTGCGACGCGGTTGGCGATGGCTTCCTTGTTGCCAACGCCGTCTACGACGGTCGTGTTTTCTTTGGTGACGATCACCTTGTCGGCCGAACCCAGCATGTCGAGCGTAGCCTGATCCAGGCGGATGCCGCGTTCTTCGGAGATCACCGTACCGCCGGTCAGGATGGCGATGTCTTCGAGCATCTCTTTACGACGGTCGCCGAAACCCGGAGCTTTCACGGCGGCGATCTTCAGCGTGCCGCGCAGTTTGTTGACAACCAAGGCTGCCAGCGCTTCGCCGTCGACGTCTTCGGCGATGATCACCAGCGAACGTCCGTTCTGTGCGGCGGGTTCGAGCACGCCCATCAGCTCTTTCATCGTCGAAACCTTTTTGTCGGTAATCAGGATCAGCGGCTTTTCGAGCACGGCTTCCATTTTTTCGGAATCGGTGATGAAGTACGGAGAGATGTATCCGCGGTCGAACTGCATCCCTTCTACTACGTCTACGTGCGTTTCGGTGCCTTTGGCTTCCTCTACGGTGATGACGCCTTCCTTATTTACCTTGCCCATCGCTTCGGCGATCAGCTTGCCGATCGCGTTGTCGTTGTTGGCCGAAATCGTGGCTACCTGTTCGATCTTGCTAATGTCGCCGCCCACTTCCTGGCTCTGCTTGCGCAGGTTTTCGACGACGGTTCCGACCGCTTTGTCGATACCGCGTTTCAGATCCATCGGGTTCGCGCCTGCGGTTACGTTCTTCACGCCTACGCCGACAATGGCCTGCGCCAGCACGGTAGCCGTCGTGGTGCCGTCGCCGGCGTCGTCGGCCGTCTTCGAGGCCACTTCCTTGACCATCTGGGCGCCCATGTTGGCGATCGGGTCTTCGAGTTCGATCTCTTTGGCTACGGTCACGCCGTCCTTGGTCACCTGCGGAGCGCCGAATTTCTTATCGATTACAACGTTACGTCCTTTCGGGCCCAGCGTTACCTTCACAGCGTTTGCCAGCGCGTCGACGCCTTCCTTGAGTTGTTCGCGCGCTTCGGTATTGTATTTAATCTCTTTTGCCATAATCTTAATTGTTTGAATTGGGTTTATACTGAGTTGAACGATTAGATGATGGCGAGGATGTCGCCCTGTTTCATGATCAGGTAGTCTTTACCGTCGATGTTGATCTCGGTGCCGGCGTATTTGCCGTAAAGGACCTGGTCGCCCGTCTTCACTTCCATCTTCACATCGGCCGTTCCGGGGCCTACGGCGATCACTTTACCTGCGAGGGGTTTTTCTTTGGCTGTGTCGGGGATGAACAATCCGCCGGCCGTTTTCTCTTCTGCGGGATTGGGTTCGATCAGAACCCGGTCTGCTAATGGTTTAATTTTCATAACGTCGTTATTTTTTTAAGTTTGTTAATGTTTGGTTTTCATTTGCCGTTTCCGGTGGACATTCCTTTTACGGAAACGTTCCATTCTTTTACACATAATATGCCAAACGGGAAATGTCAGGTTTTCGAACGAAAAAACTGACAAAGGAGTCCTTTCTCTGTCAGTTTGCCCTGTCACTTTGACATGAATGGCCGTGTGTTTTCGGTATGCGCGTTACCGTTTGCCGCGTTTCTTACCGCCGGCCCGTTTGTCGAAGCCCGCTTTGCCGCCCCAGCCGGCTGCCGGATTGACCGCATCCCACTGGACGTTGTTCCAGTCGAAGTCGTTTTTTCTCGGATTTCCGCCGGATTTGCGGGCGGCGTCCCTGCGTTCCGTTTTCCGATCCTCTTTCCGCGCGCCTTTGCGCTTCTCTTTCCGGAAGTCCCGTCCCGAACGTTCCCTGTTTTCGCCGGAATCGCCGTCTTTGGCGAGTTCCGCGATCGGGCGTCCTCCGCGGTTGATGTCGTTGAGCTGGCGGATCGCCTGCCGGGCGTCCGAGAACGGCACGGTTACGAACGAATAGCTATCCATCACCCGTACGTCGTCGATCTTGTTGTCCGGCAGCCGACACTCGCGTTTCAGCATGTCGGTCAGTTTGCGGGCGTCGAAACCGTCCATTTTGCCGATCGAGATGAACAGCCGCGCCGTTCCTTTGCGGTCGACGTTGATCGAACGGATTTCGGGGTAGCTGCTCTCTTCGAGTTCGTTTTTGAACGCCAGTTTCAGCAGGGCCGCCAGCGCCACTTCCGGGTCGAGGTTTTGCAGCACCTCGCCGGCCATTTCGGTATATTTGCGGTACGACTCGCTTTCGACGATTTCGATCAGGTCGTCCTTGATCTTGGTCTTTTTGATCTCGACGACATCCTGCGCCGACGGCAGGGCGACTTTCTTGATGTCCACTTTGATTTCCCGTTTCAGCGAACTGAACTGCCGGTATTCCGAATGCGAGATGAACGTGATCGCCGTACCGGTATTGCCGGCGCGGCCCGTGCGGCCGATCCGATGCACGTAGGATTCAGTGTCCTGCGGCAGCGAATAATTGATCACGTGGGTCAGGTTGTTGATGTCGATCCCGCGCGCCGCCACGTCGGTGGCTACCAGTATATTGACCAGCTTTTTCTTGAATCGTTTCAGGATTTTTTCGCGTTGTACCTGCGAAACGTCGCCGTGCAGTCCTTCGGCCGCATACCCGCGTTCGGTCAGCTTGTTGACCACTTCGTCCACGCCGATCTTGGTGCGGCAGAAGACGATCCCGTAAAATTCGGGTTCGACGTCGATGATTCGCGTCAGCGCGTCGAATTTGTCGCTGTCGCGCACTTCGAAGTAGATCTGGTCGGTCAGTTCGGTGGTGACTTCTTGTGCCGGTACGCGCAGGATTTCCACGTCGCGCATGTATTTTTTCGACAGGCGGATGATCCGTTCGGGCATGGTCGCCGAAAACAGCAGGATGCGGCGGTAGTCGTTCGTATTGGACAAGATTTCTTCGACGTCTTCGATAAAACCCATATTGAGCATTTCGTCCGCTTCGTCGAGGATCAGGTATTTCAGGGCCTTGATGTCCAGCGTGCCGCGACGCAGGTGGTCGAGGATGCGGCCGGGCGTGCCGACTACGACATCGATGCCTTTGCCCAGACGCCGCAGTTGTTCGGTCATCGAAGCTCCTCCGTAGATCGGCGAAATGACGAGTTTGCGTTTGGCGTTGAACGACAGGATTTCTTCGGTAACCTGCAGGGCCAGTTCGCGGGTGGGAACCAGAATCAGCGCCTGGGTCGCTCCTTTCTGCGGGCGCAGTCGTTCGAGGATTGGCAGGCCGAAAGCGGCGGTTTTACCCGTGCCGGTCTGGGCCTGTGCGATGATATCGTTTGTTTTTTCGTCGTCGAGCAGAACGGGGATCGTGAGTTTCTGGATCGGAGACGGGGTTTCGAAGCCTTTCGCTTTAATGGCTTCGAGGGTGACATCGGTCAGTCCGAGCGCTCCGAATTCTTCTAATTGAACCATGTATATGTATAGTTATTGTGGTGTAAAATATGACCGACATGTAAATTTTTTAGGTCATGGCGTCAGGGCGACGCAATTCCGATACAAGTGACAAATCATAAATTTGCGGCAAAGATACGTAAATAAATGGAAAACCGCGACAAATTTTGTTTTTGTCGCGGTTTTCCTCTCAGTATCACGTTTTTTGTTCCGGACTTACCGGTGTCTGTCCGATTTCCTGAAATCGTTTTGCAGCCCGGAAAATTTTGAGTAAACTTGCCGTTGCGTTTAAAGAGTGTAAAATGTCCGAAGAGAAAAAAGTGAAAGTATTGCAGAGCGAGTATCTTTTCAACCGTCCGTGGCTTACGGTGCGCAGGGAATCCATCGTGCTGCCTAACGGGAATCCGGTTCCCGAATACTACGTTCTCGAATATCCGGAATGGGTGAATACGATTGCGATTACCCGCGATCGGAAGTTCGTTTTCATTCGTCAGTACCGGCACGGTCTGGGGTGCGCCTTGATGGAACTGTGTGCCGGGGTTTGCGATCCGGAGGATGCCTCGCCGCTCGCCGCCGCCCGACGGGAGTTGCTTGAGGAGACCGGTTACGGCCGTGGAACGTGGCGCGAGCTGATGACCGTTTCGGCCAATCCGTCTACGCATACCAACCTGACCCATTGTTTTGTCGCCGAGGATGTCGAACCCGTTTCGGAGCAGCATCTCGAAGCGACCGAAGACCTGACCGTGCACTTGCTTTCACAGGACGAAGTCCGTGATCTGCTGTTGACCGACCGGGTCAAACAAGCGTTGCATGCGGCTCCGCTTTGGCGGTATTTTGCCGAGAATCGCTTGCTTTAGAATTTCGATCCGGTTTTACAATAACCATTTTCCGATCGAACGGAGCGCCAGCCACAGTGCGACCAGCCCGATCGCATACAGTGCAATTCGTCCGGCGGAGGATTTTTTTACGGTTTTCGCAATCTCCGTTTGCGATTCCGTCCGGCGGAGTCGTACGGATTGCGCCGTTTTTTCCTGTTCTTCTTTTTTATTGACCGAGGTGCTGTGTCTGATACCTCGTACGCGGGTGACCCGTTTGATTCCCGCCGGTATCCGTTGCATCGTATCGGGGACGGTGTCGCGGCCTTTCAAAACGTATTCGGTACGGACGATCTCCCAGTTTTCCCAGTCGTCGGTCAGTTGTTCCGCAACCTTGTCTTTTTCCGATCGGACGGTCGCCGTCGTGTCGCGCAGCGACTGCCGGTCGTGCGATTGCAGGTTCCTGCTTGTCCTGCAGCCGCTCCCTGCGACCGTCGCCGTCAGCAGTACCGGCAGACCGCATTTAAAAAAGGTACGGATGCAGCGCATCGGGAATCAGCGATTTCAGTTTTGCTCGGAATTCGCCGACGGTGATCCTATCGTCTCCGTCGGTGTCGAAAATCGGGTTCTGCCGGGCGATCACACGGGCCGGCAGCCGCCGGGTCTGTAGGACGTATCCGTCCGGTTTGCCGATGGCGGCCGGGAAAAAACAAGCTAGATAGAGGTCTGCGAACGTCCGGCAGCGTGCGGCATAGGGCCTGAAAAACAGTTCGACGTAATCGAGCTGTTCTTCCCCGGTCATTTTCAATAGTTTTTCTGCGGTCGTTCCGAGTCCTTCTGCCGTAGCCGGCATGAACTGGATCAACCCGACGGCCCCGCCGCGCGGATTCCGCGCCGAGGGATCGAGGCGGCTTTCGCTCCACATGATCGCCATCAGGTGATCCGGGTTGACGCCGAGTCGGGCCGCGATTTGTTTTACTTTACCGGCGAATGCCGGCGGGACTTTGTTTTCGTAGATCATAGCGAATTTTTTTCGAGTTTTCGGTCGATTTCCTGTTTCATGTATTTTTTTAGTTTCCGGAATAGCGGGTGTTCCGATATTTCGGCTGCATTCTCCAGGTAGCTCCACAGCTCCACGCCGCAGACGAATCCTGTGAACAGGTTGGCCAGGCGCAGCCCTGCGAACGGGAGGATGCAGGTGTCGATCAGCCACGTCATCGCGATGCCTACCGTGACGAAGACCAGCTTGTAGACGGTTCTCCATGCCTTGTCGCTTTCGAAGGCCCACGGGCGTTTCATGCGTCCGGCGCGTTTGTAGCTCGCCGCGACGCCCGTTGCGAAATCGACGCATACGAATGCCAGCGCGCAGCATACCAGCGGTTGCACCGGCGCGAACAGGGCCGCGACCGAAGAGATCGTTCCGATCATTTGTTTCATATGAGGCGTTTTTACAGAATGAATCCGCCTTTTATCAAGACCCGGCGGCGGATATTTTCTTTCGGGTCGTATTCCGGGAACATCGCCGGATTGTTTTCCACGTAGTCGATCGCCTTGTCCAGCAGCGTGTCGGCATCGTTGCGCGCCTGCCTGCGCAGCCGGTGCAGCCGGCTGTCCGGGACGGCTTCCGTGTAGGCGGATTTGTTCTGCCGGACGCCGGCCGCACCGATCGCGGCGCACTGTTCGTCTACCATCAGGTAGCGTACGTAGTAAGCCAGCGCGGGCTTTATATACGTCCGGCAAAAAGCCGCGTACGGTTCTTCGCCCAGTTTGTCGTACAGTTTGCCGAATACTGGGCGCAGGAATCCCAGTTGCGCCGTTTCGATTCGGGCCGGGACGATCATCCCTTCCGGAACGTATTCGTTCGACGGGAAGGCCGTTTCCAGCACTTCGGCGGCGGTAATCAGTAAGTCGGTCATGTCTTTGCGTGTTTAGTCGATGTTGCGGAGCGCGTATTTGGTGATCTGTGCCAGGTAGAGGTTTTGTTCCGGATCGTCCGGGTCGTAGCTCAGCCCGTCGTTTTTGCGGGCTTCCCACACTTTCATGTACAGCGGTTTCGATCGGGTGGGAGGGCGGTTGATGACTTGCAACGACGCCGCCTCGCAGTGCAGACAGCGTTCGATGACCGTCCGGATCGGTTCCAGCAGTTCCTGCTGTTCTCCGAGAATCAGCGTGTTCAGGGCGATTTCATATTCGTGCAGGATGCGTTCGGCGTTGAATCCGGTCGTATAGTCCAGTCCGCTCAGCGACCGGAACCACGAATGTGCGACCACGATGTCCGACGTAGCCTGGTCGTGCAGCAGTTTCCAGTCTCCCTCGTTGGCCGAGGCGATGGGTACGAATTTCGAGTTGTCCGTCTCTTCGGTGTTTTTGACCATGAACATTACCTGTCCCGGTTTTCCGGCGAATCGTTTTTCTGCGGCCGAGATGATGTCGTAAGCGTCCTGTTCGTTATCCACGTCTCCGTCCAGCACCATGATGCCCGACAGTTGGAACGAGTTGTCCAACCGGCTGATGTTCCATTGGTCGGTCTTGTAGGCGATCGCCGATACGTTCAGTCCGGCGATGTAGGCCGGCAGTCCGTAGTGTTCGAACATCGGTTCGTAGTCTTTATAATGAACGATCGACCGCAGCGTCCCGTCCGGGGCCGGTTCGAATGCCGGGTAGAGCGGCAGCGATTTGGCCTGCTGCAATGTGAATGTGGTCCAGTCGTGGTGCAGCAAGATGTGCGTTCCGTCCCGTGCGACCCGGCACCGCGAGGCGTCCTGGTGGAACAGCGACAGGGATGTTTCGTCCGGGTCGGTCGCTATTTCGAGAAATGCGTTTCCGAACAGCGATTTGTCGAATGCCAGTTTATTGAGGATCACGCGCAGCGATTCTCCGGCCCCGTTCGCCCGTTCCGCGATGGCCGCCAGCGTTCGGCGTTCCGGATCGCAGGTGAATCCTTTGCCCGAGATGTAATCCGCTTTGTCGTTGATGATTCTCCGGTGTGTGGGCGACCGGCGCGACATCAGCGCCAGGGCATTCGGGAACAGGTTGTCCGATCCCCATCGCCAGTAACGTTCGTTTCCCGCCTTGTCGGGGCCGGCCGCTGCGAACGGATTGACCGTATTCCCGCGCACATACAGGTTTCTGGATGTATTTTTCGTTTTCATCGGAATGAGTTTTTCTCAACGGGAAACAGGAGAGCGTTCGTTGCCGGCTCCCGTTTCCCGTTGGTTTCGATTGCTATCCGGCTGCGGAGAACAGCGTTTCCATATCCCCGAAGAACGGTTTGGCTTTCGAAACGTCTTGGCTGCGCAGCGTGATGACTTCGTTCGTTCCTTCGGCAAGCTGTTTTCCGGTCGTTCCGTTGGCCGAAACGAGTCTCAGCGGCCGTTCTTTTTCGAACTCGACGGAGTAGCCCACCAAGAACGAATCCCCGTTCGGAGTCGTCAGCAGGGCGATCAGCCCGTTGCGTGCGGCGTCGGCGATCGAGGTGATCGCCGGGGAGCTGTCGTTGCCCATCTTATCGAGCGTGAAGATCAGCTCGTGGGTGACGACCTGCGCCCCGTTGACGACCGAAACGGTCTCCCGATATTCGGCTTCATCTTCCCGGAATTCGTATTTCGAAAAATAACAGTCTTCGTCGAGCCGGATCGCGGAGTATCCTTTCTCCGCGCTCGCGTAGGTCACTTCGGCCACGTCGCTCTGTTCGACCAGTCCGATCAGGCGGATCCCTCCGTTTCGTCGGCTTCTGGATCGGGCGTAATTTGACAATGACATAATCGGTCTGTTTTATCGGTTGATTACTGGATGATGAATTCTCCGCTCTCCCCGTTGAGGTAGGTGACGGTGCAGCGGATTTTGACAATACCGCTTCCGGTCAGCGTTCCGCCGAAAACGCCCTGTTCCCCGGTCAGCGGGACGGCTTCTCCTACCGGGCTGTCGTCGTTTGCGAGTCCCTGCGCCGTTAGGCTGTTCACGGCGCGGTATCCTTTTACGGTGATGCTGACCGCTCCGCCCGAAGCGTCGATGCCGTCCGAGGACAGTGTCGCGGAGATGCCTCCGACCGCCATCGAAACCATTTCGGGGAGCAGGTAGTCGCATCCGGCCATAAAGATGGCCCGTTGTCGGTTTTCCATCTGATCGGGATTGTACCACATTCGGATTTCGGTTCCCGGGAAGTCGGCCGTGTTGACCGCGATCGCCAGATTTCTACGGTCGGTGAGCAGCGCGAACGTCTGCGGCATGTCCCCGCACGTTTTCAGGTAAGGCGTTACTTGGATGTCGATTACCGGTATCCCTCGGTATGAGAGCGCTTCGCGTCCGTTTTGCTTGGCGAGATAAGCCGATTCGAGTACCACGTTATCGAGTTCTTCCTCGTATCTGGCATAGATATCCGACGTTACCAGATAAACCAGATTGCCTTGCGGTTTGAACGCTTTCAGAACTTCCGGCGCATCTTCCCACAGCTTCTTGAACACTTTTTCGGCAGCGTCGGTTTCGCTGTTGCCGGCAAAATTTTCCGGCAGGTAGAAGCAGGGTACGTCGTTTTCACCGGGCCCGCTGTCCGCGAGCAGGCGTTTGACGAATCCGTCGAAGGTTGCCAACTGCCCGTTGCGTTCGGTGTCCCCGAGCCACATCGTCGCACGGATGCTTTCCGCGACGGCTTCCCGGAACAGGGACGTTTCGGCGGCTTCCAGTTCCGTCCCGGACAGGTCGTCCAGGTTGACGTCGCTGCGTCCGGCAATCGTTTCGTAAACCATGTTGAAGTAGTCGTCGGCCGAGTATCCGACTTCCGCCTTTACTTTCGACAGTTGGATCTGCTTTTGAAATTTGGTTGCGCTTTCTCCTCCGTTCCAGCCGCTCGCCGTGTATTTTTGCAGGATGTCCCCCGCCCGTTTCCAGAATTGGAGCGTCGTCGGAACGGGGGTGTTGTACAGGATTTTGATGCCCAGGTCGACGGCGTCCGACCCGCTCAGCATCGGCCGAAAAAAGATCGTTTCGAGGTCGCGTCCGGTGTAGTTTTTAGGGTTTTCGATTTTTGCCATAATTTTTATAGTTTACAAAAATGTTTTAGTGTTCTTTTATAAAGTAAATATTACTTTACGCAGTCCGGCCTTATCGTCTGAAATTGCGTAGATCGCTGTCGTAGGCCGCCTGGTTGGCCGAACGGGGCGTTTCCGTCGGGGATGGGTCTTCGTGCGGAAGCGTTCGGGTCGCCGTTACCGTTTGTCCGGCGGCCGTCTCTTCGGCCGGCGTGTCGGCTGGTTCCGCCAACGCTTCGTTCAGCGTTTCCAGTTGTTTGTCGCTCACCCCGTTCTCCGTGTCGGAAGCGAGGCCGAGCCTGCCCAGTAGGGCGTTCCATTGTTCTCGGATCGTTGTCATGGTTGATTGTTTGGTGGTTTGTATGGTGCTGCGAAGGTACGCGGTTCGTCACGGAAATTTTTTCTACGAAAACCGACTTTTCGTTACAGGTTTACGTCGGTATAGTAGTACATGCATTTGCGCACGTATTCGTAGGTGCAGGCGAATTGTTCGGACGCCATCCACATCGCGTCGATCTTTTTCATCCCGTTCTTTTGCAGTGCGGCTACGAATTCCCGGATCGTCAGTACTTTGCACAGCGTGATGTCGATCACGCCGATTCTGGTCAGTTTCTCGACCAATTGTTGCGGAGCGAGCTCTCCGAACCGCATGCCGATCATGCGGATCAGTTCTTTTTCGTAACGTGTCATATTTTCGGATTTATGGCTTTCAGAAAGATGCTTGTTCCACGACGCTTTTAACGGCCTGCTGCGCTTCGGTGATGTCCGATTCGAGCACGTACACTCTCAATTCCGACAACCGTTCGTTTACGGTTTCGCGGATTGCGCGGCGCGACTCTTCCGACAGCCGGGAGGAACCGCGCTCATCGTCGTTCCCGCTTCGTTGCGGGTACGGTGACGTTTCGTTTTGCGATCCGTATCCCGACCCGTTTTGCCGACGGGTCGGATCGACCGGTTTCTGGATTGCCGGAAACGGTTCGGTCGCAGGTGCGTAAGCCGCCGTCGCCTGTCCGTATCCGGAATGCTTCGTTTCGGGACCTGCGGGGTTGAAAGCCGTTTCCGTTTCGGGATCGGTTTGGCGGGAAATCGCTGCCGGGAGTCGCTTTTCACCGGGAACTTCCGTTCCGGCGAACGGCTGCGGAACGCGGCTTTCCCCGTTCGGAGATTTTCTGTCCGTTATCCGCGAGATGCCGCTGTCTTTTTTTCCGGATGCCGTTTGCCGTCGGTCTTCGCCGGCCGGGTCTGCCGACGCTTCCCGCAGCCGCCGGGCGAGCCACAGCTCGTCGTCCCAGAAGATTCGATAGGGTTCTGTGTTCATGGATTATACGTTTTTTAGAAAAATGCATTTCGTAGATTGTCCTCCAGCGGGATTGTAGTCGCAGATCTCTTCGAGCCGGCATAGCAGCGTTTCCCCGGCGATCGTCAGCTGGAACAGGGCTCTGAAATCGTGACACAGCGTATTCGGAACGATCAGCGGTTCGATGTCCTCCGGCTTCAGATACAGGTATAGCGTGATTCTCCGTCCCCGGTTGTATAGCTCCACCGTTTTGTCGTAATATCGGTGCAATCCGTCCGCTCCGTCCCGGTCTTCGAAACAGAGTGTGAACGGCTGTTCCCCCTGCGGATCGTGGAACGCGATTTTGGGGTACTGGCTGTCGTACGACGGCCATCCCCACGGATGTCCGTCCAGCGCGGTCATACCGTAGTACCGGACGATTTTCGGTGGGAAATTCAGGTTTTCATTCTCTTCCGCGTTACCGCTGCGGTCGCGGTCGCCGACCTGGGCGAGCGAAGCTTCCGGCGCATCGGGATACTCGCCGGTTTTGTTCAGGGTCGGCGTGAAGATCGGGTTGCTGTAAATTTGTTCACCTTCTTTGGCGAACCGGTTCAGGATCGGCGCGCTCCAGCGTCCCAGGATCTCTTTGTGGGACTCGTCCCACCGGGCTGCGCTGCCGTCTCCTGGCTGGTAACGCAGCGTGAAGCGCTGCGCCAGGTCTGCGCCGGGTTCTTCGATCGCGACGGGCCGGCTGCGGTCGATTTTTTCGCTCCAATCCACGACGACGTCGTTCCGGTAGAATGTTTCGCGCGGTTCCACATAGAGCGTCCTGGTCAGCGTGTCGGAGTAGAAATAGAGATTGAACAACTGTTTCAATGCATTGATCAGCGCGATCTGCCGGATCTCGTGCGCCGCGACGTCGGCAAATCCGATGGTCGTCCCTTCGCACGGATGCGGCATGAAAACGGGCCTGAGCGTCGTCTCCCGGCCGAGTGTCAGCTCCATGCCTTCGTCCGCTCCGCCGAAATGGAACCGGTGGAAATAGCGGGGGTTCGATGGAGATGCCGTCGCTGCCGAACTTCTGACCGTCAGTTCGATGTCGATTTGTCCGGTTTCGGCGACATAGCCGTCGTACAGCGCCCAGTCCCCGGTGAACGGCAGGTAGGTGCCGCCCGACTGGATCCATAACCGGGGATTGGATATCGTCTGTCCGGTTTGCGGTTCGATTAGGGTGCTCCGCGACGAAAAGGTTTTCACGATGGAGGTTGTTCCGTCCGTTGCGAGTTCGTGGGTAAACCGGTATGTGTTCGCTTCGGCGTGGTCGAAGACGATCAGCCGGTAGCTCCATCCGTCGCGATACGTTTCTCGCCGGTCTTCGTTGCGGTTGGTCACCTGGTAGCGGTGTTCGATGTTGTCGTCGAGGTAGACCCGGTCGAAGCATTTCAGGGCCGTCCGGCTGGCGATCCGGTAGTCCGAACGGTAACGGAGCCGGTATTCGAATCCTACGGCTACGCTCTCCGTCGGGTAATAAGCCGCCCGCTGCCCGTCTTTCCGGAAGCAGCCGTTGCGGTTGTAGACGCCCGCCACGGAAACTCCGTCGGAGATGTCGTCCGGATCGGCCGTGTCGACGATGTTCCCGACCGACGAGATCGTGGTCAGCGGATCGGCGTAAACCCTGCCGAACCGGTCCGCTACGGCTGTTGCATCGGCGAACCGTCCGGCGAGGAATCCCATCCGTTCGGCCAGCGGTTCGACTTCTTTTTCCGGATAGCGCCCGCTGATGTACAGCGCCCGGAAAAATGCGCTGTCCATGAACGTCGACGCGACCGTATAACCTCCTGCGGCCGCGATCGCATCGACCAGCGCCCGTACGTTCAAGAACGGATGGTAGTCCGTAAAGGTCAGCATCCGAACGCCCTGCTGAACGGTGTCGGATGCTACGGCGAACCGGTCGCGCTGCACGGGGAAAAAACGCACCGGTTCGTCCCATGTCCAGCTTTGTTTGACCATGTCCGCCGTGATCGTATGTTCAAAAGCGATCCCGATTTCATTGAACATCTCCGCCGCCGCTTTTTGCACCCACTCTTTGCCGGCCCCGATGATGTTGATTCGGTACCATCCCTCTCCTGCCGGCGTACTTTCGCACCGGGTCATCATCGGGGAGCCTTCGAGTACCGTGCAGCCGTCCGCTTCGATGCGTGCCGTATGCGGCTGCTGGTTGAACTGCTCGGCCGCGTGTATCTCTTCCGGGTTGCCGAACAGCAGTCGGTTGCGTGCGGTCATCGGCACGCGGATCGTTTTCGAGTATCCCGTCCTTCCGGTTTCGATTTTGGTGATCGAGGCGATTCCGAGCGAAATCGACACGGCGGTCGTCTGGTCGGTATCGGCCTGTTTGCCGTCGATAAACAGTTTCATCATGGTTTACTGGTGTTGGTAGATTTCCCGGGCGCTTTTGCGGACGGTCAATTGCAGTTGCGAGAGCGTTTCGGACACGGTCGTTACCGTTTCGGTCAGGACGTCCAGCGGGACGAACGCATAGTTCTGCTCCATCCACACTCCGGGCGCTACGGCGATTCCGCTCAGCCATTCCATCGTTTCGCGGTTGACGAAATCGGAGGCCAGCGATAGCCTGTTTTCCCGGCTACAACCGGTCGTGCGGTAGCCGTCGGCCGTGTATACGCGCTCTTTGCGGATGTCGTATCCGTTGCTCAGGACGCACCGCATCGTATGGTAGTCGATCTGGCCGTATCCGTTCCACCAGCATATTCGGACGTTCTGTTCGCCGGTCGGCGCTACCCGGTACCGCTGGCAGGCCATCTCTTCGTCCTCGCCGTCCAGGATGCGGACCGTTACGATTTCTCCTTCGGTCGGTTCTCTCAGTCCGGCAGCCCTGAGTTTCGCCCGCATGTCCGCCATTTTCAACCCGAATACGTGCAACCCGTCGGCATCGTTTTTCGTAGCCAGCGTGACCGGCGTCGCCGGAGTGCCCGCAACGACCGCGACCGCTTTCAGCGTTCCGCCTTCCGCGATGACGGCGATTTCGTCGCTCTCTTCCGGCCCGATCGTCCGGGTTTCCGGCGACGCCGATAGTTTTTCGTAGGAATAGATCGTTCGTATCCCCGCGTTCAGCCGGGTCGTGCTGCGCGTGCTGCCCGATCCGACCGTCAGGTTCACGATCCGTTTCGGCGGGGCGACGAACGTGCATTGCACGGTTCGCAGCGGGGCCACTTCGAACTGCCCCTGTGCGTAGCCGGCTACGTTCACGTCGTATACAGTCGACCCGTAAAGCCTTTTTCTGCCGATGATTCCGGTACCTGCGTGGTCGAAAATGTCGAGCTCCACGATTTCGTCGGCCGTTGCCGAAATCCGGAACAGCGCGTCCCGGTAAGCCGGGGAGTACGGCGCGGGGATTTTGGTGATTTTCATAGGGATTCGTCGGTTGAGGTTTGACAATCGTCCGTGCGGACGTCGAATTCCACCCGCAGCGATAGTTCTCCCTGTCGGGTCAGCGTGAATTCGGCCGGAGCCATCGAGATGTTTTCCGTGCAAAAGACGTTTTGCTGCGGGGTCAGCCGGTCGGTGAGCCGTAGGGCATCCCGTTCCAGCCCGTCCCATACCCTATTTTTTGCGGATTCGTCGAATTTGCGGTTGCATTGCATCAGCTGCAGTACGACGCGGTAGGTAATCTTCCGTTCCCGCCTTCCTTCGACACGGCTCGTTTTCGGCGGCGACAGCCATACGGCCGGAAATTTCAGCGCGCATTCGTTCATGCGGTACTCGAAGCCTTCGTAAAAGTGATAGCCGAGTTTCTCGGCGGTTTTTCGGATCAGGGCCGAAAGTTGATTTCTGGGCATTTTGAGTTTGTTTTACAGGATGTTTTTTCATCGAAATCGTCCGGAAAAGAGCCGTTTATCCGTTCATTTTAATGCGGCTCTGCACGAGATCCATAAAATCGTGGCAATTCATTCGGCGTACCGGCTCGATCTCGTCGATCCGGAAATGTCCCGCCCACAGCAGCAGCTCGTTCCAGGTCGGTCCTTCGCGTCCGGTCTTTTCCCCGTTCGTCCGGGGAGTTTCGTAGCAGAGCGGGTAATTGCGTTTCAGGTAGCGGTGTGCTTGCCGGAGCATGTCGTAAAGGCGCAGAACGATGTCCATCGGCAGTTTTTTCATGCTCCAGGCCCGATGCCGGCATGTCTGTTCCCGGTAGGGTTCACCTTCGGGACGGCAGAGTATCGCGACGACGAGCGGGGCGTACCGCCATTTGTCGCACAGGTACAGGTCGGTCGCTTCGCACAGTTCGACGGCCGTCGTATGCGCTAGCGGTACGACGCTGCCGTCGGGATCGACTGCCGGAGCGGGAAACAGCATCCGTATTCCGTTCCAATCGAAACCGTCCGTACTGTCGTTTCCGTCCGGATTCTCCGGAAATGGCGGCGGAAACCCGAAAAAACGTTCGCCCAGGCAGTCGGCGAACTGTTTTCGCTGCCGGCCGTCGATCTTCCGAACGGTTCCCGGATCCACTCCGCAAATGCGCTCCAGTACCCGCTCCGCTTTCCGTTCCGTTGCAGAAGTGCCGACCGTCTGCCCGGCATATTCCGCCAGCGTAAAAAACTGTTCCCAGCCGATTTCGTTCCATGCGGAAGGGCACGGATAGCTCCGATTGTCGATCGTTATGGTGGTCATGTGTCGATAACTCCGTTTTTAGTGTGTATAATCTGTTAATAGACGGTTAGCTGATATACAACGACAGCACTTTTTCCAGCTCTTTCAACTCCCGGACAACGCTTTTTGCACGGTTGTTCGACATTTTCTGTTGCATCCGGAAACGGGCCAGCCGTTCGACGGCTTCTTCCGCCTGCCGGATAGAGCCGATTGCTTCGGTCATCAGTCGATATGAATCTGTATCGGTTTTGTTTTTAATAGGTTGCGATTCGATCGGTTGGCTGATTCCGGCTTCCGATCCGGTTGTTCGGACTGCTTGCGACATGGGTTTCTGATGGTTTTGATTCGGGTTATCGACAGACCGTGCGGGACAGAACCGGTGAAGAGTGTTCATAACCTGAAACGAAATGTTCCGAATTGCAATCGATAACTCCCCGAAATGTTAATAAATAATTCGATAGAATATGGAATAAGCGAGCGGCGTTTCGTTCTCCGTTCCTCCGACCGGCGCGTTCGCCGTTTCCGTCCGGAAAAGTGCCCGGTCCGGGCCGTCGCTGTACAAATATAGAACGCCGCCTCCCCCTTTGTCAAGAGAGAGACGGCGTTTTTTTCAAAAAAACAGGAATTTTAGAGAGGCTCCGGTTTTTTATTTGATATGTAAGATGCGTTTAACCAGTTACTTTTATTCTGTGTGAAGAAATTAATTATTGAAATAAAAAAATCGGCAAAAAGATCAATTTTTGAATTTTTCGATAGTCGTTTCACATTTTATCGTTGTTCGTTTTTGGTTTTCGGCCGGTCGCTCGAACAGTCGCAACTGTTCGAATTCGTGGTTGAACGACATGCGGTGGTATGGCGACAGACCGTATCGCATGACCGCTTCCCTGTGTTCCCGGGTCGGATATCCTTTGTTTTTCTGCCAGTTGTATACCGGATATTCCTCGGCGATCCGCATCATGTAGTCGTCGCGGTAGGTTTTGGCCAGCACCGAGGCCGCAGCGATGGACGCATACGTCGCGTCGCCTTTGACGATGCAGCGGTACGGAATATCCAGCGTTGTCCGGAACCGGTTTCCGTCGATCAGCAGCAACTGTGGTTTCACCGATAGTCGTTCGACGGCGCGGGACATCGCCGCGAACGAAGCGTTCAGGATGTTGATCCGGTCGATTTCTTCCGGAAAAACCATCTCTACGGCCCAGGCTACGGCTTCCCGTTCGATAACGTCCCGTAACAAGTAGCGGTTTTTCTCGCTCATCTGTTTCGAGTCGTTCAGCAGCGGATGGTTCCATTCCGGCGGCAGGATAACCGCGGCGGCGGCCACCGGTCCTGCCAGCGGCCCCCGCCCGGCTTCGTCGCAACCGGCTTCGACCAGTTCGTGCTGTGAGCAGGTTTTCAGCATCTCCCTCGGCGGTCGGTAGGTTTATTGGAGTAGCGTCCCGTTGTCCGTGTCGATGGGCGTAACGGTTGGCGTTTCCTGCTTTTTATCTTCCACGATTCCTTTGTCGATGAGGTACTGTTCGATCTGCCGGGCTTGCCCGGTCTGTCCGAACATGCCCGCGATCTGATAAAGGTCGTAGAGGTATTCTGCGTTTTCCTTCACGTCCCGTAGAGTCAGGTCTTTGTATTTCCCTGTAAAGCGCAGGTAATAGGTAATGTTTTCCTCCAGGTTTTTCGCATATTCTTCCAGCACCTCGTTTCCCTTGTCGAAAGCTCCGGCCATATAATAGGCCTCGATGATCGGAACGGTCGACAGGTAGTTGTGCCGGATCTGGCTGAACGGGATCTTCCGGATGCCGGTATCCAGCACTTCGATCGCCCGCGTCGTGTCGCCCTTTTCCAGCAGGGCCTTCGCCAGCCGGGCGTACAGCGTCCGCGCCTGCGTCGAGTAGAAATTGTTATGTACCGTATAATCGGCATAGACCTTCGGATCGTCGATGTTTCCGTAGGAGAATTCGTTCATCAGCTTGTCGTACAAGTAATCCGCATCGACCCGTCCGATGTTGAGATAGTCCCCTTTGGTTGCGATCGGCACCAGCCGGTACACGAATCCGTCGACCTGCAGGTAATCTCTCAGTCCGAGTTCTCCGGGCGAAATGGCTTGCGTGAAATAGATCGGCCGTTTCCAGTCGAAGTGCGCCAGCAGATCGATCAGCATCAGCTGGTCGCGCGTGACGATGCTGCCTTTCAGGGTCAGGTAGATCGTGTCGACCATCAGGTGCGCGTCTTCCGGTTTAACGATGCCGCTGGCGATCGCGTTCTCTTTGTTGACCGGGATCGCGATTTTCCGCGTCGGAATGTAGTCCCCTTCCGTTCCGAACGGCGTGGTCACTTTGGTGACCGGATCGTCGAGCCTGATCCATTCGTCGATCACCTGTTTCGCGGTGGCCGATTTGAATCGTTCTTTGATCGGCAGGTAATCGTTCCGGTAGGTGTATTTGTCGCGCGGCAGGGTGAACGGCACGGGATCGGAGTCGTTGCTCTTCAATTTCATCTGGTCTATGTACCAGTCGGCGCCCAGGTAGCTCATGTTCATCACGCGGACGTCGGTGCGCACCCCTTCGACTTCCTGTGCGTACCACAGCGGGAAGGTGTCGTTGTCTCCGTAGTTCATGATGATCGCGTTGGGCAGGGCCGATTTCAGGTAATTCATCCCGAAGTCGCGGGCTACGAAACGCCCGGCGCGGTCGTGGTCGTCCCAGTTTTTAGCGCCCAGCAGGGCCGGTACGATTGCGCCGATCAGCGTTGCCGCTACGGCCGTGTAGACGTGATCTCTCTTGAACCAGCGTTTGAACGCTTCGTACAGGGCCGGTACGCCGAATCCGATCCACATGCAGAACGCGTAGAACGATCCCGCGAAAACGTAGTCCCGTTCCCTCGGCTCGGCCGGCGGCGAATTCAGGTAGACGGCGATCGCCACGCCCGTCATGATGAAGAAGGCCATGACGACCGTAAAGTTTCTGCCGTCTCGGTTCAATTGGTAGATCAGCCCGATGATACCGAGGATGAACGGTAGAAAATAGTAGGTATTTCGTCCTTTGTTTGCCGCTTTCTCGCTCGGCAGGTGGTCCTGCGGGCCGAGGAACAGTTCGTCGACGGCGTTGATCCCGGAGAGCCAGTTGCCGTCCGTAATTTCGCCGGTCGACTGGATGTCGCTCTGGCGTCCTACGAAATTCCACAGGAAGTACCGCCAGTACATGAAGTTCATCTGATAGGCGAAAAAGAATTTCAGGTTCTCTGCGAACGTAGGCACGGTAATCGTTTCATCGCCGAACGGGATTTGACGTCCTTTGATCTGCACCCAGTTCTGGTAAGCCTTGATGTCGGACGGTTTTTCCGAGTACATGCGCGGAAAGAAGAATTCGAACTGCGGATCGTATTCGTATCCGCCCAACGTCTGCGCCGATTCGTATTTCCCGCTGTCTCCCTTGTAATAGGCCGTTTTTTCTTTGTAAGCTATCGGAGGCGACGAATAGTAGGGACCTTTGACCAGCGGTCTTGCGCCGTACTGGTCGCGGTTCAGCAGCGACAGCAGCCCGTAGGGGTTGTTCGGCGCGTTGCTGTTCATCGGCGGGTTCGCCGCCGACCGGATCACGACCGAAGCGTACGAACTGTATCCGAGGATCACTACGGTCACGCACAACAGAATCGTGTTGGCCAGCACCTTTCCTTTTTTATGCGTAAAATAAACGCCCCATGCCAGCGCGGCGAACAGCGCGAAAGCGTAGACCGTGATTCCGCTGTTAAACGGCAGACCGAACGTGTTGACGAACAGCCTGTCGAACAGTGCGCCCAGTTGGATCGTTCCGGGAATGATGATGAACATGGCCGCCACGAGGATCGCGGCGGAAACCAGCAGCGCCTTGACGACTCCCCATTTGGTCACGCTGTATTTGCGGAAATAGTAGATCAGTACGATCGGCGGAATGATCAGTAGGTTCAGCAGGTGTACGCCGATAGCCAGCCCGGTAAGGTAGGCGATCAGGATCAGCCAGCGGTTCGCATGCGGTTCGTCGGCGACGTTTTCCCATTTCAGGATCGCCCAGAATACGATCGCCGTAAAAAACGAAGACAGCGCGTACACTTCGCCCTCGACGGCCGAAAACCAGAACGTGTCGGTGAACGTATAGGCAATGCTGCCGACCAGTCCGGCGCCGATCACGGCGATCGTCTGCGGCATCGACAGTTCGTTTTCTCTTTTACGCATCGCCCGGCGGGCTAGGTGCGTGATGCTCCAGAAAAGGAACATGATCGTGGCTCCGCTGGCCAGCGCCGACATCGCATTAACCATCAGGGCTGCATGCTGCGGCCCGGCGAACATCGTGAAGAAGCGCGATATCATCATGAACAGCGGCGCTCCGGGAGGGTGTCCCACTTCGAGTTTGTACGAGGTTGCGATGAATTCGCTGCAATCCCAGAAACTGGCCGTCGGCTCCATGGTCAGCAGGTAGACCATCGACGCGAAGACGAAGCAGAACCAGCCTCCGATCACATTGATTTTTTTAAAGGAATTGTTCATCAGATTTCTGTCGGTTATTTTTTCAATGCCGTTTTTCGGGAACGGCGTATAATCCCTGCAAAATTAGAAAAATAACGGAAGAAACCGCAATTTAGTCTGAACTATCGGAGAAAGTTTTTAATTTTGCGTTGTTAAAAAACGCAGCCATGAAATCGAATTTGTCTATCCATAATACCCTGACACGCAAAAAAGAGGCCTTCGTGCCGCTGAAAGCTCCGTTCGTGGGACTTTATGTCTGCGGCCCGACCGTTTACGGCGATCCGCACCTGGGACACGCCCGTCCGGCCATTACGTTCGACCTGTTGTTCCGCTACTTGCGGGCGACCGGTTACAAGGTGCGTTACGTGCGCAATGTCACCGACGTGGGACATCTTGAGAACGACGCCGACGAAGGTGAGGACAAGATCAGCAAGAAAGCCCGGCTCGAACAGCTCGAACCGATGGAGGTGGCTCAGTACTATACCGACCGTTATCACGATGCGATGCGTCAGTTGAACGTCCTGCCGCCGAGCATCGAACCGCGCGCTTCGGGCCATATCATCGAGCAGATCGCGATGGTGCGGACGATTCTGGATCGCGGTTACGCTTATGTCAGCAACGGCTCCGTTTATTTCGACGTCGAAGCTTATAACAGGAAGTTCCGTTACGGAAAGCTCTCCGGCCGCGTACTGGAAGACATGATGGCCAATACGCGCGACCTGGACGGGCAGGGCGATAAGCGCAATCCGTTCGATTTCGCGCTGTGGAAAAAGGCGGCTCCGGAACACATCATGCGCTGGCCTTCGCCGTGGAGCGACGGTTTTCCCGGCTGGCACATGGAGTGTTCGGCGATGAGCACCCGCTACCTGGGCGAACAGTTCGATATCCATGGCGGCGGTATGGATCTGATGTTTCCGCATCACGAATGCGAGATCGCGCAGAGCACGGCCGCCTGCGGTCACGATTCGGCCCGTTACTGGATGCACAACAACATGATTACGATCAACGGTCAAAAGATGGGCAAGTCGCTCGGTAATTTCATCACGCTTGAGCAGTTGACTACGGGCGCCCATCCGCTGCTCGAACAGGCTTACTCCCCGATGACGATCCGTTTCTTTATCCTGCAGGCGCAATACCGCAGCACGCTGGATTTTTCGAACGAGGCGTTGCAAGCAGCCGAAAAGGGATATGAACGCCTGATGAAAGCCGTCTCGACTTTGAAAAAGATCAAGCCGTCGGAAGCGTCTTCCGTCGATATTTCGGACGTTGAAGCCCGTTGTACGGCGGCGATGGACGACGACCTGAATTCGCCGATGGTGATTTCCGAACTGTTCGACTGCGTTCGGACGATCAATCAGATTTACGACGGCAAGCAGACGATTTCCGCCGCCGATCTGGCCGAACTGCGACGGGTCGTTGATTTGTTCGTGTTCGATATCCTGGGGTTGCGCGACGATCTGGCCGGCGATAATTCGCAGATGCTCTCTTCGGTGGTCGACATGATCCTGAATATCCGGATGGAGGCCAAGAACGCCAAAGACTGGGCCACGTCGGATAAGATCCGCGACGGCCTGGCCGCGATCGGCATCAAGGTCAAAGACCGCAAAGACGGTTTCGATTGGGAGGCGGAGTAGGGGCGAAGAGAGACGCTTCCGGTATAGTCGTTCCCGCCGAAAACGCCTGC
>ERZ773277.16-NODE-16-length-198077-cov-5.184540_pt1 | contig 198077 bp, 177 predicted proteins | sample MGYA00511957_ERZ773277 | MGnify/ENA primary metagenome ERZ773277 (study PRJEB29015, sample SAMEA2737800) | human gut metagenome | biome: human gut; feature: human-associated habitat; material: faeces | place: China | collected 2012 ... | reverse complement strand
TCCTTATGTATCAATGATATGTAAGGATTTTTTATTTGGGGGGCCGCTGAGAGAAAAAGCAATGGAAAGCAGCTTCGCGTGACCTTGTTCGCGACCTCTCGGCCGTGAGCGGAAAAAGGTCACGATTTGAGGGTTATTTCGCTGTATTGCTGCATCTTAACCAGTAACATTTCTGTGCTGCAAACGTATAACTATTAAAGCCGAGCAGTCATGGAAAGAAAGACTTTCAGCGTGGTTTTCTTCTGCAAGAAAACCAAGGTAACACCAAGGGCGTCGCCCCGATCTACGTCCGGATCACCGCCAACGGACAGTCCACCGAGATTTATACCCAATGTCAGGTAGAGCCGAAAAAATGGAATCAACGGCTGGAACGCATCCCGTTCCGCGACAAGGTATCGATGCGGATCAACCAGATCGTTGCCAGCTATCGAGCCAATATCCTCGCGGCATACGATCAGCTTATCTGAGAAAACAAAGAGCCGACCTGCTTTGCCATGAAGGAACGGCTGTTTCGTCCCGGTGCGGATTCCCGCCCCTTTCTTACCAAGCTCGCCAAATATTGCGACAAGCGGCAGAAGGAAGTCGGCGTCCGCATTACCCAACTGACCGCAAACAAATACCACCGCCTGCTCAGGTACTTGCGGGAGTATACACGGGTACAGTACGAGAAGGACGACTTACCGCTATCGCTCGTGGATTATGAATATATCGACGGTTTCAATACCTTCCTGCAAACGGCGCATAACTGCAATAACAATGGTGCAGTGAACCTGCTTTGCTGTCTGAAAAACTTTAATCCTCTACGCCATCCGCAACGAATGGATCGAAAAGAATCCGTTCCGGCATTACAAAATGAAGATCGATAAAACCAACGTAAAAACGCCTTTGACTAAATCGGAGCTCGATCTGTTGATCCGTAAACAAATGCCCAACGATCGGCTCGACCGCATCCGTGACGTGTTTGTCTTTTGCTGCCTGGCAGGATTGGCCTTCACCGATACCGATCATTTGCGCCGCGAGCATCTCTCGACCGACGAACAGGGTACGCAGTGGATACACAAGCCCCGCGAGAAAACAGCCGTAATGAGTCGGATTCCGTTATTACCGTATCCGATCAAGCTGCTCGACAAGTATGCGAACGATCCGGAGCTTCAGGTCAAAGGCAAACTATTGCCCGTGCCGAGCAACCAGAAGATGAACAGTCACCTCAAAGAAATCGCCGCAATCTGTAACATCGGTAAAAACCTGACGACACATGTGGCTCGGCATAGTTGGGCTACAGCAGCACAAAAGCATAATATTCCCATTTCCGTCATTAGTGCCGGAATGGGCCACGCTTCCGAGCGAACGACTCAAATCTATATGGCTGCGTTGGAAAATTCAGAAAATCGACACTGCTAATCAAAGAATTACAACCATTCTGACTAAATGTGTCTCTACACAAGAGACCATACAAATGTATATTAATAAATGTTAACAGCCAAATTTCCGGATAAATTTTAAAGTTAAAAACTCCTTTTGCATCGATGTAACATACTAATAAATAGAAATATAATTGCGTATTACCCGATTGTTTACGTCAGAGTATAATTATCCATCATTCAGTTTCTGCATTCCTTGAAATATCTGAGTTTTCGTTTTCAAATAATGACATGGCCAAACACATCATAAAATATATGCGTTCATTATCAATCATTTAACATCTTGTATGGTCTCTTGTGTAGAGACGACCATCATAATTGTCTGATTAGGTTGTGCGTATAAAAATTGTTCGCATAAAATAATTCGGACTTGTATGGAACAGGACGGAAATAAAGGAAGGAATTGAAATTTTCAGGTTTATCTCCTTTATTACAAGTAATGCATTATTATCCAATGCTTTATATAATAGCAGTGGTATGGCATAGAAATGTCTATAACTGAAAAAAACAATCGTTTTTCGGGAAGCAGATATGGATCTCCGGAAAAAAATGTTAGGGACTATCCTCCCATCTTAGCTGAACAATCCGAAAGCAAGAGAAACAGCCAAGCTGTAAGGTGGTACGTGCTGACGCTTCCTTCCTGTCACCGGGGACCGGCCGTCGGTCTGCAAAGGGAGTTGGACCGCCGCATCCGTTGCGGAGAACCGGAGTTCGAGTTCTTCGCTCCCTCGTACGTGGAAGTAAAGAACGAGGACGGACATTTCGTCAATACCCGCCGTCCGTTGCTTTACAACTACGTTTTTGTCCGCTCGTCGGAAAGCGAGATATATCGGATGAAGCAGGAATTGCCTCAATACAACTTCCTGCCGCGAGTGCGGGAAGGGCTACGCGGATACTATCCTTACCTGTCCGACGAGGCGATGCGCAACCTGCAATGGGTTGCACGTTCCTACTGCGACGAGCTTCCTGTCTATATGCCCGAAACGGAGAGGCTCGCCAAAGGCGATCGCATCCGTATTATCGCGGGGAGATTCAAGGGTGCTGAGGCACGCGTAGCGATCCGACCCGGCGGAGGACGGAAAGATGTCGTCGTATGCGTAGAGAACTGGATGTGGGTTCCGTTGCTGCATGTCCGTCCGGGAGAGTACGAAATCATCGCTCTGCATGAAAGCGGGAAACACGTATATACCCGGCTGGATAACGACCAATTGCTGGAAGACCTACACGAGGCTTTGGGGCGTCGCTGTACTCCGAACAGTGTAACGGACGCAGATCGTACGTTGGCTTCCGAAACGATCAGGCAGTATGGCAAATTGGAAATGAATAGCGACGTATTGCGCTGCAAACTCTATTCCATACTGCTTTCGGCTTACACAATACTCGAAGCTACGGACGAGTGCGAAAACCTGATCGGAATGATCCTCAAAATACTCCCTTTGGTCAAAGCGGAACAGGCACGTGCAGGATTGCTCGTCACACTTTACGGATGCACGGACAGCAGTCTTGATTACGAACGGGCCCACGAGATCGTCGACCGATGGAAAAAGGAAGAATCTCCCAAGAAGAGCAAGTTGCGCCTGATCCGGTGGCTGGACGATTACGACAGCTGGCTGGGACACTGAATGCTACGCTCTTATACACTTAATTTTCCGAGTCCCTGCTTCAGGTATAGTTCTCGGACTTGTATAGAAAACAGATACGGAATAAACCGGTAGCCGGACTCGATCGAAACATCACTTTAAGTCTGGGAAGCCAGTATGCGACAACCTATGGAAAACGCAGAAATCATGGCAGGAAGACCGCAACGAAATACCGAAGCCGAACCATCGGGAGTACGTCTGATGGCCTTCCTGGCAGCTCACCGAACGGAAGTGCTCGCTCGGGAACAAAGTAACGAGCGATTCATCCACTTGTATGGCACAGGCGGGTACTGGGCGGCTTTCGAACGATCCGCCTACCAGCTATGCCGGTTGTTTCCCCGAAACGAAACCGCGATTTTCCATTTCGCGACTTATCCTTTCCCCGTCGTCATGGCATCTATTGCGGACGGCGAGCTGCGGGCCTACTCTCGGAGACATATACTGCGGACCGTTGATCCGGATCATAAAGTGCTGACGGTTCCGGTACTCGCGCCCGAGGCGTACAAACGATGGCGTGGCGAAAAAATAGAAGAATTCGCGTAACGAGATACTTTGCTCATTTCACGAACGGCATTGCTCGTCCACGAGATATCGCGGAAAATCGGTTGTTCGGAGAGCGAATGATTTGCCCGTTCCGTCATAGCCTGGGGATGATAATTGGTCGGCTTGTGCTGTAAAATTTAAGTAGAGCCTTATGACAAAGTATGCGGGCGTACACATGCCACATTCAATCTACCAAACACAATAAACACGAACCTCAAATCTGTAACAAGAATTGATTCGCCATAAAAAGCACGCGCTCTAAGAAATGAGAATGCCGAATCGTTGCATTGCGGAAACAAAAACTATGTATCGCCTCCCGAACGATGCTTGCTGGCCGGCAATCCGACTTCTCTAAGCAAGATCTATATTATAGATCGCAACAACGGTCGAATCGATTATTTATTCTACTTATGAGCCACAACATCCTGATTACCGGCGGTGCCGGCTTCATCGGAAGCCACGTGGTCCGCCTGTTCGTAAACAAATACCCCGGCTACCGCATCGTCAACCTCGACAAACTGACCTATGCGGGCAATCTGGCCAACCTCTCGGACATCGAGCGTGCGCCGAACTACACGTTCGTCAAAGCGGACATCTGCGATTACGAAAAGATGCGGGAGGTATTCCGCAACTACGACATCGACGGAGTGATCCACCTCGCCGCCGAAAGCCATGTGGACCGGTCGATCAAAGACCCGTTCACGTTCGCCGGGACCAACGTGATGGGAACGCTTTCGCTGCTTCAGGCGGCCAAAGAGTACTGGAACGGAAACTACGAGGGGAAACGGTTCTACCACATATCCACCGACGAGGTGTACGGGGCCCTGGAACTCACGAAACCCGACAGAGACCCCAACGGCAACGAATGCGGGGGAGTACCCTACGGGGACGGCTTCTTCACCGAAACGACCAAATACGCCCCGCACAGCCCCTACTCGGCCAGCAAGGCTTCCTCGGACCATTTCGTGAGGGCTTACCACGACACCTACGGGATGCCCACGATCGTCACCAACTGCTCGAACAATTACGGACCCAACCAGTTTCCAGAGAAACTGATCCCGTTGTTCATAAACAACATCCGGCACAACAGGCTCCTGCCCGTGTACGGCAGGGGAGAGAACGTACGCGACTGGCTGTATGTCGAGGACCACGCCCGGGCGATCGACCTGATCTTCCACGAAGGGAAGACCGCCGAAACGTACAACATCGGAGGCTTCAACGAATGGAAGAACATCGATCTGATCCGTGTAATCATCAAGACCGTCGACCGCCTTCTGGGCAGGCCGGAAGGTACCGGCGAAGCACTTATTACCTACGTCACAGACAGAGCCGGACACGACCTGCGTTACGCGATCGACTCCTCGAAACTCAAATGCGAACTGGGCTGGGAACCTTCGCTGCAATTCGAGGAAGGCATCGAAAAAACCGTCCGCTGGTACCTCGATAACCAAAAGTGGATCGACAACGTGACCTCGGGAGAGTATGTAAAATACTACGAGGATATGTACCAAAACAGGTAACGCTGCTTCATGACGAAACCGCAACAGAACCGAGTCGCCAACGGAATTATATGGAGCGCTGTCGAACGATTTTCCGTACAGGGCGTACAGTTTCTGCTGAGCATCGTCATTGCCCGGCTGATTTCGCCGTCGGATTACGGTCTGATCGCCATGCTCGGCATTTTTCTGGCTGTTGCGCAGCAATTTATCGACAGCGGGTTTTCGAACGCGCTGGTACAGAAGAAGGATCGGAGTGACGTCGATTTCTCGACGGTTTTCTACTCGAACCTCGCTATTGCAGCTGTAGTGTATGCGGCGCTTTATGCCGCCGCCCCGTGGATAGCCGATTTCTATTCGGAGCCCAAGCTGACGCCCGTTACCCGCTGGATCGGCCTGACGGTCGTACTGATGGCTTTCTCGATCGTCCAGCGGGCGAAACTCACCATCGAACTCGACTTCAAGACACAGGCCAAGTTGTCGCTCGTATCGGTCACGGCAAGCGGCCTGTGCGGTGTCATGCTCGCATGGCAAGGCTACGGAGTTTGGGCGCTGGTCGTTCAGACGCTTGCGAACAACTTTCTGAACTCCCTATTGTTATGGACTTTCGTCCGATGGAGGTTGCGGCCGGTTTTTTCATGGACCTCTTTCCGTTCGCTTTTTTCGTTCGGATCGAAGCTGTTGGCGGTCGGCATACTGCACGTTCTTTACAGCAATGTCTACACGCTGATCATCGGCAAAAAGTTCAGCGCCTCGGACGTAGGGTATTTCAACAGGGCGCAGACATTGGCGATGTTTCCATCCGTAAATATATCTTCCATCATCACTCGCGCCCTTTATCCGGCCCAATGTTCCATTCAGGACGACGAAGAAACGCTAAAACAATCGTTTCTGGACTCGTTGCGCACATCGGCCTTCGTTATATTTCCGCTAATGGTCGGCCTGAGCATATTGGCGGAACCGCTGATTCGGATCGTGCTGACCGAGAAGTGGATAGATTCGGTAAAAATCCTTTCGATTCTTTGCATAGCTTATCTTCCTTACCCGCTTATGGCTCTGAACTGGCAACTGGTCAATGTAAAAGGGAGAAGCGGTCTGGCACTGAAATCGGAATTATGGGGCAAATCAATCGCGTTCGTCATTCTGGTCACGACACTGCCATGGGGGTTGATCGCTATCTGCTGGGGTATGGTCGCCTCTGGAGTGATCGACTTGGTGGTGATGATCCATTACGTAAAAAAAGTAATGCCTATCGGATACATGCAGCAACTTCGTCATTTGACACCCGTCATTTCGCTTTCTGCAGGAACCGCCTTGGCCATGCTAAGTTGCAAAATTATCGTATCAAGCGCATGGGCTCAATTGATTTTATGTACGACGGCCGGCCTTATATGTTACCTCGGAGGAGCCACATTGTTCCGGTTCCATGAAGTAAACAAAGCAAAAAACTGGATAAAAAGAAAATCAGCCCAATGAAGTGCACCTGCGAATATTGCAGCGGCGCAGATTATGACAGTTCCGACTTTTTCATTGATCTGACCGCAAATCTGAGTAAAGAAAGGCCAATAGGCGTAAGCGGACTGCTTCGGGTAAAAAATGATGAAGACTTTCTGTCGGCATGTATCGATTCATGTATCGGACCGCTTGATGAACTAATCATCGTATGCCAACCGAGCGATGACCGGACCCAGCAGATCGTTGAAACCAAACGCAGACAATATCCGGACAAGATCAGGGCGTATTCTTACCGGCCACGGGTTCTATCCCACAATCTTTCCGTCGAAGAACTCGAATACGCCAAGAAATTGCCGTCCGACTCAATCCATCTGCTCGCCAACTATTACAACTACACGCTCTCGAAAGCGTCGTATCGATACGCCGTGAAAATCGACGCCGATCAAATATATTTTCCCGAAAAACTTCAGTGTATTTGCGACGCGTACCGGAATGAACAAAAAGAACACGGCCGGTTCTCCGACGCGGCCGCCAGCTACGCGCTACAAACATATAACCGGCTCTCGGCACGTTTCCCCAAACTATTCCCCACCGCGTTCTGGATACACAACCTTTCAAAAAAAATCGTGCGGGCCTATGAACGATACGTATTCCATCTGTTGTCCAACGAAAAGCCGATGTTGACCGTTTCGGGCATCAATCTTTTTCATGATGGTAACGAATGGAGCGTTTGTCTGGGAGACCGAGACGGCATATTGCCTCCTTTCAACGGAGTGGGTGATACCGTTTTTTTCGAAATATCGCCTCAAACCTATTTCGTTCCTTTTGAACTCCCTCATGCAGGAGCTGACAATCGCTACGCGTCGAGTTACATCGAGATCATGCGCAAACCAGCGCAACGTATGCTATACGGCGGATTTTTATGGTATCATCTCGCCGCGATGAGAGAATCGATACGAACTAAAAACAAGCAACTTTATCGAAGCCATACGATTCCGTGGAGACAATTTCTGCACAGCACGTTTCCTGCGTTGGACAAGCGCGGTCTGCTACCTGTTATGAAACCTTATTTCGCAGCCTTTTTCGAAAGCGACAAGTCGAAGTTTCCGAAAAAGTTGCCTGACTTTGAAACCTACTGCGCACGCTGAACGATAAATAATGAATTCCCAATCGGATGAACCGATTCTGCACCGGAACGTTTTTCGTCATCATATTTTCCGTGTCCGCCTCTTGTCGGCTAAATCCGTTTGACTTGTCATTTCTTATTTTCAAGCTATGAGATGTACGTGTGAATATTGCCGGGACATCGACTACGACAACTCGGAATATTTCGTCGACCGATCGTACCTGTCCCGTCCGAGACCCGTCGGCGTGACAGGGCTGCTGAGAGTTAAGAACGATGCGGAGTTTTTGGCTCTTTGTATCGACTCGTGCATCGAAGCGCTCGACGAACTGGTTATCGTCTATCAGCCGTGCGACGACGACTCGCCCCGAATCATCGAAAGCAAAAGGCGGCAATACCCCGATAAGATACGTACGTATTTTTATCGTCCCGTCGTGCTGTCGCATCATCTGACAGAAGAAGAATTCCGCTACGCGTCCGCATTGCCCGAGACATCGATCCACCTGCTGTCGAACTATTACAACTACACGCTGTCGAAAGCATCGTACCGATACGCCTTGAAAATAGACGCCGACCAGATCTATTTCACAGACAAGCTGAAAGAGTTCTGCGACGCATTCCGCACGACCGAAAAAAAGCGGATAACTTTCACGGAAAATGTGGCGGCCCGACAGATTCATTTTTTCGCAGACCTGACGAACGTATTCCCCGAACTGCTTTCACGAAGGTTCCGATTCCTCATTCCGTCGGACAAGCAGGTGACGCGATACAGCCGCTATACGCTGAAAAAAGCGGCGAATAAAAAATATCCGGTCTCTTTTTCCGGAATCAACCTGTACGAGCGTTCGGGCAAATGGATGCTGCCGACGGGCAGCTATGCCAACGGTCTGTTTCCCTCATTCAACGGGATACACGATCATTTACTGTTTAAAATATCTCCGATGTCCTATTATACACCGCAGCCCATTCGATCCGAACATGCAAAATACGGCAACTGCCTGATCGAATCATTTTCCTTGGACCGGTCGCTGAAACGATTCAAATATATATTCAGTCACAAACTGCTGTACGGCGGATTTCTGTGGTACCATACCGCACCGCTCAAAGAACCGGATTTTACGGCCAAACGGGAAAAATATGCGAATCGCACTCTCCCGCTATTCGGGAAACAAGACGATTTTTTCAGTCTTGAAAATCATTCGCCTCTGAGACGATGGATGAGACCATGGTATTGCCTTTTCTGGAGACGGGAACAACGATCCCTGCCCGAACGATCCCTACCCGAAATAGGTCGAATTCTTCACACCCGTTCGAACGATGAAAAACAATAAACGAAATCTCCGTCTCGGCATTCTCTGGGCCGATCCCTATTGCGGCAATCTGGGCGTCGCGGCGCTCTCCTATTCGACGATCATTCTGTTCGAGGAGGTATCGCACCGGACCGGCATCCGGTTCGACTACACGCTGTGGGGAGCGAGCCGCTGCGGTCGCGGCATGCTCGACACGGGACGGGAACGGATTCCAGTCCAGACCGTACGACCGTTTCTGGGCGGCGATCTTCCCGCATTCGCAAAGGGATGTCTTGCCAACCCGCTCCGGGTCGGGACGCCGCTGTTCGCACTCGATTTTCTGCGGTACGATCTGGTCGCCGACATCGGGGCCGGCGACAGTTATTCGGACATTTACGGCATCACCCGCTTCCGGAATATGGACTTCACTAAATCGTGGGCGCGACGGCTGCGCAGGCAATACATTCTGCTGCCGCAGACGATCGGGCCTTACGCCAGCGAGGAAGCCCGTCGGAAAGCCGCCCGGTCGATGAGCGCAGCCGGGCTGATTTTCGCCCGAGACCGAATGAGCTTCGACTGCGCCCGCGAACTGCTGCCCCAAAAGCCCGTCGAGAGAACGATCGACGCGGCATTTTTCCTGCCCTACGAAAAGACAGCGTTCGACGGAGAGAAGACCAAAGTAGGGATCAATATATCGGGTCTGCTGTGGCATGGCGGCTACACACAGAACAACCAGTTCGGCCTCCGGTCGGATTACTCCCGGACAATGCTCGGCATACTCGATGCCTTTTCGTCCCGTCAGGACGTGGAGCTGCATCTGATTTCCCATGTGATCGGACGACCGGACTTCGTCGACGAGGACACGCACGTCGTCGGGGAACTCCAGGCCCGGTATCCCCGGGCCATTGTCGCGCCGGCATTCCGGACTCCCGTCGAAGCCAAGTCCTACATCGCCGGCATGGACTTTTTCGCCGGCGCGCGGATGCATGCGTGCATCGCGGCCGTCTCGTCCGGCGTTCCGGTCTATCCGTTAGCCTACAGCCGCAAGTTCAACGGGCTGTTCGTCGAGACGCTCGGCTATCCGGAAATGGGAGACCTGACGGTTATGGACTCGGACGAAATCACGGCCGGCCTGCTCGCCGCTTTCGGAAAAAGAAGCGACCTGAAAAAACGGATCGAGCAGATCGATCGGCAAATCGTCGAACCGGAAAAGGAAAGAATGATCGGTAAGTTATCGGAATACATCCTGCGGAATGAGTTTTAAACTGCGGAAAATCGTCGGCTCGTCGCTGTGTTTGGGTTGCGGGCTGTGCGAGGCGCTCGCCCGGCGCGACGGAGTGCGCATGAGATTGGCGGAAAACGGATTCTACGAACCGGCCTCCAAAAATCGAATCGCCAAAGCGACACAGACCGAATTGAAAAAACTCTGTCCGGGCATCCGCCTCGACTGCATCGACACGCGAGAGACGTTTTGCGGTCCGGTCAAAGCGGCATACGAAGGCTGGGCCTGCGATCCGCATATCCGCCGGACCGGTTCGTCGGGCGGAGTCGTCACCGCGTTGGCGCTCCACCTGCTCCGTACGAAACAGGCGACCGGGGTATTGCAAGTAGGGACCCGTGACGGACATTATCTGTACAACGGTCTGAAATTGTCTCGCACGGAGGAGGAGGTTCGCGCATGTGCCTCGTCACGTTACGCTCCGGCCCTCATGTTCGACCGGATCGACGAGCTGCTGAACAGTTCGGAGGAACGGTATCTGTTCATCGGCAAACCGTGCGACGTCATGGCGTTGCGCGAATATACGAAGTTCCACCCAGAACATAAGTCCCGGATCGAATACTGGATTTCGCTAGTCTGTGCCGGCATGCCGAGCTATAACGCTACCCGAAAATTAATCGCGCGGGCGGCCGATCCGACTCCTGTCGTCTCGCTCAGATACCGGGGCGACGGCTGGCCGGGCGATTTCAAAGTCAGCTTTGAAGACGGTAAAATTTTCCGCTGCTCCTATAACGAAAGCTGGGGACAAGTGCTCGGACGCGACGTCCGTTTCCGGTGCAAGATCTGTCCGGACGGCATCGGCCAATACGCAGACCTGGTTGTCGGAGACGCATGGCATACGAAAGACGGATATCCGGACTTTACCGAGCAAGAGGGACGGAGTTTCCTGCTTGCCCGCAACGCGCGGGGCGCGGAACTCGCCGAAAAAGCAAGAGATGCCGGAATTCTCTCGCTGAGCCCGCTCGACATACGCGGTCTGGAGCAGATGCAACCTTATCAGTACCAACGGCTGCGCAACGCCTTCTACAAACTGGCTCCGGCATGGATAGTCACCGGAGGTCTTCTGAAAATCCGTCATCTCGGACTTCCACGTTTCCCGACAAGAAAAGGTCTCCGAACCGCCTTGGGTACTGTCTATCGCTATTACCGAAGATAGCAATCATGTTTTCTTTTTTATATAGATGCCTGAAAAACAGGCATGCACACCGAATACTGCTTCGGATCATCGCCCGTAGCGGCGGAGGTCTTGCGTTTTCGTCCGAAGTCCGAAAGCTGTATGCCGAAGTACACCGCATCCGAATCGGATACGGAACCTACGGTGGCTGTTTCGACACGGAAAACATTCCGCCAGATGTATCATTCGGCAATTATTGTTCGATCGCCAGCGGCGTGCGAATTTTCAGGGCCAATCACCCGTCCGGACGTTTCACCACTCATCCGATTCTGTACAATCCCGTCATGGGATATGTCGAAAAGGACATGCTGGAAAGGCCGCCTCTCGAAATCGGCCACGACGTTTGGATTGGAGCGAACGCGATCATCCTTCCCGGCGTATCGCGGATTGGTAACGGAGCCGTGATCGGAGCAGGCAGTGTCGTCACGAAAGACGTCGGCCCGTACGAAATTGTCGCCGGCAATCCGGCCCGCACGATCCGCAAGCGTTTCGACGAGCGGCAGATCACCGCGCTGGAAAACTGCCGCTGGTGGGAACTGGACCGACACGAATTGGCCGACCGGATCGGAGAACTCGATGCGTTACTTCAAAGTCCCGAAAATCCGAAATAGAAACTATCGGTGGCGCGACGAGTTTCCCGCTCGCTCGGCAAGCATGGCCGAAAGCCGGCGCGAACGACCGCAGTCCGAATACCGACCGGCATCCCTCGCATCCGGCACGAACAGAAAGTACAATCATATGGATGTTTCCGTTATCATCGTCAATTACAAGACCTCGCAGCTACTCGTGCCAGCGATCGATTCGATCCTCGACAAAACCGAAGACATCGTCTACGAAATCATCGTCGTCGACAACCACTCGCAGGACGACTCCGAACGCGTTGTCCACGAGCATTACGGCAACCGGGTGACGTATCTGCCGCTTGCTGAGAACGTCGGTTTCGGCCGGGCGAACAATGAAGGGCTCCGGATCGCCCGGGGCCGGAACATCCTGTTCCTGAATCCCGACACGATTCTGGTAAACAACGCCGTCCGCATACTGAGCGACTATCTAGACAGTCATCCCGACACGGGAGCCGTCGGAGGCAATCTGTATACGGCCGACATGCAGCCCAACGTTTCGTTCAATCGTGTCCGTCCCTCGATTTTCGACGAAACGGATCAGGCAACGCACCGTTTGCTATCCCGATTGCGCTTCGGCCGAAACGGATTGTTCAACCATACGGGACATACGATTGAAGTCGGTTTCATCGCAGGCGCCGACCTGATGATTCCTCGTCAGGTATTGGATTCCGTAGGTCCGTTTGCCCCGGACTTTTTCATGTATTACGAAGAAACCGAGCTTTGCCGACGGATAGCGAAAGCCACGTACCGGATCGTTAGCGTTCCCGAGGCCAAAATCATCCATCTCGAAGGGAAAAGTTTCGTGAATAATGCGGAACGAGAACGCAGGGCCCTGATTTCACGCAGAATCTATTTTCGCAAGACCTGTTCGCAACGCTATGCTCGCATAGTCGATTTTAATTACCAAGTACTGACGAAAGCAGCTTGGTTACTTTACCATATCGCTGGTAATAAAGCGAAAACGGAGAAATTCCGACAGCGTAAGAAACTGTTCGACGAAATCAACCGAGTCGGACCCAAATCATGACATTCAAACCGTTGACACTCGACCTGCGACAGACGATTCAATGGCTGACTGTGGCAAGCGTATTCCTTCCGACAGCTTTCCTTTCCCGGATTTTCCCGACAGTCCTCGAATTCGGGGCATTATTGGTCGGCGTCGCTCTGCTGGCAAGAACGTATGGGAAACTTCCTGTGAGCAGGAATTTGCTGCGCGCATTTTTTTTCTTACTGTTTTACGAATCGGTTTTGATCGCATGGATACACTATCCTGCAGACCGGTTCGTCAATCAGTACATCATGCTGTTTCTTTTCTGCTCGTTCTACTATGTCCTTTTCCAATACAGCAGAAATGATATTCCAGAACTGTTTCAAAAATATCTGAAACTGTCCCTCGTCGTGAGCGGGTTGGCCGTCCTGCAGTTTTTCGTCTATTTGCTCTTCTCATTCAACCTCTTCCAAATATTCACAGCCAAAGATCTCGGGGCGGCTTCGCCTACAGTCGGCGGAATTTTCCTACGTGTCAACGGAACCGTCATGGAACCCGGGCTCTTAGCCACTCTGCTGACACCGGCCGTTGCTTACCACATACTGGCCTTTAAAAACTGCAACAGACGACACACTCTGTTGCTCTTATTTGCCATGTTTCTTACATTCAGCACGATCGGATATGTCGTATCCGGTTTAATCTTAGCTGATAAATTGCTTTTTCGTAGCAGCCGTCGTGTCCGGTCAATCCTGTGGCCGGCCGTATTCCTGCTGACGGTGCTGGTCGTAGTCAGAACCGATACCGGCAACTCCGATGAGAAAAGCGTTTTTTCCGAGATCACAACAAAAATCGGGGACAGTTTCGACGGCATTCGTCAATTGCAGCCCGAATATATCGAAATGCTCAATCTGAGTTCGTACGCGACTCTGATGAACCTATACGTCGCGCATCATGCCCCGAACCGACTGACCGGCACCGGATTGGGAAATCACCCGTACAACTACGAGAAAGTATACGTGTCGGATCACCCGGCTTACGGACTGAACAAATACGATGGTTACTCGCTTTTGATCCGGCTCTACTCGGAAACGGGATTGATCGGTCTATCGCTGTTTTTTCTTTTCGTCGGGAGAAATTACAATCGTAACAGTCTCATCAATTCGAGCATCGTTTTCCTGATCGTTTCATTCATGCTCCGAGGGGGACATTATACGTTAAACGGAACCGTCTTTTTCTTCTTTATGTACTATTGGACCCGTAAAACAAATCGAGCCTATGAACTCTCGCACGATCGTCATATCGGCCGTTAACCTGACATCTGGAGGGCCTCTGACTATATTGCAGGAATGCCTCGGCTATCTCAATTCAAGTCCCCTGCTTGCAACCTATGAAGTGATCGCGCTGGTACACGACCGAAAGTTAGCCGATTTTCCGCATATCCGCTACATCGAATTGCCGAGAAGCAAAAAACACTGGATCAATCGGTTGTACTACGAATACGTTTACTTTCGTCGGCTCTCGCATCAACTCAAACCGTATCTGTGGCTCTCATTGCACGACACGACTCCGAATGTCCGGGCTCATCGAAGAGCGGTATACATGCACAATTCGATCATTTTCGGTTCGGTTAGGCTCCGCGACTGGAAATTCGACAAGACATACATTCTTTTCACGCTGTTTTATAAATATCTGTATCGGATCAATATCCGTAAGAACGATTTTTACATCGTCCAGCAAAACTGGTTCAAGGAATCGATCGGCCGGACGTTCCGAATCGACCTCGATAAAGTCGTCGTAGCAAGACCGGTCAATCGCCCGCAAACGAATCTTTCCGCCACGCCGTCGATATACCGGCCTTGCCGGACATTTTTCTTCCCGTCGCTAAGCAGACCTTTCAAAAATTTCGAAGTCGTCTGCCAAGCGGTAGAGATTCTTAATGGTCGAACGGCAAAGGATTTCAAAGTAGTTCTAACTATAGACGGAACCGAATCGAAATACTCTACATGGGTTTACAACCGATACAAACATGTGCGACATATCGAATTTACGGGCCTGCTCGACAAAAAACAGATGAACGAATACTACGCTGCGACCGATTGTCTGCTTTTCCCGTCACGGCTTGAGACATGGGGGTTACCCATTTCGGAATTCGCCCGGTATGCCCGTCCGATGATTCTCGCCGACAAGGATTATGCCCGCGAAGCTGCCGAAGGCTGCGCGCGGGTTGCTTTTTTCACTCCGGACGACCCTAACCGTCTCTCCTCTTTGATGCAAAATGCTATCGAAGGAGATTTCAAGGACTTTACACCGGTATGTCGGATTCCGATACAAGAACCTTATGCCAAGAACTATCAAGAGCTTTTCGACATTCTGCTCGAATAAATTCGCTGTCACGCACAATCAGTACGGGACATTCCGAAAATTACAAATGCTATGCTGGCTCCTGCGAACCAAGATAATTTGGAGGCGGGCACGGCTCATCCGTTTCCCGTTCGATCTGCGGGGGAAGAAATATATCGACTCGGGTATAGGGTTGACGACCGGCGTCGGATGCCGGTTGGAAGCCTATTCCGACGGACCGTGCGTTCTCCGTTTCGGGCAGAACGTACAACTGAACGATCACGTACATATTTGCGCCATGCAAAAAATCGAGATCGGCAATCACGTACTGATGGCCAGCAAGATCTACATATCCGACAACAGTCACGGCCAATACGACGCCTCGAAGGGCAATTCGGATCCGGAAACCCCGCCACTCGAACGCTCTTATCAGATCGAACCCGTTTTTATCGGCGATAAGACATGGATCGGCGACAATGCATGCATTCTACCCGGGACGCGGATCGGACGCGGATCGGTCGTCGGAGCCAACTCGGTCGTCCGGGGCGTCTTTCCGGACTACTGCGTAATCGTGGGCGCTCCGGCCCGGATCGTCAAGCGGTACGACCTGGTACGAAAGGGGTGGTACAGGACCGATCCTCGGGGAGAATTCGTCTCATAAAATTTGTTTATCAAGGATACGTCATGAAAAACATTCTGATCACGGGCGGCGCGGGCTTTATCGGCTCGCACGTCGCGCTCAAGCTCGCCGACAAAGGATACGAAGTCACCGTGCTCGATAATTTGTCGCCGCAGATTCACGGTAAGTACCCCCAAAACACCTCCCCGTTATACCGCAGCATCCGCGACCGCGTGCGCTTCCTGCGCGGCAGCGTAACCGACCGGGACGACTGGCTGCGGGCCCTCGACGGACAGCATGCCGTGATCCATTTGGCCGCCGAGACCGGAACCGGACAATCGATGTACGAGATCGAGAAATACACTGCCGTCAACATCGGCGGAACTTCGCTGATGCTGGATATACTCACGAATACAAAGCATTCGGTATCTAAGGTTGTTGTCGCCGCATCGCGCGCGATCTACGGCGAGGGACGCTATCTGAGCGAGGAGATGGGATACGTCTATCCGCTCTCGCGCGCCGACGAGGACATGAGACGGGGAGACTTCGAGTGCAAGTACCCCGGCTGCACGAAGCCGCTACGGCTGGTCGGGACGACCGAAGACTCGGCGATTCACCCTACGTCCGTCTACGGCATCACCAAGCAGGTGCAGGAACAGCTCGTGATGACCGTCTGTCCCGCGATTGGCATCGCCCCGGTCGCCTTCCGCTATCAGAACGTCTACGGACCCGGCCAGTCGCTGTCGAACCCTTACACGGGCATCCTGTCCATCTTCTCAACCCGGATTAAAAACGGAAACGGAATCAATATCTTCGAGGACGGCCGCGAAACGCGCGATTTCGTCTATATCGACGATGTGGCCGACGCGACGATCCTCGGTCTGGAAAAGGCCTCGGCCGACGGCGAGGCATTCAATGTCGGCACGGGCGTGGCGACCGATGTCATGACGGTCGCGCGCACGCTGAGCGACAAATACGGCACCGAGGTACCTCTCACGGTCAGCGGGAACTACCGGCTGGGCGACATCCGCCACAATTTTGCCGATATCTCGAAAGCCCGGCGGCTGCTCGGATTCTCTCCCCGCTGGTCGTTCGACGCCGGCATCGAGCGGTTCGCCCGGTGGGTAGACGGCCAGCAGGTGCAGGCAGACCGGTACGAAGATTCGATCGAGGAAATGAAACGAAAAGGATTGTACAAATAGTCCGTCCCCGTCGCCCCCGACGAATCCGGACTTACCCGTACAAGCGGCGGACGTCCCGGCAAGATTCTGCTCCGCCCCGCGTCGGCGGCAGACTTTGTCCCGGGCAGTTCTCCGGCGCATCGAAATCCCTCCGCCCTTCTGGTCATAATCCTGTCGACCGGCGAGTCGGGGCCGCGATACGAGTCGTCCCGATCGATACGAAGCCGTCCTTCCGGCTCCATTCCGCGGCGTACCATAAACGATACGGTAACGATACGCCTCGTAACGCCTACGGAGCAATTTTCGACTCGTCTTCTTAAAGCAATTTCCTTTCCCGGAGAAACGGACCGACTCCCGGAACGCGTCCGCGCGCAAACCGTCTATTGCACCATTTTAGTTATAAACGATCATGTTTTTAGAAAACAAAAGCATTCTGTTCTTCTCCGCGCAAGCGTTCGGCTATCAGAACGAAATCCGCGCGGAGATGGAGCGCATGGGAGCCCGTGTGGACTATTTCGACGAGCGCCCGGCCAACTCGTTCGCGATCAAAGCCGCAATCCGGATCAACCGGAATCTGCTGGCCCGCTACATCGACCGCTACCATGCCCGGATCATCGAGCGCACCAAAAACCGGAAGTACGACTACGTCTTTTTCATCAAGGGCGAGTCCATTTCCGTAGAGAATCTCGATAAAATCAAAGAACTGCATCCCGAGGCGAAGCTGATTATCTACCATTGGGACTCGATTGCCAACAACCGCAACGCGCTGCGTATCCTGCCCGTGTTCGACCGGGCCTTCTCGTTCGACAAACCCGACTGCGAGAAGCTCGGCATCCGCTTCCTGCCGCTGTTCTACCTGAGAGATTACGAGGAAATCGGCCGGCAGGAGCCTGACTACCGCTACGATCTGATGTTCGTCGGCACGGTTCACAGCGACCGGTACGGGCTGCTGCGCCGCGTGACCGGGCAGATCGAGCGGGCCGGCGGACGCTGCTTCGCCTACATGTTTTTCCAGAGCCGGATTCTGTACTGGAAAATGAAGCTGCAGAACAAGAGCCTGCGCGGCACGTCGGTCAGGGATTTCCGCTTCGCCCCGCTGCCGAAAGCCGGCTTGCTCGATCTCTACCGCAAATCGCGGGCAGTAATCGATATCCAGCATCCCCGGCAAACGGGCCTCACGATGCGGTGCATCGAAACGATGGGCGCCAAAAGAAAACTCATAACCACGAACGGACATATCGCTGAATACGACTTCTACGACTCGAACAATATTCTGATCGTGGACCGGCAGAATCCCGTCGTGCCGCCCGGCTTCACGACCTCTCCCTACCGGGACATACCTGCCGAGGTATACGACTGCTATCGGATCGACCGCTGGCTCGAAACGATTCTCAAATCGTAGTTCCGGCCGGATCCGACATTTTGACGAAGGACGAACTTTCCGCACGAGAGGGGCTGTCTGCAAATGCAGACAATCCCTCTCGTCTTTCTGACAATCTTCCATAGGGCAAACAAGGCCTACGGTACGGTATCGTAACTTCACGGAATACTTTGAGGACTCTGTTAAAACCAACTCGAACTATTTCCAGACTACGACACAGATATTCGGCCTGAGATTCGACGTCGGCATAGATGGTGAGTTATCCCGCCACTGCAGAGAATTTGTTAGCGTCGAGGCAGTATACGAAGCAGCGATTGAGAAAACGGCAGGAGAGCCTTTCGCCCAATATGCCCGGCCGAATACAGATAGAAATAAGGGTTAATTAGCATAACGCAATCCCCCGACCTACCGGGGTGCTCATATTTTCAATTTGTTATATTAGCCTATTTAATGGTCAGTACTTTGCCTGCATTAGCATGGCTTCTCAATGTGCCGCATATTGTTGAGAAGTGTTTCGCGGATACCGGATTCGGAATAGATGATGTTTCGGTCGCCGATAACGGTGAAAGGTATCTGCCGACTGTCGCGCAAATTCTGCAACGTGCGGAGCGAGATATGCAGGTAGGCAGATATTGCTTCTCCCGTGAGGTATCGTTCATTCATAACCGAGGGATGTTTCCCTGCCCGGTGTCACGAATAGTCTTAAAAAGTCTGGAGTAGTCCGGATGGCGGATTAACAGATATGCCGTCGTTGGATAATCGCACGTAGTTTTGGTTGGCTACAAATCCACACTGCTCCCGATTCAAGGTCGTGTCTGTTAAGAAATGCGACACCGAAGCATTTCGAGTTTCGGTTTAACTCGTTAAACCGAAATGTTTTCGTTAAACGAAAACCTAACTTTGCTGGGCGCATGTGCAACCCGTTGGTGATTTTGTTAAACCGTTTTTCAAGGAGAAAAGGGCCTTATCGAGTTTTTTATAGGGAAAACCCCGCGGTGCCCGGGAAAAAGGCTGGCACGAATATACGGCTACAACTGTCTGCACCGAATGGACAAATCTGCCCCGTTTGCGCCCCTGCCGGCTACGCTTGCAGTGAAGTAACGTCAGGGAAGACGACTTGTCCTGACATGACTTTACATTCGGGCGCTTCGGTCCGATATGGCTGGACATTTTTGCGAGTTCACAGAGAGAGAGCTCAGAAAGGGGGCAGACGATAAGGATTTCCGGAGCCGAGTCGATGCGACGGGCCTAAATCATCCGGCCGGAGAGGGAATCCGATTGCAGACTTATCGCCGAGGCAGGTTGATTTTTTAGGTACCTCTTTGTCCGGCATTCGGAAGAAGTCTGCTGGTGTACCGTCAATCCTTGAACGGGATAAGCTCGCAAAGGCAACGAATTTCAGGGACAACGATAACAAACCGAATTAAAACCGGGGCAACTTCCACCCGGGTTAAGATTCATCCAAGCCAACCTGAATCCGGAAATGACATAATTTTAGTGAAAATATATCGATTTACTGCGCTAAACGGAATTTGTCGCCGATCCGGCTCCGTAAATGATCCATATCTCGCTTGATCTTGTCGTTGGCGCTTCGCGTAAATCCATGTGGAGACAATGCCATAAAATTCTACATAACTCACGATATCACACATCTTACAAATAATAGTGTATTTGTGCCCGAAATGATTATACGTCCACAGAAACCGCAAATTCTGTAAATGTATTCCATTAACTTTATTCGGTTGATTTTGATGATTGTTTTGCTTGTATAATCGATTTATTTGCTATTTTTGTACAAGCATAAAGAATACAATAGGCTGTAAGATCAGCACTGCTTATAAGTGACCTGAGAACAAACAAAGAGCCTGAATATATTGATCCATAATGGATTGAAACCGAAGGTTCGGTTTTCGTTTTCCGCTCTTAAAGCCCTGATAAAGAGGCTGAAAAAGATAGAAAAATCCTTATGTATCCATGATATGTAAGGATTTTTTCTTTTTAGGCCCTGAAAGGAAAAACGGTAAAAAGCAGGGGCGCATAACCTTCCTGCGACCCTATCCGTCCCAAATCAGGAACGGCTTTTAAACAACTATTACCCTTGCTGTTATACAGACATCAAACCCTAATTATCAGACACTCATTCCCGAGGAATCACATGATAGACGCGGGATATTGCTATTTCTGCCAGCATACGTTATTCCCCCGTCGAAGGGTCTGCTCCGCCAGTCATTTGCTTCTCCGGCAATGTCAACAAAAAATCCGGATGGAAACCATCCGGATTTTTTGTTATTCAACCTATAAACAACGACAAGGCCGGTAAGAGCGATCGCACCGCCTCCTGCCCCCTCGCTTCGAGCCGATTACACCGCCGACGCCCGCATCGCGATAAAAGACAAGGACATCGGCAGCGAATATGCCAGCGCTTTCCGTATCACCGAAAAGAACGACCGAACCGTTCGTCCTCGCTATGAATAGCACGTTCTGAAAACAGTTCCGGCAATCGGGTATTACAAGGTACGTACCGTCAACCGATATAATATCAGCGATTATAATTCAGATCTTTCAACAACCGTCTATTGATCTTTCTACGCTGGGCATCGAAAAACCACCCCCATTTGTTGAAATACCGGATTATATTACGTATGTGAATGAGCAGCATTCTCCGGTTTTTATACGAAGCCGCTTCATGCAGATGCACGATGGATGCTCCGGGGTAATACATCGTACGGTACTGAAGGTGCATCCTGCGCGACAAATCGATATCCTCGCCATACATAAAAAAACGTTCATCGAACAACCCGACTTTGCAGAGCGCTTCTACGCGCAAGAACATAAAACAACCGGACAGAAAAGGAATATTCTTCTCTTTATCGTAATCGGAGAAACGTAATTCGAAACGTTCCCGACTCTTTTTAGCCCAACCGGTCGGCAAAAATCTGCGGAATATCAGATCGGCCGGGGTGGGCAACAGTTTGCAAAGATACTGCAACCGTCCGTCCGGATAGAAAACCTTGGGCATGATTTGTCCCACGTCTTCGTGAGCATCCATATAGCAGGCGAGGGATTCGATTGTTTCCGGCGCAAACCGAATGTCCGGATTCAGAACAACGTGGTATTTCGCACCGAGTTCCATCGCTTCCCGGATAGCGAGATTGTGAGCTCCGCCGTAACCGATATTGGCGTTGTGGATATACCGGATTTTCGAAGACCGTTTTTCCAAAATGCGCAGGGCATCGTTGCGGGAGTTGTCGATAATGTAAAGTTTATCGATAGAACTACGAAGGACGCAATCCAGCACGGCTCCCGCCTCCGGAAGCGAGGTATGGTATGTGACAACCGAAGCGGTAAGCATCATTGATTCGGCTTTAAGTCGCCGAAAAGTTTTTCTTCGACGATGCAACAGATGATATGTCCGATAAGAATATGCGATTCCTGTATCCGGGGAGTCTCGCCGGACGGCACTTTTATACATAAATCGCACATCGAATCCATTTCGCCGCCCGTAAATCCCGTAAGTCCTATCGTTTTTATTCCTTTTTGCCCGCACATGCGCAGAGCCTCCACGAGATTTGCCGAATTTCCGGATGTCGAAATGCCGATGAACACGTCTCCGGCAGATCCCTGGGCTTGTATTTGACGGGAGAATAATTTATCGTAGCCGTAATCGTTCCCGATGGCGGTGATGATCGACGTGTCGGTCGTCAACGCAATGGAAGCAATACCGGGCCGGTCAAAATAGAATTTGCTGACAAACTCTCCTGCGATATGCTGTGCATCGGCGGCGCTTCCGCCGTTACCGGCCAAGAGCGTTTTTTTCCCTTGTTCGTACGCATCCACGATCATTTGGGCAGCGGCCGCAATGTTCCGCATCAGCCCCTTGTCCGATAAAATGGCCTGCTTGGTCGATATCGACGCCCGAATCTGATCCGCAATACACTGTTCAACATTCATAATCCGCTATTTATCAATGAAAAATTTTCCACCCGTGCGTTCCCCCTTCGCTGAATTGAAACTCGACGATATTGCCATCGAGCTGATTCAATGCCCGTTTCACCTGCAACCTTTTTGTAGGTTCCACCGCAAAGATTATAAATCCACCGCCGCCGGCGCCCGAGACTTTACCGGTAATGGCTCCCGCTTGAACGGCCCGCTCCATCGCCTCTTCGATGACCGGATTACTGATGGCCGACGCCATTGCTTTTTTGTCTTCCCAGCCTTGTCCGAGGATTCTGGCGAAGGAAGAGATGTCCCCCTTAAGCAATGCTTCCTTCATGTTTATGGCATTTTGTTTAATGCGGTGCATGGCTTCGACAGCCCGATTATTACCTTGCGACGTGTTTTTTTTCTGTTCGTCGATAATCTCCGCGGAACTGCGGGAAGCTCCGGTATAATAGAGCAATATACTGGCTTCCAGTTCATCGACGATCCATTTCTTGATGCGTAACGGATTCACGATAACGTGGTCGTCTTTGAGAAACTCCATAAAGTTAAAACCTCCGAAGGTAGCAGCATATTGATCCTGTTTTCCTCCGCTCAATGCAAGATCTTTCCGTTCGATCTCATAGGCCAACCGGGCTATTTCATAATCGCCCAGGGGTAGATTGAGCCACTCGACAAAAGCTTTGACAATGGCGACTACCATTGTGGACGAAGAACCGAGTCCGCTTCCGGGAGGCGCATCCGAATAAGTAGTGATACGGCACGACGGCGCCGGAACGCGGAAATCTTTCACAATGCGGTTATAGACCCCCTTATGCAGGTTCAGCGTTCCGTCGACGGGAAGTACCGGCAAAGATTCGAAAATTGCCGCCTGCCCGATGTCGGTTGCAATAATCTCGATTTTGCCGTTCTGCGTCTCTTCGATCGTACAATGAGCATAAAGATTGATCGTCGCGTTGAGAATCAATCCTCCGTAGAGATCGCTATACGGCGATACGTCGCTGCCGCCGCCGGCTAAACCCAACCGCAGAGGCGCTTTACTTCGAATGATCATAGGAAACCTTAATTAGGTTACAGATAATTTAAAATGGATTTCGTCTGATATTTGGCACGAAACGATTGTGCTAAACGTATTTTGTCGGCAATCGTCACCGGACGCCGGTTTTCTAAAATCCGCACGTACCCTTCCGGCGTGTCGACGATGCGGGTATGTTCCCCGAGCGGCAGGTAGAGATCGATCCCCTCCCATGCGACCGCGCTTCCCAATACGGGAGTGCCGAGCGCCAACGCTTCGACCACTTTGACTTTGATGCCGGCTCCGTGAAACAAAGGCGCGATCAGCCCTTGCGCTTCAGCGATATATCCGTACGGATTCTCTACGAACCCCAAATATTCGACCCGGTCGGTTTCGTCTATTTTTCGCCTGACGTCGGAAGGCATGTTGCCGCCGATAATTTTTATATTCAGGCGGGGCGTACGGGGAAACACCTCGTCGAGAAACCACGTCAGACCCTCTGTGTTTTCTTTTCGGCCCCAGGCGCCGTACATTACAAAATAGTCCTTGGGAACGATCGTCTTGTAATCGGTGCGCAGCAACAATTCGTCGAAATACAACGATATGTGATGCGCCTTCACGCCGTAAATATTCCGAATGAGCGTTTCGTCCTTGGGGCTGTGGCAAAATATCAGCGTCGCGGTTTTGTATAATAGTCTCTCGCTGGATTTTACGAACCTATTCTCAAGATAACCGAATATGTTTTTCTGCCTGGAAAATTTCTGGATCATCACGTCGTGCGTAATGACTATTTTTCGGGAGTGTCCGGCAAATAGCGCATAGGCGAATACCTGTCCGAAATTGAAAATCAACGCGTCGTACCGATGCTTGTTTTTACGGATGTAACGGACGACCGACCATTGAAAACGAGCCGTAAAGATCGGATGCAGAAATGGTAATTTTAAAGCATTGAACAACTTATCCTTTTTGTCGACAACGATACACTTCAGCATATTCGTATCGGGAACGGCTATCCCCTCCGCCTCGCTTCTGTTCCTGAAACAGATCAGATCGACCTCGTACCGACCACTCAAATCCTCGATTAATTGCCGCGTATAATTCTGGCCCGCGGTCTTGCGGCTGGGAACAAATGCGGAAATCAGCAAGATTTTTTTCATATTTTCTCAAAGATCATTCTGAATAAATGCCTCGAATGTTCCATGCTGTAATTTTGTTCGTAGATTTTTCGGCTTTCCTCGTTGAACCGCCTCTGCGGATACGGATAACCGTTGATCTTATCGATGAATTCCCGAGCCGTATTGCACAGCCCTCCCACCCGATCGAAATCCAACGCGTATCCGGAAAAGGCTTCGGTGGTGCCGAAGATCGTTTTCCCGTACATCAGCGCCTCCGCCGTTTTGAGTTTCATCCCCGAACCTTCGAAAATGGGGGCGATTACGAAATCCGCGCGATAAAAATATTCGGAAACATCTTCCACGGTTCCTATCACTTTGACGTTATCGCATTCCAAATCGTTTTTCAGCGTTTCGAACCCTTTGCCTATAATCAAGATCTCTGCGTTTACATGAGGAGCGACATGCTGAACGAACCACCGGACACCGTACTCATTCGGAAAAAAAAGACTGCCGGCAAAAATTCCGCGAGGCTTTTGATCCCGGCGTTCGGTAAGTTTGTTGTAATCCAGCTTGTCATCGAATGTCACCGGCACCAAAAAATCGGCGGATCGTTTATATATCTTATGCAACAGGGCGCTGTCCCTTTCGCTCAGGGCGATAATCGTATCGCTGTATCGAATCGCCATCCATTCGTTGTAGGCAAATGCGAAAAAAGAGAGTACGTTTCCTATTTTTTTCAGCCGGCGCACCACGTCGTAACTGTATTTGATTTCGACGTTATGAAAAAAAGTAACGATTTTGCAACCGGGATAACGCTTTTTAATAGCTTTGGCCAGCAATCCGTAATTCGAGCTATTTATAAAAACGTAATCGGGGGCTTCGCGTGCCATTACGGCCAAAGCTTCCGTTTTCACGGACCGGGTCAACCCTACGGTATAACCTTGCAATGTCCAGCGCAATTTCTGCACATTGGACAGGACACCCATTCGGAAATCTACACAGTACAAGTTATCCCGGAATAATTCGGTCAAAAGAATCCGGCTCTTATTCAAACCGATTCCGCCTCCGAAGTTATTTTCTGCCACCGGACTGATCAATAAGCATTTTTTCCCGTTCATCAATTTGAATTTAGGAGTTGGTCTTTGTATCTATCCATTATATACATGCGTTCCGGATAATTGCTTCCCGTCAGAAGGACATTGTCGTATCGATACAAAATATTGTTCGAACAGATCGATACCCGGATCAAAGAGTAGATCATGATTCCTCCGACGAACAGCATCCTGTTCGATTTTAATGTAAAACACCGCGCAACGGCCGGCCACAGCACCAGGTAGGAGAGTAAAAACAAGAGACCTATCCGATCCACGAGGATCGTTATTTCGCTCATCCATAAGTTTATAAACAAATAAACCAGGAACATGTTCAAGAAAACGGCATGTTCGCGGGTATTGAGTTTTTTATAAAAAAGAACGACCAGTACGAAGGTCAGCGTCCTCTCGAGGTAACCGATCGAAATGCCTCTTGCCTGCGCGTACAAATCCGAATTGAGATAAGCCCCGGTCAACGCCGCGTATTTTCCCCCGAGAAGCCTCCCGCCTTCCGAAATCAAAGGGGCCATGTAAGCGATCTGCGAAAGGTAAAGGAGATTGCCGACGACAAATACGACGATGAAACACTGCCGGGGCAATGTCCGGGGCACAAAATACAGCGGGAACAAAAACAGGGTGCTGGAATGGAACATGAAAGCCAGTGTCATTAAAAGCAAATAAGGGAGAAACCGCCTTTGCTGAATGTACTTTACGGAAAGCAGGAAAAGCCCGATACTTTTCATATTTCTCAAAATATCCAACTCCGCCCCTAAATACAAAGCAATAAAAATCAAGAAACTGAATGCGTAATTCGAGGAATGCCGTTTGAAAAAAACGTGTAAAATGGAGACGTCTATGACAACGCATACGAGTATAAAAAAATGATAATTCGACGATATGAGTTTTACGACAGACATGAACGTTACAAACCCGCCCTCGAATGTCCCGATATCGTAATTATTCAGATAGCCCCTGCTAAAAAGAGGAACGATTTCCTGGTACGCCGGATAATAATTCACCCAATCCCAACCGACGAATCCCCTGAAACCGAAAAACAGAACGAACAGCGCGCAACAACAGATCCGAACACATTGTCGAATTTTCCGGTTATTGTCATAGTTATACTCTACGACTGTCAGTAGAATAAACAACGACAATAAGAGAAGGTACGGAACGGAATAAGTATAGCTGTAAAGCATTCTCGGGGAGTAAGCCGGACGGTCGTTCTATGATCTTTCGGGCCGGACCGCATCGTACAGCCGATAACCGTCTCTGATCGCTTTTCGTTTTATTTCTTTTTCGTGGGGCGTGGAACGGTAAACGGATTTAATGCAAGGTATGAGTAAATAATACAATTTACTCAGAAAAAAATGTATCCCGGTATAATGCTTAAGCGTGAAGTAGATCCTGTTACGCGTGTCGTAATAGAGCGTAAAATCGCTTTTCTTTCCGCCCGTAGAAGTGCTTTCCTTATGTTGAAGGAAAGACTCCGGCACATACAATACGTTGTGTCCGCGCCGAAGGGCCCTATACACGAAATCCGTATCGTCGTAGTAAACGAAGTAAGCCTCGTCCATATATCCGATCTCTTCGAATAATTCTTTCCGGATAAGCATAAAACAGGTAGGCGCATAGTCTACGAACCTGCTTTTGTCGAACTGTCCTTTATCTTCCTGGTAAATGCCGTAATGAAGCGACGAACAGGCGAAATAAGTGTAACACCCTCCGGCATACCAAATTTTATTCGTCCCGTGAAAATGAATTTTGGGTACCGCCATCCATGCCTTCCCGCTCTCCATCGCACGCACCAGACACTCTATGGTATCCGGAACCAACACGATATCGTTGTTGGACAACAACACCCTATCGCAGCCGTCCCTCAATGCGGCTTTAATGCCGATATTGTTTCCTTTGGCTACTCCGTAATTCTCTTCATTCTCGATCACGACGGTTTCGAACCGGGCGGAGGCACAAAGTTTCCGCGCGACGGCAAGCGAATCGTCCGGGGATTTATTATCGACGATATACAGGATAAAATTGGTGTATCTCTGCGTCCCCAGCGTCTCGAAAAACTCGGGCAATACGCCGGCGCTGTTGTACAAAACAGTCACTATGCCAATTCTGGGAGTCATCGTTCCGCCTATTTATAAAGTCCTTTCGTTTTCATCTCTTCGATGGAGTCTTCGTACCGGTCTTTCTGGATATCCTGGGTATTCACCCAATCGGTAAATTGCCGAATCCCCCTGTCGAAACTCCACCGGGGTTCGAAACCGAGTTTCGTTTTGATTTTCGTCAGATCGGCGTAATTGTGGCGGATATCCCCGAGACGATAGTTCCCGCTGACCGTCACAGGGACTTCGATCCCGTATTTTTCGATCAGCGTCTCGGCGACGGTCAGCACGTCCGTCGCGACGCCCGTACCTACGTTGAAGGATTCTCCGTCGGCCTGTTCCTTTTCGAGTCCCGCTATCGTTGCGTCTACGACATCCTCTATGTACACGAAGTCCCGGCTCTCTTTTCCATCTTCGAAAACATTGATTCCGTTTTTGTTTTTAATCCGGGTCGAAAAAATAGAGAGAATCCCCGTGTACGGGTTGCTGAGCGACTGCCCCGGCCCATAAACGTTCTGATACCGGAAAGCGACGGGCGCGATGCCGAGCGTCGGACATACGGTCATTACCAGTTGTTCCTGGACATGTTTGGTGATTCCGTACACGGACGTCGGATGTATCAGCGAATCTTCGGTAGTTCCGACCAAAGTCAACGGGGCCGGTTCACCGGGATATTTACATTCGAAATCGCCCTGCGACATGTATTCCTCCGTACGGGACAGCGGGTAAACATAACCGTAGGTTCGGCTGAGGTATCTGCCCTCCCCGTAAATGGCGCGCGACGAAGCGACGACCACTTTTCGTACCCGATGTTTCGAATTGGTCAGTATATCCAACATCAACGAGGTACCGCCGATATTGGTCTCGGTATATTTCTGAATTTCGTACATACTTTGTCCCGTCCCGGTTTCCGCCGCCAAATGGACGATCGCATCCTGATCCTTCAAGGCTTTTTCCCAATCTTCCCTGACGGTCACGTCCCCGTGAACGAATCTGACCTTATTTTTAATACTGCCGTAAAGGGGAGATCTGTCCGGATCGTCCCCGTGAATCTGAGCAGCGAGACTATCGAGCACCGTGACTTGATAGCCGCGTTTTAAAAGTTTGAGCGCGAGATTCGAACCGATAAAGCCTGCGCCTCCGGTAATAAGTATGTTTTTCATGATGTATGGATTATTGTCGGAAAATATGCAACGACCTTACGCCTCCTGCCGGCAGCGTATCAGGCCGTCCGTATGCTCAGAATCCGCCTGTTTATCCAGATCGTTAAGCGACACGATGAATCATCCGTGCGATTCGATAAAATCCCCTGCGGCGTTCGTTCGACGCCACTTTTTCCGGGAAAAATCGTAAAAAAGATTTCAATCGACAGCGTCTTTTACCTCTGAGAGAACGTGCCGTCCGCATAACTTTCAATAAATATATCTATGTTTTCAAAATCCGCATAGTGCTCCCTGAGCCATTCCATATCTTTATTCCACCATTCGATCCGCAACAGCGCCTTGATCTGAGTATCCGTAAATCGATAGCGAATATGTCGCGCGGGCACGCCTGCGACGATTTCATACGGAGCCACATCTTTCAATACGACAGCGCCCGCTCCGATAATAGCGCCGTCGCCGACCGTCACTCCCGATACGATTGTTGCCCCCCGGCCAATCCAGACGTCGTGTCCGATCTTGCAGTTGTACCGCCCGGACGCTTTTTTGAACGGATGATACTTCTCCGGCCCGGCATGGAAGGTAAAATTCACAAAATGATTAATATTCATATAAAATGCAGGATAGGTAGTCACCCATACGGAGGAAGGATGTCCCCCTGGCCCAATTGCAACGTCATTAGCAATACTACAATATCGTCCGATATACGAATCTTCAATTACGCAACGCCTAGACACGTAAGTCCCTAATCCTAAATGTGATCCTCTAAGGGAACAACCGGAGCCGATGAGATGATAGCCTTCATAAATGCAATCGTACGCCTCAACTCGTTGGCCGAAAGTAATATGGTATTTCCGACCGATATACCATTTGACGAATCCCCATTTGATACGACTCAATAATGCTCTTAAAATCATATAAAAGTATCTATTGGTGATATTGACTTACATCCTGATAAACGGACAATGACTGATTTGCAAAATATTCTTTAAGATCAGAATGGTTATTAAACCATTCATTAATATCACGTTCTGCTTTCGAGGATCGAATACGGGCACAATTTGTACGTACGACTTTGACTGGATTACCGGCCAAAACGATATATTTTTCCCCTCGAGTTAACGATGTATAGTCTTTATTAAGAAAACTTTTGGATGCAATAATCACTTCATTTGGAGTTTTGGTACCTTTCATTATGGTCGAGGAATTACCAATCCAGTTATATGATCCGATTACAATCGGGGCGCTTTTTTTCGGAACGATATGATTGACGAGGTCTATGGTATAGTGATAGTTCGTATCCATAAAACAACACCCGAAGGGGATACCGCAATAATCCCCGATCGTTATCGATTCTTCACAATATATTTTTGTGTCATTCCCAAACCATATGTTTCGTCCAATATTTACCACTCCCCTACCTGTTATCCTGATGGCATAGTCAAAATCGAACCTGCAAGGCCCGTTAAATATCAATTCAGTGCCGGACTCAAGCAGTATCATAGCTCCCCGTCTGGGAGCGGAAAAAGATCCAAGTTGACAACCGAACCTTACCATTCCCTTTTTAATGACACCGCGAATTTTAATTTTCCCTGATAAACAATATAATTTCACCGGACCGTATATCCAGATAGGCAATCGGATTGCCTGACTGAACGGAAGAGTTCTAAAATTGATATACAAAGTTTTGAACCACCGGATACGCGTACGGGAAAGGAATTTTTCCATGCGCCATAAAATGCCGTTAACAAGACGGGCTGCATTCATCGTTTGACCAATTTAAATTGTGCGGTGATATTGTGCATGATATTTTTAAACCGGCTTTTTTCTTCGTTTTCGATTCCGCAAAACCAACCCGTTATCAAAAAAGTACAGGTACAGAGCATCGACGTGACGACCAATCTCAAAAATCCGGTATGCATATAAAAAATAGCTACGATGCCGGCCAGAACCGTCGCCCCCGTAACGATCGTAATCGGAACGATAACCCGTCGGACGAATTTGCGCACGGATATCCCGACAATACGGTTCGCCAAGTAGATCCGCACCCACATACAGATGAGTTCTTCGCCGACGACGACCCATAATACGCTGTAAGCGGACATCCCGGCCTTAAGCAAAAAATAACCTACCGGCAAATTCAGAAAATGCAAACTTCCCATCCAAATATACATCCATTTAATGTTGCCGGTAGCGTCGATGGCAGTTCCCAAGCCGCATGTAATCATAAACAGCAAAGTGGACAGCAATACCAACCGACAGAAACCGACCGTGTACTCAGGCGGGTTTCCGAGCCACAAGTGGAGAACGTAAGGCATTTCTATAATCAGCGGAATGGAAAACAAGGCGCAGAGAAAAAACATGTAACGACATGCGACAAGCGATAATTTCTTTACCCTGATCCGATCCTGAGCCCCTTCGCTTTTGATGATCTGCGGTCTGATGGATTGCAGAATGGCCGTAGCAAAAAACTGCATCAACCCGTTGACCTGATTGGCAATTCCGTACGCAGCATTCACGACCACTCCGAAAAACACATTCAATATCATCGGGATTCCCTGCCCCCGCCCCATACTGCCGACCGATGCAAAAGTATACCAGCCGGCAAACGAAGTCAACTCGCGCAACAGCGTTCTGTCGTTCAATGATTGAAATACGATACGAGTTTCGGGGTATTTCATCCTACAGATAATCATTTTCAACAATAGCGAAATGATCATGACGGCAACGATGATGGCAGAGTACATGATCAGCCTGTTGCCCGGATATGTCAATAGATATACCGCTCCCAGCAATTTGAGAACGGTTTCCGCAATTTCGATCAGAGATAACAACAGCATGTTCTCCCGGCTGATGAGAACGGCTATATACGGAACGGCTACGATGGAAAAAAAAACGCTACAACTCAGTAAATGCAATATAGACAGCGTATTGCTTATTTTATCCGGCGCGATTGTCAGGACATGTTTAATCCCGTATATGCCGACAGTCTCTATTAATAAAATAACACATACGCCGATGCCGATATGGAGAATTAAACTATAGTAAAATATTTTTTTAAGATGCCGAACATCCTGTTTTCCCAAAGAAAAAGATAAAAAACGTTGAGTAGACGCCGCCAATGAAGTATTTAAAAACGCCAGCATAGACACTACGCCTGCCACCAGATTATAAATACCATAATCTTCTACTCCTAACGCCTTAAGAACCAACCGGGTCGAAATCAACCCCACTAAAATGGAAACAACCATTTTAGCGTATAAAATAGCTGTATTTAAAATGACTCTATTGCCAGGCTGCATCCGTAAAACGTATTTTACCAAAAAGAGAGAAGTTCTCCGCCGAATTCTTATTCAGGCCGGAAGGTTCTTTTGTGCGGTTAAAACAATGGTTCCGCACCTGTGATGCGATGAGTGAACGCGATAAAATATACGGCAAAAGGCGATCCGGCGTTAGATCTTTTCTAAAAAACACCCCGGAATATAGGAGGTGGCAACGGCTACGATGCCCTCTATCGAGACCACCAGCCGCCTGTTCCTTTTGATTCTCCGGATATAACCTTCCGCGCCCTTGAAGATGCCTTCGGTTACGCGTACCCGGTCGCCGGTATGGTAAACCGTATCTTCGCCGCCGAAATACTCCAGTTCCCGATCGCCCGAAGAGGTCACCAACCTAAAGATATTCATTTCGCGTTCCGGAATCGCGGCAGGGCGCTTCGTATCCCGGTCGCAGTATACGATAATGCGGTTATTCAACTGCCGCTGCAATCCGATCGCGGCATGTTCCGTCGCGCGAACGAACATCAGGGAAGAAACGGCCGGTTTGCGGCAGATTTTTTTCTCTCCGCGCCACATCATCTCGACCGTTTTGAGGGGGATATAACTTTCGAAAGCCTTATCTTTCAGATAAGCTTCGATCTCGAATACTTTATTGTAGAAAACTTTGAGCGCGTACCAATGCTCCGAAGCGGTTTCGCTTGTCATCCGTTTCACAAAAGGACATTCCTTCCATTCCCCCGTGCCAGAAAATCGTCTTTACACGCAGTCAGATAAGTTTTGTCCGCTTAATATCGATTTGATATTCCGGAACGCGGCTCTGCGCCTGACCCAGGTGCGAATGCCGTAAACCCCGAAAAACCCGCTTTCAACGTACGAAACGGTATTTTATCAGCGCAAACATAACAATTATTCATGTAATGGCCAAACATTTTTATTGTCCGACGACTTTCGACGCGCGATTAATACTTTGATTTTCATCAAAATAAAGTCCGACATTCGAATGACAATAATTTTTGCCCATAAAACGCTGACAGATAGGCAGCAAAACATCCCGGATTTTTTTGACAATATAGCCAATCAGGATATTCCCGATAAGACTTCAAAGAAAAAATAAAAGAACGGCGCCGAGCTGTCCTTTTTATTTAATCAGGGTATAAAAATTATGCTAACTTTACGGAACCGGAACACGGCTTGCCCCGTACCGCACTTGATAAACCGGCAAATCCATCCATATTACGACCTATGAAACGACGTATCCCCGCCGGGCTGGCATTAGCGGCCGCCCTGTCGTTCCTGCAACCCGCGACGGCGCAGCAAAGCGTTCCGCAGGAAACGATGAAAAAAGTTTACGAAACGGTAAAGACGCCTTACAAATACGGACTCGTCCTGGTTCCGGAACGGGACGAAGACATGGTGGACTCCCCGACCGTGTTCCGTGAAAAAGGCAAGTGGTACATGACCTACGTGCTGTTCGACAGCACGGGGTACGAGACTTGGCTGGCCGAAAGCGACGACCTACTGAAATGGAACACGCTCGGACCGATTCTGTCGTTTGCCGGGGGGAGCTGGGATTCTGCCCAGCGCGGGGGATACCTCGCGTTGCAGGACTACCGCTGGGGCGGCAGCTACCGAGCCGGAAAATACGACGGCCGCTACTGGCTGTCCTACATCGGCGGAGCCACGCAGGGATACGAAGCCGGCATGTTGAACGTAGGCATGGCCCGCACCGGCGGGAAGATCGCCCGGCCCCACGAATGGGAAGGCTTCGACGATCCGGTCATGACGCCCGCCGATCCGGACGCTGGGCCATGGGAGCGCTACACGCTGTACAAAAGTTCGGTGATCCGGGCCCCGAAACGGCTGCTCGGCGCCCCGTTCGTCATGTATTACAATGCCAAAGGAAGCGCGGACGGCAAAGAAAGTATCGGGATCGCGTTGTCGGACGACCTGAAAACCTGGCGGCGTTACTCCGACCGACCGGTGCTGGAACATCCCGAAGGGATCACCGGAGACGCGCAGATCCAGAAGATGGGCGACCTGTACGTCATGTTCTACTTCGGCGCATTCTGGAAAGGGAAACCGTATGCGGCTTTCAATCGTTTCGCCTGTTCGTACGATCTGGCCCACTGGACGGACTGGACGGGCGACGATCTGATCGTCCCGTCCGAATCCTACGACAACCTTTTCGCCCACAAATCGTTCGTAGTGAAATATAAAGGAGTGGTATACCACTTCTACTGCGCGGTCAACGGCCACGATCGGCGCGGCATCGCCGTGGCGACGTCGCGGGACATGGGCCGGAGCAGTCTGCAATTCCGTTAGCCCCGCCCCGAAAAACGGAGCCAGCTAAACGATCTATTTGATTTTCAGCCTGTTCAGCACCCGGACATAGGCCGCCGCGTTGCGGTTGTGCTCGGACAGGGTCTTTGCGAAATTATGGGCGCCGGACAAGTCGTCCTTGGCGCAGAAATAGAGATAGTCGTGGTCGGCGTAGTCGAGCACGGCATCGATCGCGGCGATCGACGGCATACAGATCGGCCCCGGCGGCAAGCCCGGGTATTTATAAGTATTGTACGGGGAATCGACGGCCAGGTGGGTATGCAGGACGCGTTTGATCGAGAAATCGCCGACAGCGAACTTAACCGTCGGATCGGCCTGCAGCGGCATACCGCGCTTCAGCCGGTTGATATAAACCCCCGCCACGACGGGCATTTCGTCCTTGCGCTTGGTCTCCTCGTAAACGATCGAAGCGAGGGTCATCGCCCCGTCGCGGGAGAGGCCCGTGCGGGCGAGTTTCGCATCGCGGTTTTTCCAGAACCGGTCGGACTCTTTCTTCATTCGCCGAATAAAATCATCCGCCGAACTGTTCCAATACATTTCGTAAGTATTCGGAATGAACATCCCGATGAAGGTCTGCGGCGCGTATCCGTATGCGCGGGCCGTAGAATCGCTCAGCAGCGCCCGCGCAAGCGTCGCCGAATCGGTTTCCAGCCGCCGGCCGACGCTGCCGGCCAACCGGTCGAGCGTCCGGACATTGTTGAAAGTAACCCGTACCGGAGCCTGAAGCCCTTGCTTCAGTCGGTCGATCAGCGCGGCGTAGGTCATCCCCGCGTCGAGCTTGTAACGTCCCGGACGAACGGTCTCGTCCAGACCGCGTATACGCGCTATCCGCACGAATTTGCGTACGTTGCGCAACGCGCCGCTGCGCCGCAGCGAATCGGTCAGCCGGTCGAAATCGCTGCCGGTAGGAACCAGCACGACCGCGTCGCGGGCCACCGCCCCGCCCCAAAAGTATTGCCATGCGGAATAACCACCGACACAAACCGTTACCGCAAGCGCCGCAAACGCGGCAAGCAGGTAATACTTTCCTTTTCGCTTCATCCGGAAAAATATTTTTGCAAATATAGCGAAATTGTTTAATTTTGTCCCCGGGTAAGTCTTATACGACCAGCTCCTGCTGAATCCCCCAGGGTCGGAAGACAGCAAGGGTAGGCGGTTGTAGCGGTGCGATATAAGTAGCTTACCCATTTTTTATTTCGACCGTCACGACAAAACGACACAGGGTTATGATCATCAAAATCTATCCGCAAAACCCGAATGAGAAATCCGTCGCGCAGGCGGCGGACATCCTCGCGCGCGACGGCGTGATCATCTATCCGACCGACAGCGTCTACGCGTTCGGCTGCTCGCTGAAAAGCACCAAGGCCATCGAGCGGATCCGCGCGATCACCGGTAAAACGGGCCCCGACTTTTCGATCATCTGCCCCGACCTGAGCGTAGTCGCGGCATACGCCAAGGTGGACAACACGGTCTTCAAACTGCTGAAACGCAACCTGCCCGGCCCGTTTACCTTCATCCTCAACGCATCGGGAAAAATTCCGGACAAATTCCTGGAAAAGAAAAAAACGGTGGGGATACGTATTCCGGATAACGGCATTCCGATCGCGCTGGTCGAAGCGCTGGGCAATCCGATGGTCACGGCCTCGGTCAAAGACAGCCGGGAAGAGGAGTACACGACCGACCCGTCGCTGATCTACGAGCGTTACGGAACACTGGTGGATGCGGTGATCGACGGCGGATACGGCAACCACGTCCCGACGACGGTGGTCGACTGCACCGACCCGGACGACATCTCGATCCTGCGCGAAGGCATCGGCAACCTCGTTTAAACCGACAATCAGAAAATCGTTACGATGGAAAAATCATTCAATAGCATTGCATGGAGGGAGGCGGCGACCGGCGGGTTCTACATGGGCCTGACCTATGCGATCCTTGCGATCGCCGGTCACCTGATGCGCTCGCATACGGGCGTCGCATCGCTGGCGGGCGCGCTGGGCTTCTTTTCGATCGCCGGATTTCTCTATTTCTATTCGAGCCGGATGGCGGCCCTGCGCGGAGCCGCCGGCTTTTCGTTCGGCCAAAGCATGGCCTTCGTCCTGCGGATGTCGCTGTTCGCCGGGATTCTCGGCGGACTGGGCATGTTCGTGCTTTACAAATGGATCGACCCGGAATTTTTCCGGCAACAGATGGACCTGGCGATCGCGACCTACGTGGAAAACGGATGGGACGAGAAGGCGGTCGAGTCGGCCGGTACGATCGCGGCGAGAATGATGGGGAACCCGCTCTTCGTCGTGTTCAGCGGCGTAGGTACGATGATTATTTACGGCGGACTGCTCGGTCTGATCGTATCGTTGTTCGTCAAACGCCACGGCGACCCGTTCGCCGGCGCGAACAACGGACAAAACGGCACGATGCCCCCGCAATCCGAATAAAAACAACAGCACGATGTCAGAAAACAATCCGAACATCTCGATAGTCGTCCCGCTGTACAACGAGGAGGAATCGTTGCCCGAATTGCTCGCATGGATCGAGCGGGTGATGGCGGAGAACCGCTTCTCGTACGAAGTCATCTTCGTGGACGACGGCAGCAACGACCGCTCGTGGGAAGTGATCCGCTCGCTGCACGACGCCAATCCGTGCGTCCGGGCCATCCGGTTCAGGCGCAATTACGGGAAATCGGCCGGACTCTACTGCGGCTTCGAAGCGGCCCGGGGCGACGTCGTGATCACGATGGACGCCGATCTGCAGGACTCGCCGGACGAAATCCCGGAACTGTACCGGATGGTTACCGAAGAGGGATACGACCTGGTCAGCGGATGGAAAAAGCGCCGGTTCGATCCGGTCGGGAAGACGCTGCCGAGTAAATTCTTCAACGGCACGGCGCGGCTGGCTTCCGGAATCAAGCTGCACGACTTCAACTGCGGCCTGAAAGCCTACCGCAACCAGGTGGTCAAAAGCATCGAGGTTTACGGCGAAATGCACCGGTTCATCCCGTTCCTGGCCAAGCAAGCCGGTTTCAAACGAATCGGCGAAAAGGTCGTGCATCACCGGGCCCGGAAGTACGGGGTGTCGAAATTCGGATGGGAACGGATGATCAAGGGATATCTCGACCTGATCACCGTCCTGTTCATGACCCGCTTCGGCAAAAGTCCGATGTACTTCTTCGGCGGATTGGGCACGCTGATGTTCCTGGTCGGCGGCGCGACGACCGTATGGGTCATCGCCGAAAAACTGTATAAACAGGCGCACCTGATTCCGGTGCGCGGCGCGACCGATCAACCGCTGTTCTATATAGCGATGGGGGCCGTCGTCATCGGCGTACAACTGTTCCTGGCGGGTTTCATCGGGGAACTGATCAGCCGGAATTCCGGGGACAGGAACCGCTACCTGATCGATGAAAAACTTCAAAACAAATCCGTTTCACAATGATACAACGCATTCAAACCGTATACCTGCTCCTGTCGGCGCTGCTGCTGGGGCTGATGTTCTTCCTGCCGCTGGCCCATGCGATCGGCCCGGAAAACTCGGTTTTCCGGATCATGGTCTGGGGATACGACGACCCGACGGCCAGCAGCAGCCCGATCGTCAATTCGCTGACTCTCGCAGCCACGGCGCTGCTGGGCGCAACGATCGTGCTGGAGATAATCACTGTTTTCCGCTACAAAAAACGCAGGCTCCAAAAGCGCTTGTGCACAGTGCAAATCGTACTGTTGTTGCTGACGGCCGGCGTGACGGCGCTCTACCTGAAGTCGTTCGGCGAAGAAGGCTTCGGCCCCGTAGCGCTGTCGGTGACCGCGGCCTTTCCCCTCGTCGCTGCGATCCTGACCCTGCTCGCTCGCCGGGGAATCGTTAAAGACGACAAATTGGTACGATCCCTGGATCGCATTAGGTAATTAATTTCCAATAATTAACTGACCACTATGAGAAAAGCTTTGTTATATTGCGGAATAGCCCTGCTGACCGCCGTTCTTCCGGGATGCAAGGAGATGAAAGACGACATCGATACGCTGAAACGGCCCTACCCGACCGGCATCACGCTACTACAGTCCGAAATCACCGTCCTGAACGGATCGACGCTGAAAGTGCCCTTCCGGGTCAACCCATCGAATTATATCGTCCAGGCGGAAGACCTCCGACTGGACGCCATCCGTTCGCAGATCACCAAAGCCTCGTACGTCACGACCATTCCCGAATGTTCGCTGGTCGGCGTAACGCCTTATAAAAACCAGGCCGGAGAGACCTGCGAAGGACAGTGGATCGCCGAGATCGAAATTCTCGACGGCGCCTACTACGGCGACATCGACTTCACGCTGGTGCTAAATTATACCGATGCGGACAACCGGCGCGTGGCGCTGACGTCCGCGACTTTCGGAAATCTGAACACGCGGATCAAACTGACCGGGGACATGGTAGACATCGACGTTTCGCCGGCCGTATCCTACGTCGAACTGAACAACACGCCGATCGCCACTTCCGTACGATTGCTGCCGTGCGCCATTTCGGAAGGCAGCGCTACGAAATTCGACATGGAGGACGCGATCGTCGACAGTTGCAAGCTCGGAGGCGAATTCGCCGGATATTTTTTCCTGACCGACAAAGGCAACGCGACCTGGACGATGGAACCGATCGGACTCGACTTCCCGAAACCCGACGAAGCCTTCGTACCGGTCGATATAAACATCTACCTAACGGACCGGAACGATACGACCAACCACGTGTTGAAAACGGCTCTCGTGAAAGTTTACCAGACACGGTGCATCGCGCCTGCCATTACCCTGAAGGTTTCCGATTACGCCGAGATTACCGAAGCCAACAAAACCCTCGACATCGAAATGGGCGAGATCATGGCCGCCGTAGGCGTCACCTCGGAATTGTTCCAGCAGGTTCGTCCGCCGCTCGGATTTACCCTGACCAAGCAGTTCATGCACGAAAACGGAACGTCGGCCAGAACCCTTTTCAGGCAGAGTCTCAAATACAAGGACGACAAAGGTACGACCTCCCCGGAAGCCATGTACCTTCAACTGATCTTTTTCGCCCCGCTGGACACGGAGGATATCGGATCGTACTACATCAGCCTGAATACGCTATATTCAAGAACATTAGATCCGCAACCTACGATTGCGGCCAACATCAAGATACCGGTGATCGTCACGGAATAAAAAACGAAACGGGCGGATTAAGAAAATCCGCCCGTTTCGTTTCACCCCGTTCACCGGCCGTCAACAACCGCCCTCCTCCGGGCGAGCCGAAACGTAATTCCGCCACCGGTCGAGCACCGTCCGCATATCGTCCGGCATCTCGCTCTCGAAAAAAACATCCTTCCCGGTCGCCGGATGGATGAACCCGAGACTACGGGCATGCAATCCGTGGCGCGGCATCGTCCGGAAACAATTTTCGACGAACTGTTTGTATTTCGAGAAAGTCGTTCCTTTCAGTATCCGATCGCCGCCGTAACGTTCGTCGTTGAACAACGGATGACCGATGTATTCCATGTGCACCCGGATCTGGTGCGTACGCCCGGTTTCGAGCCGGCATTCGATCAGATTGACGTAACCGAGCCGTTCGAGCACCCGGTAATGGGTTACGGCGTGTTTGCCGCCGTCGCCGTCCGGGAAGACAGCCATTTTCAGCCGGTCGCGCACGCTGCGGCCGATATTTCCGACAACCGTGCCCTCGTCGGCCTCCATATTGCCCCACACCAGCGCATGATAGACCCGATGGATCGAATGATCGAAAAACTGTTTGGCCAGGCGCGCGTGCGCCCGTTCGTTTTTGGCAACGACGAGGATACCGGACGTATTCTTGTCGATTCGGTGCACCAAACCGGCCCGCATATCGCCGTCGCGGAACAGCGGCAGATCTTTCAGATGATAGGTCAACGCGTTGACCAGCGTTCCCGAATAGTTCCCGTGACCGGGATGCACCACCATGCCGGCCGGCTTGTTGACGATAATCAGGTCGTCGTCTTCGTAACGGATGTCCAACGGTATGTTTTCAGGAATGATCTCCACTTCCCGCAACGGATAGGGCATCACGATCGATACCCGATCCAGCGGTTTGACTTTATAACTCGACTTGACGGGCACGCCGTTCACCAGGATATTGCCGGCGTCCGCCGCCGTCTGAATCCGGTTCCGCGAAGCGCCTTCCATCCGGTTGGTCAGGAACTTGTCGATTCGCAACAGGTTCTGGCCTTTGTCGACCGTCACGCTGTAGTGTTCGTACATCTCCTCCGTCGGGTCCGCCCCGTCGGTCAGTTCGGGATCGTCCCCCAGCAAATCCTCTTCGTTCATCCGGACTGGAATATTTATTCTTCGACTTCGCTTTCCGTCGCAGCCAGGCTGTCGGCCAATTCCCGAACGGCCTTTCGAGCATCCCGGTCGGACTGCTTGCGCCCTGCATCGAGCTTCTTATCGTCGAGAGTCAGCGAGAAATTCACCTTCGTACCCAGCGTCCGGCGGCTGCCCGTGGCGGGCGACTGCGCATGAACCCGGGCGTCCACTTCGTTCAGGGCCGTAATCCCTTCGTCGCGAGTGATCTTGCCTACGTTGAAACCGGCTTCCCAAAGTCGGCTTTTCGCCTCCCGTGCCGTAAACCCGACTAGCTGCGGGATCTGCTGCACGTTTCCTTCTTCGCCCATGCCGACGACCAGCGTAACGCCCGACCCCATTTCGGTCTGCAACTTGCTGCCCGGCTGCACCACCTTACCGGCGCAACGCTCTTCCAGCACATAATTGGTCGCAATGTCGCTCTTATAGATCAGCTCCTTGATTTCCAGACCGGCCATCTCCAGGTTGTTTTTCGCCTGACGCAACGAGAATCCGGTCACATAGGGAACGGTCACCATCTTCTGATGGAACGAATTGATCGTCACGAAAATATGACGGCCGGATTTCACCCGGGCCCCGGCCGACGGGTTCTGTTCCAGGATCACGCCGCCCGGATAGGCCGGGACATACAACGAATCGTTGACCTCGATCTTCAGCGAAGCCCCCTTTCCGGCCTTGACGGCCTCCTCGACGGTCATCCCGCTGAAATCGGGAACGTCGCGCACTTGCCCGTGGCGAGTAAAAAGATTCAGCAGCAAATTCACAACGCACATAAACACGATGATCGCACAGGCAGCCAGCACCAGATTGCGCGAAATCGGATTGCCGTTGATCTTCCGGGCCAGTTTTCTCAGAAAGTCCATATCGTACGGTTAAGACGACCGGTTCGACCGGTCAATTCCGGGTTAAATATACTACTTTTTAACCGGATTGTAAAACGTATCGCGTTCGACGGGCAGATATCCCGCATCGCGGATCAGCCGCTCCATATCGGCGGCGGTCATGGCCGGAGACTGGTCCTCGGCTCCCGCCATCGAGTAGATTTTCGTGCTGTCGTCGATCGTGCCGTCCATATCGTCGGCCCCGAACGCCAGCGCGATCTGCGCCGTCGTCTTGCCGAACATCGGCCAGTAGGCTTTGATATGCGGAAAATTATCGAGGTAAACACGCGCCAGGGCCGTCATCCGCATATCTTCGACGACACTCACTTCGCCTACTTCGGACATGGAGTTGTGCCGGCTGCGGTACTTCAGCGGAATGAACGCGTTGAAGCCGCCCGTTTCGTCTTGCAGCGTGCGGAGCCGGTCGAGGTGGTCGATGCGGTGTTCCCAGTTTTCGACATGCCCGTACAGGATCGTCGCATTGGTCGAAATCCCGATCCGGTGCGCTTCGCGGTGCATCGCAAGCCACGTTTCGGAACTCCCTTTCTCCGGGCAGATCCGCGCACGGATCGCTTCGTCGAAAATCTCGGCGCCGCCGCCGGGAATCGCCTCCATGCCGGCTTCCTTGAGCAATGCGAGGCCGTCGTGCGGGGTCAGTCCCGCCTTGTCGATCATATAGGCCAGTTCGATCGCCGTGAACGCCTTGACCGAAGCCTGCGGCAGAATCCGCTTTACCTTCCGGATCAGATCGGCATAATAATAGATGTCGTGTTGCGGATGCACTCCGCCGACGATGTGAATCTCGGTAGCCCCGCTATCGCGGTGCGCTTCCACCTGCGCGAGGATCTCCTCTTCCGAATAATCCCACGCGTCGGAAGCTCCCGCCGGTCGCCGGTACGAACAGAACCGGCAGTTGAAAACGCAGATATTGGTCGGCTCAATGTGGAAATTGCGGTTATAATAGACCTCGCGGCCGCTTTTACGCTCCTTGACCCGCGAGGCCAGCAACCCCAGCAGCGCCAGCGGCGCACCGGCCAACACCGACGCTTCGTCGCGGCTCAGGCGCTGCGAACGGTCGACCTTTTCGACCAGCGACTCATACTTTCCGGATAACCCAAACATAATTCCTAAAATATTTACGGTACGAAAAAAGGCTGCCAAATGCTTAGCAGCCCCTTCATTTCTCTGTCAGGAACGATTATTTCCAACGGGTGTCGTCGGAAACGGTCAACTTCTTGCGTCCTTTCGCGCGACGGGCGGCAAGCACCTTGCGACCGTTGGCAGTAGACATTCTTTCACGGAAACCGTGCTTGTTGATCTTTTTTCTCTGAGAGGGTTGAAAAGTCCTTTTCATCGCGTTTTATGTTTTTATCTATTTTCGTTTCTCTTGTCCTGCGTCCGATTCGCACGCAACGGAGTGCAAAGGTAAAACATTTTTGATTTATACAAAAACTTTTTGAGAAAAATAAGCATACCAGCGAAATAGCCGATACGGGAAATGCGCCGTCCGTCCCCTATTTCGGAAAGTAAACCACCTTTTTGGTTTCGAAAAACGGCTCGCCGAAGAAATCCGGAATATCGAACACCGTGTACGGTTTGCCCACCGCATCCAATTCGGCGTCCAGGTCGCCGCCCTTGAGGTACAGTATGCCCCCTGCCAGCGATCCGGCCCCGGCGACCGGTTCCAGCTTGTTCCACACCCAACCGACGAACGGTTTCATTTCGGTGACGGCCCGGCTGACGACGAAATCGAATTTTCCGGGCATCTGCTCGACGCGGCTGTGAACGCCTTCTACGTTCGAAATTCTCGCCGCACGGGAAATCTCCCGCACGACCCGGATCTTCTTGCCGATCGAATCGACCAGCGTGAAACGAACCTCCGGGAAAAGGATGGCCAGCGGAATCCCCGGGAAACCGCCTCCGCACCCCACGTCCAGCACCCGCGCACCGGGGTGGAACGCACACACCTTCGCGATGGCCAGCCCGTGCAGCACATGCCGCAGGTAAAGCTGGTCGATGTCCTTACGCGAAACGACGTTGATCCGGTCGTTCCATTCGCGGTACAACGCCCCGAGAGCGGCGAACTGTTCCCGCTGTACGGCCGTAAGTTCCGGAAAATATTTCAGAATGAGTTCCATGTTCTGTTTGTCATGAATTCCGCCCGTTGCCCGATCCGGCGGCAAGTCGGCCGCGCAAACCGTTCCGTCGGACAGGCGGCCTTTCGGAAAAAAGGCGAGCGTTCGATCCCGTAAAAGATTTCAAAATCACTTATCGCGCGAAAGAACGAAATCGGCGAACAAATGCAGCGAACGAAGTACGTCGGACTCCGGATAGCCTTCCAGGAAGGCCAGCGCCCGATTCCGGTATTCGGTCATGCACTGCCGCGCATACGCGATGCCGTCGCTGTCGAGCACCGCCTTGCACAGATAATCGACGTTTTTAGGCGAATTACGCACGTCGCTGAGTTTGGCGACCAGCTTCCGGCGGCGTTCGGGCGCACTCTGGTCCAGCAAACGGAGCAGCGGCAGCGTGATCTTGCGTTCGCGCATATCGCCTCCGGCCGGTTTGCCGGTCACCTCCATCGGCGAATAGTCCAGAATATCGTCCTTGATCTGAAACGCGATGCCCAGGTGATCGCCGAACTGCCTGAGAGCCGCCACGCGGTCGGCAGGCGCACCTACCGAAATCGCCCCGACCGCAGCGCAAGCTCCCAGCAGCGAAGCGGTCTTCTTATAGATGATATCGTAATAGATCGCTTCGGTCATCGCCAGTTTCTCGGTCTGTTCGGTCTGGATCAGCTCCCCCTCGCAAACTTCGTGGATCGAACGGGTCACCTCGGTCAGCATGTCCCACCCCCCGTTTTGCAAGCTCACGTGATACGTGCGGGCGAAAATATAATCGCCGATCAGCACAGCCGTGCGCGAATGCCACAGCGCATTGACCGACGGAGCGCTGCGACGCACGTAAGCCTCGTCCACCACATCGTCGTGGATCAGCGAAGCCGTATGGATCATCTCGACGAGCGAGGCTCCCATGTAGCTGCGATCGGCCACTTCGCCGTGCAACGCCGCCGACAGCAACACCAGCAACGGACGCAGTTGCTTGCCCCGGTTACTCAGGATGTAATCGGTGATGGAAGCGACGTAGCGGTTGTCGCTGTGAAGGATGGAAGCTATATACTCCTCATAGCTGCGGATTTTTCCGGCTATGGGAAGCTGTATCTCTTCGAGCGTAATTTTCCGAGTCTCTTTCATCGAACTACAAATATCCGAGATTTTTCCGAATCGTCAAAATTTAATCGGAGTTTTTACCGTATGCGACACAAAGCGGATGCGGCGCGGCGCAGACAACACGAACCGCCCCGAGTCCGTTTTACAGATTAGAAGAGAAGCCCGTAAGCGTCCCGACAGGCTCTTGCATAGGGACCGGTTGTGATTAATTGTTGATAAATGATCCGGAAATCCGGCGGAAAAACCGAAAATTTATGCTAAACTTGCATGGTTCTAAAATTTGGGGAAATCTGCGTTTATGGTAAGATCTATATTGTACTACATCCTTTTGGTTGTGTTCACGTTACTCTGTTTCATCCCGTTCGCAGTCCTATTCTTGCTGACGGTGCTTTTCGACCGGGAACGGGTGGTGCTGCACTGGGCCTCGCGGATGTGGTCGTACGGGATTTTCAGGTTGTGCCCCTGGTGGCGCATACGGATAGAAGGCGCCGAAAAAATCGACCGCAGTCGGCCGTGGGTGATCGTCACGAACCATCAGTCGATGCTCGACATCCCGCTGATGTACGTACTGCCCACGACGTTCAAATGGGTATCGAAAAAAGAGGTGCAGAAAATGCCCGTTTTCGGTTGGGTGCTGTGGATGCACGGCGACATTCCGGTCGAACGCGGCTCGCGGGGCAGCGCCAAACAGATGCTCGAACGCTGCCGGCAGCGGTTGTCGCGCGGAACGTCGGTGATCGTCTTCCCGGAAGGGACGCGCACCAAGACGGGAGAGATCGGACGGTTCAAAGACGGGGCTTTCTTGGTGGCCAAGCATGCCGGCGTGGGCATCCAACCGGTCGTGATCGACGGCACGTGGAGCCTGAACGACGGCTGGCGGCTGCGGATACCGCATACGTTCCGGGTAAAGGTGCTCGACGCGCTGCCTGCGGAATACGTAGCGTCGAAGGAAGCCCGCGAACTGGCCGTCGAAATGGAAAACCGGATGCGGACGGCGCACCTGCAAATGACCGGAAAACAACAATAAACGAAAAATAAAAGAGATAGGAGCACGAGAATCGACTATGGGTATGGTTGCAGATTACGGGGACGAACACATCCGGACACTGGATTGGAAAGAGCACATCCGGCGGCGGCCGGGTATGTATATCGGGAAACTCGGCGACGGAACGTCCGCCGACGACGGGATCTACATCCTGATCAAAGAGGTGCTGGACAACTCCGTAGACGAATACATGATGGGCTTCGGCAAGAGCATCGACATCACGATCGCGGACGACAAGACCGTCACCGTACGCGACTACGGACGCGGCGTGCCGCTCGGCAAACTGGTGGACGTGGCGTCGAAGATGAACACCGGCGCGAAATACGACTCGAAAGCGTTTAAAAAATCGGTCGGACTGAACGGCGTCGGCATCAAGGCGGTCAACGCGCTGTCGGACGCTTTCCTGATCCGCAGCGTGCGCGACGGCGAAGCCCGCAGCGTGCGGTTCGAGAAGGGGAACGAAATCGCGGACGTGTCCGAAAGCGGCGTCGGCGAAAAGAACGGGACGATGGTGTCGTTCCATGCCGACGAAAGCGTTTTCGGCAGCTACGACTTTCACATGGAATACGTGGAGTCGATGGTACGCAACTACACTTACCTGAACGCCGGGCTGACGATCAGGGTCAACGGGCAGGCGTTCGTCTCGAAAAACGGGCTGCTCGACCTGCTGCAGGAAAACCTCGGCGAAGAGCCGCTCTACCCGCCCGTTCACCTCTGCGGAGAGGACATCGAAGTGGTCATCACGCACGGGCACGGCTACGGCGAAACCTACTACTCGTTCGTCAACGGTCAGCATACGACGCAGGGCGGAACGCATCAGACCGCTTTCCGCGAAGGGATCGCCAAGACGATCAAGGAATTTTACAAAAAGGACTACGATGCGGCAGACGTCCGCACGTCGGTGATCGCGGCGATCAGCGTCAAAGTCGAGGAGCCGATGTTCGAATCGCAGACCAAAACGAAACTCGGTTCGAAAGAGATGGGCCCGAACGGGCCTACGGTGCGGAACTTCATCGTCGATTTTCTGAAAACGGAACTCGACAATTTCCTGCACAAACACCCGGAAACGGCCGATATCCTGCAAAAAAAAATACAGGAAAACGAAAAAGAGCGCAAGGCGATCTCGGGCATTCAGAAAAAGGCCCGAGAGATGGCCAAAAAAGTGAGCCTGAACAACAAGAAACTGCGCGACTGCCGCATCCACCTGACCGACAAGAACGACCGCGCCGAAGAGTCGATGATCTTCATCACCGAGGGTAATTCGGCCAGCGGCTCGATCACCAAATCGCGCGACGTGAATACGCAGGCCGTGTTCAGCCTCCGGGGCAAGCCGCTGAACTGCTTCGGGCTAACAAAAAAAATCGTTTACGAGAACGAGGAATTCAACCTGCTGCAGGCGGCGCTGAACATCGAAGAGGACATGGACAACCTGCGCTACAACAAGATCGTCGTGGCGACCGATGCCGACGTCGACGGGATGCACATCCGTTTGCTGCTGATGACTTTCTTCCTACAGTTCTTTCCGGAAGTGATCCGTTCGGGACACCTGTACATTTTGCAGACGCCGCTGTTCCGCGTCCGCAACCGACGGGAAACGCGCTACTGTTACAGCGAGGAAGAGCGGCAACGGGCGGTCGACCAACTGGGCCCGAACCCCGAAATCACGCGATTCAAAGGATTGGGCGAAATCTCGGCCGACGAGTTCAAAGAGTTCATCGGCGAAAACATGCGGCTCGACAAAGTGCGGCTGACCAAGGAAGACCCGGTCGCCGATCTGCTCGAATTCTACATGGGCAAGAACAGCATGGAACGCCAGGGCTTCATCATCGGCAACCTGCGGATCGAGGCCGATTACGTGGACAACCTGATTTAAACGCGATCCGGACTATTTTCAGGCAAGGAACACAACACCAGACATGAACGAAGAACAAAATATCAACAACCGCCGGGACGACCTCCCGGCCGGCGCGGAAACGGACGGAGGAAATAACGCCCGCGCCGGAAAATACGGACGTCTGACCGACGACAAACCCGACCGGCGCAAACTGACCGGCATGTACCAGGACTGGTTTCTGGATTACGCATCGTACGTGATCCTCGAACGCGCCGTGCCGCATGTCGAAGACGGGCTGAAGCCGGTGCAGCGGCGCATCCTGCACGCGATGAAGAAACTGGACGACGGCCGGTACAACAAAGTGGCGAACATCATCGGGTCGACGATGCAATACCACCCGCACGGCGACGCCTCGATCGGTGACGCGCTGGTGCAACTCGGGCAGAAAGACCTGCTGATCGACTGCCAGGGAAACTGGGGCAACGTGCTGACCGGCGACGGAGCCGCCGCCCCGCGTTACATCGAGGCGCGGCTGTCGAAATTCGCGCTGGACGTGGTGTTCAACCCGAAAGTCACCGAATGGATGCTGTCGTACGACGGGCGGAATCAGGAACCGGTAACGCTGCCTGTCAAATTCCCGCTGTTGTTGGCCCAGGGAGTCGAGGGCATCGCGGTCGGACTGGCATCGAAAATCCTGCCGCATAACTTCAACGAACTGATCGACGCGAGCATCGCCTACCTCCGGGGCGACGACTTCGAAATTTACCCGGATTTTCCGACCGGGGGGCTGGCCGACGTATCGCGCTATAACGACGGACTGCGCGGCGGAGCGGTCAAAGTGCGCGCCCGGATCAACAAGATCGACAAACGGACGCTGGCGATCACCGAAATTCCGTTCGGCACGACCACCGAGTCGATCAAGGATTCGATCATCCGCGCGAACGACAAAGGCAAGATCAAAATCAAGAAGGTCGACGACAATACGTCCGACAAGGTCGAGATCGTAATTCACGTCAGCAACGACGAGTCGTCCGACCGGACGATCGACGCGCTGTACGCGTTCACCGACTGCGAAGTGTCGATCTCGCCGAACGCCTGCGTCATCATGGACGAGAAACCTCACTTCATGGGCGTCCGCGAAATCCTGCGACGCTGCGCCGACCATACCAAAGAACTGCTCAAACGCGAGCTGGAGATCCGGATGGAAGAACTCGAACAAGATTGGCACATGTCGTCGCTCGAAAAGATCTTCATCGAGAACCGGATTTACCAGTTGATGGAAGAGTGCACCTCGCGGGAAGCGGCCTACGCCGCCGTCGGCAAGGGACTCGAACCGTTCGCCCGCCTGCTACGGCGCGAAATCACGCTCGACGACATCGTCAAACTGACCGAACTGCGAATGATCCGCATTTCGCGCTACGATGCGTTCAAAGCCGACGAACACATCCGCAACGTAGAGGACGAGATCAAGCAGGTGAAGCACGACCTGGCACACCTGATCGACTACGCGGTCGCCTACTTTACGCGGATACGCGATAAATACGGTAAAAACTGCGAGCGGAAAACCGAACTGCGCAGTTTCGACTCGATCGAAGCGACGAAAGTGGTCGTGGCGAACGCCAAGCTGTATGTCAACCGCGAAGAGGGATTTTTCGGGATCGGAGCGGCGATGCGTAAGGACGAGTTCGTCTGCGACTGCTCGGACATCGACGACGTGATCGTCATCACGAAGGAAGGCAAATACATCATCACGAAAGTGTCGGACAAGGCGTTCTTCGCGAAGAACATTTATTATATAGGTATCTTCAAGCGCAACGACGAACGGACGATCTACAACGTGCTGTACCGCGACGGGCGCAACGGGCCGGTGATGATGAAACGTTGCGCGATCAAAGGAATCACGCGCGACCGCGAATACGACATCACCAAAGGAACGCCGAAAAGCGATATCTTGTACATGAGCGTCAACCCGAACGGCGAAGCCGAAATCCTGAAGGTTTACTTCAAACCGAGGCCGAGGCTCAAAAAGCTGATCGTCGACCTGAACTTCAGCGAACTGGCGATCAAAGGGCGGCAATCGCAGGGCAACCTGTTCTCGCGCTACGCGATCCATAAGATCGTATTGAAGGAGCGCGGCGCATCGACCCTCGGCGGCGTGGACGTATGGTACGACGACGAAATCCGTCGGCTGAACACCGACGGGCGCGGCGAATTGCTCGGCGAATTCGTCGGCGACGACAAGTTGATCGTAATGACCGGCAAAGGGCTTTATTACACGGCGAACTACGACCTGGGCCTGCATTTCCCGGAGGACACGATCCGCGTCGAAAAATACGACAGCGACCGGATCTATTCGGTCGTCTATTTCGACGGAGAACAGAACTACTACTACGTCAAGCGGTTCAATGCCGAATCGAGCGACAACAAAATGCAGAATTTCGTCGAAGACACCGCCGGATCGTACATGGTGGCGATCAACAGCGACACCTATCCGCAGTTGCAGGTCGTTTACGGCGGACACAACGCCGGGCGGCCCGACGACACGATCGACGTCGACGAGTTCATCGGAGTGAAGAGCCACCGGGCGAAAGGGAAACGAGTCACGACGCTCGACGTGGATAAAATCGTATTCGCCGAACCGCTCGACAAGGAATCGCGGCCGGAGGAGACGCCCGGACGTCCGGACGACGAAAACGGAGCGGAAGAGACTTCCGGAAAGACCGGGAAGACCGCGCCGGAACGCAGCAGCGCGCCCGACGCCGGCGGTGCCGGCAAAACCGCTCCCCCGAAAAATTACGTCGCGGGGGATACCGTCGAGTTCGACATCGCCGCCGAAGAAGAACAGCAGCAGAACACCAAACAGATGAACCTGTTCGGGGAAGAATAATGTAAAACCGATCCGAAAGATGCTGATATTTTTAGTGGGATACATGGGCTGCGGCAAAAGCACGATCGGCCGGACACTGGCAAAACAACTCGGCGTCCGGTTTCTGGATATGGATACGCTGCTCGAACAGCGCTGCGGCAAAAGCGTTGCCGAAATCTTCACAGAAACAGGCGAAACCGGATTCCGGCAGTCCGAACGCGAAGTGCTGGCCGAGCTGACCTCCGAACGGGAGGCCATCGTGGCGACCGGCGGCGGCGCGCCGTGTTTCTTCGACAACATGGAAACGATGAACCGCGCGGGACTGACGGTCTATTTCAAAATGAGTCCCGAGAAACTGGCCGGGCGCCTCGAACACGGCAAGGCGAAACGGCCGCTGCTGCGCGACAAAAGCGAAGAAGAATTGATCGGTTTTATCCGCGAAAATGTCGCAAAACGCGAAAAGTACTACATGCAGGCAAAGCTGATCATCGACTGCGACGGAGTCCGGGACGACTACATCGCACATCACATCGCCGAATACATCGAAACGAAAAAAGAGCAGTAAATCCGATGAAAAACCTGTTTTACCTCCTGATTCTGGCCGCCGTGACGGGATGCTCCCCGTCGGGTTCGCAGCTTTCGTGGCGACAAGAGACTTTCGGACACAGCACTTTCACCGCAGACAGCGATTATGTCGAAGTGAGCTATCCGGTTGCGGCGGGAGGGCGAAGCGCCGATTCGATCAATCGGAAAATCGCCGACCGAATTAAAACCGGTTTCGGCCTGACGGACGAAGAATACGCCCGAATGACGCCGCAGCAGGCGACCGACTCGCTATTGGCGCGCAAAAACCGCGATCCGCAGACCGCCCGTCTTCCTTACGACTTGCGTTTCCACGGAGAGATCCGTCAATGCGGTAAGGTAACGTCGTTGCGGTGCACCGTCTATACCCTGACCGGCGGGGCGCACGGTTTGCTGACCAACCTGTTTTTCAATTTCGATACGGAAAGCGGAAAGCCGCTGGATAAAGCCGATCTGTTTTCCGATACCGCCGGACTGCAACGGCTGAACCGGCAATATTTCGCGAAGCACCTTTCGGACGCAGCTCTGAGCGAAGACGCTTTGTTTGTTGGAACGGATCAATTACCTTTGCCGGAAAATGTGGGCATCGACAGCAACGGCGTGACCATGCTGTACAATCCGTACGAGGTGGCTCCTTACGCGATCGGAACGATCGAATACCGGATTCCGTACGAACAGGCCGAGCCGCTGCTGAAACGGATCGCCCGCCGGTAGCGACCGCGCGGCCGGACGACATAAAAACGAATAAACATTAAACCCTATAACGATGATCCTGTTTTTCAAGAAAGACGATACCGTATATGCCGTTCAGGCGACGACGGAATTTTCTGCGGAAGAGATATCCCGGCTGCAATGGCTTTTCGGCGGAGCCGAACACCTCGGGGCCGAAAGCCTCGAAGGTATTTTCATCGGCCCGCGCCGCGAAATGATTACGCCGTGGAGTACCAACGCCGTCGAAATCACGCAGAACATGGGCCTGCACGGCATCCTGCGGATCGAGGAATTCGACGAAGCGCAGGACGAAAACGCCGCGTTCGACCCGATGCTGAAGCGGAAATACCATACGATCGACCAGCAGGTATTCACGATCAGCAAGCAGCCCGATCCGGTAGTTTACATCGACGACATCGCCGCTTACAACAAACAGGAAGGGCTGGCGCTCAGCGAAGAAGAGATCGCCTACCTGGAGGACGTCAGCCGGCGCGTAGGGCGTAAGCTGACCGATAGCGAGGTATTCGGTTTCTCGCAGGTCAACTCGGAACACTGTCGCCACAAGATTTTCAACGGACAATTCGTCATCGACGGCGAGGAGAAGGACACGACCCTTTTCGGGCTGATCCGCAAAACCACGAACGAGCACCCCGGCCGCGTCGTTTCGGCCTACAAAGACAACTGCGCCTTCCTACAAGGCCCGAAGGCCGAACAGTTCGCCCCTGCGACCCACGACACGTCGGACTATTTCGAGATCAAGGAGTTCGAGAGCGTCATTTCGATCAAGGCCGAAACGCACAACTTCCCGACGACCGTCGAGCCGTTCAACGGCGCGGCGACCGGAACCGGCGGCGAGATCCGCGACCGGATCGCCGGCGGCAAGGGGGCGTTCCCGGTAGCCGGAACGGCCGTTTACATGACGGCTTACCCGCGGCTGGACGGCGGACGCGAATGGGAAAAGCAGACCGAAGCCCGCGAGTGGCTGTACCAGACCCCCGAAGACATCCTGATCAAAGCGTCGAACGGCGCGTCGGATTTCGGCAATAAATTCGGGCAGCCGCTGATCTGCGGCAGCCTGCAAACATTCGAACACTTCGAGAACGGCAAGAAATACGGATTCGACAAAGTCATCATGCAGGCCGGCGGCGTAGGCTACGGCCGCAAACAGGACAGCATCAAGGACGAACCGCACGCGGGCGACAAGGTCGTGCTGCTCGGCGGCGACAACTACCGCATCGGCATGGGCGGCGGAGCCGTTTCGTCGGTGGCAACCGGCGAATACGCCGGAGCGATCGAGCTGAACGCCGTGCAGCGTTCGAACCCGGAGATGCAGAAACGGGTTTACAATGCGATCCGGGCCGTATCGGAAGAGGAGATGAACCCGGTCATCTCGATCCACGACCACGGCGCGGGCGGCCACCTGAACTGCCTGAGCGAATTGGTCGAAGCGACCGGCGGCCGAATCGACATGGATCAACTGCCGATCGGCGACCCCACGCTCAGCGCCAAAGAGATCGTCGGCAACGAATCGCAGGAACGCATGGGACTCGTGATGAAGGAAGAACACATCGGGAAACTGCGCCGCATCGCGGAACGCGAACGCGCCCCGTTCTACGTAATCGGCGAAGCGACCGGCGACATGCAGTTCACGTTCGTCAACCATAAAACCGGCGAAAAACCGATCGACCTGAAGTTGGAAGACATGTTCGGCAAGGCGCCGCGCACGGTGCTGAACGACCGCACGGTCGAAGAAACGTTCGAAGAGCCGGCATACCGGGCCGGCAACCTGGTGAAATACCTCGAAAACGTGCTGCAGCTCGAAGCCGTAGCCTGCAAGGACTGGCTGACCAACAAGGTCGACCGGTCGGTGACCGGCCGGATCGCGATGCAGCAGACCGCCGGCAGCATCCAGCTTCCGCTGAACGACTGCGCGGTAGTAGCGCTCGACTACCAGGGAACGCACGGCATCGCCACGGCGCTCGGGCACGCTCCGGCGGCGGCGCTGGCCAATGCGCCGAAAGGATCGGTGCTGGCGATCACCGAAGCGCTGACCAACATCGTGTTCGCGCCGATCGACGGCGGGCTGTCGTCGGTATCGCTGAGCGCAAACTGGATGTGGCCGTGCAAGAATCCGGGCGAGGACGCGCGGCTCTATTCGGCCGTACAAGCGGCCAGCGACTACGCGCTGGCGCTCGGAATCAACATTCCGACCGGCAAGGATTCGCTGTCGATGACGCAGAAATACCGCGACGGCGAACTGGTATACGCGCCCGGTACGGTGATCATCACGTCGGCGGCCGAAGTATCCGATGTCAAAAAAGCGGTATCGCCGGCGCTGAAACACCGACGCAGCCAATTGGTATATGTCGATATGAGCCGCTCGGCTTTCGGTCTGGGCGGCAGCAGCCTGGCGCAAACGCTCGGCAGCGTCGGCATGGAAGTGCCGACCGTACAGTCCGCCGATTATTTCTCGAAAGCGTTCGCGGCGGTACAAGGTCTGATCGCCGAAGACAAGGTGCTGGCCGGACACGACGTATCGGCCGGCGGTCTGATCACGGCGCTGCTCGAAATGACCTTTGCGGATAACACGAGCGGCATGGATCTGAGTTTCGCGGCGCTCGGCGAACGCGACATCGTACGGTTGTTGTTCAGCGAAAAACCGGCGCTGGTGCTGCAGGTCGAAAACGGCGTGGAGGTCTGCGAAGACTTGAAATTCGCCGGCGTCGACGCCTATGTAATCGGGGACGTCAACCAGGAGCGCCGGTTCGCGTTCATGCACGACGGACTGGAAATGTCGCTGCTGGTGAATGATCTGCGCGACACATGGTTCAAGACCTCGTACCTGCTCGACCGCCGTCAGAGCGGCCCGCAGAAAGCGGCGCAGCGTTTTGCAAACTACAAGAACCAGGAACTCGTCTATCAATTCCCGGAAAACTTTACCGGGAAACTGTCGCAGTGGGAACTCGAAGCGAGCCGCCGCAAACCGTCGGGCATCCGGGCCGCCATCATCCGCGAAAAAGGGATCAACGGCGACCGCGAAATGGCATGGTGCATGCACCTGGCCGGTATGGACGTAAAAGACGTGCATATGACCGACTTGATCGCAGGGCGCGAAACGCTCGAAGACGTAAACCTGATCGTATTTACCGGCGGATTCTCGAACTCGGACGTACTCGGATCGGCCAAAGGCTGGGCCGGAGCGTTCCTGTACAACGAAAAGGCGAAAAAAGCGCTGGACAAGTTCTTCGCGCGTCCCGACACACTGTCGCTCGGCGTCTGCAACGGCTGCCAATTGATGGTCGAACTGGGGCTGATCACGCCGGCGCACGAGGAAAAACCCCAAATGCTGCACAACGACTCGCACAAGTTCGAGTCGGCCTTCCTCGGCGTACAGATCGAACCGAACGACTCGGTAATGCTGAAATCGCTGTCGGGTAGCCGGCTGGGTATCTGGGTGGCGCACGGCGAAGGAAAATTCCGGCTGCCGTACGAAGAGAGCTGCTACAACATCCCGGTGCGCTACCTTTATCCCGAGTATCCGGCCAACCCGAACGGCAGCGATTACAACGCGGCCGCCATCTGTTCGGTCGACGGCCGTCACCTGGCGATCATGCCACACCTGGAACGGGCGATACGCCCGTGGAACTGGGCATACTATCCGGAAGAGCGCACCGAAGACGAAGTGACGCCGTGGATCGAGGCATTCGTCAACGCACGCCGGTGGATCGAACGTAAAAAAGGAGAGACGCGCAATGAATAACGCACCGATCGGGGTTTTCGACTCGGGATTGGGCGGATTGACCGTGTGGAGGGAGCTTTACCGGAAACTGCCGCACGAATCGCTGATCTACTACGGCGACGGGAAAAACTGTCCGTACGGAGACAAAAACCGCGAAGAGGTGACCGCTTACGTCGATCTGGCCGTCAGGCGGCTGATCGACCGAGGCGTCAAACTGATCGTCGTCGCCTGCAACGCCGCGACGGCGATGGCGATCGATCACCTGAGGCGGAACTACGCGCTGCCGCTGGTCGGGCTCGAACCGGCCGTAAAGCCGGCGGCGATGGCATCGCGCAGCGGAGTGATCGGAATTCTGGCGACGGCGGCGACGCTGAACGGCCGTCTGTTCCGCGAAACGTCGCAACGCTATGCCGACCGGGTGAAAATCCTGACGCAGGTCGGGGAAGGTTTCGTCGAACTGGTCGAAAGCAACCGCGAGCAAACGCCCGAAGCGCTGGCACGGGTCGACAAACTGCTCCGCCCGATGCTCGATGCCGGAGCCGACCAAATCGTACTCGGCTGCACGCACTACCCTTTCCTGTCGGCGGCCATGCGCCGGGTAATCGGGGAACGGCGGGTCGACCTGGTGAATCCGGCGGCGGCGATCGAACGGCAGGCCGAGGCCCTGCTGCGGCGATTCGACCTGCAGGCGGAGCCGGAGCATACCCCGCAGTACGATTTTATGACCAGCGCCGACGAAACGTACCGGCAGCGGTTGATCGCCAAAAGCGAGCAGGTACGGACGATGGACATCGATTAAAAAACGCCGGAGCATCCGGCGCGGATAATAAAAACCTGAAAACGGGTTGCAACTATGGCAGTTAAAAAAAACGCGGCAAAACAACCGGAAGTCAAGGGCATGAGCGACACGAAGCGGTGGATCTACGGATTCGCCTTGCTGTTTTTCGCGCTGTTCCTGGCGGTATCGGTGCTGTCGTTCTTCTTTTTCTGGAAGGACGACCAGTCGGTAACGGACTGGACCCATGTATTCATGTCTTCCAAAGAAACCGTCAACGAAGCTCGGGTGCAAAACTGGGGCGGGAAACTCGGAGCCGTCCTGGCCAAAACCGTCGTAGCGGACGGATTCGGGCTGTTCGGGCTGTGCATTCCGGCCGTGCTGATCATCTTTTCGCTGCGGATCATGCGGTTCCGACCGGCGATGCTGCGTAAATCGGTGCGGCTGACGCTGATCCTGATGATCCTCGGGTCGCTGACGCTCGGATTCCTTTTCCGGGGCAATTGGGAAGTGTTCGGCACCGGACTGGGCGGACGGCACGGCATTTCGATCGCCGAATGGCTGGTATCGGTGATCGGAACGATCGGAACCGGGTTGTTGTTGTTGTTGTCGATCGTTCTGTATGCCATCTACATCAACCGCAACACCATCTCGATGATCAACCGCGTCGGCAAAGGGATCGTCGACAACGGGCGTAAAGTCGGCGAAGCCGTAACGACGACCGCGGCCGGCATCCTCAGCCACGAAGCCAAACAGACCGACGACGCAAAGCCGGAAACCAAAAGCAAAAAAGGGAAAAAAGAGATCGACGACGACGATCCGTTCATCGTGCGTTCGGCCGACGACGATCCCCCGCTCTATCCGGGCGAGTTGATCGACGACAACGGATTTACGATCGTCGACCGTTCCGGAGCGCCGGCTCTGCCGGAAGAAGAACCCCGACCGGCGCGCACCGGGAAAGTCGAAGTGGACGACGCAGGGTTCGTCATCACGGACATGAACGCCAAAACGGCGCCACCGCCGCCGGAAAAAGACGAAGACGGATTCGTTATCCAGTATGCCAGCGGGGATGAAGCCGAAGAAACGCCCGCTCCCGCGACCGGCAAAACGGACATCGGAACGGATACCTATACGTATCCCGAACCGCCGGTTTCGGCGACGGAGACCGCCTGCCCGCCGGCTCAGGAAACGCAGCAGTTCCAATCCGCTCCCGCATATACCGCCGAGACCCCCGAGACTTCCGGCGCCGAGGCGAAAGACGACGCGTTCGTCGCGGCCGTTCCGGACGGGCTCGATATAGAGGAACGACGCGATCTGACGGTCGAACGGCTGCCGGGAGACGAAAGCCTCAGCGACGAGGAGATCGAAAGCGCGCTGTACGACCCGACGCTCGACCTATCGTCGTACCAGCGCCCGCCGATCGAACTGCTCGAAGACCACAGCGTCGAAGTCAGCGTAACGAGCGAAGAGATCGTCGAAAACAAAAACCGGATCAAAGAAACGCTCGAAAATTTCGGGATCAAGATCGACAAGATCAAAGCGACGGTCGGGCCGACGGTCACGCTGTATGAGATCGTACAGGCTCCCGGCGTTCGTATTTCGAAAATCAAGAACCTCGAGGACGATATCGCGCAGAGTCTCGCCGCGCTCGGCATCCGGATCATCGCGCCGATCCCGGGCAAGGGAACGATCGGCATCGAAGTGCCGAACAAAGACAAGAAGATCGTCTCGATGTACTCGATCATCAAATCGGTGAAGTTCCAGGAATCGGACTACGACATCCCGGTGGTGCTCGGCAAAACGATTCAGGACGAAACGTTCGTCATCGACCTGGCCAAAATGCCGCACCTGCTGGTAGCCGGCGCGACCGGACAGGGCAAATCGGTCGGATTGAACGCGATCATCACGTCGCTGCTGTACAAGAAACATCCGTCGGAACTGAAGCTGGTGCTGGTCGATCCGAAGAAGGTGGAACTGACGCTCTATTCGAAGCTGGAACGTCATTTCCTGGCGAAAATGCCCGGCGAAGAGGACGCGATCATCACCGATACGCACAAGGTGATCTATACGCTCAATTCGCTCTGCATCGAGATGGACGCCCGTTACAACCTGCTGCGGGCCGCCGAGGTGCGTAAGATCACCGAATACAACGACAAATTCATCCACCGAAAGCTGAACCCGAACAAGGGACACCGCTTCCTGCCCTACATCGTCGTAATCATCGACGAGTTCGCCGACCTGATCATGACCGCCGGACGCGAAATCGAAACGCCGATCGCCCGGATCGCGCAGTTGGCGCGGGCCGTCGGCATCCACCTGGTGATCGCCACGCAGCGACCGACGACCAACATCATCACCGGCGTAATCAAAGCCAACTTCCCGGCGCGGATCGCTTTCCGGGTCACGTCGATGGTCGATTCGCGGACGATCATCGACCAGCCGGGAGCCAACCAACTGATCGGGCGCGGAGATATGCTGGTTTCGACCGGCAACGACCTGATACGCGTACAATGCGCGTTCGTCGATACGCCCGAGATCGAACGGATCACCGAATTCATCGCCGGACAGCGCGGATACGTAGGCGCTTACGAACTGCCGGAATACACGCCGGAAGGAGGCGGAGACACAGGAGCCGCAGGCAGCAAACCGAACGACCTGTCGCAACTGGACGCGATGTTCGAAGACGTCGCCCGTTTCGTGGTACAGAACCAGCAGGGGTCCACCTCGTCGATCCAGCGGCGTTTCTCAATCGGATACAACCGCGCCGGCCGGCTGATGGATCAACTCGAAATGGCCGGCATCGTCGGCAAAGCCGAAGGCAGCAAACCGCGCGAAGTACTGATCCAGGACATTCTGTCGCTGGAACATATTTTCAAGTCGCTCGATAATTTTTAATCGCAGAAACGCGTTTTTACGAAAGAGGAACGGAACCGACCGATTCCGTTGCTTTCGAAGAGAGTTCAAACCTGATTTTTCCGTTATGAAACCACACGACCGATCCAGCCTGCTCCGCAGAATCATCCTGCCGCTGCTGCTCGTTTTCACGCTCACCACGGCACATGCCGACGAGAAATCCGCGAAACTGATCCGCACGCTGTCCGACAAGATCGCTTCCGGCAAAGCGTACGAAATACTCTTTACGGCCAGCATGGAGAACGAGTTCAGCGACGTAGCCGGACGGATCGTCGTCAGCGGCGACCGCTATTACGTCCATGTAAACGATTACGAACTGTTCTGCGACGGCAAGCTGCTATACACCTACAACAGCAACGAAGACGAGGTGACGATCGAAAAGCCCGACCCGAACGACCATTCGCTCCTGTCGAACCCTTCCCGTTTTTTCAAGATGGATGAACAGGATTTCGATAACGCCTATAAAGGAAGCGTCGCGGTCGGCGGACGGACGGCGGAACGGGTGGAACTGACGCCGAAAGTCAAGGGCGCAGGCTACCGGTCGATCCGATTGCTACTCAATCCGCAGAGCGGACTGCCCGTCGGTATCGATTACGACACGGACGGCGCGGGTACCGTCGAAATCAGAATCAGCAAGATCACGCCTGACATCGCTGTCGCGCCCGATCAATTCACATTCGACAAAAAGAAATACAAGGATGTCGAAATAATCGACTTCAGATAATTTACCCGGCCGGATCGAGGTATTCCAACTGCCATCGGAGTTCTTCGGCGACCTGTTGCGGCAAACTTTCCGCAGCCGCTTCGTAAACGGCGATCCGGTCTTCCACCATTCGGCGCATCGACGGGCCGGTACGGGCCAACTGCCGTAAGGCCGTCACAATCCCGCGCAAGACGGCGGAGCTGTCGATTTCCCGAAAAACGAGCTGGTCGATCCGGTCGAAAAACGCCTGTCTCATCGTCTGTTCCATCTCCGGACGCACCGTCGAAGCGGCCGTCAGCAAACCGGCGTAACGCAACAACGGCTTCGGGGAGTCGAGCCACTCAAGCGCAACCCGCTCCGCGCCGGGCGCCTTGCGGAACAGATTATACACCACCTGCTCGACCAATTCGGTATTCGCGAACCCGTCCGCCCACAACCGCATCTGATCCGGCGTAACTTGCTGCGGATCGTCGACGAAAGCGGCAGCCAATTTCAACTCGCGCACCTGCTGACGGTATAAAAGCATCGCCAGGGAGTGCGACGTACCGTACTCCCCGGCAATGCTTCGGATCGTCGGAACCGAAACCCCGTAATTCAACGGATAATTCAGTCCCCTGCGTTGCATCGCTTCCGCCACAGCGCCGTTCATCTCTTTTTTCAGGCGTCCCAACAAGCGGATCATCAATGCGGTATCGTTCATTCGGGAACCCTATTTAACGGCTGTAACCGGCACCTGTACCACCACCCCGAACTGATAGATCGGCATCCGTGCCTGGGCGATCTGACGGTTCCCATCGGTCAGCCGGCAGTTCACCATATCGGCTATGCGGTAAAAGACTCCGCCCTTGATCTCCTTGTTCCGGTTCGCCAGCGGAGAGGCCTCGGCCTTTTTCTCAGGGGTCATTTCCAGCGTGATCGGACGGCCCGAAAGGTCGTTGTCGGGCAACAGACCCGCCGTATCGGAGAAGCGGCATACGACCAAAGTATTTTCGTCTTTCGACGGAAGCGCATTGTATTCCCTCGCGACCGTCTGTCGGTACTGTTTACCGAGGAACAAAGCCAAATATTCCTGTTCCAGGCGGCTGATCTCGTCCAGAGCCGCCTTCAAACCGCCGCCGAACACATTCTCGCCGGCTTCACCGGTCACCAGATCGAGCCGATGCCGGCGCAACGAAAAGATCATGTTAGCCGCATCCGCCGCCATCGATTCGGCGCTTTTCTCGACCGTGCTCTGCTTGTCGATCGGCACCTTCAGAAAAGCGGTATCGCATTCGACATAGGAAATCACATCCGGGCCGGCGCCCCGCATCCGGACTCCCTTACGTATCGGGCCGGCGATGCCGGCCAGTTCCACGCCGTCCAGCGGGGCCGCAACGAATCCTTCGGGAGTCGGATCGTAAATCCGCACCGGACTTTTGTCCGGATTGTCCAGCGCGTACACTTCCGCCGGATCGGCCTCCTGAACGCCGCAAAGCGTCGCACTCTTGATCGTATAGATATCCTTATCGGCCAGCGGAGCGATCACGCCGAGGTATTTCTGAGCGAACCGGGCATACGGGCCGACGCGCACGCTCTCTTTTTCCGCAACGACACGCACTTTGACCACCGTGCGCGGCAGCGCATAAGCCACCGAGTTGGGATTCGTCATCTGATCCGCCTTATAAGCTTTAACCTGTGCCGAAGCCCCCGTTACCAGGGCGCACAACGCACCTAAAACCAACACTTTTTTCATAATCTATCGTTTTTAATTCGCTATTCTCGCCGAAACAGTACGAACAAAAATACACTATATTTCGAAAAACGCTCACATTTTCAGATAAAAATCTCCGGTCAGCGCCCGGTACCGGTCCGTATAACCCGTTCCGCCTTCCGGCGCAATCGCCAGCACTTCCGTTTCGACGCCCCCCCGGAATGTCCGGAATTCGATCAGCATCCGTTTCGGCACCGCTCCCGGCACCGGGCAAACGGCAAGCGTCCGTGCCGGAAACAGGCCGTATCGGGCCGCCAGCCCGGTAAACGCATCCGCTCCGTCCGCCGGCAGCACGACGCTCAGGCATCCCTTTTCGGTCAACAGCCCGGCCGCTCCGGCCAGCAATTCCGGATGGGGCAGCGAATCGGTATGCCGCGCCCGGGTACGTCCCGGATCGGGACACTTCAGCGAACCGACGAAATAAGGCGGATTGGAGACTATCCGATCGTATTTCCGCGTAGCGTGCCCGCAAAAGGACGCGAAAGACTCACCGAAAAGAGCCAGGCGTTCCGCCCAGGGCGACCCGGCGAAATTTTCCGCGGCATCCGCACAACTGCCGGCATCGATTTCGACGGCGTCGATCCGCGCCGACGGATTCCGCTGGGCCGCCATCAGCGCGATCACGCCGGTACCGGTGCCCACATCCAGCATCCGCGCGCCGTCTCCGCCCGGATCGAACCAGGCGCCGAGCAACACTCCGTCGGTTCCGACCCGCATCGCAGCGCGGCGCTGCCACACCGTAAACCGTTTGAAAGAGAAGTAATCGTTTGCCATAACCCTACGGAAAAGGGGAAGAAAACCGCTTTCCTTCCCCCTCCGTCCGTTCTTATATCGTCCTATTTTTTGACATACTGCGTCACATCGACCAGACCGGTCTGTCCGAGATACTGCCTGATATTTCCGCGAACGACGATTTTTTTTCGGTATATGGCCTCATTGTCCACCAGGTTCAGCTTATCCCGGATCGTTCCTTCGGGCAATTCGACGGCCACGACCCGCGAAGCGTCGTCCGGAGTACGGATATCGGACAGCAGGATATTGGTTTTGACCTTGACCGTATCGGAATAGACGGCTCCCGTCTCGACGCTGGCGCCGTCAACCGCACCGACCACGTAACCCGTGATCCACACGTCATCCTCGTCCTTGGTCAGCGCTTTCACCCCTTTGATGCTGTACGGATGGTAGGCCGTACCGTCCCCATTGGGCGGAATCACCATAATCGTAAACATCAGCGGCGTATAGGGATTGATCCAAGTCTCGTTCTCGGGACTCTGCAACGTGGAACCGTAACCGTAGGCCGACGTAAAGACGGTCTGCGCCGTTTCCCCGAATTTCATCCCGACGATCGCATGGTAGAAACCCTTCACATAGGTCGTATCCGTTCCGCCGGTATTCACGGTGATCGAATCGTAACGGTTCGAAGAGCTGTAAATATTATACTTTCTGGCCGTATCCTCTATATTCGTATCGAAAACGAAACCGTCCATAAAACGTCCCACGTAATACACGCTGACCGTCGTATCCGCTTTTACGGTAGCCGTATCCTTGCCCAAACTCAACGTCCGGCGGTAAATGTTGGCCCTCACCGTATCTTCGATCGTCTTGCCCCACTCGTTATAAGCGAAATCCTGCACCAACTCGTTTTCGGCAATCACCGGATCGGCGACAATTTCGAGCAGTTCCATATCCATAATGATCGGCGTGCTCCCGGGAACGGAAGCGACCTGGCCTTCGTAGCCCGAACCGAACGACGTCCCCGAAGTCCCGTACGCCAATCCGTAAGGAATATAGGCACGGACGACGTCCCCCGCATTCATCTCGCCGAGCGCGTACAACATGCCGCTCGGCACGGAACCGTTATCGCTCTTAAACTGGAAATATTCGGGCACGTAATGCGTATAATATTGAAAAGTGCCCTGCAACTGCGCCGTAGCGCTGTCGCGCGTAACGAATATATTTCCCGTATTGAGGATCCGCCCCGTATAGTTTACCCGTATCCAGTTGCCTTCCTGCGGATGCCTGATCACGTTACCGGGCAAGGAATCCAGCTTTTTAGTATAAATACCCGTCGACTGTTTGACGGCTCCGTCGCCGTAATATTTCATCCATTCCTCGAAGGCGAGCTGTTGCCTGCCCCCCAAATCGTCGGAAGGCTGTTTCGCGCAGGAAGCGACCGACACGGCAACGATAAAAACAGACAGGATCGCCCGAATAACTTTTATCATGGTTTCACTACTTTTTTAATTTTTACCGCCCACACGACCGGCTGATCGGGATTCACGACTCCCATGTTCTCGGTTCCGTAAACCAGGTCGGAAGTCATGAACAGCAACAGCGAATCGTTCTGACGGCTATTCACCAGGCCGTATTCGAGACCTTTGACGAGCGAAGCGCTGCCCAGCTTGATCCGCCGCGTCGAGAAGTCCCAGTACTCCGGATTGAGCACCTCCAGGTCCTTCGCAGGAATCCACTCTTTCACGTTGGTGTAGTAGAGCGCGCCGATCGACGAAGAAAACAAGTAGGCGGCGAAATCGAAACTGACCGAATCGCCGTATTCGACCGGCACCTCCCGGTCATACCCCTCCCGATCCGCATTAGCCACATACCGGTAAACGCCGTTGGGCGTCGTATAGGAAAAATCCATCCTCGAAAGATAACTCTCGAAAGAAGTACGCTGCTTATCGAGGTAGGTCTCGTCGTCCTTACACCCGCCGAAAGCAGCCGCCAGAACCAATATGTACAAAATTCGTTTCACTGCCGCAACTCTAACCGGTTACAAATCTACGACTAATTTCCTCCAAAAACAACACGCCCCTCCCGCTATTATATCAAACTGCGTCCGGCCCGAAATATTGCCCGTTGGCGGAAATCTTTTGCAAAAAAACCGGACGCCGCCTATTTTTTCATCACGAAATACTTCTGCGCTTTCAACAAGTTCCGGCTCTGGAGCACCATCGTCTTGGTTTCGTTGATGATGGTCAGGTAGAGGATGCTGCTGCGCGTGGTCGAGGCTTTCGCCTTCACGCGCTTGATCTGGCTCTTGATCGCCGCAGCGAGCGTATCGAACAGTTCGTCGCGCATCCGCAGGATTTCGTCCAACTCCTCGAAATGGCTGGTTCGCAGCATTTCGTTGATATGCAGATAAATCCGGCTTACCTGATCGTTGACCCGTTTGAGATCTTCCAACTGATCGACGCGGAATCCCTCGTGGTTGTTATTGATATGGTCGAAACTCGGCCGGGTGATATGCACCAGCGCCTTGGCTACCTCGTCGAGGTAGTCGGCGATCTGCACGTAATAATGCCCCGTTTCGACATAGTTCTCCTGCAACTCGAGCAGCGTCGGCAGCACTTCGTGTTTCCGTTCGTGCGCGACCTGATAGAGCGCCTCCGATTCGCGAACCATGTTTTTGAGCAGCTTACGGTCTTCGTTGAACAAACCGATCAGCGTCTGGTTGTAGATCGTCGTCACCTTGTTCATCATTTCGGTAATCTCCCGCACGCTGCGATCCACGATCGAACTTTCGTCGGTAACGGCCTTATGTTCGGCCTGCTTTTCGGCTTCGCGTTTCAACTTCCGGTTATGCGCCTTCGTACTCCGGATCATCAGATAACAGCACAGCACGCTGAGTCCAGCCACGGCGAACACCCCGCCCCACATCAACAAAACGGCAACGGCAAAAGAGACCGTGAAGGCCACCAATGCCGTAAAGAACCATCCGGCAATCACGGTCAACACCCCGGTAATCCGGTACACGGCACTCTCCCGCCCCCAGGCCCGGTCGGAAAGCGAACTACCCATCGCCACCATAAAGGTCACGTAAGTGGTCGAAAGCGGCAGTTGCAACGACGTAGCCATCGAGATCAGCAGCGAGGCGACCGTCAGGTTCACCGTCGCCCGGATCAGATCGAAAGGCGCTTTGTCCTTCGCATTGGCAACCGGAACGAAACGGCTCGCGATGAAACGCTGAATCCGCTCGGGCGTATACTTCTCGTAATTCTTATTGCAGTTGATCGTGGCGCGGACGATCGCCCGCGACGCAGAGGTCGAACCGAAACGCTCTACGCCTACATCCTGGCGCGCCAGATTGATCTCGGTGTCGGAAACGCTCTGGGCCTTTTTCGAGAACCACAGCGTAACGACCATGACCGCTCCCGAAAGGAACAGGATCAGCAGGTTGGCGACGACCGGATCGTTCAATCCGCCCATCAGCATATTCGTATCCCCGGTCGTCCGGACGATGTCGTAAGCGTCGACTCCGGCGACAAACACCCCGATGAAGTTCACCAGGTCGTTGCCGGCGAAAGCGAGCGCCAGCGAAAACGTGCCCGCCAGCACGGTGATCCGCAGGATATTCACCTTCAGCATACTGAGAATCGACATAATCAAGCTCCAGCCGACCAGCAGCCCGCCGAGCATCATCGGTATATGCCCTTCCATCCAGCTCATCCAGTCGGCGGGAATGACCTGCGTCCCTTTCAACCCTTTGAAAACGGCGAAATACGAAATAGCCGTCAGAGCGATCCCGCACCAGACGGCTCCGTACGACTTCAGCTTCGACTGGTAACGGAACGAAAAGATCAGCCGCGTGATGTACATCACGACCGTACCGCAAACAAAAGCGATTACCACCGAAATCAGGATTCCGCCGATAATCGCCATCGCATTGCCCGTATTGATCATGTCGGCCATCGTGGCCAGCGAACCGTCGGGCAGCGTCACCAGCGCATCGTTCGCTATTTTGAAGATACTGATCCCTACGGCGGCTCCCAGCAGTCCGAACACCAGCGACACGGTAGTAGAAGTAGGCATTCCCAGCGTGTTGAAAATATCCAGCAGGATCACGTTGGTGAACATCACCGCCAGGAACAGCAGCATGACCTCGGCGAATGTAAACATCTCCGGATGGAAAACGCCGCTGCGGGCGACTTCCATCATCCCGTTCGAAGTGATGGCTCCGACGATGATTCCGACCGAAGCCACCGTCATGATCACATAACGGGGTGCGGCCTTGGAACCCAGGGCCGAATTTAGAAAATTCACCGCATCGTTAGCGACTCCCACAACCAGTCCCGAGACTGCTAGAGCAAGCATAATGATGACGATGATCAGGTATAAATCCATATGATAGTATGTTTATTCGATTTTCATGTAACAGCGCCGGGGCTTTCTGCCGAAAACCCTAAAAAACAAACCATTACTGTCAGAAAGCATAGACATATGCCACGAATTTGGCAACAAAAATAGAATAATTTGCCGGATTGCCGTAATTTTCCGTAAAAAAAATCGATCCGGCCGCAAAAACGGAACGATCTTTCCGTCGCCGCGTTCCGCGTCCCGCGGCCGGCGTCACAAACGCTTCAACGCAAGCCGCACCAATTCCTCGACCGAAGCCGCCGGAGATTCCTGCTGAATAGCCCGCAACGCCTTCTCGGTCGCCTGCCGCGTAAATCCGAGCATCGTCAGCGCGGCCACCGCCTCGGAGAAAGTCTCCCCCGCCGCACCCTGCACCGGAACGGAAGTCGCGGCAGCGCTGCCCGCGCCGATCTTATCCCGCAATTCCACGATGATTTTCTGCGCGGTTTTCAGACCGAGTCCCTTGACGGTCTTCAGCACGTCGGCCTGTCCGGTCGCGACGATCGTGCAGACCTCCTCGGCCGTAAACGAAGAGAGGATCATCCGGGCCGTATTGCCCCCGACTCCCGAAACGCCGATCAACGACCGGAAAATATCGCGTTCGGCGCGGCTGAAAAAGCCGTAAAGCACCTGCGCGTCCTCACGCACCGCAAAATGGGCATACAGTTTCACCTCCGTCCGGGAACCGATCTGCGAAAAAGTCTGCAACGAGATATTCAAAAAATACCCGACGCCCGCAGCTTCCACGACGACCGACGCCGGAGTCAGCGTCTCGATCCGACCCGTGATGTATTCATACATAATACGCTACCATATTTACCTGCAAAAATAAGCAAATGAAAAGAAATAATTAATATATTTGCGCAATAATCGACGGAAAAACACGCTCTGTCAAACGGATTCGAACAGGTACGGAAAATCCGCAAGCACGAAACAAAACCGAATTTTATAAAACACATTTTTTAAATCTGACATGAAAAAGATCCTGTTAATTCTCGCTGCGGTCGCCCTGACGACTGTAGGCTGCAACAAAAACCAAGCCCCGGCCGGCGGCGAAACGAAACCTGCCGCAGAAACCACGGAAAGCGACGCTGCAGCAGCGGCATCGAGCGGGACCATCGCTTACTTCAACGTCGATTCGCTGATCAGCAAGTACGACATGTACCTCGATCTGCGCGCCGAGTACGAAGCCAAAGCCAAAAAAGCGGATGCGGAACTCACCTCGAAAGGGCGCAGCCTCGAATCCGACCTGAAAGATTACCAGAACAAGATCGACAAAGGGCTGGTCACCCGTTCGGAAGCGATGACCATGCAGGAAAATCTGGAGAAAAAACAGCAGTCGTTCGTTCAGCACCGCGACAAAGTGATGAACGAATTGGCCGAACAGGAACAGGTCATGCTGAACAAAATCCACTACAACATCACCGAATACCTGAAGGAATTCAACAGCGACTACCGTTTCAAAATCATTCTCAGCACGACTTCGGGCGGCCCGGTCATGAACGCCGACCCGTCGCTGGACATCACGCAAATCGTTCTGGAAGGACTGAACAAAAAATACGCCGCGGAAGGCAAAACCAACAAAAACAGCGAAAAACTATCGCTCGACAAATAAACCGTTCCGTCCGGGCGGTAAAAAAGGCTTCGCGATGCGAAGCCTTTTTGTCTTCCTATACTAATCTCGCTTCTCTTTCGGTTTTCGGACAAGGACGGATATTTTTTTATTCCCCGAATTTTCCTTTATTTTGCAAAGAAACCGAACGTGGGAAATGCATAAATTCACCTTATACCTGAAAGTCACCGCACGCAGGCTCAGCAACCCGGTATTCTTCATGCTGCTGGGATTATCGCTGATCTTGTGGTACGTGACCAAGCTCAGTCACTCCTATACGGCCAATATCAACATCCCCGTCCGCATCGACAGCGTCTATTATTCGGTGCGGTGTCAGGTGGAAGGATCCGGATACCAGATCTTGCTGCACAAGATCGCTCCGCGTAAAAACGGAGTGTTCATCTCGTCGGACAACATCGCGGTAACGCCGTCGACGACGGCCTCGGGCCTGTACGATATCTCGCCGTTCTGGTTGCAAAACACCATTTCGTCCCAGATCACCGACTTGAAAATCAAATCGGTGGCCGCTCCGGTCGAAATCGAATTTCCAAAACGAAGCGATGATTAAGGTCGGTATAACCGGAGGGATCGGAAGCGGAAAAAGCACGGTTTGCCGCCTCTTTTCGTTGCTGGGGGTTCCGGTGTACGACTCGGACACCGAAGCCAGGCGGCTGATGAACACCGACCCGGCCGTCATCGGAAAAATCCGGGAATTGCTCGGCAGCGCCGCTTACCGGGACGGAGTCCTGGACAGGCGGGCGGTCGCCGCGCAAATTTTCGGCAACTGCCTCCTGCGGGAGCGGCTGAACCGGATCGTCCATCCGGCCGTCGCGGTCGATTTCATGCGATGGGCCGGACGGCAAACGGGTCATTACGTCATCCAGGAAGCCGCCGTGCTGTTCGAAAGCGGCGCCGACCGACTAATGGACGCCACGGTCGAAGTGGCTGCGCCGGAAGCGCTGCGTATCCGGCGTACCTGCCGGCGCGACGGAACGGACGAAGCGTCCGTGCGGGCGCGGATCGCGGCCCAGCTCAGCGAGGAAGAACGCATCGCGCGGGCCGACCACGTGATCGTTTCGGACGACCGCACGCTGGTCATCCCCCAGGTATTGAAATTGCACGAATTATTCGGCCAATTATGAAACTGACCGTAGGAAAAATCGAAATCAGCCTTGAAAACCCCGTCGTCATGGCGATCGTCAACGTGACGCCGGATTCGTTTTTCAGCGGCAGCCGGACTCAGGAAGCGGATGCGATCGAACGCCGGGTGCGGCAGGCCGTATCGGAAGGCGCCGCCATTCTGGACGTCGGCGGGTATTCGTCGCGTCCGGGAGCGGACGACGTCTCCTCTCGGGAGGAGTTCCGCAGACTCGCCTCGGCGTTGGAGATCATCCGCAAAAAATTTCCCGACACCGCCGTGTCGATCGACACTTTCCGGGCCGGCGTAATGGAAAAAACACTCGAAAACTTCGGCCCGTGTATCGTCAACGACATCACGGGCGCGGAAGCCGAACCGGAAATCGCCGGCGTAGCCGCCCGTTACCGGGTGCCGTTCATTGCCATGCACATGCGCGGCACGCCGCAGAACATGCAGAGCCGGACGCACTACGACGATCTGATCGGCGAAATACGCGGTTACTTCGCAGCAAAAACCGAAACGCTGCGCAGCGCCGGAGTCGAACAGATCGTGCTCGATCCGGGATTCGGTTTTTCAAAAACCGTCGATCAGAATTTCATGCTGCTCGGCCGGATGGGCGAAACATTCCGCGACACGGGGCTTCCGTTTTTAGCCGGCATCTCGCGCAAATCGATGATCTACCGGACGCTCGACACGACGCCGGACGACGCGCTGACCGGCACCTCCGCGCTGCACTGGGAATGCCTGCGCCAGGGAGCCTCGATCCTGCGGGTGCACGACGTTCGCGAAGCCGCGCAGGTCATCGCGCTGTGGAACCGTTTTACCGCTGCAAATACCGCAAAACCATGATAAAAACCAAAGATATACACAAAAGTTTCGGTGCGCTCGAAGTGCTCAAAGGAATCGACCTGTCGATCGACAAAGGGGAAGTCGTTTCGATCGTCGGGCCGAGCGGCGCCGGCAAAACGACGCTGCTGCAAATCCTCGGCACGCTGAGCCGGCCCACTTCCGGCGAGATCGAGATCGACGGCGTAGCCGTGCATACGCTGTCGGACAAGAACATCTCGAAATTCCGCAACACGAAGATCGGCTTCGTATTCCAGTTCCACCACCTGCTGCCCGAGTTTTCCGCGTTCGAGAACGTGTGTATTCCGGGCTACATCGCCGGACGCGAACGGCACGAAGTCGAAAAACGGGCCGCCGAACTGCTCGGGATGCTGGCCATGGAACACCGTCTGACCCATAAACCCGCCGAACTGTCGGGGGGCGAACAGCAACGCGTAGCCATCGCCCGCGCACTGATCAACTCGCCCGCCGTACTGCTGGCCGACGAACCGTCCGGCAACCTCGACACCAAAAATAAGGAAGAGATCCACAAACTGTTCTTCACGCTGCGCGATACGTTCGGGCAAACGGTCGTCATCGTGACGCACGACGAACAATTGGCCGAAATGTCCGACCGCAAAATCCAGATGATCGACGGACTGATTCGCCCCTGATGGAACACGACGAACTCAAAGAGCTGCTCGACGGCCTGCACGACCGCTACAACGCGCCCGACTTCATTGCGGACGACCCGATCTCCGTTCCTCACCGCTTCGAACGCAGGGAGGACATCGAGATCAGCGGTTTTCTGGCCGCCACGATCGCATGGGGCAACCGCAAATCGATCGTTCGCAATGCCGGCCGGCTGATGCGCCTGATGGACGACGCTCCGTACGATTTCACCGTCCATGCGTCGGAACAGGAACTGAACGCGCTGCTGAACTTCGTTCACCGCACGTTCAACGGAGCGGACTGCATCGCCTTTATTCGCGCCCTGCGCCGACTATGCAGCCGCTACGGAAGTCTCGGCGGCTATTTCGAACAGACATACGCCGCCACGGGCGATCTGCGCACGGTACTGTCGCGGTTCCGCACGACGTTCTGGGAAAGCGATCATCCGACGCGCTGCGAAAAGCACCTCTCCAGCATCGACAAGGGCGCGGCCTGCAAACGGTTGAACATGTTTCTCAAATGGATGGTGCGCAGCGACAGTCGCGGCGTTGATTTCGGACTGTGGCGGACGATCCCGCCCTCGGCGCTCTACTTGCCGCTCGACGTCCACACCGGCAATACCGGCCGCGCGCTGGGCCTGCTCACCCGACGGCAAAACGACTGGAAAGCGGTCGAAGAGATCACCGGCTCGCTGCGGCGGCTCGATCCGGACGACCCCGTCCGGTACGATTTCGCCCTGTTCGGAGTCGGAGTGAACCGGTCGTCGGACGAGCTGCCGCCGACCGGCGCAAAAATCCGCTGATTCCCCGATGCGCCCCGGGTTCGCAAAATAACAAAGGCTTCTCCTTACGAAGAAGCCTTCGTTCGATCCGGACATGCCGAGGCATCTACCGGGCGTATTTGATCGCCGCCTCGATATTGATGCCGCTCTCCCACGGCCGGCACCGACAGCCGCTCGGCTGTCCGTCGACATAATATTCGACCCATGCGCCCGAATCGTCGCGCAGGGCCATCATCCGGTCGTAAACCTCTGCGGCGAGCGGATCCCCGCAGTCGGCCAGCGCATATAGGAACATGCCGAAATCGTAGCCCAGTATCCGGTCCTGCGACGAGATTTTCCCGGTCTTCCGGTAAAGCGCGACCACCTCGTCGAGCAAAGCCCGTTTCTCGGAATCGGAAAGGAGCTGCGCATTGATGTAGATCGGGAAAAGGTAGGCGGACGGAATACTGAAACGCTCTACGGGCGGCAGTTCGACCCGGCTGTTGTCTTTGCGCATGCAATCCTCGCAGAAATAAAGACACCCTTTGAAATGGTAGGTCTCGGTAAAGTAATCGAAATGATCGGGGTGCAGGCAAACGCCGGGACGCGTAGCCGGATAGCTGACCTTCGCCTCGCGCTGCGGATTGTTGATGAACAGCTTGCCGTCCTGGTAAAAATTATCGCGGTAACGATCGCTGCATTGCCGTACGTCGCGTTCGAGCGCGGCGATCCGGTCTTCGTTCCACAGCGACCGCGTACGGACGAAATCCAGCAACCGCGAACTCCCTTCGATAAACAGCAGCGTCGCCTCGGCCGAACCGTGGTACATCACCTTGCGCGGCACGACGCCGCCGGCAATGTAAGTCTCGTCGCCGTTGAACGGCAGCATACCGTCGATCAGGTTGCGTTGCTGCGCCTGGGTCGCCCACTCGAGCATCGGAAGAATTCGTTCGAGGAACGCCGCATCGTTCGTTTTCCGGAAATAATCGAACGCCTGCACGACCAGATAACCGGTAATCTCGGTCTCGTCGTTTTCGTGACGGTGGAAAATTCCGGGATAACCGATCGCCTGCGCATTCTGGATATATCCGTAAGCCTTCCATATGTTATGGTAGAACTCCAAAATGCCGCGGGCCTCTTCGCTGTGTCCCAGCGCCAACAGCGCCCGCGAAACCCCGTACTGATCGCGCACGTAGCCCATGTGGTAAACGATCCCGGCCAGTACGCCGCCTTCGCGTCCTTGCTGGCTCTTGATCAGCACGCCGATGTCGTCCACGGCCCGGAAAAATTCGTCGCGGCGGTCGTCCGGCAGGTTCGACGCTTTGAACCGGTGCTGCTTCGCCGCATATTTCTTCCAGCTTTTCGCACTCGCCTTCTGCAACGATTCGGGCGATGCGGAAGCGATCGCCGCGCTGTTTTCGGCAAGCCGGCGTTCGTTCGGTCCGGCAACTACGTACAAGGCTCCGTCGCCCGGAGTCACGTTCAGCACCCAACTTTTATCGCCGCCCGCTCCCGGGACGAGCGTCGCCGAACCGGTCGTAAACACCTCGTACAGATAACCCGAAGGGGCTTTATAACTGCTGTAAAAAGGAACGCCGGGAGCGATGCCGATCCGGTAACGCCGGTTCGCATTCTTTAATTCCGCGGCCGACATATCCTCCCTGACCGTTATCAGCTCCTCATACGGAGCATACCGATCTTCCATCCTGACGGTGATCCGGTAACTGAACGGACGCTGCGCATGAATACGGCGGACGAAACCATCGCTGCCGACGGTTACGAAATCGGTCTGACGGGCTACTTCCGCCCCACCGTCGGTAATCAGGCTGTGCCAAACGGCCGTCCGAGGCTCGCGTTGCAGATCGACCCGGTAATCTCCCTGCAGATTCATCGTGAAAAATCCGGGAGAAGAGTAAGGCGGACCGAACAGTTGCAGGATATCGGCGCCCTGTCCATAGACGCACAGACCGCCGTTTCCAATCGCATGGATGCCCGGCACCTGCGAATTATCCTGCCGAACGACCGCGCCCGAAGCGCCGTCAAAAACGGCAACCGCGCCTAAAAACAGGCATGCAAAACGTAGTAACTTCATCTTTTTATTTAAGTTTTGGTTAGGTTCCGACACAAACCGGCCGCAATCCGCCGGTCTACTCCCCGCGCCGTTGCAAAACGCCCAGGCGGCGTTCGACCTCACGGCGGATCGCTCCGAAATCTCCGTTCGCCAGTGCACCCTGCCGCACCACGATACGTCCATCGACCATCACCGTCTCCACGTCGGACGGCTTCGCGCAGTAAACCAGGTTCGCGACCAGGTCGTGACACGGAGTCAGGTGCGGTTTATCGAGGTTCAGCACGATCAGGTCGGCGCGGGCCCCTTCGGCTAACACGCCGATCTCGCCCTTCATGCCGATCGCATCGGCCGCCCGCGTCGTCGCCATCCGCAACACTTCGTACGCCGGCAATACGCACGGATCTCCGGTAGCTACTTTCTGCAAAAACGAACCCGTACGCATCTCGTCCCACATATCCAGGTCGTTGTTCGAACTCGGCCCATCGGTGCCGATGCCGACGTTGGCGCCCCGTTCGAGCAACCGGGCGACCGGAGCGATCCCGCTCGCGAGCTTCATGTTGCTCTGCGGATTATACACGACGGAAACGCCCTGCCGGGACAGGATCTCCATATCCGTTTCGGTCAGGTGGACGCAATGCACCGCCAACGCGCGGTAATCGAAAACACCGAGATCGCGTAGATGCTCCACCGGCGTTTTACCGTACCGTTCGCGAATCGTTTCCACTTCCGACAAAGTCTCGGCGACATGGATATTGACGCCTACCCCGTTGCGTTCGCACAGTTTCAGCGATTCGCGGATTTGTTCGGGCGTACAGGTGTACGGGGCGTGCGGAGCGACCCAAACCCGGATGCGATCGCCGGCGGCGCCGTTATACCGTTCGATCGTCCGCTGCGTCCGTTCGACGTAACCGTCGAACGCCGTCCCGACGAAAGCCGGACTGACGACCGCCCGGATTCCGCTGCGGATCGCCGCCTCGGCGACCCGGTCGGCATGCCAGTACATATCGACGAAAGCGGTCGTACCGCCGAGCAGCATTTCGGCGATTCCCAGCTCGGCCCCGCTGTAAATATCGTCGCCGTCCAGTTTCGCCTCGAACGGCCAAATCTTTTCGGTCAGCCACGGCATTAGCGGCAGGTCGTCGGCATAGCCGCGCATCAGGGTCATCGACACGTGGTTGTGCAGGTTAATCAGACCCGGCATCACGAGCCGTCCGGCGCCGTCCGCCACCTGCAATCCTTCTCCTCGCTCCCGCTCGTAACGTTCGATCCGCTGCGGGGAGTCGCTCACCAACGCGATCCGGTCGCCGCTGATGGCAACCGCGCCCCGGTAATATTTCGGTCTGCCGGGCTGTTCCGTCATCGGAAGCACCAGGCAATTTTTTATCAATAGTTCCACAATCGTCCGACACTAAATAACCTACCCGTCCGTCAAAGGGCGGGCCAAAACAAAAATAATCAAATATCCGGTAATTTCCTCCTACGGAACGACGTTTCCGCGGATCGTAACGATATACTGCTTTTCGGGCGTATTCGTCAGAATTTTGACGGCTTTCAAAAAAGAGCCGTCTTGCTTGGCGGGATCGTAAACCACCGTCACCGTACCTTTCCGTCCCGGAGCCACCGGTTTCCGCGAAAAGCGGACTTTCGTGCAATTGCAGGCCGTTTCGGCTTTTATAATCACCAGTGGAGCGTCCCCGGTATTTTCGAAACGGAAATCCCGGCTCACGGCTCCGCCCTTTTCACCGACCTCGCCCAGATCGTACGTTTTGGTCTCGAAGGCGACGGCAGGCTGGGCGCAAAGCTCCCCGCCTCCGAAAACGACACATATCAAAATCAACAGATACCTCATACGCTGTTACGGCTATACTCCGTTCTGCGGAGAACGACGTCACTGCATCCGGAAATTGTAGGTAATGGTTCCCGACTGCGAAACCGGAGCGTTCTCGTCCACGTTGAACTGCGCGCGGCGGGCCGCCTGCAGCGCGGAATTGACCAGCGAACTGTTCTGCGTCGTGGAACCTTTCGAACGATAGGTCGCCGCAGTGACTTTCCCCTGCTGATCCACCATGATTTCGATCACAACGCGTCCCTGGTCTTTAGCGCTGTAATCGGGTTTCGGAAGCATTCCGACCAGCGATCGCCCGGACAGGCTCGCCGAATTGCCGCCGGTGCCCGTCCCGGTTCCTTCGTGGCTTCCTTCCGGCGTTCCGGCCGGGTTCCCCTGATTGCCGGCCCCGGTTCCGGTTCCTTCGCTCGCAGCTTTGCTGCCCTCGGTGCGGCCCGGAAACAGCGCTTTACGATTCACCTCGCGCGGCTTCTCCACCGGCTTCTGTTCGGGCTTGGGTTTGGCTTCGACCTTCTTATCCTCTTTTTTCGGCGTTTTCTTTTCGTCTTTCTTCTTCTCCCTAACTACGACGTCGGTCTCCTCGAAGTCCTGCGTCAACTGCTCGTCCTCGGCAGCCTGCTGCGGCGGAGCCTGTTGCTGCGGTTGCTGCGGAGCCTCGGCAGCCTGGTCGTTCATCGCGAGGTCGGCTCCAGGAGCAGCCTCCTCGACATTCCCGAAATTAATCATCAGCCCCTCGCCGTTGTCGGGAGGCGGAAGCAGTTGAAATTTCAACAGCAACAACAACAGCAACACCGACACTGCGTAAATCAGCGTCGCTATTCCGCCTACGAGGCGCTGCTGCGTACGGTCTTCCGGCTGAAAGTCAATCATCGGTTATTCCGGTCTCGTTGCCAAAATCAGTTTGAACTTATTCTTCATGGCGATGTTCATCACTTTCACCACCTCTTCGATCGGAACGCTTTTGTCGCAGTGCAGCGACACGGTAGGATCTTCCGTTCCGGTCAGTTTCGCGACCAGCATCTCTTCGAGCCGATCGAAGGAAACGGGCGTCGTCTCGATGAAATAGCCCAGATCTGAGTTGATCGAAACCGTCGTGTACGGTTTCTCCTTCAACTGATTGGAACTTTTCGGCAACGTCAGCTTCACGGCGTTCGGATTGATCAGCGTGGTCGAGAGCATCATGAAAAGCAGCAGCAGGAAGATCAGGTCCGTCATCGACGAAGCGCTGAACCCTACATCTACTTTCGATCCTCTTTTAATGGCCATAATCGTGCGATTTTAATTCTTGTAACAAGTGTTGTCTTACTGTTCGATCGGCTGGTTCAGGATATCCATGAACGCAATCGAGTTGGCCTCCATCTGGAATACCAGCTTCTCGATACGGGCCACCAGGTAGTTATACCCGAAATAGGCCGGCACGCCGACCGTCAGACCGCCGACCGTCGTCACCATCGCCACGTACATACCGCTGGCCAACACCGTCATATCGACCGTTCCTCCCGCCTGCGACATGTTCATAAAAGCCTGCACCATGCCGACCACCGTACCGAGAAACCCGATCATCGGCGCGCCGCCGGCGATCGTCGCCAGAATCGGCAGACCGTTTTCGAGCTTCGACACTTCCAGGTTGCCTACGTTCTCGATCGAACTGTTCACGTCGCTCAGCGGACGGCCGATCCGCTCGATCCCCTTTTCGACCATCCGGGCGATCGGAGTGTTGGTGGAACGGCAAAGTTGGATCGCCGCGGAGATTTTCCCGTCGAAAATCTGCTCGCGGATCCGGTTCATGAAATTCACGTCCACGGCGGAAGCCTTGCGGATCGCCCAGAACCGTTCGAAGAAAATAAACACGGCCACGCCCCCTAAAATCAACAAAGGCCACATCAGGAAACCGCCGGCCAGGAAAAGCTCTCCGAAACTCATCGTCTGGGCAGCCTGCTCGGTCGCCGCAGCGGCAGCGGCCGTGGCGGCAGCCACCGGTTCAGTTGCTTGCAACAAGATCATCATATCTACAAATTGTTATTTTAAATTTTGAAAATACGCTTCCGTTTTCAATTCACAAAAATACGTTTTATTATGAATCCTACAAACATTCGCCGGCCCCGAGTTTTCGTTTTTTTTCACCCCGGATACAATCGGTTATCAGGCAAAACGTTAACCTCAGGGGCAAGCCGGATTTTGTTCCGAAGCACGCGAAAAATCGCACGTCTCGGCATCCGTCCGGCTTCACTTCAGCCTGCGTATCCGCTCTTGTAGGCGGCGCAAACCGCACCGGGCAAGCGGTGTTTCGCCGAAAATCCGCCGGAAACCGGCCTCGTCCAATCCCAACCAGTCGTCGACGTCCAACCGTTCCAGTTCTGCAAGCGGTGCGAAAGAGTCGTGTACGGAGACCGGGGCTTTGCGGTTGTAAGGACAGGCCCTTTGGCATACGTCGCACCCGAACAGCCAGCCGTGCAGATCGCCTTCGTCCCCGTCGCCGGTTTCGATCGTCCGGCGGGAAATGCAGCGCCCCGCGTCGATCGTCCGGTCGGGACGGATCGCCGCGACCGGACAGGCGTCCACGCAGGCGCGGCAGGTTCCGCAGCCGTCGCGCACGAACGGCGCGTCCGGCTCCAATTCGGCCGTCGTAACCACCTCGCCCAGCAACAGGAACGAGCCGAGCCGGGGATTCGCCAGCAACGAATTGCGTCCGATCCAGCCCAGGCCGGCCTCGACCGCCCACGACTTTTCGGCCAGCGGAGCGGTATCGGTAAAAACCCGTCCGGACGCCCCGGGCACGAGTTCCCGCAGGTAGGCCGACAATTCGTTCAACCGTTCGCGGATCGTCAGATGGTAATCCCTCGAATGCGCATAAGAAGCGATGCGGGAAGCCACCTCGTGCGCCGACGGCGGGCGGTGGTAGCCGACCCCGCAAACGATCACCGAACGGGCGCCTTCGCAGAGCGCCCCCGGATCGAACCGTTTGCCGGTATTCCGGCGCAAATACTCCAAGCCGCCGTCGCATCCGTCGGCGAGCCAATTCTTAAACCGATCGTACTGCCGCTCCAGCGAACGGCAGCAGGCAATCCCGCACAGATCGAATCCGAGCGACAAAGCCTTCCTGCGGATTTTTTCGGAGTTTGTCATTTTTGCCGTTTACGGTTCGGGTTATTTGCGCAAAAGTACGATTTATAAAACAAAAATCTTTACATTTGCATTTTACATAGGGAGTGTTTATCGCTTTTAACAAACGTATCAATTATGTTCAACACGCTTCTGGAATTATATCAGCACAGCATCCACGCTTACAGTTCCAATAAGTGTTTTTCGATGTACGGCGGGGAGGCGCTCACGTACCGCGATTTTGCAGACCGGGTAGACTCCCTGATCGAAACGTTCGTCGCATCCGGTCTCAGCCACGGGGACAAGATCGCCCTGCTGAGCAACAACATGCCCAACTGGGGAGCGGCTTATTTCGCCGCCGCGATTTCGGGCATGGTCATCGTCCCGATCTTGCCGGACTTTTCCGGAGCGGAGATCGACCGCATCATCCTGCACTCCGAGGCGAAAGCCTTGGTCGCTTCCGACAAACTCTATACGAAAGTATCCAAGGAAGTTATCGCACAGCTACAGGTCGTAATTCGCTCGATGAACCTCGGGGTCATATCTTCCCATTCGGACGCTCCGCGCGGAACGATCAGGGATCCGAAAGAGGAAGACCTCGCCGCCATCATCTATACTTCCGGAACGACTTCCCGGCCCAAAGGGGTCATGCTGTCGCACAAAAACCTTTGCAGCGAACTGGCGATGGTCAGCATCCTGCAACCGGTTTACCAAAACGACGTTTTCCTGTCGATCCTGCCGCTGTCGCACACTTACGAATGCTCGCTGGGCATGTTGCTGCCGTTCATGTGGGGAGCCTCGGTGATCTATCTCGACAAAGCGCCCACCGCCGCCGTACTGCTGCCGATCCTCAAAGAGGTACGGCCGACTATCATGCTGAGCGTACCGCTGATTATCGAGAAAATATACAAAAACAAAATCCTGCGCCAACTGTCGGCCAACCGCCTGATGCGGTGGCTGTATCGGAAAGAGTGGGGCCGCAAATGGCTGCACCGCATAGCGGGCAAAAAACTGATGAAACTATTCGGCGGCCGCATCCGCTTTTTCGGGATCGGCGGGGCAAAACTCGACGGAACCGTCGAGCGCTTCCTGTTCGAAGGGAAATTTCCGTACGCGATCGGCTACGGGCTGACCGAAACGGCTCCGGTACTGGCCGGCGTCAACCCGTCGATGGTACGCCACCAGTCGACCGGTCCGATGCTCGAAGGCGTCCAGGCGCGGCTGGACAACGTGAATCCGCAGTCGGGCGAAGGCGAAATCGTCGTCAAAGGGCCGAACGTGATGATCGGCTACTACAAAGACCCCGAAGCGACCGCCGACTCGTTCACCTCGGACGGCTGGTTCCGCACGAAAGACCTCGGCCTATTCGATCAGGACGGATACCTCTACATCAAGGGACGGCTGTCGAACATGATTCTCGGCCCGAGCGGCGAAAACATCTATCCCGAAGAGATCGAAAACGTCCTCAACAGTCACGCGCTCGTCAACGACTCGCTGGTCAGGGAGGACAACATGGGCAAGCTGGTGGCGATCGTCTACTTCAACCGCGAAGAACTCGAACGCAAATACAAGACGATGAAGGAAGAACTGGGCATCCGGATGGAAAACATCAAGCACGAGCTACTCGCTTACGTCAACTCGAAAGTAAACCGCTTCTCGAAAATATCGACCGTCATCGAACAGAAAGACGAATTCGAAAAAACGCCGACCCACAAGATCAAACGGTTCCTCTATAACAAAAATAAACCTGCATGACCGAACGAGAAACGGAACGCTATCAACGCAACCTGCTGGTCGAAGGGTTTTCGGCAACCGGGCAGCAACGGCTCTCGGAAAGTCGCGTAACGGTGGTCGGAGCCGGAGGACTCGGCTCGGCGACGCTGAACTACCTGGCGGCGGCGGGAGTCGGCCGCCTGCGGATCGTCGAAAACGACACCGTATCGCTGAGCAACCTGCAACGCCAGATTCTCTACACGACCGCCGACCTGGACGCTCCGAAAGCGGAAGTCGCCGCGGCACGGCTGTCGCGGCTGAATCCGGCCTGCCGGATCGAAATCCGCACCGACCGGCTCGACGGCGGCAATGCGGACGAAATCCTGTCGGATTGCGACGTCGTCGTGGACTGCACCGACAACTACGCCACCCGTTATGCGATCGACGATTTCTGTTCGGCCCGGCGGATACCGATGGTATACGGTACTGCCGAGCAGATCGGCGGACAGGTTTCGGTCTTCAACACGGCGGGAGCCGGATCGTACCGTTCTCTTTATCCGGAACAGCCGGTACAACAGCCGATCGTCGGAGTACTTTCGCCGATCGTCGGAGTCATCGGCTCGCTGCAAGCGCTCGAAACGATCAAGCTGCTCGCGGGTATCGGCGACGGACTGGCCGGACGGCTGCTGACGATCGACGGACGCACGATGCGCATCTTCACATTCGAAATCTGACGCTCTATGTTCGATATAGCCAGGCAACGCGGCACGGTCCGCGAACAACTCCGCATCGCAGACCTGATGTCGCTGACCCCGAAAGGGAAACGGGTGCTCGAGATCGGCGCGCGGGACTGTTACCTATCGCGGAAACTCACCGCCCTGTACCCGGAAGTGGTAGCGCTCGACCTTACGAAACCCGAAATCGACGCGCCCGGCATCACGGCCGTACAGGGCGACGTTACCGGACTCCGTTTCGCGGACAATGCGTTCGATACCGTTTTCTGCACCGAAGTGCTGGAACACGTCCCGCCCGAGAAATTGCAGCAGGCCTGCAACGAGATCGTCCGCGTCGCATCGCGCTACGCGGTAATCGGCGTTCCCTACCGGCAGGATCTGCGCGCCAACCGCACCCGTTGCCTACGGTGCGGCGCGGTCAATCCGACGACCGGCCACCTGAACCGTTTCGACCGGCAGCGGCTGACCGCCCTGTTCCCCGGCATGACGCCCCGCGAGATCCGGCTCACAGGACGCGGACAGGCCGTCACCAACCCGCTGTCGGTGGCGATCTACCGCCTGTGCGGATATCCCTACGGCAGCTACGAACAGGAGGAAGGATGCATCCGCTGCGGCGAAAAACTCGTCCGACCGAAGATCGACCGAATACAATGGGCGCTCTGTTTCGTCGCACGCGCATTGAACCAGATTCAGTACAAACTGTACGGCCGCAACAGGCCGATATGGATTCACATCCTGTTCGAAAAAACAGCCTGAACCGACGAAATTAAAACCGGGACGCTCGCGATGAGCGTCCCGGTTCGGTTTATACTCTTCGCGACGATGCGAAATTATTTCAGACCGATCTGTTTTTCGAGGTATTCCCGGATCGAATGCTCCATCGAATGGCGGTGATAATCGGCGATGTGACAGGCCCAGTCGTTGTCGGTACGGTCGCCCGCACGGCAACAGTTGAATTCGGTGACCTCCTTGTCATAACGATCGAGCAGCGGCAGCATCCGGTCATCGGCGCAATACCGGTTCTCGTGAACGACCAGCGGCAACGGCAGCTTCGGTTTCAGATCGGGCTTCTCGCGCGGATAGCCGACGGCGAGTCCGCAGACGATCGAAACGCCCCGCGGCAACGCCAGCATCTGCGAAACCTTTTCGGGATCGGCCGTGCGGATATACCCGACGCAGCAGCAGCCCAGTCCGAGCGATTCGGCGGCCGTCACGGCGCTCATCATCGCCAGCGAAGCGTCGATCACGCCGACCGTATAACCGTCAATCGTAGCGTCGAACGCCGGCGTATCGACGCCCTTCTGTTTGGCCGCGAGCCGCAGTTTATGAAAATCCATGCAGAAGACCATGAAAACGGCCGACGTCTTGATCTGTTTCTGTCCGGTAATCTCGTACAATTGCTCTTTCAGAGCCTGGTCGGTAACGGCGATTACCGAAAACTGCTGACCGTTGTAACTGGTCGGCGCGTTGCGGATCGCTTCGTAAATAAAATTCAGTTTTTCCGGTTCGATCGGCTGGCGTTCGTAACGCCGGATCGACCGGCGCTCCAGCAGACTTTCCTTAACACTTTTCATATCTTTCGAAATTTGATTTTTCTTGCGTTCCGGATCGTTACCCAGCAAACAGGATACCGATTCCAGCCTACATGACCTTCGCAAGATACGTTATTTTCGGGAAACGAAGATCGCCGAAGCGCGAAAATTCTCTATTTCCCGTCCCGCATCCGCGCGTTCATAGACTCCTCAATCGGTAGAGATCGCATATCGAAATCCGAACATTTCAAACCGGGGAGCAAATACGCGTCCTTCAAACGCCACAGCCCGAAAAAGAATCCGCGATCCGATCCGCCCCTACGATTTCGGCCGCGAGATCGATCCGCTCGATTTCCAGCGTTAGCGAGTTCAGGTGGGCAAACTCCTGCTTTTCGACCGTTCGGACTTTGGGCATCTGCAATTCCCGAGATTCCAGGACAGCGATTCCGAACAAAAGGTAGATCGGCATTTTTTTATGGCGAAAGTATTTTAACTAACAGAAATCTCGGTAGAATCGTAAAAAAAGCCGCTCCCCGAATGGGGAGGGCTTTCAAAAACCAATTTCCGGAAAGGCCCGGCCACTTACCGGACAGTCGTATCTGTCAGGCTCACTCTAGTTTGCACACATAACAGTATGGGAATATTTATCCCTTGTTTTGCACATGCTGCCATGCGAGAGCCGACGCCCCGAGAACGGCGGCGTTTTTCCCGTCGATACCGGACGGCAACAATTTCACCTTGTTGCGGAAAATCGGCATCATGTTCATCTCCATGTATTTCTTCGTCGGCTCGAAAATATACTTGCCGGCCTTGGCCAATCCGCCGAACAGGAAGATCGCCTCGGGACTGGTGATGCTCACCGCATCAGCCAGCGCGCGTCCGAGCAACATGCCGGTGTATTCGTACGCTTCGATTGCCAACGGGTCGCCGTTGAGCGCCGCTTTGGTAATCATTTCGGCAGTCAGGTCGGTAAACGTCACATGCCGGAATTCGCTGTCCTCGATGCTGTCGGCCATCAGCTTGAAAATCGTTCGTTTGATCCCGGTCGCCGAAACATAAGTTTCGAGACATCCCTTGCGACCGCATCCGCAGACGCGCCCCGTATGGCTGACCGTCACGTGCCCGAGCTCGCCGGCGAAACCGTCGTGCCCGTAAATCAACTGGCCGTTGGCTACGAACCCGCTGCCGAGTCCCGTGCCGAGCGTCACGACCAAAAAGTCCTTCATGCCGCGCGCGCCGCCGTATACCATTTCGCCGACGGCCGCCGCATTGGCGTCGTTGGTAACGATCACCGGCAGCGTCGGGAAGAAACGCTTCATTTTTTCGACCAAATTCACCGTGCCCTTCCACGGTAAGTTGGGCGCGAATTCGATCGTTCCTTTATAAAAGTTGCCGTTGGGCGCGCCGATACCCACTCCGATCAGTTCGTACTCTTCTCCGGCCGTCTTCAGCAGATTCTGGATTCCGATATACAACTCTTCGATATAAAGATCCGAATCCGGGAAATTGCGGGTCGGAAATACGCCCTCGCTCAAAATATTCCCCTGCTCGTCGACTAAACCATAGGCGGAATTGGTACCTCCGATATCCACGCCAACTGCTACTTTTTTCATCTGTTAAATCAGGTTTTAAATTATTTAATTATTTCAAATGGTTGCGAATCACGTAAAATGTCTTTCAAATATACAAAAAAAATCATCCCTGCAAGCATCCGGTTTGAAAATAACGGCGACGCGCCGATATTATTTCGCAATCCGGACAGATTGCGCGTCCGGCGGCAACGTTCCGCCGGACGCCCCGGTACGGCCGTAACGTTTTTTTCTTAACTTTGCATCCGAATCAAACGGAAGACCCTTAAAATCCGGCATTATGTACTCTTTCCACGAACTGGCCGATATCGTTCAGAACGAAATCAAAAACCTGAAATATCCGCAGCAGCCCGAACTGCTGTACGCTCCGATCGTCTATTCGCTCGAAGAGGGCGGCAAACGAATCCGTCCGGTCGCGCTGCTGATGGCCTGCAACCTGTTCCGCGATGAGATCGACTGCGCCAAACCGGCCGCTCTCGCCGTCGAAGTGTTCCACAACTTCACGCTGCTGCACGACGACATCATGGACCGTTCCGACACCCGTCGCGGCAAACCGGCCGTGCATACGCGCTGGAACGACAACGTGGCGATCCTGTCCGGCGACGCAATGATGATCTACGCTTATAAACTGTTGTGCGGATGCGACCGGAGAGTGCTGCCGCAGCTACTCGAAACGTTCAACGAAACGGCCATCGGCGTCTGCGAAGGACAGCAGTACGACATGGACTTCGAATCGCGCGACGACGTAACGGTCGACCGGTACCTGGAGATGATCCGGCTGAAAACGGGCGTGCTGTTGGCCGGCGCGCTCAAACTCGGGGCAATCTGCGCGGAAGCCCAACCGTGGCAAGCCGAACTGTTATACAACTTCGGGATCAACGTCGGACTGGCTTTCCAACTGCAGGACGACCTGTTCGACACGTACGGCGATGCCGCCGTATTCGGCAAACCGATCGGCGGGGATATCCTGGCCGGCAAAAAAACGTTCCTGCTGACTACGGCGCTGAAAACCGCCGATGCGGCCACCCGCGGCGAACTGCTCGCGCGGCTGCACGACGGCGGCATGTCGGCGGCGGAGAAAATCGAAACCGTGCGTGGCATCTACGACCGGCTGGGAGTCCGGAAGATCACCGAAAAGGCGATCGCCGACTATTTCCGCAATGCCGACCGAATCCTCAATAGCCTGGAAGTCGGGATCGAACGCATCGTCCCGCTGCAGGAACTGGGCGAAACCCTGTTGAACCGCAAAAAATAACGGGTCTTTCGAAAAAACGGGGACAACGCGCCCCAACTGCAAAACGATGGAAAAGATAAAACGCGACGAAATCGAGATCATGGCGCCGGTAGGCTGCTACGAATCGCTGGCGGCGGCCGTGCAGGCCGGAGCCGATTCGATCTATTTCGGCGTCGAACAACTGAACATGCGCGCCCGGTCGTCGTTCAACTTCACGCTGGACGACCTGGCAAGGATCGTCGCGACCGCCCGCGAGAACGGCATCCGCACTTACCTGACCGTCAATACGATCCTATACGACGAAGACCTGCCCGAAATGCGCCGGATTCTGGACAGGGCCCGACGGGAAGGCGTGGACGCCGTGATCGCATCGGATCAGGCGGCGATTTTCTACGCCCGATCGATCGGTCTCGAAGTCCACATCTCCACGCAACTGAACGTGTCGAACATCGAATCGGTCGCATTTTACGCGCAATATGCCGACGTGGTGGTACTGGCACGCGAATTGAGCCTCGCGCAGGTGCAGGCGATCCGCCGCGGCATTCTCGAGCGGGATATCCGCGGTCCGCACGGCAAACCGGTCAAAATCGAAATGTTCGCGCACGGTGCGCTCTGCATGGCCATCTCCGGCAAATGCTACCTGAGCCTGCACCACACGAACTGTTCGGCAAACCGGGGAAGCTGTCGCCAGATCTGCCGCAGGGCTTACGAGGTCAGGGACAAAGATACCGGCGAAGAACTGGAGATCGAGAACCATTATATCATGTCGCCGAAGGACCTCTGCACGGTCGATTTCCTCGACCGTTTCCTGGAGGCCGGAGTGCGGGTGCTGAAGATCGAGGGCCGGGCCCGTTCGGCGGAATACGTCAAACGGGTCGTCGAATGCTACGACGAAGCGCTGCGGGCGATCGAAGCCGGAACGTATACCCCGGAAAAGGCCGAGGCATGGAAGCAGCGGCTGCAGACCGTATTCAACCGCGGTTTCTGGGGCGGGTACTACCTCGGCGAACGGGCCGGACAGTGGAGCAGTCACTACGGGTCGTCCGCCACGATGCGCAAGGTGTACGTCGGCAAGGTAACGAATTACTTCTCCCGGATCGGCGTAGCGGAGATCCTGGTCGAAGCGGCTCCGCTGGAAGCCGGAGAGGAAGTTTTCATCACCGGAGAGACGACCGGAGTGTTGGAATTCACGGCCGAAGACATCCGGGTAGCCCTGAAATCCGCCGAACGGGTTCCTCAGGGCGTCTATTGTTCCGTAAAAACCCCTTCGCCGGTACGACGCGGGGATAAACTCAATAAAATGGTACCGTCCGGAAAAGTCCCGGACAACCGGTAAACAGACAATGAACAACCGACCCGAAAATACCCCGGAGCCGCAGCATCCGCCGAAAAGCCCGTTGAGCAAGATACGGCTTTCGAACGCTTTCTATCCGATCCTCATCGGATTGGGAGCGGTAGGGTACATGCTGTGGAAAGACTTCGACATCCAGGTGTTTTCCGGAATCACTTTCTCGTGGCACATGGTGTTCTGGCTCGTTATGGCCGTGGTGTTCATGTTCGGCCGCGACATCGGCTACATCATCCGTATCCGCATCCTCAGCAACAACCAGCTTTCGTGGCGGCAGGCGTTCCGGGTCATCATGCTGTGGGAGTTCACGTCGGCGATCACGCCGTCGGCCGTCGGGGGCACCAGCGTCGCGATCATCTACGTCCACAAAGAAGGGATCAGCGTCGGGCGCAGCTCGGCGATCGTAATGCTCACCTCGTTCCTCGACGAACTCTATTTCATCGTGATGTTCCCGCTGCTGATACTGATCGTCGGCCCGTCGGAACTTTTCGACGTTTCGACCTCTTCCGGAGTGCTTACGCGCAGCCTGATGGGAATCGCGCTGACCGGCTATTTCCTGAAACTGGGATTCGTGCTGGTGCTTTCGTACGGGCTGTTCGTCAATCCGCGCGGGCTGAAATGGCTGCTGTTGAAAGTTTTCAAACTGAAATTCCTGCGCCGCTGGTACCATGCGGCCGGACAGACCGGCACGGACATCATCCGCTCGTCGCACGAAATCCGGCGCTACAACTACAAATTTTGGCTGAAAGCGTGTTCTTCGACCTTCCTGTCGTGGAGTTCGCGCTACCTGGTGGCCAATGCGCTGATCATGGCCTTTTTCGCAGTCAGCGACCAATTCCTGCTGTTCGCGCGGCAGCTGGTGATCTGGATCATGATGCTGGTGATGCCTACCCCCGGCGGAAGCGGCTTCGCAGAATACGTATTTTCGAGCTATTGCAGCGACCTGATCAGCGTTTCGCCGGCGATGCAGTTGGGAGCGGCCACGCTGATCGCCCTGCTGTGGCGCGGGGTAACTTACTACCCCTACCTCGCCATCGGCGCGATCATCTTCCCGCGCTGGATCAAGAAAAAATTCATGCACAAACAGTAATCCACGGATTCTCTAAAAAGACCAAGGTACGGGTACGGGCGGAACGGACTGACGCGGCGGTACTACCGGACTTTCAGCAACGCCTCGGCCGTCACGATATCGACCGGCGTAGTAATTTTGATATTCATATAAGAACCTTCGCAAAGATATATCCGTCCGCCGTCCGCCTCGACCACGCTCGCATCGTCGGTAAAAGAGTCTCGAAAAGGCTGTCGATAGGCTTTCCGGAGAATTTCCGTGCGGAAAACCTGCGGAGTCTGGACGATGCGGAACGCAGAACGGTCTACGATGTTGCTGCCCCCGTCCGCGATCCGCCGCAGCGAATCGACCGGTGCGACGACCGGAATCACGGCCCCGTAGGCCTGCGCATCCCGCACGGCGCGCAGAATCACTTCCCGGCCGACCAGCGGCCGCACGCCGTCGTGTACGGCGACCAGTCCGGCATCGCCCGCATGATCCAATCCGCGGCGCACCGACTCGAAACGGGTCGCTCCGCCCTCGCAGACTTCATGCGGCGTCGTAAAAGCGTATTCGCGGCAAAGATTCCGCCAATAGCCGATATGCGCTGCGGGCAGTACGACGATCGTCCGGGCATCCGCCAGCGTCTCGGCGAAACGCCGGATCGTATGCATCAGGATCGGCAACCCGTCGAGCACCAGGAACTGCTTGGGCACCTCGGCGCCCATCCGCGAGCCGCTACCTCCGGCCACGATAATCACAGCGATACGGTTCATCTCTTCTTCTCTTCCAGATAGGCCCGGGTGACTCTTCGCAGCGTCTCCTGCACCGGGGTAAATTCGAAATCGAGCGTCCGCAACACCTTTTCATTGCTGTAATACGAACTGCTGACGGCGCTGGACAGGATCGATTCGGACAGGAGCTGCTTGTGCCGGGTCACCCGCCGAAGTTCCCGCTCGGCGGCGGCGGCCAGATTCAGCGCACGGGTTCCGATACAAATGCGCGGCAAACGGCGGCCGGCCGTCTCGGCGACGATCGAAAAAAACGCTTTGAACGGAAGGTTTTCGGCGGAAAGAATATACCGCTGTCCGACAGCTTCCGGCACTTCGGCCAACAAAACCGTCGCCCGCGCCACGTCCCGGACATCCACGTACCCCTTTACGCCTTTCGTATAGAAAAAGTTCCCGTGGGCACCGAATGCGATCAACTGGGAACTTCCCGATTTCCAGTCCCCTTCGCCGATAACGATCGACGGATTGACGACAACCGTCCGCAACCCCTGCAGGGCGCCCCGCCGGACGATATTTTCCGCATAGAACTTACTGACCGAATAGGCCGACAATCCGACCAGACTGTCCGGTATGCACGTTTCATCGACCAGCTTCTCCCCGGGCCGGGCCGGGCCGAGCGTCGCCACGGAACTGACATGCACCAGCAAGCCGACTCCGCTGTCGAGGCAGGCGTTCACGACATGCGTCGCCAGTTCGGTATTCGCAACGATAATTTCGTCCGACCTTTCCGGATCGAAAGAAACCTGCGCCGCACAGTGGAACAGCACGTCGGTTCCCTCCACCGCTTCACGCAGCGCATGCGGGTTATTCAGCGCCGTTTCCCGAAATTCGATCCGGTCGTAAAAAGACGAAACACCCATGCGCTCCAGCGTCCGGTGCAACAACTGTTGCCGCTTTATATCGCGTACCAACATCCTCACCGTGCACCCGGCGCGGAGCAGTTCGGCAACGAGGTGACTACCCACCAATCCGGTTCCTCCGGTAACCGTAATTCGTTTGTCTTTCAGCGTATTCAATTCAACTGTTCGTATCGTTTTCCCATATTATTTTTTTTCCGAAACCGAGCCGGTTGTCCGTGTACTTGAAAAAAACGGGGCGGATGATCCACAGCTCCAGATCCATCACCGCCGCAAACGGAAACCGCCTGAGGTAAGCATTCCGGGCGACCCGACGCTCCTCCCCTTCCGGCCGTGCCATCGTACCGCGCAACTGCAATCCCCGCACCTTGCCGACGACCGAGGTTTCGAGCACCACGGACGCGGCGACCCGCGGATTCCGCGTCGCCTGCCGCACATGCAGCGTATCGGCGGCCGAAGTCGCCACGAACCAGTTGCGCTGCGGCAGGTAAACGTAAAACAAGTTGCAACAATACGGCCCCTCCTCATCCTCCGTCGCCAGCGTCAGCACATGATGCTCCGCGAGAAATTTCGCGATCCGTTCGTCGATCATCGGGCCGGAGTCTGTTTCACCGAATCGGGGTTCGCCGCGCGCGACGTATCGGCGGCCGGAGCGAACGACGTGACTTTCAGGCTATCGGCCAACGTGCCGTTCAACTCGGCCATGATCCGGTCGCGGACTCCGTCGAACGCCTGCTTGTTGGCGGCGCGAACCGGTTCGGCCGGCTCGGTGGGCACTTTTAACGGGTCGATCGGCGTCCCGTTGCGCCACAACCGGAAATCCAGGTGCGGCCCGGTGGCCAATCCCGTCGCACCGACGTAACCGATCAACTGTCCCTGACGCACTCGGGTTCCCTTATTAATCCCTTTCGCATACCCCTTCAAATGCAGATAGCCCGAAACCAACTGTCCCGAATTGTGTTTAATTTTCAACGTATTACCGCCTCCGCCGCCATATCCTTTGGCGATCACCACGCCGTCTCCGACCGCTACGACCGGCGTACCGGAAGGCGCGGCGTAATCCACCCCGTAGTGCGGACGCCGGATACGCAATATCGGGTGCAGCCGCGAAGCCGAAAAGCGCGAACTGATCCGGCTGTATTTCAACGGAGCTTTCAGCAGGTTCTTACGCAGGCTCTGCCCCTGTTCGTCCCAGTAACTCACTTTGCCGTCCTGCATGAACGGGATCGCATAATAGTTCTTTCCGCCGTGTTCGAATCGCGCGCCCCAGATCGTCCCGTGACCGATTTCAACCGTATCCACGTATTTCTGGTCATAGATCACCGTAAAGTTATCGCCTTCCTGAATCCCGAAAAAGTCGATTGACCAGGCGTAAATATCCGACAGATCCATCGCCAGCATCGGACTCATCCCATTGTCGATCATGCAATTCCACAAAGACGACGTAATGGTGGCCGTCTTCATCCGCCGTTTGACGGTCACGTTCTTCGTATCCATATAGACCCGCACCGAATCCCCGCTCAGGTCGAACACCAGGTAATCGGTCATCGAAGCCTCGTACACGAAATAGGCCAGCCGGGCCGCCGAGTCTTTCGTCTGGAAGGTGGTATATTTCTGCCCTGCCTTGATCCCGCGCAGGCTGAACACGGGCTCCGACTTCCGGGCAATCTGATCGACCAGGCCGGGACCCACGCCGTAACGACCGAAAATCTGCCCGATCGTTTCGCCGAATTCCACGGTATTCTCGGCAAGGTCGTATTTCCCGACGTCGATTCCGTAAAGCAGGACGGTCGTATCTTCCTGAGGCACATCAACGAGGGCGTCGGATTCGGACGGCGCTCCGCTGCGGTTCAGCGCCAAAACAACGAGTACGGCGAGCACCAACACCCCGCCCGCGGAAACCGCAATGACTTTCCAATTTTTTTTCATTCCGCAAAATTACTTTCCTTCCCGCGAACGCGCAATGTCCGGAAAGAGGTTTTTATGGTCATTTTACGAACGGGCGCCGCCGCGCGGCACTCCGTCCGAAGACTATTTTCCGAATGCGTTGATCGTCTCCCGAATCCGCGCCAGCCGTTCGAGAAGACTTTCCAGTCGATCCAGCGCCAGCATATTCGCCCCGTCGCTTTTCGCAATGGCCGGGTTCGGATGCGTTTCGATAAAAAGACCATCGACGCCGGCCGCGACCGATGCGCGCGCAATGGTTTCGATCATTTCGGGCTGCCCGCCGGTCACGCCGCTCGTCTGGTTGGGCTGCTGCAACGAATGGGTAATGTCCATAACCACGGGATAACCGAGGTTCTGCATCGCAGGGATGCCGCGCATATCGACGATCAGGTCGTAATAACCGAAGGTCGTGCCCCGGTCGGTCAGCATCACGTTCGGATTGCCCGCATCGCGGACTTTCCCGGCGGCGAAGGACATCGCTTCCGGAGCGAGAAATTGTCCCTTTTTGATATTGACGACCTTGCCGGTCTTCGCGGCGGCAACCAGCAGATCGGTCTGGCGGCACAGGAAAGCCGGTATCTGCAACACGTCGACGTATTCGGCGGCGATCGCAGCCTCTTCCGGGTTGTGGATATCGGTCACTACCGGCACGCCGAATCCGCGCCGGATGTCGGCCAGCAGTTTCAGCGCCTTTTCATCGCCGATCCCGCTGAACGAGTCGAGCCGCGAACGGTTCGCCTTGCGGTACGACGCTTTGAATATATAGGGAATACGCAGCCGCTCGGTGATCCGGCAGGCTGTTTCGGCCACGGTTTTCAACATATCCGCGTCCTCGACGACGCAAGGTCCGGCCATCAGGAAAAACATGCCGCTGCCGGTATGTTTGATATTCGGAATTCGGTTCAGCACTTCGTTCATATCCTCGGAATTTTATCCGGTAAAGATAACAAAACCTCCCGATACGACAAATACCCCCCGCAAACCGCATCCGGAGAAGCCCGTTTACGGCTTTTTTTTATACGGATAAAATAGGCAAAACCTCAATCAAGCCGACCTTTTTACAAAAACCACTAATTTTCGCTTTGACACCAGAACTGTTAATCGAAACATATTAATTTGCATTTGTTATACATTTGTTATACATTCATATCACAAATGAATACTTCATAAAGACATCAATTAAAATATCAAAACGAATTGCAGCGGAATCATGCAACTACGCTTACGACATTTACGGATATGTGCCAAGCCGGCAACGGAGGCAGTTGCTGGGAAGGATATACTTATTACACCTACGATTGCCAAGGAAACCGGACAGGGGGGATCGCAAAATGTAGAAGTTATCTATTGCAACTAATCAAAGGTTAAACATGCTTGATCTAAAAAACGCTAAATCCGTACTCGATCATTTCATTCGCTTATTTTCGATATGTTTTTTATTATCGTCCTGCTCAGGCCCGCGGCAGGACGATAATCTCATGGAAAACAAAAATTTATACTCAATCGACCTCGATCATTCAACAAAGGAACGATCGTTTGTATTCTCATCTATTTTCTGTGATTTGGAAACTATAATTCTCGACTCGGAAGAGAAAGTCATCGGAAATATAGACAAAATACAAGCGGACGACAGCATCATTTATATTTTGGACATCAATATTTCCAAAGGCGTCTTTAAATATTCGCGCAACGGAAACTATATTCAGCAAATAGGAAACATCGGTTCCGGTCCCGGAGAATACATAAAACCCTTCGATTTCACCTTGGATCAGAAAAACAGAATCATCTACATTCTCGACGGGCCAAGACAACGGATCAATAAATACGAAATGACATCGGGCAAGTATCTCGGACATTTCGAAATCAATAAAGACGATCCAATAAGAAGTTACCACATCCAATATAACGACGGAGTTATTTTCACGGACGTATATACGTTGGCTCCATCGAAACGGGACTTTTTATTACAAAAATTAGACACCTGCAAAGGCAAACAACAAAGTACTTTTTTAAATGCAACGCAGTACAACAAAGGATGGAAGAATCCCAGTTATATCCATGACCATGTTTTTTACACCGTGAACGAAGAATCTTCACGGTTCATGCAAGTATTCATGAATACCATTATTTACATCAGCCGCGAAAAGGTAATGCCTTACCTTTCTTTGCAAAGCGAAGATATCATGACCGCGGAAGATATAGAATCGATTGAAAAAGACGCTCCAATCCATTCGGTATTCGATTACATATTTTCAAAAAATAAGATTTTCGATATCAACAGCTATTTCGAACACGACGGTCGTATCTACTTCGTATATCGCAACGGCCTGACTTCGACTTTTACTACGTACGATACGGAAACGAACGAAACGAAACTATACGACACGATTGCCGACGACCTGCTTTTTGAAAAAGATAATATGCACGTATGGTTTCCTAAGTTCGGCTGCGCCGGTAACGAGGGTGTATATTATTATGTCAATACAAATGCAATAGGAAATTTCATGGAGGGCTTTTCCCTGAATCTATTTTCCGAAAACTTAAACAAATCGGATAAATTGAAAAAAATGAAGGACGATGCCAATCCCGTGATATTTTTCTATAAATACAAAACCCTACCGGATGAATAAAACCGTCGGCAAACGTTCCGATCAGTTCGATAAAATGCTGTACGGTTCCAGCCGGTCACAGCAAAAAATACGTAATCGTCACTTCCCCTTCCGCCGACCGGGCAGCCGTCCTACAAATCATACCGGAGCAACGTATCCATGCAGGCAGGATGCGTGGCGTAAATGCAATTGTTTTTTTCGTCCGGGTAAAAATACAACGGCGGCATATCGAACCGGTAACGAACCACCGGATTGCCGTCGTAATCGTACACCTCGATCGTATTGCTCGGATTTTTACCTTCCGCATTCCGTTCGCCTTTGAACAGAGCATAAAAATATTTTTTACCGGCAAAGGCGCTTACATAATACAATTCTTCATCTTTAAACGTCGGCTGTTGAAGCTTATACTCCCCCACGATCCGCTTTTTCAATTCCAGAGTCTCCAGATCGTACAGATCGATCTGATTTTTATACAGATATACATAAACGATCACGGAATCGTTCGCAGCCATCTTGCCCCTGCTAAGATCCCACGCAAGTTCCCCTTGAGGACTCTCTCTTTCCATTTTCAATTCGCCGATCATCTCGTTTTGCCTCAGATTGTACTTTTTAATCGAATACTGGGGGGGCATAACGGTCTGGTAAACTAACACGGAATCCTTCAACAAATGCATACTGTTAAAAGCCTCGTGAAAAAGGAGAGCGTACCGTTCGGTGAGACGGACACCGGCAGCGGAATCGACTGCCATCGACTTGAGATACCGAAGACCGTAACCGAACACATATATGCTGTCGGTTTGCGAATCTATCAGAAAGGGGATACTCGGAAACTCATCGGGCCCGTTTCCCTTATTCCCGGTCGCACAAACAAACCGTAAATCGGGAGCGGAGTAAACGAACAGCATTTTCGGAGACAGAATACTCTCAATGATAAGATAATCTCCCTTTTGCAGCATGTGTCCGGGATTCATCGTTTCACCCGCCGGAATACGGACGGCCCGGATCTTTTTCTCCTGCGGGAAAGCTCGCTTCGCCATAACGACCGTATCGCGATCGCCGCACGAAAAAAGCAGTACGACAAGCGACAATACCCATAAAAGTTTCCTCATAATCCGCGCAGACATTTATATATAGCAGTATCCTGCCAAACTTTCGTGAAGTTACTCTTTTAGAAGCGAAAAGCAAAATTAAAGCATCGTTAAAATTGACTTTTAACGATGCTTTAATGAGAAAACGTCGATTCTTGGGGTAGAAATGAAAATTTATAAATCATACCGGAGCAACGTATCCATGCAGGAAGGATGCGTGGCGTAGATACAATTGTTTTTTTCGTCCGGGTAAAAATACAACGGCGGTATATCGAACCGGTACAGAGCGACCGGATTGCCGTCGTAATCGTACACTTCGATCGTATTGCTGCGGTTTTCGCCTTTTTCGGTTCGCTCGCCTTTGAACAAGGCATAAAAATATTTATCCCCCGGAATAACCCCCAAATAATACAATTCTTTATTCCGAAATGCAGGCTTCTGAGGTTTATAAACTCCGACGATCCGCCGCTTCAGCCTGAAATCCTTTACATCATAAATATCGATCTGGTTTTTATACAAATAAACGTATATCATTACCGAATCGTTAGCCGCCATATACCCCCTGCTGGTATCGAACGTAAGTTCACTTTCGGGGGTTTCCCGTTCGATCTTCAGTTCGTCTATGCTTTTACGATTTTTCAGATCATACTTGTAAACCGCATATTGAGGAAGCATAACCGTTTCATACAAAAGCACCGAATCATCAATCAAATGCATATGGTTAAAAACTTCGTGCAACGGAATTTCATAACACTCCGTCAAATGGACACGAGCCGCCGAGTCCACCGCAAGACTTTTCAAATGCCTATGAGCATATCCAAAAACATAAAAAGTATCCGTACGCGACTCTACCAAAGTAGGAAATGTAGAAAATTCTTCCGGGCCTCTCCCCTGATTTCCGGTCGCACAAACGAACCGCAAATCCGGCACAGTAAAGACAAACAATTGTTTTTTTGGCTGTCCGCTCCGAACAAGCAAATAATCCCCTTTTTGGATCATGTAACTAGGATCCATCACGTCACCCACCGGACATTTAACGGCTTGAATTCTTTTTTCCTGAGGGAAAGCTCGCTTCGCCGTAACGGCCGTATCGCGATCGCCGCACGAAAAGAGCGGTACGGCAAGCGACCATATCCATAAAAGTTTTCTCATAATCCGCGCAGACATTTATATATAGCAGTATCCTGCCAAACTTTTGTGAAGTTACTCTTTTGGAAGCGAAAAACAAAATAAAAGCATTGCAAAAAGTCGTTTTTGCAATGCTTTTACCGTTAGGACGATACCGCCCCCCCCGACACTAAATCAAAACGCCGGCCAGGCTAAACTCTCTACAAGAACCGCTAATTTTTATATTCGTAATAAAATATTACCGGATTCGAATTTTCATCCAACTGTTTCAACTCATCCAGATTATCCAGTTTCGGAGACAAAACACCGTCCACCGCACACGACTTCAAATTACCGGACGGATTATTGTCATAAAAATAGACACCCTTATCGGTCGTACACCCCAGAACAGTATACAACGTCATCGAAACATCTTTTTTAAAAAGCAGATCATCCTTAATGCCTCCGACCAATTTGGTTTCTTTCGTTTTAACATGATACACGACAGCATCGGCTTTGCGTCCGTCGTAATACCCGAAATAAATAAAACTCCCTTTCTTTTCGATATAATCGCTTATGCCGAAAATTTTCCCCGCAGAAAACAGTGTCATTAGAAAGGTCGGACTCATCTTATCCTTTTCAAATTTTTTCCAATCTTTCGCACGCATCCACTTCTCCGTTTTGACTACCAGATACGGTTTCACCTCTTTCGAACTAACATAGATAACCGTATCCATAAATCGCTCTACGAAACGCGAGGACTCCCGATCGACGGAATAAAAAACCGTAGGCTCAATTTCTTGCAGATTTTCCCACCTCTGATTATAGAGGTTATTCAGATAAGCGTTCTGCTGCACGCCCGTGGCAGTATCTATTTTTTGCAGCAAATAACTCTCTTTGGAAGATTGTCCGAAAAACGCGTCCGCAAACAAAGCCCCTTCATTGTACTGAATATGATAACTCCGGGTACCGCCTTTGGGGTTAACCGTAATATATCCGATAAATTTCCCCGTCCCGATATCATATTTATTAATCCGTTGTTTGCTCCCGTCGAGTATAAACAACTCGTCGTTTTTTTGATCAAGGCTGAAATCGAACGGGGCGATATACTCTCCGGGGCCGTTTCCGACACTGCCGAACCGGCGGACAAACGCCCCGTCACTCGAAAACAGATAAACGCCTTTGGTCTGGTTCCGGTCCAGCACGAAAATACCGTCACGACCCACCTGCATTTTACTGATCTCGCCGATCAGGACACTGTCATTTGCACCTAAGACCACCGTTTTCAATTTTCCGAATACAGCGGAATACACAATGTTTTCCCTATCAGCGTGATCAATATCGACAACGTACAAATCGTTGTTTACAGTTAAAGGAGTTTCACCCCGAGTGCGATTGTTACAGGCACATAAAATAAAGACGACAATAAAACAGCATACCCTTAGCATAACATGCAAGATAAACATAATCCAAATGTATAACTAACAATTCATATCCAAAGTGAGATCGGAATAACCGGTCACATATCCCTCACAATCATACGTAGTACTCACCGTCCCGGACTTACAGGGACCTGAACCGTCTCCCTCGCAACTATATGTTGTTATTATCGCAAACGTAGATTCAAATTTCCCATCTCCATCACAATCGGCACGCATAATACTAGGGACACTTTTTTGGCAAGATCCCGAAGCACCCCCTTCTTCACCCGCAGTCAAAACCTCAACATTTTTCAGCAAGAGAGAAACGTCCTGAATATTACTATTTCTGTTATTCGACGCAACACTGATTAAAACAACAACGATAAAAGAAATTACGGCAAATAATATTTTTTTCATTCTTTTAAATTAATTCTCATTAGATTACACAACCATTTAAATAAACTCTGATTTTACATACGTTTTTTCTCACATTTCTACTTTATCCATAGGCATTCTTATATTGGTTTGTCTTTAAAGTTACATTATCCTTTCGCAAAAAGCAAAATAAAAGCATTGCAAAAAGTCGTTTTTGCAATGCTTTTACCGTTAGGACGATACCGACTCCCCCCCCGACACTAAATCAAAACGCCGGCCAGGCTAAACACCTTTCAAAGACCATTAATTCTTATACTCATAATAAAATATCACGGGATTCGAATTTTCATTTAAAACTTTCAATTTATCTAGCCCTTCCAATGTCGGAGACAGCACCCCACCTTCAACCCATCCTTTCAAATTTATAAAAGGGGCATTATTAAAATAATAATATTCACCCTCACCTGTCGAACAACCGAATTGCGGCATTAATGTCTGTGCATTTTCACTAAAAAGCAGGTCATCCGTCATTAAATCAAATAACGTCGTATTCCCCGTTCTGGTGTCGAACGCAACAAAAACAATCGTTCCTCCCTTCATATACCGAAAATAAATAACATGATTATGTTCCCTGTAATCATGGATACCATAGATCTTTTTCGTCTGAAAAAGTTGTGCCTCCAGCGGTAATCGGGAATTCATATCCACAACTTTTAAATCCTGCGGACGTAACAGATCCTCGCTTTGCAAAGCCATATAAGGCATTACTCCTTGGGAACCGATATAAAATACAGTATCCATAAACTGTTTCACGAATCGGTACGCATTCTTCTCTCCCGGATAAAAAACTTTACTATCTATCCGTTCCGGATCGTGCCACTGTTTATTGTATGCCGAACTCATATAAACACCATCACTTTTTGCTGTCGAAAGATCAATTCGCCGCAACAAACCATCCGTAGCCGGTTGCTCATCAAAACAATACAGATCTACAAACAATGATCCGTCTGCCCACTGTATCCGATGGCTCCGAATCCCGGACTCTTTGTCCAATGCGATTGTTTTCTGGAATTTCCCATCGGAGATATTGTATTGACTGATCGTTTGTTTTTGATCGTCGAGTATATAAATCCGATCGTTCACCATATCCAGTGAAAAATCACCCGGAACGATATATTCGCCCGGCCCATTCCCCCGACTTCCGATCTGCCGTACGAATACACCGTCACGCGTAAATTCAAATACTCCTTTAGCTTGATGTCTATCTAATATAAAGATGCGATTATTCAAACCTTGTATTTTGTCAAGACTTCCTATCCACACCGATGTGTCCAGAACAATAGCATTCGCTTTTTGAAATAACGAAGACATGAATAACACTTTTTCTCGCTCCGCACGATCGACATCGACAACATACAGACTGTCATTCCGTAAAACCCCACTCGTCCCGGAATTCGTAGAACAAGAAATCCAGAAGACGAACAAACAAATACAAAAGAAAGAAAACTTCATTTTTACACATTTAGAGAGTCTTTCCCAACAAACGCTTCGACCCCACTCGACCGAAATCAGCCACAAACGATTACTCTCGTATAATCATTAGTGGATTGCATATATCCTTCACAATCAAAAAAAGTATATATACTTCCTGACATACAAGATCCTTTATCCTGCCCTACACATGTATGGATAATTTCTATAGACACAACTTTCGTTACACCATTACATGGCATCGTGTACGTGACCTGATCTAATACCGTACGACAATTTTGCCCGGTTTCGCTTTCTTCACCATTTGTCAATGCGACTACATTAGCCGAAAATAAATCTTGACCATTTTCAGATTCAAAAATATTACTCAGACTAAACACCATTACCGCGATTACACAGGTAATTGTAGACATTACCATTAAACTTCTCATTCTCATTTTTTTTTAATTAATAAGATTATACAACTATTTCAATCAATTTTGATTTCACATACGCTTTCTCTCTTACATTTCTACTTCATCCATAGGCATTCTTATATTGGTTTGTCTCTAAAGTTATATTATCCTTTCGCAAAAAGCAAAATAAAATACCGCAAAAAGAACTGAAAAAAAACCTTTTGCGGCATTAAACAATCGGAAAAGAATATTTCTAAGGTGTTTTTTAAAATACCATATTATGAAGATTTACTTCTAGCTATCAATACTTTCCTTTCCAGAGTTTTTTGATCCGCTGTTCGATTTCGCGCTCTTTCGGGTTGTCGGCCGGGTCGTAGAACCGGCGGCCTTCCATGCCCTGCGGCATGAACTCCTGGTCGGCGAAGTGATCTTCGAAGTCGTGCGCGTACTTGTAATTGTCGCCGTAGCCGAGATTTTTCATCAGTTTGGTCGGCGCATTGCGGATGTGCAGCGGGACGGGATGGTTCGTCGTATCCTGATTCACGAATTTCAGCGCCCGGTCGATCGCCAGGTAGGCCGAGTTGCTCTTGGGACTGGTAGCCAGGTAGATCGTCGCCTCGGCCAGCGGGATGCGGGCTTCCGGCATACCGACCTTGTGCACCGTTTCGAAACAGGCGTTGGCCAGCAACAGCCCGTTCGGATTGGCCAGACCGATATCTTCCGACGCCAGGATCACCAGCCGCCGGGCGATGAACTTCGGGTCTTCGCCGCCGGCGAGCATCCGCGCGAGATAATAGATCGCCGCGTTCGGATCGCTGCCGCGCACCGATTTGATAAAAGCCGAGATTACGTCGTAGTGCTGTTCGCCGTTTTTATCGTACAAAGCGATATTTTGTTGCAAACATTCGGTCACGTTTTCGTCGTTAATGACGATCTCTCCCTCGGTAGCATTGCAGAGAATATCGATAATGTTCAGCAGCTTGCGGGCGTCTCCTCCGCTGAAACGGAACAGCGCCCCGGTCTGTTCGACCCGCACGCCCCGCTCCCGGAGCACCGTGTCGGCAGCGACGGCGCGATCCAGCAATCGTTGCAGATCGCTGTCCTCCATCGCCTTCAGCACATAGACCTGACAACGCGACAACAGCGGCGAGATCACTTCGAACGACGGATTTTCGGTCGTCGCGCCGATCAGCGTAATCACGCCCTGCTCGACGGCACCGAGCAGCGAATCCTGCTGAGACTTGTTGAAACGGTGGATTTCGTCGATAAACAGGAACGGCGCCGGCGTATTGAAGAAATGACTCTTGCGGGCCTGCTCGATCACTTCGCGCACCTCTTTTACGCCGGAATTGACCGCCGACAGCGTGAAAAACTTCCGGTCGAGAGCCGTCGCCACCAGCCGCGCCAGCGTCGTCTTGCCGACTCCCGGCGGTCCCCACAGGATAAACGACGGCACGTTGCCCGTCTCCAGAAAGCGGCGGAACACCCCGCCGCCGCCGACCAGATGGGCCTGTCCGACGTAGTCGTCGAGCGACTGCGGACGCAACCGTTCCGCCAATGGTATATTTGTCTGCATAAAGAAAAAATGTTATCTTTACAAAGGTAATCGTTTTCCCGCACAATTTTTAAGATCGCACCGGCTTTGAAACGCATAGGAATTCTCTCGGACACGCATGGTATTTTCGATCAGCCTCTTCGGAAATTTTTCGAAGACGTCGACGAACTATGGCATGCCGGAGACTTCGGCTCCATCGAAACGGCCGACGCCATTGCCGCCTTCAGGCCGCTGCACGGCGTGTACGGCAACATCGACGGAGGGCAGACGCGCGTGGCATTCCGGCGGTGGGAGCTGTTCGAATGCGAACAGGTTCCGGTGATGATAACCCACATCGGCGGCTATCCCGGGCACTATGCTTCCGGGGTGGAAATGCAACTGCGGATGCACCGGCCGAAAATCTTCGTATGCGGACATTCCCACATTCTGAAGGTAATGTACGATAAAAAAAACAGTCTTCTTCATATCAATCCCGGGGCCGCAGGGATTGCTGGCTTTCACCAGGTAAGGACGGCCATACGGCTCGTAATCGACGGTGAGGACATCCGGGAGCTGGAAGTCGGAGAATGGCCCCGGCGTCCGACATCATAATAAACCCGAATATTCCGGCGTTATCTTCACGAAATTAAAATTAGAGAAAACGCTATGCAAGTAAAGCAAACAAAGACGCTGGAGGCTGTTTTTGCGGCAGGATGCCGCGAAGCACGCCGACGTCACGCCGATGAGGTAACCCTCGACCACCTGTTTCTGGCTATCTTGAAACAGGAAGGAGGGCACGCATCTCACCTGCTGAAAAGGTTGCTGAAAGAATGGGAACTTTATCAGATCAAAATACGTCTCGAACGGGAACTGGGCCCGGTCGTTTTGCCGGACACCCCGCTCAACATCTCCTGTCCGGACGTCCGTTTCGACGAAAACGCGCTGCTCGAGCAGATGCGTATGTCCGGCCCCTGCATGGTGCAGGACACCTGTAACACGGGACACCTGTTGCAGGTCATCGTCGACGACCGCAGCTCGCGCAGCTCGCGGATACTGGTGCTGTACAATGTGACTTCGGAAAAAATCGTCTCCTACCTCGGCGACATGCCTCCCAACGAGGACTACTACGAGGATATGCAATATCTCTCGCTGCTCGGCGAAGAGAACGGAGAACACCCCGAACGACTCGTATCGGGAGTAATGCGTATCGCCGTGACCGACGGGCAACCGGCGGCCAAAGACAGTATGCTCGGCCAGTTCGGCGTCGACCTGACCAACTGCGCGGCCGAAGGCAAACTCGACCCGGTGATCGGCCGGGACGCCGAAATCGAACGGGTGATCCAGATCCTCGGCCGGCGCAAAAAGAACAACCCGGTGCTGATCGGCGAAGCGGGCGTCGGGAAGTCGGCCATCATCGAAGGGCTGGCGCTGCGGATCACGCAGAAGAAAGTCCCGCACGCACTGCTGCACAAACGGATCTTCTCGCTGGACGTCGCCTCGCTGGTCGCAGGGACGAAATACCGCGGACAGTTCGAAGAACGGATCAACCTGTTGCTGAAGGAACTCTCCGGCAGCGACGTGATCCTCTTTATCGACGAAATCCACACGATCGTCGGCGCCGGCAGCACGCAAGGGTCGCTCGACACGGCCAACATCCTGAAACCGGCGCTGGCCCGGGGCGAACTGCAGTGCATCGGAGCCACCACCCTGAGCGAATACCGCGAAAATATCGAGAGCGACAGCGCGCTGGAGCGGCGTTTTCAGAAGATCATCGTGGAACAGCCGTCGGCCGAAGAGACGCTGTGTATGCTGAACAACATCAAGAAACACTACGAATCGCACCACTGCGTTCATTATACCGAAGCGGCGCTGGAAGCCTGCGTCCACCTGACGCAACGCTACGTGCCCGACCGCTTCTTCCCGGACAAAGCGATCGACGTGATGGACGAAGCGGGCAGCCGCGCCCACGTGTTCAAAGTCAAGACGCCCGAACCGCTGGCCTCGATGGAACGCGACGTCGAGACGGTATGCGCCGAAAAGAACCGAGCGATCCGAATGCAGAATTACGACGCGGCCGCCACGCTGAAAAACCGTGAAAGCGCGCTGCGCAGCCGCCTGCAGGAGATGGAAACGCAGTGGAAAGAGCAGATGACCCGATGTCCGGTAGAGATCGACGAGCAGGCGATCTGCGAAGTGGTCGCTTCGATGACGGGTATTCCGGTAACGCGCATTTCGGACAGCGAACAGCGCCGGCTCAAAGAGATGGACGCTCACCTCGCATCGGTCGTCATCGGACAGGACGAGGCCGTTTCCCGCGTAACGCGGGCCATCCGCCGCAGCCGGGCCGGGCTGAAGGACGCCAACCGTCCGATCGGCGTATTCATGTTCGTCGGGCCGACCGGCGTCGGCAAGACCCATGTTGCCAAACAACTGGCCAAATACCTGTTCGATAGCGAGGAAGCGATGATCCGCATCGACATGAGCGAATATTCCGAGAAGCACAACGTCAGTCGGCTGATCGGTTCGCCTCCGGGCTACGTCGGCTACGGCGAAGGAGGACAACTAACCGAAAAAGTACGACGCCGCCCTTACTGCGTACTGCTGTTCGACGAGATCGAAAAAGCGCACAGCGACATATTCAACCTGATGCTGCAGATTTTCGACGAAGGCCGACTGACCGACGGACTGGGACGCCTGATCGATTTCCGCAATACGATCATCATCATGACCTCGAACGTGGGATCGCGGGAGGTTATGCAACGCGGCAAAAGCGTAGGCTACAATACGACCCGCAAGCCGACGTCCGACGACCGGAACAGGGAGTCGCTCTACCGCAAGAACCTCGAACGGAACTTCGCCCCGGAATTCATCAACCGGATCGACGACATCGTAACGTTCGGAACCCTGACCGAAAAAGACGTCCTGCGGATCATCGACATCGAACTCGGCAGCCTGAACAGGCGGATCGCCGACCAGGGTTACACGGTCGAAGTGAACAACGCGACCAAACGGTGTCTGGTACGCGAAGGGTACGACCCGCACTACGGAGTCCGCTCGCTGAAACGGGTGTTGCTCGACAAAGTGGAAGACCCGCTGGCCGAACTGATCATATCGGGCGAGGTGCACGAGGGCGACCGGATCACGGTCGACTGCAAAAACGGTCAGATCAAATTCACGGTGGTTCCCGGAAACGAAACGCGCACCATAGCCTCCTGAACCGGATAAACACCTTCTATCGAACTCACGAAGAGGCGGAAACCAATGGTTTCCGTCTCTCTTTTTTATGTCGTCCCCGGCGCTTCGGTTGCCAATCCGAAAGATTCGACCTACCTTTGCACTCCGCAAACCGCAACCGCATGAACCATACCGCCAGCCTCCGCAAGTGGATCCCGCAATACAAAGCCAACCTCGCGCTGGCCGGTCCGGTCGTGCTGTCTCAGATAGGTCAGGTCATCGTACAACTGTCGGACAACCTGATGGTCGCTCGGCTGGGCGCGCTGCCGCTGGCGGCGGTATCGTTCGGCGGAGCCGTCTTCACGATCTTCTTGTTCTGGGGCACCGGTCTGTCGCTCGGCCTGACGCCGCTGACCGGCGAAGCCTATGCGCAGCGGAAAATCCGCACCACCGCAGGACTGCTGCAAAACGCGCTGGTACTCTACTCGCTGGTCGGTCTGCTGCTATTCGGCGTCCTGTGGATGCTGGGCGACCTGCTGGAATACATGGGACAATCGCCGGAGGTGGTGCGGCTGGCCGTTCCTTATTACCGTTACCTGGCATGGAGCATCATTCCCTATATGGTCTACCTCTCTTTCAAGCAATTCCTGGAAGGAGTCGGAAATACGCGCACCGGCATGGCCGTCGTGCTGATCGCCAACGCAATCAACATCGTATTCAACTATTTGCTGATATTCGGCAAAGGCGGATTTCCGGAACTCGGAGCCGCCGGGGCGGGACTCTCCACGCTGATTTCACGGATCTGTATGCCGCTGTTCATGCTGGCCTACTTCCTGTGGAACCAGTCGGTGCGCCGCTATTTCGCCTTCTTTTCCCGTACCGTCCAAACGTGGAGAAACATCCGCCGACTGCTGTCGGTCGGACTGCCCATTTCGGTGCAGGTCGTGCTGGAAGTGATGGCTTTCGCCCTGTCGTCGATCATGATGGGCTGGATCGGCCCTTCGGAACTGGCCGCACACCAGATCGTACTGTCGGTCGGCACGATGGCCTACATGATGCAGGTCGGCATTTCGACGGCGACTACCATCCTGGTCAGTCATGCCTACGGTCGCAAAGACAGGCAAGGCATACGGCTCGCCGCCGCCGGTTCGTGTCATCTGGGGCTCGCTTTCGCGGTCGTCACGATGAGTTGCCTGATCCTGTTCCGATACCGGATCCCGATGCTGTTCACCGACGATGCGGCCGTCGTGGCCATTGCGGGCCAGCTTTTTATCTTCGCCGGGCTGTACCAACTGTCCGACAGTTTGCAGATCATCCTGGTAGGCGTATTGCGCGGTATGCAGGACGTAGCGGTACTGATGAGTTACTCGTTCGTCTCCTACCTGCTGATCAACCTGCCGGTCGGCTACCTGTGTGCCTTCACGCTCGGCATAGGGCCTTCGGGCCTGTGGATCGGGTTCATCTTCGGACTCAGTATCGCCGCATGGCTCTATTACCGCCGCTACCGCAAACTGTCCCGCCGGCAATCGCCCGGACACGGCGGCGACCGTCCGCTTACGGCTCCCGTTTAAGCGGAATCTCGTAACTCGCCCCTTCGACGGCGGCTTCCGCCGCTGCGAATATGCCGCGGGCCTCTTCTACGAGCAGGCTCTCATCCTTATACCGGGACGAAAAGTGTCCGATGAGCAACCGGCGCGCGCCGGCTTTCTCCGCGACCTGCGCAGCTTGCACCGTCGTCGAATGCCCGGTCTGTCGGGCCAACGCTTTATCCCCGGCGGCGAAAGTCGCTTCGTGATACAGCAGATCGACCCCCCCGACCAGCCCGGCCGCACGCGCCGAAGGCAGCGTATCGCTCAGGTAGGCGTAACTGCGCCCCCGGTAAGGCAAATAGGTAAGTTCACCGTTCGGAATCGTCTCGCCGCTGTCCAGCGCGACATCCTCGCCGCGTTTGGCGGCGACACACTGCGCGATCCCGAGCCCATACCGCGCGACCGCCTCTTTGCGGACATTCAGCGGCGGCGTCTTCTCCCGAAACAGGAATCCGGCGGCGGGCACCCGGTGACGCAGCGGCACCGAACGGACTTCGAGCACTTTGTTCTCGTAAATCAACTCGCTGCGGCGCGTCCGCACTTCGTTCCATTGGATTTCATACGGCAACTCCGTATCGAAATAACGCCGGTGGGCCGCCAGGATCTCGTCGAACGGCCGCGGCGCGAAAATCTGCAACGGCGTGCGGCGCCCCGTCAGCCCGAGTGTCGAAATCAGCCCGAAAAGCCCGTAAACATGATCGCCATGCAGATGCGAAATAAATACCGCATTTATTTTCAGCGGGTTGATCCCGCAGCTCATCAACCGGGCCTGGGTTCCCTCCCCGCAATCGACCAAAAAAAACTGCTCATGTACGTTCAGTACATGAGCAGAGGGATTCCGTCTCGGAGTCGGCAGAGCCGAACCGCTACCCAATATGGTAACCCGAAACGTCATAGTAATTCATATTATTCGGCCTTTTCAGCTTCTTTTTTCGGTTTGGCTTCGGCTGCGCTCTCTTCCATACGAGCTTTCAGTTCGGCCAGCGAAGAGATGTCGCCGAGAGTCGTCTTTTCGACCGACGCGTTGATCTTCTTCACGGATTCCTTCGCTGCGTCGTCGGCCTTACGGCGTTCGTTCTTTTCTGCCTGCGCCTCCTGTTTTTTCACCTCTTCGAAAATACGGGTGTGCGACAACAGAATCCGCTTGGTAGCTTTCGAGAATTCGAGCACCTTGAAATCGAGCGTTTCGCCCTCTTTGGCGGTCGTCCCGTCTTCCTTCACCAACTGCCTGGAACCGGCAAAACCTTCCACGTTGTCGCCCAGCGAAATAATGGCGCCCTTTTCGGTCAGTTCGGAAACGGTTCCCTGGTGGATCGAATCGACGGCGAACTGCGCTTCGAACGCGTTCCACGGATTGTCCTCGAGCTGTTTGTGACCGAGGCTCAGACGACGGTTGTCCTTGTCGATTTCGAGAACGACCACTTCGATCTCAGCGCCGATCTGCGTAAATTCGGCCGGATGCTTGATCTTCTTCGTCCAACTCAGATCCGAAATGTGGATCAGGCCGTCGATACCTTCTTCGATCTCCACGAACACGCCGAAGTTGGTAAAGTTACGCACTTTGGCGGTATGTCTCGAACCGACGGCGTATTTCTTCTCGATATCGGCCCACGGATCGGGAGTAAGCTGCTTGATGCCGAGCGACATCTTGCGTTCTTCGCGGTCGAGCGTCAGGATAACGGCTTCCACTTCGTCGCCCACCTTCATAAATTCCTGAGCGGAACGCAGGTGTTGGCTCCACGACATTTCCGAAACGTGGATCAGACCTTCTACGCCCGGAGCAATTTCGATGAACGCGCCGTAATCGGCCATAACCACCACTTTGCCTTTTACCTTGTCGCCGACTTTCAGTTCGGTATCCAGGGCATCCCACGGATGCGGAGAAAGCTGCTTCAGACCCAGAGCGATACGTTTTTTGGCATCGTCGAAGTCGAGGATCACGACATTGAGCTTTTCGTCCAGGTGAACGATCTCTTCGGGATGGTTCACGCGGCCCCAACTCAGATCGGTAATGTGGATCAAACCGTCTACGCCGCCCAGGTCGATGAATACGCCGTAAGAAGTGATGTTCTTGACGGTACCTTCGAGAATCTGTCCTTTTTCGAGCTTGGACATGATCTCCTTCTTCTGCGCTTCGAGCTCGGCCTCGATCAGTGCTTTATGCGAAACAACCACGTTGCGGAACTCCTGGTTGATCTTCACGACCTTGAATTCCATCGTTTTATCCACATAGATATCGTAATCGCGGATCGGTTTCACGTCGATCTGCGAACCCGGCAGGAACGCTTCGATGCCGAATACGTCGACGATCATACCGCCCTTGGTGCGGCACTTGATGTAACCCTTGATCACTTCGTCTTTTTCGAGGGCCTCGTTCACGCGATCCCACGAACGCAGTTGACGCGCCTTTTTGTGCGAAAGGAGCAATTGGCCTTTCTTATCCTCGGCGCTCTCTACGTAAACTTCCACTTTCTCGCCTACGGCCAGTTCGGGATTGTATCTGAATTCGCCGATCGGAATGATGCCTTCCGATTTATAACCGATGTTCACGACCACTTCGCGCTTGTTCAGACCGATCACGGTACCTTCGACCACTTCGCCGACCTGCACTTTCGAGAGCGTTTGGTCGTATTTGGCCTCGATGTTTTCCTTAGAGTCGTTGTAAACTCCCAGATCGTGTTCGTAAGCATCCCAATCGAACGAGTCGAGATTTACGGGAGCGGCTGCCACCGGTTGAGCGGCTTTTTTCTTTTCCTGATTTTCGTTGTTAGCTGTCATTTGTGTGTTTTGCAAATTAATACGTTAGACATTATTTATAGAGCTTTGACAACAAAGCGGTGCAAAGATAATAAATTATGAAGGATTCACAATAAAGAACGCCTTTGCGTCCCTAAAAAACCTTCTTTATTTGAATATTATTTCCGAAGTCCGTATCTTTATATACTTGTTTCACGCTTTACAACGTTTTATCTTTACTCAATCAAACATGATTATGAACGACACCGTAAAAATATTTTGCGAAAACACGGGCGCCAACCTATTCGTCAACCAGGGCACCAGCCTGCTGCAGGTCGCGCAGATGCTGTCGCTGGAAAAAGGGAACGACACCCCGCTGCTGGCGGCTTACGTCGACAACCGCCTCAAAGAACTCTCTTACCGGATCTATTCGCCGCTGACCGTCCGCTTTATCGACATCACGCACTTCGAAGGTATGCGCGTTTACCAGCGGACGCTCTTCTTCATCCTGGACAAAGCGGTATGCGACCTGTTCCCGGATCGGAAGCTCCACATCAAACATGCCGTGGCGAAGGGCTTTTACTGCGAGATAGAGGGCATGGAAGATATTCCGGAAACCGAAATAGGCCGGATCAAAGAGCGTATGCAGGACATCATCGGGCAGAACATTCCGATCGTGCGTCAGCGCGTGACCTGCGAAGAGGCCGTGGAGACGTACCGCCAAATGGGACTCGAAGACAAGATCGCCCTACTCGTCACGCGTCCGCACCTGTACGTCACCCTCTACAAGATGGCCGACATCGTCGGTTATTTCTACGGGGGACTCGCCATTTCGACCGGATACATCCACCTGTTCGACCTGCACAAATACTATAAAGGGTTCCGGGTGGCCGTACCGGACCGCACCGCGCCGACGCAGCTCGAAAAAGAGGTGCCGCAGAGCAAAATGTTCAAGATTTTTAAGGAATACGCGCGCTGGGTCGATATCATCGGCGTCTCGAACATCGGGGCGCTCAACTCGAAGATTCTCGAAGGCAAAGGCGGCGAGCTGATCCGCATGGGCGAGGCCCTGCACGAAAAAAGCGTGGGTTACATCGCCGACCGGGTAGCCATACAACACCAGAAAGGCGGGGCGAAGATCGTGCTGATCTCGGGTCCTTCGTCGAGCGGCAAGACGACTTTCTCGAAACGGCTCGGCATCCAGCTCAGCATCCTCGGTATGCACCCGGTGCTGATCTCGCTCGACGACTACTTCGTCGAACGCGAAAAAACCCCGCGCGACGAAAAGGGCGATTACGATTTCGAGGCCCTCGAAGCGGTCGACGTGGAACTGTTCAACGACCATCTGAACCGGCTGCTGAAAGGCGAAACGGTACGAATCCCGCGTTACAACTTCATCACCGGGAAACGGGAGTTCCACGAACAGCCGCTGCAAATGGAAGAGCGCTCGGTGCTCGTCATCGAAGGAATCCACGGCCTGAACCCGAAACTCACGCCGCACGTCGCCGCCGACATGAAGTTCAAAATTTACGTCTCGGCGCTCACGTCGATCGCCATGGACAACCTGAACCGCATCGCCACGACCGACAGCCGGCTGATCCGCCGCATCGTGCGGGATCACCGTACCCGCGGCAACAGCGCTACCGACACGTTGCGTCGCTGGGAAAGCGTCCGCCGCGGGGAAGACAAGCATATTTTCCCGAACCAGGAACAGGCCGACCTGATGTTCAACTCGTCGCTTTTCTATGAACTCTCCGTACTGAAAGACTACGTGCGGCCGCTGCTGCGCGAAGTTCCGGACACGGTGCCCGAATTCGGCGAAGCGCATCGATTGCTGAAATTCCTCGATCACTTCACCTCGATGGACCGATTCGAAGCGGAGATCCCGCCGACCTCCATCCTGCGCGAATTTATCGGCGGAAGCTGTTTCGAATACTAAAGAAAGACATATTCCCGGCGCAAGCGTAACATCCTGCCGGACAGCTTTCTGCGCGAACTTATCAAAAATTGTTCAAAATTTCCGGGGACGACGGAGGGGTTCCGCGCCGTAATTCGCTGCGGATTACTACCTTTGTCTCTCGTTTTACCACTGCAACGCTGAACGCATGTCACAAGACCCATTCATCAAACGCCATATCGGAACCGACGAACGCGGAGTGTCCGAGATGCTCCGCACGATCGGAGTCCGTAGCACCGAAGAGCTGATCGAACAGGTGATTCCGGACGCGATCCGACTGAAAAAACCGCTAAACCTGCCTCCGCAAGGAATGAGCGAATACCAATTCGCCGCCCATATCCGCGCGATTGCCGGCAAAAATAAGCTCTACCGCAGTCTGATCGGCATGGGCTATTACGGAACGGCTACGCCGGCCGTGATCCAACGGAACGTTTTCGAGAATCCGGCCTGGTATACCTCGTACACGCCTTATCAGGCCGAAATTTCGCAGGGACGGCTGGAAGCGCTGCTGAATTTCCAAACGGCGGTCATTTCGCTGACCGGCATGGAAGTCGGCAACTGTTCGCTGCTGGACGAAGCGACGGCCGCCGCCGAAGCGATGCTGATGATGTACGCCCTGCGTTCGCGCGAAGCGGTCCAACAGGGGCGCAACATTCTGTTCGTCGACGAAAACATCTTTCCGCAAACGTTCGACTTGCTGCTGACGCGCAGCGAACCGTTCGGCATCGAAATCGTCTGCGACAGCTACGACGGGTACGAGTTTTCCGGCCGCGAGTTCGGGGCGATCGTCCAGTACCCGGCAGCGAACGGAGCGATCTGCGATTACGACGATTTCGCCGCAGCAGCACACAGCCGGGGCGTCCTGGTCGCCGCCGTGGCGGACATCCTGGCCCTGGCCCTGCTGAAAGCCCCCGGCGAATGGGGCGCGGACATCGCCGTGGGATCGACCCAACGGTTCGGCCTTCCGATGGGATTCGGAGGCCCGCACGCCGCTTTCCTGACTACGAAGGACGCCTATAAACGGAATATGCCGGGCCGCATCATCGGCGTATCGGTCGACCGGCTCGGCAACAAGGCGCTGCGCATGGCGCTGCAAACCCGCGAACAGCATATCAAGCGCGAACGGGCGACCTCCAATATCTGCACGGCACAGGCGTTGCTGGCCAGTATGGCCGGTTTCTTCGCCGTCTACCACGGGGCGGAAGGGATCCGCCGGATCGCGCTGCATACGCACGGCCATGCGGCGGCGGCGGCGGCGGCACTCGAAAAACTGGGATACGAAACGGCGGCTCGGAACTTCTTCGACACGATCGAAGTGGCGGCCGACGCCGATAAAATACGCACGGCGGCCCTCGAAAGGCAGATGAACTTTTTCTACCCGGACAAGGAACGCGTCCGGATCTCGTTCGACGAACTGTCGACGGCAGACGAAGTGAACGCGATCGTCGCCCTGTTCGCCAAAGCGGCGGGAAAAAGAGCGCCGGTCGTAAAGAAAATCGCCGAAACGGCCGATTTTCCGAAAAACGTACTGCGATCGTCGCCCTACCTGACCGAACCGGTCTTCCAGCGCTACCGCAGCGAAACCGACATGATGCGCTACATCAAGAAACTGGAACGCCGCGACATTTCGCTGGCCGACGGCATGATCCCGCTCGGCTCGTGCACGATGAAGCTGAATCCGGCCGTAACGATGCTCCCGCTGAGCCTGGCCGGACTGGCCGACCTGCACCCGTTCGTCCCGGCCGACCAGGCGGAAGGTTACCGGGAGTTGATCGACGAACTGTCGAAAGACCTCGCGACGATCACCGGAATGGACGCCGTATCGCTTCAGCCGAATTCGGGCGCCAACGGCGAATATTCCGGCCTGATGGTAATCCGCGCCTACTACCAGAGCCGCGGACAGGGCTACCGCAACGTCGCGCTGATCCCCGCTTCGGCGCACGGCACCAACCCCGCTTCGGCTGCCATGGCCGGTATGCGAATCGTGACCGTGGCCTGCGACACGAACGGGAACATAGACATCGACGACCTGCGAGCCAAAGCAGGCCGATACGCCAGCGAACTCTGCTGCATCATGGTGACCTACCCGTCGACGCACGGAGTCTTCGAAAGCCGTATCCGCGAGATCGTGGACATCGTGCATGACAACGGCGGACAGGTCTATATGGACGGAGCGAATATGAACGCGCAGGTCGGGCTGACCAACCCCGGATACATCGGGGCCGACGTTTGCCACCTGAACCTGCACAAGACGTTCGCCATCCCGCACGGCGGCGGCGGCCCGGGCGTCGGACCGATCTGCGTCGCGCAGCATCTGGCCGAATTCCTGCCGAGCCATCCGCTGGTCGAAACGGGCGGCGAAAACGGAATCACTTCCGTTGCGGCAGCGCCGTTCGGCAGCGCCTCGATTCTGCCGATCACCTACGGCTACATCAAAATGCTTGGCGAAAGCGGCCTGCGACGCGCCACCGAAACGGCGATCGTGCAGGCGAATTACGTGGCATCCGCTTTGAAAGGAGAATACGAAGTGCTCTACACCGGAGAAACCGGACGGGTCGGTCACGAAGCGATCCTCGACCTGCGCCATTTCCGCAAAGATTACGGCACGGAATGCGCCGATATCGCACGCAGGCTGATGGACTACGGATTCCATGCGCCTACCCTTTCGTTCCCCGTCCCCGAAACGCTGATGGTGGAACCCACCGAAAGCGAACCGAAGGCCGAGTTAGATCGTTTCATGGAAGCGCTCGTACGGATCAAACGGGAGTGCGAAGAGATCCGCGACGGGAAGGCCGACGCGGACGACAACGTCGTGAAAATGGCGCCGCACACGGCAGCGGAAGGCTGTGCGGACGATTGGAGTCATCCTTACGGCCGTGAAAAGGCCTTTTATCCGCTGCGCCGGCTCCGCGAAAACAAATTTTTCCCGTATGTCAGCCGGATCGACGGCGGCTACGGGGATCGTAATCTTTGCTGTACCTGCGGCATCCTGTATGAAACCGAATAAATATTTACTTAAAAAAAGATAAAATGAAAATTGGAGAAAAAACATTCGTGGCTCTGAGCTACCAGCTGAAAGTCGACGGTCAGGTCGTTGAAACGGTCAAAGCCGAGAGCCCTTTGCAATTCGTATACGGAACCGGCTTCCTGCTGCCGGCATTCGAGGCGAACCTCGCCGGACTGGGCAAAGGCGATCCTTTCGCATTCCGCCTGGACGCCGCCAACGCTTACGGCGAAGTGATTCCGGACGCCGTGGTCGAACTGCCCAAAGAGGTCTTCATGGTCGACGGTAAAATCGAGGACGGTATGCTCGAAATCGGCAACCAACTCCCGATGAGCGACAACCAGGGCAACCGGCTGGTCGGCGTCGTGAAAGCGGTCGGCGACGACAGCGTAACGATGGACTTCAACCACCCGATGGCCGGCAAAGCGCTGGAATTTTCGGGGACGATCGTCGAAGTGCGCGAAGCCACGCCGGAAGACATGATGACGGGGCATCCCGCCGGCGGATGCGACTGCGGCTGCGGAGACGGTTGCGGAGACGGTTGCGATCACGAACAGGGGAACGGCGGCTGCGGCTGCGGTTGTCACTAAAAAAATCTTTCGAATTTACGGGTACAATCCGTAACCGCATACAAAAGGCAGGCCCCTCACGGGGCCTGCCTTTTACATATTCCGACTCCGGCTAAACCGCTGTCCATTACAAGATAACCGCTCTTCAAGCAGAAGAGGAAGCGGCCTTGCGGGCGCTTCCTCTTCTTTGCCCCGGCGACAGCCGGAAAACAGTCTTATTTCTTGTAAATCTTCGTATACCCGTAGATCGCCTCGTCGCCCAGTTCTTCTTCGATGCGGAGCAACTGATTGTACTTGGCCATCCGGTCGGAACGGCTCAGCGAACCGGTCTTGATCTGGCCCGAATTGGTAGCTACCGCGATATCCGCGATCGTTGCGTCCTCGGTTTCGCCCGAACGGTGAGACGTAACCGAAGTGTAACCGGCGCGGTGAGCCATTTCGATCGCATCGAGTGTTTCTGTCAGCGACCCGATCTGGTTCACTTTGATCAAAATCGAATTGCCGCAGCCCATCTCGATCCCTTTTTTCAGGAATTCCACATTCGTTACGAACAAATCGTCGCCGACCAACTGGCACTTGTCGCCGATCTTGTCGGTCAGCGCTTTCCAGCCGTCCCAGTCGTTTTCGCTCATACCGTCCTCGATCGAGTCGATCGGGTACTTCGAGATCAGCTGTTCGAGGTAAGCGACCTGTTCGGCAGAGGTGCGTTTTGCACCTTTGGCGCCTTCGAACTTGGTATAGTCGTAGATACCGTCTTTGTAAAATTCGGAAGAGGCGCAATCCATACCGATAGCCACATCGCCGCCTTCGCACTTGCGGCCCGGCTTGTAACCGGCTTTCTTAATCGCCTCGATGATCGATTCCAGCGCGTCTTCGGTACCGTTCAGGGCCGGAGCGAAACCGCCCTCGTCGCCTACGGCCGTACTCAGTCCGCGGTCGTGCAACACTTTCTTCAGCGCGTGGAACACCTCGGCGCCCATGCGCAGCCCTTCCCGGAACGAAGCGGCTCCGACCGGACGGATCATAAATTCCTGGAAAGCGATCGGAGCGTCCGAATGCGAACCGCCGTTGATGATATTCATCATCGGAACAGGCAGCGTCTTGGCGTTCGTTCCGCCGATATAGCGGTACAGCGGCATACCGAGCAAATTGGCCGCGGCATGAGCGCAAGCCAGCGACACGCCGAGAATCGCATTGGCGCCGAGGTTGCTCTTGGTAGCGGTTCCGTCGAGCGCGATCATCGTTTTGTCGATGCCGACCTGATCGGTCACCTGCATACCGAGAATCTCCTTGGCGATGATTTCATTCACATTCTGAACGGCCTTCAGCACGCCTTTTCCGCCATAACGCCCCTTGTCGCCGTCGCGCAGTTCGAGCGCTTCGTTTTCGCCGGTAGAGGCTCCGGACGGAACGGCTGCACGGCCGACAGCCCCGCTTGCGGTAGTTACTTCCACTTCAATCGTCGGATTTCCTCTCGAGTCGAGGATTTCCCTTGCATGAACACTGATAATCTGTCCCATGACAATTTTCCTTAAATTAGTTTATAATCGGTTTATCTGTTTCGATCGCAACGCCGCCACCTAAGGGGCCCCTCGTATTTCCAACGCTTTTACCGGCGAATACCCGGCATCAGCAGAAATCGAAAACGCTTCAAAGATAGTGCATCGCGCCGGATTAAACAAGTTTTACAACGTGTCGTTTCCCTGAATCCGGTAAAAAATGCGTCGGAATATTGTCTGTTTTCCGGAGAATTTCGACCGGAAATCCGTACGACATCGGCTCCGACCGACCTCAATATTCCGCTTCCGGTCCAGCACAGGTACGAAACAGGCCGTGACTTAATCCCGCATCGTAAAGTCTTTTTTTCGCCTCCGCCCGGTCAGCGCACGTTTCGCCGGTATCGAGCGCCAGCGGCTTTTTCCCTTCACAAACCGCGCCATAAAATCCAGGATCGCCTTCTGGAAATCGCACATCGGAATCTCGGCCATGTCGTGATCCACATTCCCGGCGGCGTAAAAACATAAAGGGCCCGCATCTTCCGGAAACCGCGCGGTCAGGTATTCGGCCCGAAGCAACCGACATCCCCGAACGTCGTCCGGCCGAACGGCACGTATCCCTCCGCATTTCGGCAGCCGTACCGGCATAAAACAAGAGCGGGGATTCCAAGAATCCCCGCTCTTCGTATGAAGCAACGTTTTATTAAGCCTTTTCTTCGGCAGGAGCCTCTTCCGCCGCTTTTTTAGCAACGGGCTTTTTTGCGGCGGCCTTCTTTGCAGGCGCTTTCTTGACCTCTTCCGCAGGAGCCTCGGTATCGGCAGCGACCGGTTCCGCAACGGCTTCGACCGGTTCGGCAGCTTTCTTAGCACCCGAACGGCTACGACGCGTTTTCGGTTTTTCAGCCACTTTCGCCTCCTTCGTGTAGGTTTCGTTGAAGTCTACCAGTTCGATGAAGCACATCTCGGCAGCATCCCCCAAGCGAAAACCGGTCTTCAGAATCCGGCAGTAACCGCCCGGACGGTCGGCGATCTTCGGAGCGATCTCGCGAAACAGCTCGGCAACGGCTTGCTTGTCCTTCAGGTAGCTGAAAACAACACGACGCGAATGAGTCGTATCCAGTTTGGATTTGGTAATCAACGGCTCGACGTACATTCTCAGAGCCTTTGCTTTGGCAACCGTCGTATTGATCCGTTTGTGACGGATCAGGGAGTTTGCCAAGTTGGCCAACAGCGCCTTGCGGTGCGCTGCCTGCCGGCCAAGGTGGTTAATTTTTTTGTTATGTCTCATAATTACGTGATCTTAAATTTTTGCTTCCAGGTTAAAAACCGATCCTCCTTCGCCGGGAGTCCGGATCAGACCCGTTACTGTCGCAGTTCCGGTTAATCCTTGTCCAGCTTGTAGATCGATACGTCCATACCGAAATGGAGATTCAGATTCGTCAGCAAATCGTCGAGCTCGGAGAGCGACTTTTTACCGAAGTTTCTGAATTTAAGCAAATCGTTCCGGTTGAAACGCACCAGATCTCCCACGGTTTCCACTTCGGCGGCCTTCAGGCAGTTGAGCGCACGCACCGAAAGATCCTGATCGGAAAGTTTGGTTTTCAACAGCTGACGCATGTGAAGCACATCTTCGTCAAATTCCTCCGTAGCACTGTTTTCCTCGAGGTTCAGTGTAATTTTTTCATCTGAGAAGAGCATGAAGTGATGAATCAATATTTTAGCAGCCTCTTTCAGTGCATCTTTCGGGTGAATGGAACCGTCCGTCGTAATCTCCAAGTTGAGTTTCTCGTAGTCGGTTTTCTGCTCTACACGGTAGTTTTCGACCGAATATTTTACATTCTTGATCGGTGTGTGGATCGAATCGATCGGAAGCAGACCGAACTCCGCGTCGGCGGGACGGTTCTCTTCGGCGGGCACGTATCCGCGCCCTTTGCCGATCGTCAACTCGATTTGCAGCTTTACGTCCGCATCGAGCCGGCAGATCACCAGATCGGGATTCAACACCTTAAAGTTCGTAAGAAAATTCGAAATATATCCGGCCGTGAGTTCGGTCTGGCCGGCTACGCTGACCCGCACCTTTTCACTGTCGGCACTTTCGACGGTTTTAATGAAACGTACCTGTTTGAGATTCAAAATGATCTCAAGCATTCCTTCCATAACACCGGGGATAGCAGCAAATTCATGGTCTACGCCGGCCACTTTCACCGTCGTGATCGCATACCCTTCCAGCGAAGAAAGAAGAATGCGGCGCAGTGCGTTGCCGACCGTCATCCCGAATCCCGGTTCCAGCGGACGAAATTCAAACCGTCCGAAAGAAGAGGTGGATTCGAGCATGATTACCTTTTCAGGTTTTTGAAATGCTAATATTGCCATAATTATTGCTCCTCGATTAAATTACTACTTAGAGTACAGTTCCACGATCAGTTGCTCGTTGACATTCTCCGGAATGTCGGCGCGTTCGGGCTTCGACAGAAACTTGCCCGTCATCTGAGCGCCTTCCCACTCCAGCCATGCGAAACGGCTGCGACGACCGCTGCCCAGAGCGTCCTGAATCACTTCCAACGATTTCGATTTCTCACGTACACCAACCGTATCCCCTTCTTTGAGCGAGTAGGACGGAATATTGACAACGTTGCCGTTCACCGTAATGTGGCGGTGCGACACCAACTGCCGGGCTGCGGCGCGCGTCGGGGCGATCCCCAGACGGTAAACCACATTATCCAGACGGCACTCGAGCAACTTCAGCAGGTTCTCACCGGTGATACCGCCCAGACGAGCCGCAGCTTCGTAAGTCCTGTAGAACTGTTTTTCCTGCACACCGTAAATCGCCTTAGCCTTCTGTTTTTCGAGCAACTGCGTACCGTATTCGGATACTTTCTTGCGTTTACGGGCAAGTCCGTGTTGTCCCGGGGGATAGTTCTTCTTCTCAAGCGCCTTATCCGTCCCGAAAATTGCCTCGCCGAACTTTCTGGCGATTTTTGTTTTTGGTCCTATATATCTTCCCATTGTTAGAAATTTTTCTTGTTTTTCAGAGTTTCCATCCAAAACGTTTCGATCCGTCCAGAGATCGCCGGAACACCGCTGTCGCAACAGCAAAGCCCCGGATATCCCTGAAACCGTCAATTACACGCGGCGACGGTTGGGGGGACGGCATCCGTTATGAGGCAGCGGAGTAACATCGATGATCTCGAGCACTTCGATACCAGCTCCATGGATGGTGCGAATGGCTGATTCACGACCTGCGCCGGGACCTTTCACATACACCTTCACTTTACGGAGTCCCATATCGTATGCAACTTTGGCACAATCCGTTGCCGCTGTCTGTGCTGCATAGGGGGTATTCTTTTTGGAACCTCTGAAACCCATTTTCCCGGCGGAACTCCAACTGATCACTTCGCCGGCTGCATTGGTCAGCGTAATGATTACGTTATTGAAAGTCGAGTGCACATGGGCCATACCTTGAGCGTCAACTTTGACAACCTTCTTTTTAACTGCTCCTGTTTTTTTAGCCATAACTCTCTGATATTACTTAGTTGCTTTTTTCTTGTTAGCTACGGTTTTCTTGCGTCCCTTGCGGGTGCGGGCATTGTTCTTCGTGCTCTGTCCGCGAACGGGAAGCCCCAGACGGTGACGGATCCCACGGTAGCAACCGATGTCCATCAGACGCTTGATGTTCAACTGAACCGACGAACGCAACTCTCCTTCGACTTTGTAACCTTCGCTGGCAATGACGTTACGGATGGCGGCAATATTCTCATCGCTCCAATCCTTCACCTTGAGGTCGTAACTGATCTGTGCTTTCTCAAGGATCGCGCGAGCGGTACTTCTTCCAATACCGTAGATATAGGTCAAGCCTATCTCGCCTCTTTTATTTTTGGGTAAATCTACACCGACAATACGTGCCATAAATGATAATCACTTTTAATTTTTTAACTAACCTTGGCGCATTTTCAACTTGGGATTCTTTTTGCAGATCACATAAAGGCGGCCTTTACGCTTCACGATCTTGCAATCCTCGCTTCTCTTTTTGATGGATGTTCTAACTTTCATTTTTCAGACATCTTAATGTGTGTGTTGTAAATCGCGACATTCCCTCCCGGGTCTGTCCTCTCATGTAGCCGGGCTACCTATTTGTAGCGGAACGAGATGCGCCCCTTCGTCAAATCGTAAGGAGACATCTCCACTTTCACTTTATCCCCCGGTAAGATCTTGATGTAGTGCATCCGCATCTTCCCGGAAATATGGGCGGTAATCACATGGCCGTTGTCGAGTTCCACCCGGAACATCGCATTGGACAACGCTTCGATAATGGTTCCGTCCTTTTCAATAGCAGCTTGTTTCGCCATAGAGCTTAGTTGTTAATTGCTTTTTCGATAATTCCGAAATCCGTCAGGACATCGGGCCCGTTCTCGGTAATCGCCACGGCAAACTCGAAATGAGCCGCCGGTTTGCGATCCCGCGTACGCACCGTCCAGCCGTCGCGTTCGAAAACGATATCACGTTTCCCCATGTTGATCATGGGTTCGATACAGATGACCATGCCCGCTTTCAGCAGCGGCCCCCGGCCTCTGGCTCCGTAATTGGGTACCTGGGGATCTTCGTGCATTTTGCGGCCGAGGCCGTGTCCCACCATCTCCCGTACCACGGAGTATCCGTGCTTTTCGGCATGTTCCTGCACAGCATTGCCGACATCGCCTACGCGATTGCCGGGTTTCGCCTGTGCGACCCCTTTATAAAGAGCCTCTTTGGTGACTCTGAGCAGACTCTCCGCTTCCGGAGCAATCTCCCCTACAGCAAACGTGTAGGCAGAATCACCACAAAACCCCTTCATAAATGTGCCACAATCCACCGAAAGAATATCGCCTTCTTTCAAAACGGTTTTCGAAGAGGGAATCCCGTGTACAACCTGTTCGTTGACCGACATGCAAAGCGTGTTCGGAAAACCGTTGTATCCGAGAAAACTGGGAACAGCCCCGTGGCTGCGGATAAAATCTTCGGCTATTTTATCCAACTCGAGGGTCGTCACGCCCGGCTTGATGTGCTTAGCCAGTTCAGCCAACGTAGCGCTCACGAGCAAGTTGTTCTCCCGGAGTAATTCGATCTCTTCGTGTGTCTTCAGATATATCATAAAACCAAATCCACTTAAGCGCTTCTGCCCTTGATCCGTCCGGTCTTCATCAAACCGTCGTAGTGACGAAGGAGCAGGTAGCTTTCAATCTGCTGCAGGGTGTCGAGAATAACGCCCACCAGGATCAGCAGCGAGGTTCCGCCATAGAACAGCGCAAACTGATTGTTGATTCCGAGTTTCATCGCAAAAGCGGGCAGAATCGCCACGATCGCAAGGAAAACGGAACCCGGCAGCGTGATCCTCGTCATGATGGTATCGAGGTAATCGACCGTTTTCTTGCCGGGTTTCACGCCCGGGATAAAACCGCCGTTACGTTTCATATCCTCCGCCATCATGTTGGGATTCACGGTAATTGCTGTATAGAAATAGGTAAATGCCACAACCAGTAATCCGAACACCAGATTGTACCAAAAACCCGAATAGTTGCTGAATGCCGTACCGATCGCACTGGTCGATTCGAACTTGCTGAACAGGGCGGGAATGAACATCAACGCCTGAGCGAAGATGATCGGCATCACGCCTGCCGCATTGATTTTCAGCGGAATGTACTGACGGACGCCACCATACTGTTTGTTGCCTACGATCCGTTTGGCATACTGCACCGGAATCTTGCGGACAGCCTGTACCAGAGCGATCGTAGCCGCGAAAACCAGGAACAACAGCGCCAGTTCGACGATCAGCATCACGAAACCACCGGTAGATTCCGTAAAACGGGTATTCAACTCGGCCATCAGCGCGTGCGGCAGCCGGGCGATGATTCCCACCATGATGATCAGCGACACGCCGTTTCCGATCCCCTTATCGGTAATCTTCTCGCCGAGCCACATCACGAACATCGTACCGGCAATCAGCACGATCGTCGCACTGACGGTGAACAATGCGCCGGAACCCAATACGAAAGCATAAGGTTGCAGCGTACCGTGCAAATTGGCCAGATAGGCCGGAGCCTGCAGCAACAGCACGATAATGGTCAGGTAGCGGGTCCACTGGTTGATTTTGCGGCGGCCGCTCTCCCCTTCTTTCTGCAGTTTCTGGAAGTAGGGAACTACGATTCCGAGCAACTGGATTACGATCGAAGCAGAGATATAGGGCATAATTCCGAGCGCGAAAATCGAGGCGTTGCTGAATGCTCCTCCGGAGAAGATATTCAGCAGCCCCAGCAATCCGTTGCCATCCACCTGACTCTGAAGGTCGTTCAGAGCAGCCGGATTGATACCCGGAATCACCACAAAACTACCGAAGCGATATACAAGAAGCAAAGAGAGCGTAAAGAGGATTCTCTTGCGCAGCTCTTCGATCTTGAATATATTCTTGATGGTCTCGATTAGTTTTTTCATTACTGAAAAGTTAGAGTTTTACAACCTTACCCTGCTGTGCTTCGATAGCAGCCGCAGCCGATTTTGAAAATGCATGCGCGGTAACTTCGAGCGCTACGGAAAGCGTTCCGTTGCCAAGGATTTTGACCCGGTCGTTTTTCGAAATGAAACCGGCTTCGATCAACGTTTCCACATCGATGCTCTTCAGGGAATTCTTGGTTGCCAGCTCTTCCAGAACACCGAGGTTGATCCCTTTGTATTCCACTCTTTTCAGGTTCGTAAAACCGTATTTGGGCAAGCGTCTCTGCAAAGGCATCTGGCCTCCTTCGAAACCTAATTTCGAAGAGTATCCCGAACGCGACTGAGCGCCGTTGCGTCCACGCGTCGCCGTTCCGCCATGTCCGGATCCCTGACCGCGGCCGATCCGTTTTTCTTTGCCGGTCGACCCTTCTGCGGGCTTTAAATTACTAAGATTCATCCGTTTTTCTGTTATTTACCGACCCGGAGCCGCCTCGCGGCCGCCCCTTCGCGGTGGATTAGAATAACTATTTTACTTCTTCAATTTTTACGAGGTGCTTCACTTTTGCGATCATGCCCAGTATGATAGCCGAATCATCGTGCTCAACGGTCTGATTGATCTTGCGAAGTCCCAGCGCATCGAGGTTCCTTTTCTGGAGTGCAGACGAACCGATGCGGCTTTTGATCTGTGTGATTTTCAATTTAGCCATTTCCTGACGAATTATCCGTTAAATACTGTGTCGAGTGATACGCCGCGCACTTGAGCCACGCTGTATGCATCGCGCAGTTCCAACAGTGCGGCAACGGTGGCTTTCACCAGGTTGTGCGGGTTCGACGAACCTTTGCTCTTCGCAAGCACGTTGCGGATACCGACGCTCTCAAGCACGGCACGCATGGCGCCTCCGGCGATTACGCCGGTACCGGGAGCGGCCGGACGGATCATCACCAGCGAACCGCTGTAACGGGCTTCCTGTTTGTGCGGGATCGTTCCGTGCAGCACGGGAATTTTAACAAGGTTTTTCTTCGCATCTTCAACCCCTTTGGCAATGGCGGAGGTCACTTCGCCGGCTTTGCCGAGGCCGTAGCCTACGACGCCGTTTTCGTTACCTACCACAACGATTGCCGAAAAGCTGAATGTGCGACCACCCTTGGTTACCTTGGTAACGCGCTGGATGCTTACGAGCCGGTCTTTCAGCTCGAGGTCGCTTGTTCTCACCTTTTTTATGTTCGTATTTGACATATCGCTTAGAATTTAAGACCACCCTCTCTGGCGGCGTCCGCTAACATTTTTACTCTACCGTGATACAGGTATCCGTTTCGGTCGAACGATACTTCGGTGATACCCTTCTGTACGCTGCGTTCGGCGGCCAATTTGCCGACCAGGGCAGCAACCTGCACCTTGTTCAGACCGGCCACTTTTTCTGCCACTTCCTTGTCCCGCGACGAGGCCGCTGCCAAAGTAACACCGTTCAGATCGTCGATAAGCTGTACCGAGATATGCCTGTTGCTTCTGAACACAGACATCCGAGGCTTCTGTGCCGTTCCGCTGACAATCTTGCGAATGCGCAGTTTGATGCGCGCTCTTCTTTCTACCTTATTCAATGACATAATTGTACGATTTTACTATTTAGCATTAGCAGATTTACCAGCCTTGCGACGGAGCTGCTCACCCACGAACTTAATACCTTTCCCTTTGTACGGTTCCGGTTTACGCAACGAGCGGATCTTCGCAGCCACCTGTCCGATGAGCTGTTTGTCGGCGCTTTTCAGCGTCACGATCGGGTTGCCTTTCTTCTCGGTAACGGCTTCCACCTTGACTTCGGGCGGGAGCATCACATAAATATCGTGCGAGTATCCGAGACTCAGTTCGAGAATCTGTCCTTTGGCTTCGGCTTTGAAACCGACGCCGACGAGTTCCTGCTTGATTTCGTATCCTTTCGAAACCCCCACAACCATGTTGTGGATCAACGCACGGTACAGGCCGTGCATCGAGCGGTGACGGGGCTGATCGGTCGGACGGGTCACGTGCAACACGTTTCCTTCCACCTTCACGGTAATATCCGGATCAACCTGCTGGCTGAGTTGCCCCAGAGGTCCTTTCACACTCACCACGTTATCGGCGCCAACGGTAACCGTCACACCGGCGGGCAGGTCTACAGGTAATTTTCCAATTCTTGACATTTCTTCTTAATTCATTTGGTTTTCAAAAGTCCTTCCTCCGCGGGTTCGGGCCTCGCGGCATACGGACGACAAACTATCGCGTTTACCTCTTTTACAGATTAATAAACGTAGCACAGTACTTCACCGCCCACATTTTCCTGACGGGCTTTCTTGTCGGTCATAATGCCTTTGGAAGTCGATACGATAGCTATTCCCAGGCCGTTCAGCACACGGGGCATCTCTGCTGCGCTGGCGTAACGGCGCAAACCCGGACGGCTTACCCGCTTAAGGCCTTTGATCGCATTCACCTTGGTTTCCGGATGGTACTTCAAGGCAATTTTGATAACAGCGTGACCCTTCGCATCCTCCTCGAACTTATAGGCCAGGATATAGCCTTGTTCGAACAGGATCTTCGTGATCGCCTGTTTCATTTTTGAACCGGGAGCTTCAACCACCTTGTGGTTGGCTTTCACCGCGTTTCTGACTCGCGTCAGAAAATCCGAAATTGGATCTGTCATGTTATTAAAATTAGTTATTGTGTAAAAATTACAATTTACAGATTAAAAATCAGGCGCTAAAGGTACGAAAAAAATTCGTAATTCATCACCTAATTTTTAACCCGTAATCGTAAATATCTACCAGCTCGCTTTCTTCACGCCGGGAATCAGCCCCTGGGAAGCCATTTCGCGGAACTGGATACGGCTGATGCCGAACATTCGCATGTATCCTTTCGGGCGGCCGGTCAGTTTGCAACGGTTGTGCAGGCGGATCGGGTTCGAATTGCGCGGCAGCTTGGCCAGACCTTCGTAATCCCCGGCTTCTTTCAGCGCAGCCCGTTTGGCAGCGTAACGCTCTACCAGTTTGAGGCGTTTCACCTCGCGGGCTTTCATTGATTCTTTTGCCATATTGCTTAGTTCTTTTTAATGTTCTTAAACGGAAGACCGAACTGTTTAAGCAGCGCATAAGCCTCTTCGTCGGTAGCGGCGGACGTCACGAACGTGATCTCCATGCCCAGAATCTTCGTGATCTTGTCGATGTCGATTTCCGGGAAGATAATCTGTTCGGTGATTCCGAGCGTATAGTTGCCCTGACCATCGAATTTGTCGTTAATCCCCTTGAAGTCGCGAATACGCGGCAGCGCCACGGCAACCAGCCTTTCGAGAAATTCGTACATCTTGTTGTGACGCAGCGTCACGCGGGCGCCAATGGTCATTCCCTTACGGAGTTTGAAGTTCGAAATATCCTTTTTGGACTTAGTCGTAACCGCCTTCTGACCGGTGATTTTGCTCAGTTCGTCGAGCGCCGTTTCGATAATCTTCTTATCGGCGACAGCCTGGCCGAGGCCCTGGTTGATCACGATCTTCTCGAGCACGGGAACCTGCATTACGCTGCTGTAACCAAATTCCTTTACAAGCGCAGGCACCACCTGCTCCTTGTACATTTTTTTTAGTGTAGGAACGTAAGTCATTATTTAATCTCCTCCCCTGACTTTTTAGCGTAACGTACTAATTTACCTTCTGCGTCGGCTTTGCGCCCGACACGGGTCGCTTTGCCGCTTTTCGGGTCGATCGGCTGCAGGTTCGAAATATGGATCGGAGCCTCCTGCTTTACGATACCGCCCTGGGGATTCTTGGCGTTGGGTTTGGTGTGCTTGCTGATCATGTTCACACCTTCAACGATCGCGCGCTCGTCGTCGACAAGGATCTGAAGCACTTTTCCCTGCTGACCCTTGCTCTCGCCTGCGTTGACGATCACCGTGTCCCCTTTCTTAATATGCAATTTTACTGACATCTTGAAATCTTTTAAAAATTACAATACTTCGGGAGCAAGTGAAATGATCTTCATGTAAGAATCACGCAATTCGCGGGCAACCGGCCCGAAGATACGGGTTCCGCGCATTTCTCCCTGGTTATTCAGAAGCACCACGGCATTGTCGTCGAAACGGATGTAGGATCCGTTGGCGCGTCTGATCTCCTTCTTGGTTCTGACTACGACCGCTTTCGATACCGTACCTTTCTTCACGTCTCCGGAAGGGGTAGCGCTCTTGACGGTCACCACAATTTTATCGCCGATGGACGCGTAACGTTTTCCCGTTCCGCCCAGCACACGGATACAAAGGACTTCCTTCGCTCCACTGTTATCAGCTACCGTTAGTCTGCTTTCCTGTTGTATCATGACTATTTAGCTCTTTCTATGATTTCTACTAATCTCCAACGCTTCGTCTTGCTGAGAGGTCTTGTTTCGGCAATCCGCACGGTGTCGCCGGGGTTGCAGGTGTTGGTTTCATCGTGAGCGACGAATTTCGACGTCTTGTTCACGAACTTACCGTAGATCGGATGTTTCTCCTTTCTCTTTATGGCAACCGTAACGGATTTATCCATCTTATTGCTGACAACCACCCCGATTCTTTCCTTTCTGAGATTTCTTTCCATGGGTAATTAACTTTTTACGTTTTGCTTTTCGGCAAGGATCGTCATCATGCGGGCAATATCCCTGCGTGCCTTTTTCAATGTGGTCGGGTTCTCTACCGGAGAAACCGAGTGGTTGAGCTTCTGGCGGAGCAGGTTCGCTTTTTCCGCATCGATTCTCTCCTCGATTTCAGCCACGGTAAGTTCTCTTATTTCAGAAGTTTTCATCTCTAAATCGAATTTTCAGTGTAATCTCTTCTTACTACAAATTTAGTGGTGATCGGAAGTTTCTGGGCGCCCAGACGGAGCGCCTCCTGCGCAACTTCCATCGGAACACCTTCCGCTTCGAACAGGATACGGCCCGGAGTAACCGGAGCGACGAATCCTTCGGGAGAACCTTTACCTTTACCCATACGTACCTCGGCAGGCTTCTTCGTGATGGGTTTATCGGGGAATATACGGATCCAGATCTGACCTTCACGTTTCATGCAGCGCACGATGGCCTGACGTGCGGCTTCTATCTGGCGACCGGTTATCCAAGTAGATTCCATAGCCTTGATGCCGAACGAGCCGAACGCAAGCTGAGCTCCGCGCTGTGCGTTGCCCTTCATGCGGCCCTTCTGCATTCTTCTGAATTTGGTTCTTTTTGGCTGTAACATGCTATTATCGCTTTAAGAAGTCCTACTTATTATTTTTTCTTTTTTTGTTATCGCGTCCGCCGCGCGGCTTGTCGCCGCGGTAACCGCCGCCCTGCTGGTTGCCGGCCGATGCCTGCGCATTGACTCCCGAGATCTGGAACAGGTCGCGCTTGTCATATACTTCACCGTTGCAGATCCACACCTTGATCCCCAGAAGACCCACTTTGGTCAGGGCTTCGGAGAGCGCGTAATCTACGTCGGCACGGAACGTGTGCAGCGGAATACGGCCTTCCTTATAGGTTTCGTTACGGGCCATTTCGGCTCCGCCCACGCGACCCGAGATCTGAATCTTGATCCCTTCGGCGCCCATACGCATCGTCGATGCGATGGCGGTTTTGATCGCCCGGCGGTACGAAATACGGCCTTCCAGTTGACGTGCGATGTTGTTACCGACGATCACGGCGTCGATTTCCGGACGTTTGACCTCGAAGATATTGATCTGGATCTCCTTGCCGGTCAACTTACGAAGTTCTTCTTTCAGCTTGTCGACCTCCTGGCCGCCCTTGCCGATAATAATGCCGGGGCGTGCCGTAGAAATCGTAACGGTTACGAGCTTCAGCGTACGTTCGATGATGATTTTCGAGATGCTTGCCTTAGCCAGACGGGCATTCAGATACTTGCGGATCTTAGCATCCTCGACGAGCTTGCTGGAAAAATCCTTCCCGCCGTACCAGTTGGAATCCCAACCGCGGATGATACCAAGTCGGTTTGCTATCGGATTAACTTTCTGTCCCATCTGCTTTAACTTTTTTATCTGCTTTAACTACCATTTTATCGACTACGACCGTAACGTGGTTCGAACGCTTCCGGATACGGTGTGCGCGGCCCTGAGGAGCCGGCTGGATCCGTTTGAGCATCTTGCCGCCGTCCACGAAAATCTCTTTCACGCACAACGTATTGTCTTCCAAACGCTGTCCTTCGTTTTTCTGTTCCCAGTTGGCGATCGCCGAACGCAACAGTTTTTCCAATCTGATCGAAGCTGCCTTCTTGCTGTAACGAAGGGTACCCAACGCTTTATTGATCTCCATGCCGCGGATCATGTCGGCGACGATGCGCATCTTCAGCGGCGAGGTCGGGCAGTCGCGGAGTACGGCAATCGCCGTCTGCTTCTTTTCGGCCTTCAATTTTTCGGCTCTTATGCTTTTTCTTGCACCCATTTTTACCTACTATTTTTTCTTATTACCTGAATGACCACGGAAGTTGCGAGTCGGAGCGAATTCGCCCAGCTTGTGTCCTACCATGTTCTCTGTTACATATACAGGAATAAACTTATTCCCGTTGTGCACGGCGATGGTCTGTCCGACGAAATCGGGCGAAATCATGCTTGCACGCGACCACGTCTTGATGACAGACTTCTTGCCTCCCTCGTTCTGAGCGATGACTCTCGCTTCCAGTTTGGGCTCGATGTATGGTCCTTTTTTTAATGATCGGCTCATTATGCTACTATTTTTAAATTATTTTTTCCTTCTGGATACGATGAACTTAGACGTAGTCTTCTTAGGATCGCGCGTCTTGTAACCCTTGGCGAGAAGACCTTTGCGTGAACGCGGGTGTCCTCCCGAAGAACGGCCTTCGCCACCACCCATCGGGTGATCGACCGGGTTCATGGATACACCGCGGTTGCGCGGACGGCGTCCGAGCCAACGTTTGCGGCCGGCTTTACCGTGCGATTCGAGGCTGTGGTCGGGATTCGACACGACGCCGATCGTTGCGCGGCAGGTTACGAGCACCATACGGGTTTCACCCGAAGGAAGCTTAATAATAGCGAATTTACCTTCACGAGCCAGAAGCTGTGCGTAGGTACCGGCACTACGAGCCATCACGGCTCCCTGTCCGGGGTAGAGTTCAATGTTGTGGATCACCGTACCCAGCGGAATATCCGCGAGGAACAGCGTGTTGCCCACTTCGGGGGCCACGCCGGCTCCGGTCGATACGGTCTGTCCCACCTGCAGTCCGTTCGGGGCGAGCATATAACGTTTTTCGCCGTCGGGATAGCAGAGCAGAGCGATGCGAGCGGAACGGTTCGGATCATATTCGATGGTCTTCACCTGGGCGCTCATGTTATCTTTGTCACGTTTGAAATCGACAATACGATACATCCGTTTGTGACCGCCTCCGATATAACGGACGGTCATTTTACCGCTGTTGTTGCGGCCGCCGGAACTTTTCAGAGGGCTGAGTAATGATTTTTCCGGTGTAGACGAAGTAATATCGTCAAAGGTACCGATCACTTTGTGGCGGGTACCCGGGGTCATGGGTTTAAACTTTCTTACTGCCATCTCTCTTAGATATTACTGTAAAAATCAATCTTGTCTCCGTCTTTCAGGGTGACGATCGCCTTCTTGAAATTGTTGGCGCGTCCGACCAAAAGTCCGTGCTTGGTGTAGCGGCTTTTGAGCTTGCCCATGTAATTCAGAGTATTTACATCCATAACAACCACATTGTACATCGCCTCGACGGCATCCTTGATCTGCAGTTTGTTAGCCCTCGGATCTACGATAAAACCGTAACGGTTCAGCTTTTCGCCCTGAGCCGCCATTCTCTCGGTTAAAATTGGCTTAATTAATATATCCATTGTGTCATGCTAATTTTTAGGACGGACGGTAGCCTATAATCCGAACATTTGATTAATTACATTCACGGAACCTTCGGCCAATACGATGTTGCCGGCGTTCATCACGTCGTACGTATTGATGTTCGACGCCAAAACCACCTTTACGTTCTGCAGGTTACGGGCCGACAGCGCTACGTTCGCATTGGATTCGGGAAGAACCAGCAGAATTTTCTTGCCTTCGAGGTTCAGGTTCTTGGTAATGCCGATAAACTCTTTGGTCTTCGGAACTTCCATCGCGAAATCCTCCACGACCGTCAGGGCTTCGCCTTTGACCTTATAGGCAAGGGCACTTTTACGGGCGAGCTGTTTGAGTTTCTTGTTCAGCTTGAAGCTGTAATCGCGCGGAACCGGGCCGAATACGCGGCCGCCGCCTACGAACAGCGGAGACAGGATGCTGCCGGCGCGTGCGCCGCCGGTACCTTTCTGTTTCTTCAGTTTACGGGTCGAGCCGGCCACTTCGTTACGCTGTTTCGACTTGTGGGTTCCCTGACGCTGATTGGCCAGATACTGCTTGACATCGAGGTAGATCGCGTGGTTGTTGGGCTCAATACCGAAAATCTCATCTTTCAGGACGGCCTTTTTGCCGGTATCTTTCCCTGAAACGTTATAGATAGCTATTTCCATGTTAGTCTTCGATTAATAAGTACGAACCTTTTGCACCCGGAATCGAACCCTTCACCAGAAGCAGGTTGTTTTCGGGAAGTTTCTTAACGATACGCAGGTTGAGCACCGTAACGCGCTCTCCGCCGGTACGGCCCGGAAGGCGTTTGCCTTTGAACACGCGCGACGGATACGAAGAGGCACCCAGCGACCCCGGCTTGCGCTGACGGTTGTGCTGGCCGTGCGTTTGTCCGCCGACACCGGCGAACCCGTGACGTTTCACAACGCCCTGGAAGCCCTTGCCTTTGGAGATGCCCGTAACGTCCACCCAGTCGTTCTCTTCGAAAATATCCACGGTGATCACGTCGCCGAGGTTCAATTCGTTTTCGAAGCTGGTGAATTCGACCAGTTTCCGTTTCGGAGTGGTGTTGGCCTTTTTGAAATGGCCCAGTAAACTGTTGCTGGTGTGTTTTTCGGTCGTTTCGTCATAGGCAATCTGGACTGCCGAGTAACCATCTTTCTCGGGGGTCTTCAATTGCGTAACTACACAGGGACCAGCTTCGATTACGGTGCACGGTATGTTTTTACCGTCGGCACCGAACACGGAAGTCATTCCGATCTTTTTTCCAATTAGTCCTGACATTTTTGTCTGTTAATTAGTATTGGAGGCGAAGTCCACTTGCAAGGCCCCGGCAGCCCGTACGAAACAGGCCGCCGTCCTTACAAGCCTTCCGCCTTTTGTTAAAAACGTTTGTTATTCAACTTGGGTACTGCGATCAGACTTTGATTTCCACCTCTACGCCGCTGGGCAGCTCGAGTTTCATCAGCGCATCGATCGTCTTCGGAGTCGAACTGTAGATATCGAGGATCCGTTTGAAAGTGCACAACTGGAACTGCTCGCGCGCTTTCTTATTGACGAAAGTCGAACGGTTTACGGTGAAAATCTTCTTCTGCGTAGGCAGCGGAATCGGGCCGCTTACGACCGCCCCCGTACCTTTCACAGTCTTTACGATCTTTTCCGACGATTTATCGACGAGGTTATGATCGTATGATTTCAATTTAATTCTTATTTTCTGGCTCATAATTCTGATAAATCTACGGATTATTCCTTTTTACCATTTGTTTTTTCGATAATCTCCTTGGCAAGGTTCGCAGGAACCTCTTCGAAATGAGAGAACTCCATCGAAGAAGTAGCGCGTCCCGACGAGATCGTACGCAGCACCGTAACGTAGCCGAACATCTCCGACAACGGCACCTTGGCATCCACCACGCGGGCGTTGCCGCGCGATTCCATGCCGGCGATCTGTCCGCGGCGTTTGTTCAGGTCGCCGATAATGTCACCCATGTTTTCTTCGGGAGTCACCACTTCGACCTTCATGATCGGTTCGAGGATTACCGGAGAAGCTTTACGGGCAGCCTCGCGGAAACCGTTGCGGGCACAAATTTCAAAAGAGAGCGCATCGGAATCGACCGGGTGGAACGAACCGTCGATCAGCGTGATCTTCATGCTGTCGAGCGCGAAGCCTGCCAACGGGCCGTTGGACATGGCCGATTCGAACCCTTTCTGGATCGACGGGATGTATTCCTTCGGAATATTACCGCCCTTCACGACATCGACGAATTCGAGTCCCACCTTGCCTTCTTCGGCAGGGCCGATTTCGAAGATGATGTCGGCGAACTTACCGCGACCGCCGGTCTGCTTCTTGAACACTTCGCGGTGCTGAACTTTCGATTTCAGCGACTCCTTGTAGTTCACCTGCGGAGCGCCCTGGCTGATTTCGACGCCAAACTCACGCTTCAAACGGTCCACGATGATCTCCAAGTGGAGTTCGCCCATCCCGCTGATGACGGTCTGTCCGCTATCTTCGTCGGTCTTCACCGTAAAGGTCGGGTCTTCCTCGGACAGTTTGCCGAGCGCGATACCGAGCTTATCGAGGTCTTTCTGCGTTTTCGGCTCGATAGCCAGACCGATCACCGGTTCGGGGAAAGTCATCGATTCAAGCACGATCGGATGCTGTTCGTCGCACAACGTATCGCCGGTGCGGATATCCTTGAAACCGACCGCGGCGCAGATATCGCCGGCTCCGATCACTTCCATCGGATTCTGCTTATTGGCATGCATCTGGTAGATACGGCTGATACGTTCCTTTTTCGAAGAACGGCTGTTGTGCACGTAAGAACCGGCTTCCATCTTTCCGGAATAAACGCGGACGAATGCCAGACGGCCCACGAACGGGTCGGTAGCGATTTTGAACGCCAGACCGCAGAACGGATCGGATTCAACCGGTTTGCGACTGGTTTCCTCTCCGGTGCGCGGATCGGTGCCGATAACGGCTTCGATATCCACCGGCGACGGCAGGAATGCCATCACGTAGTCGAGCAGCAATTGCACCCCTTTATTTTTAAAGGACGAACCGCAGAGCATCGGCACGACCGTCATCGAGATCGTAGCCTTGCGGATCGCGGCGATCAACTCGTCAGACGTGATCGAATCGGGATCCTCGAAGAACTTCTCCATCAAGGCGTCGTCTACCGACGCGACCTCTTCGATCAGCTTGGCGCGCCATTCGGCGGCTTCGGCCTTCATGTTTTCGGGAATCTCCTCGTAAGTATAGTTTACCAGATCGGCCTTTTTCGAATCGTCGTAAATAATAGCCCTATTATATATAAGGTCTATCAAACCGGCGAATTTGTCTTCGGCCCCGATCGGCAGAACGACCGGCAACGCATTGGCTCCGAGACGCTCCTTGACCTGAGCGCAAACGTTCAGGAAATCGGCGCCGGTACGGTCCATTTTATTTACGTAACCGATACGCGGCACGCGGTACTTGTCGGCCTGACGCCATACGGTTTCGGACTGGGGTTCCACGCCGCCCACGGCGCAGAACGTGGCCACCGCACCGTCCAGCACGCGCAGCGAACGTTCCACCTCGGCGGTGAAGTCCACGTGACCCGGGGTGTCGATGATATTGATCTGATAGGTCTTATCTTTGTACTGCCAAAAAGCGGTCGTCGCAGCAGAAGTGATGGTAATACCACGTTCCTGCTCCTGAACCATCCAGTCCATCGTAGCGGCACCTTCGTGCACCTCGCCGATTTTATGGGTTTTTCCCGTGTAGAAAAGGATACGTTCCGAAGTAGTCGTTTTACCGGCATCGATGTGAGCCATGATCCCGATATTTCTCGTATATGTTAAATCCCTTGCCATATAATTACCCTCGCTTCACAAATTAAAATCTGAAATGGGCAAAAGCCTTGTTGGCTTCGGCCATTCTGTGCATCTCTTCTTTCCGCTTGAAGGCAGCGCCTTCTTCGTTGTACGCAGCTTGAATTTCAGCAGCCATTTTTTCCGCCATCGATCGACCTGCGCGTTTTTTAGAGTAAAGGATAAGGTTCCGCATTGCTATTGAAACTTTACGCTCGGGTCTCACTTCCGTCGGTACCTGGAAGGTTGCTCCGCCCACGCGACGCGACTTCACCTCCACCTGGGGAGTGATGTTCTCGAGGGCTTTTTTCCAGATATCAAGGGGAGCCTTGTCCGCATCCTTCATCTTCTCACCCACGATCTCTATGGCATCATAGAAAATCGTATAGGCAATACTCTTCTTACCATCCAGCATAAGGTTGTTTACAAACCTTGTCACAAGTCCGTCTCCGAATTTGGGATCTGGAAGTAGAATTCGCTTTTTAGGCTTCGCTTTTCTCATTGTTTAAAAAGTCTTTGTGTTTGATTTAATGGTTACTTTTTCTTTGCGGGCGTTGCTGCTCCTGCTTTCGGCCTTTTGGCCCCGTACTTCGAACGGCGTTGCTTGCGACCGTCCACGCCTGCGGCGTCCATCGCTCCGCGCACCAAGTGATAACGAACACCCGGCAGGTCTTTCACACGGCCACCGCGAACGAGCACGATCGAGTGCTCCTGCAGGTTGTGACCTTCGCCCGGGATGTAGGCATTCACCTCTTTCCCGTTGGTCAATCTCACACGGGCTACTTTTCGCATAGCCGAGTTCGGCTTCTTGGGAGTGGTCGTGTAAACACGAACACATACGCCACGACGTTGCGGACATGCATCCAACGCGGGAGCTTTACTTTTAAAGCTCGGCGTCAACCTTCCCTTACGTACTAACTGTTGAATAGTTGGCATTTTACTTACTTTTTCCTTTACTTTGTTTGGTTAAAAATCTGTTCCATTCACACAAAACGGAGTGCAAAGATACCAATAATTTTCGAAACCGCAATATTTACCGATCTTTTTTCACTGATAATCCGTGTTTTTCAGGCTTTTTCATGCCGTTCAACACATTAGTGACTATCATTTATTTTTATGATTTTAACGATACAATAAACAAAATAAATACATAAACACACAAACAATTGTTAAACAAAATATTAACACATCATAAATCGCCTCTAAATATTTCTGAAACTTATTTTTTTGTAATCTGCCGTTTTGTCGTAATTTTGCTCGGTATCAACCGGGAAATCATGGTGTCCGGCCGGCTCGAATCGAACCGGCCGGATACCCCGGCGGAGAAACGTTTAAATTTGAAATCCGTGGGAACAACCGCTATTTTCCGCCTGGAAGCGCGATGCGACGATCCGGCCGGCGAACGAATGAATCTGCACCTGAGCCTCGCTTCTTACGACTCCGAAGAGCGTCAAATCGCCGTCGAGCATACGGACGCGAGCCCGATCCGCAAAGAAACGACCTACAGCGTCCAAACTTCCGATCCGGCGGCGTCCGTCGCAGCATCCGTTTATGCCGTACCGACGGTCGATCCTCCGTCTGACGTCGTCGCCGACACGCCTCCGTTCAAACTATCGTTCCGCATCCTGCGCGGACAGGAGGTAATCGACGCGCAGCAAATACAGGTCAACCGCTGGGGAGGCACCCAGCGAATCGGAATGATTTACAAATAATCCATCGTCCGTCGGGACGAAGCGAAAACCCTCCGGGATTTTTCGAAATACGGATTGGGCCGCCTTATACCGGATATGCGGCCCGACGCGGATTTTTCGATAATTTTACGCATATGGATTTCCGCCGATATCGGAGCAACGACACCGACTGAAAACAAAGATAATACAACGGGCCGGTTCAGCGCAAACCGTTCGGTCGCGACGGTCGGCCGCTAAAACGACGCGACGATTTCCAGCGTAAACTTGTCGTGCAACAATTTGTTGACGGCGAAATCGGACGGCCGCTCTTTCAGAAGGTATTTTTCGTAATTCAGCCGCACCTCGGAACGCACCAGTTTTGTCGAGAATCCAAGGTTGATCCCGGCCGTAATCCGGTTCGCATCGAAAAGCTCGCGCCGTCGGGTATCGCTATTCAGGTAATCGACCCCGTTGCCGAGATCCCAGCGCACGACCGGCAACAGGTAGCGGACAAACGACCTTTCGGGCAGATCGAACCGATAGAAACCCTGCACGAGAGCCACGGCCATCGCCTCCGACGAACTACCGGTTCCGAGATAGCGACGCGCGTACTCCCCCTCGATCCGGAACTTTCCGCGGACATAACGCAGTTCGAAACCGGCCATCCGCATCTTTTGCTCGAAATTTTCCGTTACGTTTTCGCCCTCGCGTTCTACAACCCGCGTATGCTGCGGAGCGTAACCGTCGTAATAAGCAACCGCCCCTTGCAGTCCCTCGCTGCCGCCGAGCTCCGCGCGACCGATCACATTCACGTGTTTCCCCCACACGGGATTGTTGATTCCCGAACCGTTGAAAACGCCGGCGAGCAATTTCAGCGGCAGTTTCGATGCGAAACGGTATGAGAAAAACGCGCCCAGATCGCGCGAACCGAGCGTCCGGACGTAGTCGACGGTTTTCCCGCCGGATAGTTCGCTGCCGTAATAACTCGTCAAGTATTTCGACAGGAAAGAACGGTTTGCGAACAGATTCGTGGACGGCCCCCGATCCATATCGGTGCTGAAATGGTACTGCTGCTGCCCGAGTTCGGCCGTAAAACCTCCGGACTGGTAACCGGCATAAGCATCCAGCAACGATATTTTCCCTTCGTTACCGAAATCCATCTGAAGGCGGTAATTCATTTTCGGCGAAACGTTCCCCCGAACGCCCAGCCGGGCGTTGCGTACGCTGAACCGGTACTCCCCGCCGTTCAGATCGACCTCCATCTTCGCTTTGATCGTTCCGTCCAGTTTCGGCACGTACGAGACCGGCTCCGCCTTTTTCCCGGCCGCAACCGTGTCCGACTGAGCAAAGGCGACGCCTGAAGACAGCACAAAAAGCGAAATCAACACAAACTTCATTTTCATTTATCATTCTTTTTAACGGCCCGGCAGACGGTCGAATCCCGCAACGGTCACAATCCGGCACAAAAATACCATTAAATCGGAAAACGGAAACTTTCGCCCGCGCGCAATTCTGATCTTAACAAAAAATTAATTCGTCTGTTTTTAAAATATAATAATTATATTTGCAGATATTCAATTCATTCAGACCGTCATGATCACGAAAACAGCGCTCGAAAACATCGTCTCCAAACAACGTAAAATGCTCGCGAACGTTTCGCCCGGACATCCGCGCGAAATCGAGGAGTCCATTCCCTACCTAACCGACCGTATGCTGCTGATCGGGGGCGTGCGCGGATGCGGATGCAGCGCGTTGCTGCACCGGATGCTGAACAACGACTATCCCGAAGCGTGGTACACCGACTTCGACGACCCGCGGCTCGGAGGTTTCGACGCGGGCGATTTCACGAAGCTCGATCGGCTGCTGGAAGAGTCGGGCAAAGGCATCGCCCTGTTCAACCGGATCGACCTGGCGGCCGGATGGATCGAATTCTGCGACCGGAAAATCCGCCAGGGGATCAAGATTGTCTCCACCGTTTCGCTGGAAACCCTCCTGCGGCTCGCAAAAACCGAGCGTCCGGACGGGACAGGCGCCGTCCCGGATATCTTCTCGCTCCGCCGACTCGACCTCTTTTCGTACAACGAATTTCTCAGCTTCACGCATAAACCGGCCGGCGAACAGGCCGTCAACGAATTTCTGTCGCGGGGAGCTTTCCCCGGACTCATCAAAACGGGACACACCGAAGCGCTCCATCAACTCTACACGGAAATCCTCTGCAAGGACGCCGTCATCGCGGGAGGCATCCGCGACCGGAACACCCTGCAACGGATGGCATTGCACCTAATCACCAACACCGGAGAACCCGTCACCGCCAACAAACTGCGCGAAAAACTGAAAATAAAGGCCGTGAGCACGGCCGCAGAACACATGCAATGCATCGAAACGGCCGGACTCGTACGCTTCGTTTCGATCCTCAGCGACAACCCGGCGCGCCAGGCGGTCAATCCGCGCAAGGTCTATGCGGTCGACACGGCGCTGGCCGCAGCCGTATCGACCGCCGAGACCGTCGACCGGAACAAACTGTTCGAAACGATGCTATTCAACCACCTGTGCCGGGAGAGCCGGTCGGTATGCTATACGAACGAACAGGGCGGATGCGATTTTATCGCGTCCGATGCGGAAGGGGGCGTCCGCTGCATCCAGGCCTGCTACGACGACGACCCCGACCTGATGCAGACCAAAACCGACGGATTGCTATGGGCGCTACGGCAAACCGGGGCGAGCCGAGGCACGATCGTTACGGCCGACCGGAACGACCGCATCGATGCCGAAAATTTCGAAATCGAAGTAATCGATGCCGACACTTTCCTCGGCGGATACTGACGCCGGCAAATGCAAACGCAACTTTCTAGTCTTTGATTTTTTTGAAACGGCCGATCACGTCGATGTCGGTCAGTTCTTTGGATAACATCAAGATCGTCTCTTCGGGCACCCGCCGCAGGTCGAGCAACATCAGGGCGTCGAGCGAGTCGCAGAACTCGTGATCCGTATTGAATCCGAGCACACTGCTGTTCAGTTGCAAGTATTTGCGAATCAACACAGGGATCGAAAACGCATTCCGCTCGATATCGCAGATTATCTTATTGATCAGTTCGATCGGACGCACCTCCGCGATCAGCGACTCGTCGATCCGAGCCGGAACGACGATTCCCGTCCGGGGCCTGATGTAAGAGGCCTTCTTCCGATCCAAGTAGAAACGACTGACATACGCGGCGATAATCAGCTTGGACGTATGCTGGAAACCTCCCGAAACGGTCACCGGCCCCATCAGATAGCGATACTGTTCATTCTGTAGCAGAACGTGGAGAATCCCCTTCCATAACAGCATCAGCGACGCCGGTTTCCGCTGGTATTCGCGCGCGATGAACGAACGACCGAGCTCGATGGTGCGGCTCATCACCTCTCCCATCGGGGGCGACATCCGGAAAAGCGTATGGGTATAGAAACCTTTCAATCCGTAGTTCCGCATGATCTCGTCGCCCAATCCCAAACGGTAGGCTCCGACCAGCCGCAGCGCCTCGTTGTCCCAGATGAACAACTGCCGGTAATAGCGGTCGAAACGGTCGGTATCGATCTCGTTCTTGGTGCCTTCGCCGATCTCGCGGAACGTCCGTTCGCGCAACGTGGCGATCATCAGCATCATGTTCGGGATTTGCTGCGGCGGAGCGCAATAAACCTCATAACCGCCCGAAACGAACAGCCGATAATGTCCCCGCAGGCTTTCCAACTCGCTGCAAAGCAATTTCACGTCGACGTCCCCGCGAACCTCATCGGCCACTTTCCGCGCCGCACGGCGCTCGGCCCGACGGGGACGCCGTCTAACGGACGGCTTCAGGTACTCGACCGAAGCGCGCAGGTAACTGTTATAAGCCGTTTTGGAAAGATCCTCGGTTTTTTTGGGCAGGATCGGCGAAGCGATGCGCAACGGCACCGAACAGCCCGCTTTGTTGACCAACTCGCGCGGTAGCAACAGCGTCCGCAGCATCGGATGCACCTTCCCGGCCAGCCGGAACGTCCAGCTGTTGGAAGCTTCGATATAAACGGGAACGACCGGCACCTGCGCCTTCCGGATAAACTTTAGCACCGACTCGGGCCACGGCCGGTCCTTAACGTCCCGGAACCCGCGCTGCCAAGTCGCCACTTCGCCGGCCGGGAAGATCACCAGCAGTCCGCCGCCGGAGAGATGCTGCAACGACTCGCGGATTCCGGACACGTTACCGCCGGACTTCGCGTCGAACGGATCGACGTCGATAAAGAACCGTTTCAGGGGGCCGATCCGGCTCAGCAGGAAATTCCCCATGAACTTCACGTCGGGACGCGCTTTCGAAAGCAGGTCGATCAGGATCATCCCGTCCAGCGCACCGGTCGGATGGTTCGCGATCACGATCGCCGGACCCGACGCCGGAATATTCTTGAGATCGGACGGAGCGACGTCGTACGAGACGCCCAGATTATGCAACAACCCTTCCGGATAAGGCCCCTCGTAGGAAAATGCGCTTTCGTACAGTCGATTGATTTTCTTCAGGGCGGCCACCTTCATAATCAGACGGGCTTGCAGGCGGGCGATCCATCCCCTCCGTCCAAAATAGAGGTCACTGGGCTGTATAAGTTCCATAATCGGGCGATAAAATAGCTCTGCCGGCTCCGGAATTTTTTCACAAAAAGTTCCGGCCGTTTTACAAATGTAGAATAAATTTTGATACTTTTAATTTTCGAAACCACAAATTAACCGCATGGCCGACTCGAAACGCATTGCCGAACTGAAAGAAAAAGTAGCCCTGCTGCCGGAATCCCCGGGCATTTATCAATTCCTCGGGGCCGACGGCCGCGTGATTTACGTAGGCAAGGCGAAAAACCTCAAACGCCGCGTCTATTCCTATTTTACGTCGAAAGCCAACGAGAGCGCCAAAGTGCGCGTGATGGTCTCGCGGATCGCCGACCTGAGGCACACGGTCGTGGCAACCGAGAACGAGGCTTTCCTGCTCGAAAACAGCATGATCAAAAGTCTTCAGCCGCGGTACAATATCCTGCTGAAGGACGACAAGACCTATCCGTGGATCGTGATCCGCAACGAACCGTTTCCGCGCGTACAGTCCACCCGGCGGCGCGAGCGCGACGGTTCTCGCTATTTCGGGCCGTACGCTTCGGTCTATATCCAGAAAACGGTGCTCGACCTGGTGCGCAGCATCCACAGCCTGCGCACGTGTTCGCTGAATCTCTCCCCGGAAGCGATCGCCAAAGGCAAATACAGCGTCTGCCTGGAATACCACATCGGCAACTGTAAGGGACCTTGCGTCGGTCTGCAAAGCGAAACCGAATACCGCGAAGGGATCGAACTGGTAACGTCGCTGCTGCGCGGCGACACCCGGGAGACGACCGAATACCTGCGCGCGAAAATGGTCGGCGCGGCAGCCGAAATGCGGTTCGAAGAGGCCGCCGTCTATAAAAAACGGATCGAAGCCCTCGCCGCCTATCAGAGCAAATCGGTAGTCGTCAGCAACACGCTGACCAACCTGGACGTCTTCTCGCTGGTCGTCGACGACGATGCGGCCTACTGCAATTTCATGCGGATCGCCGACGGAGCCGTCGTCAATTCGTTCACGGTCGAACTGAAACCGGGGCTGGAAGACCGGCCGCAGGACATCCTGACCTACGCGATCAGCCGGATCGCCGAACAACTGCCGGGCGGACGGTTGTCGCGCGAAGCGATCGTCCCGCTGCTGCCGGCGCAGGAACTATTCGAAGGAGTAACGTTCACCGTGCCGCAGCGCGGCGACAAGCTGCATCTACTGGAACTCTCGGAGCGCAACAGCCGCCTGTACCGGCTCGAAAAACTCAAGCAGATCGAAATCAAAGATCCCGAACGGCACACGAACCGCATCCTGGCCGCCCTGCAAAAAGAGCTCCACCTGAGCGTCCCGCCGCGGCACATCGAATGCTTCGACAACTCGAACCTACAGGGAACCAATCCGGTGGCTTCGTGCGTCGTATTCCGCGACGCAAAACCGGCGCGCAAGGAGTACCGCCATTTCAACATCAAGACCGTCGTTGGAGCCAACGACTTCGCCTCGATGGAAGAGGTGATCGGACGCCGTTACCGCAGGTTGCTCGACGAAGACGCCGAACTGCCGCAACTGATCGTCGTGGACGGAGGCAAGGGGCAGCTCCGCTTCGCCTACGAAACCCTGCTGCGGCTCGGGATCGCCGACCGGGTCGCCATCGTCGGACTGGCCAAACGGATCGAAGAGGTCTATTTCCCGCACGACTCCACCCCTTACTATCTCGACCGCAACAGCGAAGCGTTGAAAGTGCTGATGCACATACGCGACGAAGCGCACCGTTTCGGCATCACCTTCCACCGCAAGAAGCGTTCGCTCGCCTTTATCAAAAGCGAACTGGAAAGCATCCCGACCCTCGGCAACCGTTCGGTAGAGAAACTGCTGCAACGCTTCCGCACGCTGTCCCGAATCCGGACGGCTTCCGAAACCGAACTATCGGAACTGATCGGTCGGCAACGCGCCGCCGAAGTGATCCGCTATTTCCGGGAAGCGCCGGCGGACGGCACGAAAGAGGAGAAATAACCGGCGTACGAACGGGCCTGAAAATTTGTGAATCCGGGAAAAAAAAGACACCTTTGCAAAGTCGGTCCGAGAAAACGGCCGGAAACGGGCGCACCATGCATATCAGCGTTCCATACGCGGTTCCCGACCCACTGTGAACGGAAAGGCACGATTTTTTCACGAAACCTCAACTGTACCTAAAACCGAATCATCCATGAAAAGCGTCATCGGAATGGGCAATGCCCTGACAGACATCCTGATCAACCTGAAAAACGACGAAATACTCGATACCTTCAAGTTACCGCGGGGCAGCATGAACCTGGTCGACAGCGAACTGCAACGACAGATCGACGCATCGGTCGCCGACGCGCCCCACACGCTTTCGCTCGGCGGATCGGCTTCGAATACGATCCGCGCACTGGCCCGGATGGGCGCTTCGACAGGCTACATCGGCAAAGTCGGACGCGACGAAACGGGCGACTTTTTCGAACGGACGCTGAACGAACTACAAATCGCCCCGACCGTTTTCCGCGGCGACGAACCGTCGGGACGCTGCGTATCGTTGGTCTCCCCCGACGGCGAACGCACGATGTGCACCTACCTCGGCGCAGCGCTCGAAATGCGCCATACCGAACTCACGCCCGAAATTTTCGACGGTTACGAATACTTCTACATCGAAGGCTACCTGGTGCAGGATCACGAATTGATCTCGAACGCCGTACGCATCGCCAAAGAGCGCGGACTGCAAGTCGCCCTCGATCTGGCGAGTTTCAACATCGTCGAAGAAAACCTCGGCTTCCTGCACGACCTGGTCGACCGACACGTCGATATCCTGTTTGCGAACGAGCAGGAAGCGGCCGCTTTCACAGGAGAAAAAAACCCGCTGGAAGCGCTCGACAAGATCGCCCGTAAATGCTCGATCGCAGTCGTGAAGGTCGGTACGCGCGGCGCTTACGTCAAACACCGCGGCCGGGTGGATCACATAGGGATCATGGGGAATGCCCGCCGGGTCGACAGCACCGGGGCAGGCGATTTTTACGCCGCCGGATTCCTGTTCGGATTGTGCCGGGGATTGTCGATGGAACAGTGCGGCACGATCGGCTCCATCGCCGCCGGAAAGGTGATCGAAGTCGTCGGAACCACGTTCGATGAAAAAGTATGGGAAGAAATCCGCCGGATGGTCGGCGACGTGGAAACCGGAAACTACATCCTGTAATGCACCCGAATCGTCCAATCCGTTAAACATACCGCGTGGAATGGCTGCTTAATCTGGGATACGTCGGCCTGTTCGCCGGCTCGTTCATCGCCGCGACGGTCGTTCCGTTCAGTTCCGACGTGCTGCTGCTGGGTATGCTGGCCGCAGGCGGAAACGTATGGTTGTGCGTGCTGGTCGCCACGCTCGGCAACTGGCTCGGCGGACTGACTTCGTACTGGCTCGGATGGCTCGGCAAATGGGAATGGATCGAGCGCTACATGGGCGTCAAGCACGAAACCCTCGTCAAACACAAAAGCAAAATAGACCGCTTCGGCTCGCTGCTGGCCCTGTTGACCTGGTTGCCGGTCGTAGGCGACGTATTCGCGATCGCTCTCGGTTTTTACAAGGTGGATTTCAAGAAAGCGGCCGTCCTGATGCTGATCGGCAAAGGAGCCCGCTTCGTTTGCTGGGCCCTGCTGTTCATCTGGGGCAAACAATATTTCTGACCGGCCGCCGGCTATCGCTGCGACAGATCCAGCGTCAGGCTGCCGTCCGCATCCGGCATAAGCAGAAACGTATTCGCAGCCTCTTCCTCCCCGACGGTTCCGGCCGTACATTGCGCCCGGTAATCGAGATCGCCGATACGGGCCCGAACGCACTGCGGTTCGATCGCGGTAAAAGGCAACGCCTTCTCCGGGGCCGTCGTCAGCACGAAACGATACTCTTTTCCGGCGTTTTCGGTCAACCGGATACGGATCGCCCGCTCATCGAAAACCATCCGGCACGAACCTCCTGCGAGGATCGGAGTCGTCACGGTCAGTTCGCCGGGCGCGGTCTCCCCGGCCGCCGGCATCCCCACCGGAACCGGCCGCCAACTACCGTCGGCCATCTTTTCCACCAACCGCAGGCCGGCCGTCTCCGTCGTCGAACTCCAATTGAAACCGTCTACCAGAGGCAGGGTCGTATACAGGCACTGCGTCGAAGTGCCCGGCTGCGTCAGGTAAGCCGACGGCAGCCGTTCATCGAAAAGATGGATGTCGCGAAAACGCAGCGTACTATCCTCCCACACGACATTGGCCCGGTAAAAACGGCTGTCGTACCACACCGTTTTGCGGCCGGCCGGCTTGCTGTCCTTCATCGCCACGATGCAGGTCGCCGGAGTCTCCGCGAAACGCTCCTTGAACCATCGTCCCGATTCGGACAACGTCTGTACGGTCAGGGCTCCCGCCCGAGACAGCGAATCCGCCACTGCGACCTGGTATTCCAGTCCGCGCCGCATCCGCGGCCAGGTAAACGAATTCTCCTGTCCGACCTGCGCATACTGGAAAGCCAGGCACGGCCCGTCGGTCAGCATGTCGAAAAACCAATCGATCCAAACCGGATTGCCGCCCCCTTCGGTGTAGGCGGGCTCCAGCGTCTCGACTCCCTGGGCCGGAAGCCCGAGCCCGCTATCGTACTGGTTGATCGGATCGCTGCCGAGCATCCGGAACACCGGGACGCCGATCTGCTCTTGCGGAGTCTGCGCCGGCATGTAGGCATTTTTACGGCTCGGGTAATAAGCCTGGTTCCAGTAACCGCCCCACAGCGTGTAACCGTCCGTTCCCACCTGATCGCGGCAATTGCACGAAGCGACGATCCGGTAACGATCGGCCATGTACTGCAACGTATGCGCGTCGATGAACCACGATCCGACCGCCGTCGGATAGGCCCCGAAAATCTTTTTGAATTCGGCCATGTAGACGTCGACCAATTTTTCGCGCTCTTCGGGAGTATATCCCGTCGAAAAACCTACGTTCGCGTGCCAGTCCCACGGATAGGCCCCGCGCCACGTCATGCCGGCCGCTTCGACGTGAGGTTGGGTGATCTCCCACCAGCCGCCTACTTCGGAACCCTCTTTCAACGCCCTGCGCATCAGTTCCTGATAACGCGGATTGAGCAGCGCGTCGTACTGCAACAAGAAAGTCCCGCGCAAGCGGTGTTTTTCCAGCAGTTCGACCTGCCGGAGCGTTGTCAGGAAAAGATCCTCGTCCGAAATATTCACCGGACGCGGCTCGGTCTGGCGAACGAAATTAATAATATTCACGATGCGGGGCGCCGGTTCTTCCGCCCGCTCCCGGCAGGCGACCAAACACTGGGTCAGACCGAGAACGGCCAGCCCTTCCACGACTCCCCAAACCAAAATCCGTTTTACATTCATATTCTTAAACAGTAACAAATTATGAGTCAGAACGATCCAGCCCGACGTTTTTTCAGCAACCCGTCGACCCGGGCCCCGAACCTGCGGATCTCCTCGGCCGAAGGCGGGCGAAAAGCAGGCCCGCAAGCAGGCAGGCCCAGTTTTTCAAGCTTCGAAATCCCGAGCCGGTGATAAGCCACGTACTCCACCTTCACACCATCCAGCCCGTCCAGCAAATCGGCCAGAGCTCCGGCATGAGCGGCGTTATCGTGCAATTCGGGAATAAAAATCGAACGCAGCAGCACGTTTCCGCCCGCCCGGTGCACCGCCCGCAGGTTATCCAGCATCGCCGCGAGCGGCAAACCGGTATATTTTTCATACAGTTCCCCGTCGAGCGACTTGACGTCCCACAACCACAAATCGGTCATCGGCTGCGCCCTGAGAAAATCGGAGAGCCGGCCTTGTCCGGAAGTCTCGATTGCCGTATGGATACCCTCCCGGCGCAATGCTTCCAGCAAAGCGGCGGTAAACCGAAACTGCGCCATCGGTTCGCCGCCGGAGAGGGTGACTCCCCCGCCCGAATGCCGGAAGTAAGAAACGTCGCCGCGCACCTCTTCCATCACCTGCCCGACCGTCATATCCCGGCCGACCCGTTCGATGGCCCCGGTCGGACAGGCGTCGGCACAACGCGAACATCCCCCGCACCGCTCGCGTCGAAGCGCCGCATCCCGCAGCGTTCGGCGCGCATCGCGGTAAGGACACGCTTCGTCGCATACTCCGCACCCGATACAGCGCGTACGGTGGAACAGCAATTCGTCCGCCGCACGCTGCGATTCGGGATTGTGGCACCAGGCGCAACGCAACGGACACCCTTTCAGAAACACCGTGGTACGTACCCCCGGTCCGTCGTGGGTACAAAAACGTTGTATGTCGAAAACACGCCCCGTCATCCGACCGCCGCTATTTCCCGACCGTCAACCATCGTCCCGACAGTTCGGGCGTAACGTCCAGCATCAATTTCCCGTCGGCCGTTTCGGACGGCACCGTTTTTTTCCCGAGCCGTACGGTCGCTTTTTTCGCCGTCACCGGAACCGGCAGCGCAATCCGCCCCTGTCCCGAAACACAGATCCGGTAAACCGGAGAATCCTCGGCCTCGGGAGCAAAAACCACCTGATCGAAAGGTTTTTCTCCAAAAACATACTGCACGCCGTCGAGCGTGATCCCCCGGCAGTCGCGGCCGACGAAAGCGATCAGACGGCCATCGGCGCCGGTACGGAACGCGACCGACATCTTTCCTTCGTAAGAAACCCGATGCCCGTTCACCGCCGCATCGTTCAGTTCGATCCGGTCGGACGGCAGCGGATTCGCGGCCAGCGCTTCGGCATCCTCCTGCTGGTTGCGCGAGAATCCGCCGGGCCAGCTTTCGCGGTGAGTCCGATAATGCTTCACGATTACGGTCGTCGTATTCGGGAACGCCGTGACGAAATAGTCGCTCGTCCGCGACACGACCGACGGATTGTCATTCACCCCGCCGAATTTCCCGCTGGACGGATAAGCCCCGACCGCATGCAGGATCTCGAACAGCGTCCGGGTCTCGTAACCGAGACTGGCCGACTGGTCGTCGCGCGGACGAAAACCGAAATAGCTCGCCGATCCTTTCTGCGTCTTCCGGATCGTGCCCACGATCCGCCCGTCGGCCCGAGCGACTACTTCGCACCCCGCTCCCGCTTCGACCGGATAGATCCGGTCGACCAGAAAATCAGTCAAAACGGTTTGTCGCGGCACCGCGGCGAAACTGCCGCAGAAAGCGACCTCTTTGCCGGCAGCGATCTCGCCCATATATTGGTCATGCCGGTAGGTAGCGCCGAACAATTTTTGCCACTGCGCAGCGCAGTTCTCCCCGGCCGTGTTGATCAGGGGCGGAGCGCTGAACCACACCACCCGGCCGCCGCTTTCGACGAATCGTTCCATCATCTCCAGCAGTCCCTTCTCCGGAAGGGGCTCGAAGACGGCCACCAGCGTACCGTATTTCTTGTCGCCCACCTGAATCCGCCCGTCGGGCAGTATTTTCCCCATCTCCAACAGCTTGTCGGCCGTCAGGTAATTGGCATACCCGTACTGGGCCATCCAGCTGCCGAAACGCGGCTCGACGGCCACCAGATTCATCGGATAGAGGATCAGTACGTCCACGTCGCGGTGCACATGCCCGGAGATCAGGTCGATCGGCGCCGTTGCCTGCGCGCCGAACGCGCTGTTGATAGCCATCTTCCATTCCCACACCCTGTCGGGCATTCCCCAGGCGGCGGCATAAGCGTTCGGGTACTTGTTGATCACGCCGATCGACGCGGCCATCGCCGCCCCGTAATAATTCCGGTCGCCCCAGCCGCCCTCGGCAAAGTCGTTTCCGGTCGGTTGCAGGTACTCGCTCCACTTGAAATAGTCGTAACAGGCCGCCGAAGCCTGGTGCACCGTGTTTCCCCACACGAAATTGGATGTATATTCGTACTGATTCGGATTCGAAGGCTGCTTTTCGGTATTCCACAGGTCGATGGTCGGGCTCTGCGCCCACGAAGCGTGCGCCGCTGTGCGGAGTTCCCGTCCGAACAGTCCCTCGGCATAGCTCTTCGCATCGCAGAACAGATCGACCACGCCGTTATTCAACATTCTGTAATAACGATCGCGCAGCAGGAAAGTCCGGTGAATATCCTCGGGCGACGGCCCCATCACATACTGTACGTTCACCACCGCATTCGCGGTAGGTTCGAAATAGGGCGCCCCGTAAGCGAAATAGAGCATATACCGGTCGTCAAACGGCTGCCCGAATTTTTCGGCATAGGCATCGGCCATGCTTTGCGTAAGGTAGCGTTCGGCAAACTGACCGCCCTCGTGGTGACCGAAATACCCCCAGTCCTGCTGAATATGCATTTCATCGGAATAGAGCGCCGTCAGGTTGACGCCCTTATCCTTATACTTTTTCATCAGCCTTTTCAGGAAAGCGGAAGCGTCCGCGTTGAAATAATCCATCTCCTGGGTTTCGTATTCCAACACCACCATCACCCGGTTATAACCCGGCAACTGCGGCCGGTCGCAGTAAACCCGCAGCAAACGCGTATCCATCGCCGCTCCCGTAACCTCGTCGCCCAGCGTGTCGGTCGCCTCGTACTTCACCTGCTCCACCGGGACGATGTCCGCCGGATCGACCGCCCGGAACGGACTGCCCCCCAGCGGCGTTTCGCGGAACGCGTAAGCCTTGACGCCGGTCAGCTTCACCGGAGACTTTCCCTTATTGTTCGTCCAGGCGAGCTGCTGCCAGACCGGAAGACTGAACTTTCCGGTCTGCGGATCGCGGAACCCGACTTTGTAAGCCACCCAGCGGCCGCCGTGCCCGGTCTGTTTCTTATAAGCCGACCCCAGTTCGAGCGGGCTGAGCAGACTCAGGCAGATCCCCATGTCGTATTTGGCGGCAAAATCGCTGATCACTTTGATCTTATCGACATACTCGTCCATATCGGGAGTCAGTTTCCTTTCGGAACCGGTATCCTTGCGATATTGTCTGAAAAATTCGTCGAATGCCACGATCAGCTCCTTGCAGCCGCGTTTTTTCCCCTCTTCGCAGATTTCGCGCAGACTCTGCACGCGCGGATTGAACCCGAGCGAAATATCGATTTTTTTATCGGGATCCGTCAGATCGGTCAGTTGCCGGTCGCTGGTCAGAATGACCTCGGTAGATTGCGCCCCTGCCGGAAGCGGACGGAACAGCAAAGCGAGTGAGCAGATACCCAGTATGCCCAAAAAGCGTAAAACGTTTATCATAATTCGAAATTTAGGTCGGACAGGAATAAAGGTTTTATCAAAGATAAGAATTTATTCGCAATACGGGACAAATCCGACACCATTCATACAATAACAAGGTATAAAAATCGTTCGAAAAAGAAATATTTTTATATTGTCGGAATTTTTCTTATTTTTCAAAATAAATCTCCGCTCGAAGCAAAACCGAAACCGACAAAACGCGACACAGCACGGTATATCCCCGTTTTTCATTCCGGACCCAGACAAAAAAATTATCGGGCTCCCGGCCGCAGACAACTGAGCGCACAATTATTTGATAAAATAATTATTATGTATTGCATAATATTAATTTTATTATATATATTTGCAGTGCAAACTTCCTTTGCAGCCGACAGAATCGCCGTCAGTACAAACCGGAATACCGGAACCGACCCCGTTCATCCGTCTGCGGAGCAACCTCGAACCGACAAACTTTTTCCGACGACATGGCAAGCCTGATTAGACTGGAGAACATCAACAAAACGTATAACAACGGCTCCCCGTTGCACGTATTGAAAGGAATCGACCTGGAGATCAAGCGTGGCGAGCTGGTTTCGATCATGGGAGCCTCCGGCTCAGGCAAGTCGACCCTGCTGAACATTCTGGGCATCCTCGACGATTACGACACGGGCAGTTACTACCTGAACGGCACGCTGATCAAAAATCCGAGCGAAACGAAAGCGGCCGAATACCGGAACCGGATGATCGGATTCATCTTCCAGTCCTTCAACCTGATCAATTACAAAAATGCAATGGAAAACGTCGCGCTGCCGCTCTATTACCAAGGGGTGTCGCGTAAAAAACGGAATGCCATAGCGCTCGACTACCTCGAATCGCTGGGGCTGCGCGACTGGGCCGACCACATGCCGAACGAAATGTCCGGCGGACAGAAACAACGCGTCGCGATCGCCCGCGCGCTGATTACCGGGCCCGAGATCATCCTCGCCGACGAACCGACCGGCGCCCTGGACAGCAAAACGTCCCAGGAAGTGATGGATCTGCTGCGCAAGGTAAACGACACCGGAATGACGATCATCCTGGTCACCCACGAACAGGGCGTCGCCGACCAAACCGATAAAATCATCCACATCAAAGACGGGCTGATCGGCTCGGTAACCGACCTGAAACGATGAGGGAGCAACTGCAGGAAATCGCCTCGACAATCAGCCGCAACAAGCTACGGACATTCCTAACGGGATTTTCGGTGGCATGGGGCATTTTCATGCTGATCGTGCTGCTCGGATCGGGCAACGGGCTGCGCAACGCCATGCAGGATTCGTTCGGCGACCTGGCCGTCAATTCGATGCAGGTCTACGGCGGACGCACCTCGATGCCCTACAAAGGTTTCCAGAGCGGGCGAAACATTACCCCGAACCTGGACGACATCCAGGTTCTGACCAACGAATTTCCGGATCAAATCGACCAGATCGCCGCCAGCGTTTACCACTGGGGAGCCAACCTGGCTTACGGCCGGGAGTACAACACGGCAAACCTGTACGGCGTCACGCCCAAATTTCCCGAAATCAAAGGCGTCCGCGTCACGGCGGGCCGATTCATCAACGAAACGGACATCAAGGAGCGGCGGAAGGTGGTCGTTCTGGACGACATGACCTCGAAAACCCTGTTCAAAGGGGCCGACCCGATCGGTAAAGTCATTCAGATCGACAAAATGGGATACACGGTCGTGGGTCTGTACAAAGGGAACAACTACTCATACACGCCGAGGATTTACAGCCCGATCAGCACGGTATTCCAAATCTACATGGCCAACAAACGGGACGTGGGGGATCTGTCGTTCACCGTCAAGGACATCCGGACGGACGAACAGAGCAAGGACTTCAAAGACCGGCTTTACGCCCGCCTGGGGGCGGCGCATACCTTTTCGCCGGACGACAAAAGCGCCATGTACATCTGGGACGTCATGGAGAACTACAAACAGGGGCAGATGATCTTCAACGGTATCGCGCTGTTCATCTGGATCATCGGGATCGGCACGCTGATCGCCGGCATCGTAGGCGTCAGCAACATCATGCTGGTAACCGTCCGCGAGCGAACGTTCGAATTCGGCATCCGCAAGGCGATGGGAGCCAAGCCCTCGTCGCTGGTCAAGCTGGTGCTGATCGAATCGGTGCTGATTACCGCCGCATTCGGCTATATAGGCATGATCGGCGGGGTCGGCATCATGGAACTGGTCAACTTTTTCATGGAACGGGCGGCGGCGAACGCCCCGCAGGACAGCTTCGAAATGTTCAAGAATCCGACCCTCGACCTGTCGGTGACTCTAAGCGCCACGCTGGTACTGATCGTCGCCGGAATGATCGCCGGCTACGTGCCGGCCCGCCGGGCGGCCCGGATCAAGACGATCGACGCGATGCGACACAATAAATAACGAAACCGAGACGAAACGATGTTTGATTTAGACCGTTGGGAAGAGATCTGGCAGACGATCAGCAGGAACCGCAAACGCAGCATCATGACGGCGTTCGGCGTCTTCTGGGGCATATTCATGCTGACGATCATGCTGGGCGCGGGACTGGGATTGAAAAACGCCCTTTTCTCACAGTTGGGCGATATGTCCGTCAACTCCTGTTTCTTCTGGGGCGGCCGTACCTCGATCCCCTACAAAGGGCTCCCTTCCGGACGTTACTGGCAGTTCGAGAACGAGGACCTCGCTGCGATCAAAAAACAGGTGCCCAACGTCCGCAGCGTCGGCTCGGTCATCTGGGGCAGCGAATACAAATTCAGCCGGAACGACAAAAAAGGCGATTACAGCCTGGTAGGATACAATCCCGATTTTCAGCAGATCAGCCCGCAGCCGATCCGGTTCGGCCGGTTTTTCAACGAAATCGACATGGAGCAGCAGCGCAAGGTATGCATCCTCACCGAGCAGGTCTGGCTGGATCTGTTTCCCGGCGGCGAGGACCCGGTCGGCAGCACGATCCGCATGAACAACATGTACCTGACCGTGATCGGCATGATCAAAGTCCCCGACCGCGGGTTCCGGTTCCACGGCGACAAATCGGTATTGATGCCCGTTTCGACGATGCAACAAATGTACAACATGGGGCACAAGCTACACTCGGTGGCGGTCGCCGCAAACGACGATGCCGACATCAAAGAGGTGGAAACGAATATCAAACAACTGGTCTTCGCACGACACACCATATCGCCGGACGATACGAAAGCGGTCTACTCGCAGAACCTCGGCGAACAGGTCAACAAGTTCAACTCGCTGTTCGGCGGAATCGGCACGCTGACCTGGATCGTCGGGATCGGCACGCTGCTGGCCGGGCTGGTAGGGGTCAGCAACATCATGCTGGTCATCGTCCGCGAACGAACGCAGGAGATCGGCGTCCGCCGGGCCCTGGGAGCGCGGCCCCGGATCATCATCTCGCAGATCATGAGCGAAAGTTTCGTGCTGACGTTCGTCGCCGGAATTTTCGGATTGGCGCTTGCGGTCGCACTGCTGTCGGGCGCCGAATCGGTACTCACGGCCAGCGCCGGACGGCCGATCCGCCCGCAGATCTCGTTCGGCACCGGTATGCTCTCGATGACGGTACTGATTCTCGGAAGCCTGCTGGCCGGCATCCTTCCGGCGAGCAGGGCGCTCAGGATCAAACCGGTGGATGCGATCCGCGAAGAATAAAATTAAAACGAAACTCAATTCACAAACGATATGAAAAAAGTTCTGAAAATTTCGCTGGGCATATTGTTCCTGATCCTGCTGATCGGGACATTCGTCTTCCTGTGGAACAAGACCCGGCCGGTCAAAGAGGTCTACGCCATCGTCAAACCGCACATCGACACGCTCGAAAAACGGGCAGTCGCCACCGGCAAAGTCGAACCCCGGGACGAGGTGCTGATCAAGCCGCAGATATCGGGGATCGTCTCGGAAGTGTACAAACAGGCCGGCGAACCGGTGCGTCAGGGCGAAGTGATCGCCAAAGTGAAAGTCATCCCCGATATGGCTACGCTGAACGCAGCCGAATCGCGAGTCAACGTGGCCCGGATCAACCTGGCTCAGACCAAACAGGAATTCGAACGCGTCAAGGGATTGTTCGACTCCGGCGTGGTCGCCAAGGAGGAGTTCGAGAAGAACGAAACGGAATACTCCAAAGCCAAAGAGGAGCTGCAGAACGCGCAGGACAACCTCGAAATCGTACAGAACGGCATTGCCAAGCGGAATGCGGAACTGAGCAATACGCAGATCCGCTCGACCATCACGGGAATGGTTCTGGACGTCCCGATCAAGGTCGGCAACTCGGTCATTCTGTCCAACAACTTCAACGACGGTACGACCATCGCGTCGGTCGCCGACATGAACAACATGATCTTCCGCGGAAAGGTGGACGAAACCGAAGTGGGACGCATCCGCGAAGGTATGCCCGTCAAGCTGACGATCGGCGCCCTGCAGGACATCTCGCTGGATGCGACGCTCGAATACATCGCGCCGAAAGGCACCGAGGAGAACGGAGTCATCATGTTCGAGATCAAGGCGGCGGCGAAAATTCCGGAAGACGTGTTCATCCGCGCCGGATACAGCGCCAACGCCGACATCCTGATCGACCGGCGCGAAGGGGTGATTTCAATCCCGGAAAGCTCCATCGAGTTCGAAGGAACCAAAACGTTCGTCAACCTGCTGACCAGCGACTCCACGGCGACCGACCAGACTTTCGAACGCAAGGAGATCCAGATCGGACTGTCGAACGGGGTCAACGTCGAAGTTACCGAAGGGCTGACCGGAAACGAACAGATCCGCGGGACGAAGACAACGCCGACCAAATAACGGATAAACCGCACATCCAGAACAGAAATCTCATATCGAATAAAACATAGAACCATGATCCGAACCCTTGCAGCTTTCCTATTGTCGGCCGCTCTTTCGGTTTCCGCTTCCGCTCAGCCGAAAGAGGACTGGACGCTTCAGCAATGTATCGACTATGCTATTGAAAACAATATTTCGGTCAAACAGTTCCAGATAAGCAGCAACAACCAGGAACTCCGGCTGAATACGACGCGCAACAGCCGACTGCCGAACGTGGGTATCAACCTCAGCGAGAACGCCTCCTTCGGCCGCGGTCCCGGACGCGACGGAACGACGGTCGATCACACGCAGTTGTCCACCTCGCTGGGAGCCTCCGCAAGTGTTACCGTGTTCGAAGGAATGCGTATCAAACACGACATCGCAGGACAAAAATTTTCCCTACAAGCCTCGCTGAAAGATTTGGAACGGGCGCGCGAAGACGTCTCGCTCAACGTGACCTCGCTGTACCTTCAGGTGCTGTTGAACAAGGAAATGGTCAAGGTAGCCGAAAATCAAGTCGAACTGAGCCGCCAGCAAGTCGAACGCAGCGAACTGCTGGTCAAAAACGGACGCAATCCGGAATCGGATCTTTACGAAAGCAAAGCGCTGCTGGCCAACGACGAAATGAACCTGACGCAGAGTCGGAACACGCTGCTGCTGTCGCTGCTCGACCTGAGCCAGGCGCTGAACCTCGAAAACAAGGACGGCTTCGACATCCGGATGCCCGACCTGGGAAATATCACGATCGCCTCGATGAGCCGCATGGAGACTCCCGGAACAGTTTACGATTACGCGGTCGGCAACCGGCCCCGGATACTGGCCGAACAACTCCGACTGAAAAGCAGCGAAAAGGCGTTGCTATCGGCCAAATCGGCTTTTTATCCGTCGATTTCGCTCGGAGCCGGATATAGCAACGGTTACTACTTCTCGATCTACGAAGGAGCCCGGAACGCCGCCTTTTTCAACCAGCTCAAGAACAACGGCAGCGAATACATCGGTCTGAGTATCAACATTCCGATATTCAACCGCAACGCGACGCGCAACAACGTTCGGATGGCTCAAAACAACATCCGCATCCAGGAGTTGGCCATTACCGAAGCCCAATTGGCGCTACGCAAGGAGATCGAACAGAGCTATTACAGCGCCGATGCGGCTTACCAGAAGTACCTGTCGGCCGAAAAATCGCTCGCGGCGGCTCGCGAAGCTTTCCGTTACCAGAAAGAAAAAGCGGACGCCGGACGTTCGACCATCTTCGACTACAACGACGCCAAAACCCGGATGGAAAAATCCGAATCGGACATGGTACAAGCCAAATTCAATTTCATATTCAGCCGAAAAATCCTCGACTTTTACGCCGGTCAACCGCTCGATTTCAGCATCTATTGATCCCGCGACAAATCGATCCGTTCCCTTACATCTCCTAACGGGCCTTCCTTCGCACAAGGACGGCCCGTTCTTTTTTACGCCGCGTCCGACGGAGCCCTCCGGATCTGGCACCGGCTTTGCCTTCGTCACAGGGTAAGAATCCGTTAAAACGTCCGTTATGAAAAAAACGCTGTTCGTCCTGCTATGCCTGCTGATCTCGCTGACAGCGGCGCGAGGCGGAGACAAAATAACCACGACCAATCCGGAGAGGCTGCCCGTCCAGGCACGAAAATTCCTCTCCGAGCACTTCTCGGACACCCGAATATCGATCATAAAGATTGAACCGAAAGGGTCGGCGACCACCTACGACGTCCTGATGGAAAACGGGGTGGCCGTAGCGTTCAACCACAAAGGAATGTGGACCGAAATGGACGCCAAGGTCGGTTCCGTTCCGCAGAGCGCCATCCCGGCCGACATCCTGCAATACGCGAGAGACCGCTTCCCGGGATGCGAAGTACAGGCTGCCAAACGAGACGGTAAAAACACCGAAATCAAACTTTCGAACCGTACCGAGCTCATGTTCAATGCGAAGGGAGAGCCGATCGACCGGGAAAAAGAACCGCGCGACGATTGACGGAAGACCCGCAGCGCCCCGAATCAATACAAATCGATAAACTCATAGCTGTTCCCGCATCCGTCGAGATATCTGATGAATTCGGCTTGCGGGATCACGATCGTCCCCGTGTTGTCGTTCGGATGAAAGCTCAGGGAGTGCTGCTGCCGCAGATTCCGGTCGAGAAACAGGTGCACGTGATTTTCCGTGTCGTTGATCAGTCCGAACGGCGATACGGAACCCGGACGGAGTCCCAGATACCGTTCCATCCGCTGTTCGGAAGCGAACGAGAGCTTTCCCTGTCGCAGCCGACGTTCGAGATCGCGGATCGCCAGATTTCGGTCGCAGTCGAAAACGACGAGGTAATGCCGGTCGCCTTTATGATTGCGGAAAAAAAGATTTTTGCAGTGTTTCGAGCCGTCGTCGCGCCAATACAGCCGGGCCAGTTCGATCGTCGGGGCCGCCGGATGCTCGTAATAGTCGTACCTCAAGGCATACCGGCCCAAATAATCAAAAACGATTTGCTTACGATCCATCATTCGGGAATTTCGATACAAAGTTATAATAATACGTAAAAAATCATAACTTTGAATAAAACCGATCTTCCCGACTATGAAACGAATCCATCCGAACCGTTGCCGCCGAGCGGCGCTGACCGTCTTGTTATCCGTTTTTTCAGCCGTCACGCTACCGGCATCCGCTCCGCGTTCGCCGCAACAAACGGCGAACACGAAACCGACCTTGCATTTCCGTCCGCAGGACGCGAAGGCGGGAGACGTCATCCCGTTCTACTGGAAAGGAGACTACCATCTCTTTTACCTGAAAGGCCCGGATTGGGCGCACGTCGTCAGCCGCGACCTGCTGCGTTGGCAGGAACTTCCGAACGCGCTGATTAAAGGTTCCGACCCGCTGGGACCGGACTGGGAGAGTATCTGGACGGGAAGCGTCGTCGAACACGGCGGAACCTTCTACCTGTTCTACACCGGCAAAAACAGCAACGATCCACTCGGCGATCAGAAAGTGATGCAGGCGCGAAGCGTCGACCTGATCCACTGGACGAAACATCCGGAATATACGTTCTATGCCGACGGAAAGATTTACTGGAACAAAACGATCAACGGAGCGATCGACGACAAACAGATCTACCATCACCAGGCTTTCCGCGATCCGCACGTCGTGTGGAACGGCCGGGAGAACCGATGGTGGCTCGCCTTGCACGCCATGCTCGCCGACGGCTCGGCGCCGAACGTCGGCCTGTACACGTCCCGCGATCTGACGCACTGGACGCCGCACGCGCCGCTCGTCGTCTACCCGGCTTCCGTTTCGGGCGACTGTCCCGACCTGTTCGAGCTGAACGGCTTGTGGAACGTCAACTGCGCCGATTATCACTATATGCAGGTACGCGATACGGGGGCGATCGACCCGCCCGTACAGCCCTACGACTGCGGAGACCTCCGGGTGGCCAAAACCATGTCCGACGGGAAACGCAGGATACTGATCGGATGGATCGGCGATTATAAAAACGACTCGGATGCGGGAGAATACGAATGGGGCGGCACGCTGAGCATGCCCCGGGAACTATACGCCGATGCAGCAGGCCAACTGTATCAGCGCCCCGTGCGGGAAGTCGTCCGGCTGTTCGACCGGACGGCGTTGCGGGAAAAACGGGTCGGATTGAATACCCGGTACGACCTGCCCGAGAATTACATGCTGACGGCGACGCTGTTTCCGCAGAGCGGCTTCGGACAGGCGACGCTCCGTTTCAGGGAGTCCGCCGACCGGACGGAAGGGTACAGTCTGACCGTCGATTTTCAGACCGGCGAGATCGGAATCGGCAGCCGGTACCGCACCTTCCAAAGAAAGTGCGGCATCGATCCGTACGCCCCGTTGAAGATCCGGCTCTTCGTCGACGGCACGATCGCCGAATGCTTCGTCAACGACGCCTACTGCTTCACGATGCGCATCTACGACAGCCTCGGGACGGGAGTCTCTTTCCGGTCGACGGCCCCCGGCCTGACCGTAAAGGATCTGGTCGTCCGGGTATGCGAATAACCGTCCGCATCCAAAAAGCGAAGGCCCGGGAATGATCCCGGGCCTTCGCTTTATCGTTTTCCGTACTCGGTTACTTTCCGGAAACCATGCTGTTGTATTCGTCCTTGGCGCCCACGATAATCGTATCGAAATCGCGCTGCCCGGTACCGGCCGGAATCAAGTGACCGCAGATCACGTTCTCCTTGAGGTTCACCAACGGATCGACCTTACCCAGAATAGCCGCTTCGTTCAGCACCTTGGTCGTTTCCTGGAACGAAGCCGCCGACATGAAGCTGCTGGTCTGCAACGCCGCACGGGTAATCCCCTGCAGCACCTGATTCGACGTCGCCGGAATCACATCGCGCACCTGCACGAGCTTCAGGTCTTTCCGTTTCAGTTGCGAATTCTCGTCGCGCAACTTGCGCAACGTGATGATCATACCCGGTTTCATCGTCGCCGAATCGCCGGCGTCGGTTACGACGACCTTGTCGTACAAGTCGTCGTTGACAGCCATGAATTCCCACTTGTCGACGATCTGTTCTTCGAGGAAACGGGTATCTCCCGGATCTTCGATCTGCACCTTGTTCATCATCTGGCGAACGATCACCTCGAAATGCTTGTCGTTGATCTTCACGCCCTGCATCCGGTACACTTCCTGCACCTCGTTGACGATGTACTCCTGCACCTTGGTCGGGCCCTGGATCGCCAGAATATCCCCCGGCGTAATCGCGCCGTCCGACAGCGGCATCCCGGCGCGGACGTAATCGTTCTCCTGCACCAGGATCTGGCGCGACAGCGGAACGAGATAACGTTTCACATCGCCCACTTTCGAAGTAATGATGATCTCGCGGTTACCGCGCTTGATCTTGCCGAACGAAACCTCGCCGTCGATTTCCGAAACCACGGCCGGATTCGACGGGTTCCGCGCCTCGAACAATTCGGTCACACGCGGCAGACCGCCGGTGATATCGCCCGCCTTGCCGACGGCTCTCGGAATCTTAATCAGAATCTCTCCGGCTTTGACGGCGGCGTTCTCCTTCACGACGATATGCGCGCCTACCGGTAGGTTGTATTGTTTCTGTTCCTCGCCTTTTTTGTCCAGAATCTTGATGATCGGGTTCTTGGTCTTGTCTCTCGACTCGGTAATCACCTTCTCGCGGAAGCCGGTCTGCTCATCGAACTCGTCGCGGTACGTGACACCTTCAATCACATTTTCGAAAGCCACCTTACCGTCGTATTCCGAAATAATCACGGCGTTGTACGGATCCCACTCGCAAACCAGATCGCCCTTCTTGACCAAATCGCCGTCGTTCAAGTACAACGTAGCGCCGTAAGGCAGGTTGTGCGTATAAAGCACGATATCGGTATTGACGTCGACGATCCGCAACTCGGACAGGCGGCTGATCACCGTATTGATCTCTTTGCCTGCGTCGTTCTTGCTCTTCACCACGCGCAATTCGTCGATCTCAAGACGTCCTTCGTAGCGCGAAACGACGCTGTTGTCGGTCGCCACGCCACCGGCTACACCGCCGACGTGGAACGTACGCAGCGTCAGCTGGGTACCCGGCTCGCCGATCGACTGGGCGGCGATCACGCCGACCACTTCGCCTTTCTGAACCATGCGTCCGGTCGCCAGGTTGCGTCCGTAACACTTGGCGCATACGCCCTTGCGCGACTCGCACGTCAGCACCGAACGGATATCCACCGATTCCACATGCGCTGCGTCGATCGCCTCGGCGATCGTTTCGGTAATCTCTTCTCCGGCAGCCACGATCAACTCGCCGGTATGCGGATTGTAGACGTCGTGCACGGTCGTACGGCCCAGGATACGTTCGTACAGCGTCTGTACGACATCCTCGTTGCGCTTGATCGCCGTAGCGGTCAGGCCGCGCAGCGTACCGCAGTCCTCTTCGCAGATAATCACGTCTTGCGCCACATCGACCAGACGGCGCGTCAGATAACCGGCGTCGGCCGTTTTCAACGCGGTATCGGCCAGACCCTTACGGGCGCCGTGCGTAGAGATGAAATATTCCAACACCGAAAGCCCTTCCTTGAAATTCGACAGGATCGGGTTTTCGATGACCTGACCTCCTTCGGCCCCGGATTTCTGCGGCTTGGCCATCAAACCGCGCATCCCGGAGAGCTGGCGGATCTGCTCCTTCGAACCGCGGGCCCCGGAATCCAGCATCATGTACACCGGATTGAAACCCTGCATGTCCTTGGTCAGGTGATCCAACACCGTCTTGGTCAGCTTCATATTGATATTCGTCCAGATGTCGATAATCTGGTTGTAACGTTCGTTGTTGGTGATAAGCCCCATGTTGTAGCTCTCCATCACCTCTTCGACGCGCTCGTAACCTTCGTTGACCAGCGCTTCCTTTTCATCGGGAATGATCACCGCATCGAGGTTGAACGACAGTCCGCCGCGGAAGGCCATCTGGTATCCCATGTGCTTGATATCGTCGAGGAAAGCCGCCGTTTTGTCGGCTCCGGCCTTCTTCATCACCAGGCCGATGATGTCGCGCAGCGAACGTTTGGTCAGCACTTCGTTCAGGAAGCCCACCTCTTTGGGAACCACCTGGTTGAAGATGATCCGGCCGACGGTCGTATCGACCAATTTACGAACCGGCTGCCCGTTCTCGTCGAGCGTATCGACCATTACTTTCACTTTGGCGTGCAGGTCGGCGCGTTTTTCATTGTAGGCGATCAGCGCCTCCTCGGGGCCGTAGAACTGAAGCCCTTCGCCCTGCGATCCGGCGCGCTCTTTGGTAATATAGTACAACCCGAGCACCATGTCCTGCGAAGGCACCGTGATCGGCGCTCCGTTGGCCGGGTTCAGGATGTTGTGCGAACCGAGCATCAGGATCTGGGCTTCGAGGATCGCCGCATTGCCCAGCGGCAAATGCACGGCCATCTGGTCGCCGTCGAAGTCGGCGTTGAACGCCGTACAAGCCAGCGGGTGCAATTGCAACGCCTTACCCTCGATCAGTTTCGGCTGGAACGCCTGGATACCCAGACGGTGCAAGGTCGGGGCGCGGTTCATCAGCACCGGATGTCCTTTAATCACGTTTTCCAGGATATCCCAGATCACCGGATCCTTACGGTCTATGATTTTTTTGGCCGATTTAACGGTCTTGACGATTCCTCTTTCGATCAGTTTCCGGATCACGAACGGCTTGTAAAGCTCGGCCGCCATGTCTTTCGGAATCCCCATCTCGTGCATCTTCAACTCGGGACCTACGACGATGACCGAACGGGCCGAATAGTCGACGCGCTTACCGAGCAGATTCTGACGGAAACGTCCTTGCTTTCCTTTCAGACTGTCGGACAGCGATTTGAGCGGACGGTTCGACTCGGTCTTCACGGCGTTGCTCTTGCGCGAGTTGTCGAACAGCGAGTCGACGGCCTCCTGCAACATGCGCTTTTCGTTGCGCAGGATCACTTCCGGCGCCTTGATCTCGATCAGCCGTTTCAGACGGTTGTTCCGGATGATCACCCGGCGGTACAGGTCGTTCAGGTCGGACGTAGCGAAACGGCCTCCGTCCAACGGAACGAGCGGACGCAGTTCGGGCGGAATCACCGGAATCACTTTCAGGATCATCCACTCGGGCTTGTTGATCTCGCGCGACTCGCGGAACGCTTCCACCACATGCAGGCGTTTGAGCGCCTCGGCCTTACGCTGCTGCGAAGTCTCGGTGCTCGCCTTGTGGCGCAGCGAATAGGAAAGCTCGTCCAGATCGACCCGCTGCAACAGCGTGTAGATCGCTTCGGCCCCCATCTGCGCGATGAATTTATCGGGATCGCTGTCGTCGAGTTGCTGATTTCCTTTCGGCAGCGCGTTCAGGATATCGAGGTATTCCTTTTCGGCAAGCAGATCGAGATCGGACACTCCGTTCACGGCTGCAGCGCCGGCCTGTACGACGACATAACGTTCGTAATAGACGATCGCTTCGAGCTTCTTCGACGGAATACCCAGCAGGTATCCGATCTTCGACGGCAGCGAACGGAAATACCAGATATGAGCCACCGGAACCACGAGCGAGATATGTCCCATCCGTTCCCGACGTACCTTTTTCTCGGTCACTTCCACGCCGCAACGGTCGCAGACGATCCCTTTGTAACGGATCCGCTTGTATTTTCCGCAGTGGCATTCGTAGTCTTTCACCGGGCCGAAAATCCGCTCGCAAAAAAGGCCGTCCCGTTCGGGCTTGTAGGTGCGATAGTTGATGGTTTCGGGTTTCAGCACCTCGCCGCTCGAATTTTCGAGAATCTCCTCCGGAGATGCGAGACCAATGGAAATTTTCGAAAAACCGCTCTGTGCCTTATTGTCTTTCTTGAATGACATATTTTTAAACTTTTATTTATTCTTCAACAAGTAAACCTTCGAGCCGCGGCGAACTCGGGATCTTCCGCCGTTTGTCAGCAACACCGCTCTCCGGCCGACGCACTTTTAGTCCAGCTTGACGCTGATGGCCAATCCCCTGAGTTCGTGCAGCAACACGTTCAGCGATTCCGGAATGCCGGGCTGCGGCATGTTGTCGCCCTTGACAATCGCTTCATAGGCCTTGGCACGCCCCATCACATCGTCCGACTTGATCGTCAGGATCTCCTGCAAAATGTTCGATGCGCCGAACGCCTCGAGCGCCCAAACCTCCATCTCTCCGAAACGCTGACCGCCGAACTGCGCTTTACCGCCCAACGGCTGCTGCGTGATCAGCGAGTACGGGCCGATCGAACGGGCATGCATCTTGTCGTCGACCATATGGCCGAGTTTCAGCATGTAGATCACCCCGACGGTCGCCGGCTGGTCGAACTGCTCGCCGGTACCGCCGTCTCGCAGATAGGTGCGACCGCTGCGCGGTACGCCGGCCTGAGCCGTATATTCGTTGATCTGCTCCAGCGAAGCCCCGTCGAAAATCGGCGTGGCGAACTTCAGACCGAGTTCGCGGCCGGCCCATCCGAGCACGGTCTCGTAAATCTGTCCGAGGTTCATACGCGAAGGCACGCCCAGCGGGTTCAGCACGATGTCGACGATCGAACCGTCTTCGAGGAACGGCATGTCCTCGTCGCGAACGATCCGCGCCACGATCCCCTTGTTACCGTGACGGCCGGCCATCTTGTCTCCCACGCGCAACTTGCGCTTCTTGGCAATGTACACTTTGGCCAGCTGGATAATTCCGGTCGGGAGTTCGTCCCCGTTGGTCAGGTTGTATTTCTCGCGCTTGAGAACCGCATCCAGTTCCTTGTACTTGATCGTATAGTTGTTGATCGTCTGTTCGATCAGCGTATCCAGACGCGCGTCGCCCGTCCATTTATCGGTGCCGATATTCAGGTAGTCGAGTTCGGCCAGCATTTTCTGCGAGAAACGCGTCCCCTGCGGGACCAGTTCCACCCCGAAATAATCGCGGATACCGATCGTCGATTTGTCTTTGAGCAACGTCCACAGTTTTTCGATCAGACGCTCTTTCAGCGCATCGGCCTGCTGCAAGAACTCGGTCTCCATCTTTTCCAACTGCGCCTTTTCGGAAGCCTTGCTCTTCTTGCCGTCCTTATTGGCGCGGCTGAACAGTTTCTTATCGACCACGACGCCGAACAGCGAAGGCTGCGCCTTCAGCGAAGCGTCTTTCACATCGCCGGCCTTGTCGCCGAAGATCGCACGCAGCAGTTTCTCTTCCGGCGAAGGATCGCTCTCCCCTTTCGGCGTGATCTTACCGATCAGGATATCGCCCGGCTGCACATTGGCGCCGATGCGGATGATACCGTTCTCGTCGAGATCTTTCGTAGCGTCTTCGCTGACGTTCGGAATGTCGGAAGTAAGCTCCTCGACACCGCGTTTGGTATCGCGCACTTCCATAATATATTCGTCGACATGCACCGAAGTGAAGATATCCTCGCGGATCACGCGTTCCGAGATCACGATGGCATCCTCGAAGTTGTAACCCTTCCACGGCATGAACGCCACTTTCAGGTTGCGCCCCAGCGCCAGCTCGCCGCCCTGCGTAGAATAACCTTCGGTCATGATCTGCCCTTTGGTCACTTTATCGCCCTTGCGAACCAGGGGTTTCAGGGTCATCGACGTGCTCTGATTGGTCTTACGATAGCGCGGCAGACGATAGGTCGTCACTTCCGGATCGAACGTAACGATCTTCTGGTCTTCGGTACGTTCGTATTTGACCTGAATCTGCGTCGCATCCGAGAAGACGACTTCTCCTTCGCCTTCGGCGACGATCTGGATCCGGCTGTCGGCGATCATGTCTTTTTCCAGACCCGTTCCGACGATCGGAGCCTCCGGCATCACCAACGGCACGGCCTGACGCATCATGTTCGATCCCATCAGCGCACGGTTGGCATCGTCGTGTTCGAGGAACGGGATCAGGCTGGCGGCGATCGACGAAATCTGGTTCGGAGCAACGTCCATCAGATCCACTTCCGTAGCCGTCACCACCGGAAAATCGCCGTTGTCGCGCGCTTTGATCTTGTCCGGCACGAGGAACTCGCCCGCATCGTTCAGCGGAGCGTTGGCCTGCGCAATGGTCAGTCCTTCCTCCTCTTCGGCGCTGAAATAATGAATCCCTTTATCCGTCAGATCGACCCGTCCGTCCGCCACTTTGCGGTACGGCGTTTCGATAAAGCCCATGTCGCTGATTTTCGCGTAAACGCACAGCGACGAAATCAATCCGATGTTCGGGCCTTCCGGCGTTTCGATCGGACACAGACGGCCGTAATGGGTATAGTGCACGTCGCGCACTTCGAATCCGGCGCGCTCACGCGACAGACCGCCGGGCCCCAAAGCCGACAGGCGGCGCTTATGGGTCATTTCGGCCAGCGGATTGGTCTGATCCATGAACTGCGACAGTTGGTTCGTTCCGAAGAACGAATTGATGACCGACGACAGCGTTTTGGCATTGATCAGGTCTACCGGTGTAAACACTTCGTTGTCGCGCACGTTCATCCGTTCGCGGATCGTACGCGCCATGCGGACGAAACCTACGCTGAACTGGTTGGCCAACTGCTCGCCCACTGTGCGTACGCGGCGGTTCGACAAGTGGTCGATATCGTCCACGTCGGTCTGCGAGTTGATTAGCAGAATCAGGTAACGGATGATGGCGATGATATCCTCCCGCGTCAGGATCCTTACGTCCGGAGAGATGTCCAGATCCAGTTTCTTGTTGATACGGAAACGCCCCACATCTCCCAGATCGTAACGCTTGTCCGAAAAGAACAGCTTTTCGATCACGTCGCGCGCAGTCGCCTCGTCGGGCGGCTCCGAGTTACGCAACTGGCGGTAGATATAGACGACGGCCTCTTTTTCGGAGTTGCACGGGTCTTTCTGCAGGGTATTGTATACGATGGAGAAATCGGTGCCGTTCTGGGCCTCCTTATGGATTAGGATGCTTTTGGCGCCCGACTCGATAATGTCTTCAATATGGCTCTCTTCGAGGACGGTCTCCCGGTCGATGATGATCTCGTTTCGTTCGATCGAAACCACCTCTCCGGTATCTTCGTCCACAAAGTCTTCAACCCATGTCTTCAGCACCCGGGCAGCCAGCCGCTGTCCGACCATCTTCTTCAGGTTGGCTTTAGTAACCTTTACATCCTCCGCAAGGTTAAATATCTCTAAGATCTGCCGGTCGCTCTCGAATCCGATCGCACGGAGCAGCGTGGTTACCGGCAATTTCTTCTTTCGGTCGATATAGGCGTACATCACGTTGTTGATGTCCGTCGCAAACTCGATCCACGACCCTTTAAACGGGATGATACGGGCCGAATAGAGTTTGGTTCCATTGGTATGGGTGCTCTGACCGAAGAACACCCCCGGGGAACGGTGCAACTGCGATACGATTACGCGTTCGGCGCCGTTGATAATGAACGTGCCGCGCGGAGTCATATAGGGAATGGTGCCGAAGTAAACGTCCTGAATCACCGTATCGAAGTCCTCGTGTTCGGGATCGGTACAGTACAGCTTCAGCTTCGCTTTCAGCGGTACGCTGTACGTCAGTCCGCGTTCGAGACACTCGTCCTGGCCGTAACGGGGCGGATCCACGTAATAATCGATGAATTCCAGCACGAAGTTGTTACGCGTATCGGTTATCGGGAAGTTCTCCATGAACACCTTGTACAGCCCTTCGTTTTTGCGGTTCTCGGCCGTGGTATCTAATTGGAAAAAGTCTTGAAATGATTTGAGTTGCACCTCCAAAAAATCGGGATAATGCAATCTGTTTTTTACGGAAGAAAAGCTAATACGCTGATTATCTGTTTTTGAAGACATTGTATCCAATAATTAAAGTTGAAGATAAGAACTGATTTGAAATGCGCTTCTGCTTTCAGTTTCAAACGCGGCAACTGACCCGGCAGTTCAAACGACCGATCGGAAAAATCCGTTCGGGATCACTGGTTTTCCATCCCTGCCATCTCTTTTTGCAAAACATAACCGCCCGTAGGGCCGGTTACTGGCTGTTGCTTCTGTTAAATGAGAAAAGGTATAGAGTCTATCAGAATAGACTCTACACCCGATATGTTCTGAACTATAAGCAGTTACTACTTAACTTCAACTTCAGCGCCAGCTTCTTCGAGCTGAGATTTAACCTGTTCTGCTTCTTCTTTGGAAACGCCTTCTTTGATAGCTTTCGGTGCGCCATCAACCAGATCCTTAGCCTCTTTCAGACCCAGACCGGTAATGTCTTTCACTACTTTCACTACCTGCAGTTTCGCCTGGCCCGCGCTCTTCAGGATCACGTCGAAAGACGTTTTCTCAGCAGCAGCGGCGCCACCGTCGGCAGCAGGAGCAGCGGCAACGGCAACAGCAGCAGCAGCGGGCTCAATTCCGTATTCTTCTTTCAGAACATTGGCAAGTTCGTTTACTTCTTTAACTGTCAAGTTAACCAACTCCTCAGCTAATTTTTTGATATCGGCCATCGTAATATAAAATTTTTAAAATGTTTGACTTTTAAACGTTTTGGTTAATTTTCGGGAACCATTCCTTCGGCAGCGGACTCAGGCGGATTTTCGATAACGCCCTCCGGCAAACCGTCCGGAAATATTATCCCCTTGCTTCGAGGGTTTTAACCAACCCTGCGATTTTTTGTCCGGCAGAACCCTGCAGTGCGGAGATAACGTTCTTCGCGGGAGACTGCAACAGTCCGATGATGTCACCAATAAGCTCTTCGCGCGACTTGATGTTAACCAGTTCCTCTACGGCGGCATCGCCCAGATAGATGCAATCTTCCACGCATGCAGCTTTCAGAACCGGTTTCGGATTCGCCTTGCGGAACTCCTTGATCAACTTGGCGGGACTCTTACCCACGTTGGCGAACATGATCGCCGTTTCGCCTTTCAGCGAAGGGAGCACCTCCTCGTTAATCTTCCCGGTCTGTTCGAGAGCCTTGATAAACAACGTATTTTTCGCAACCACCAGCTTCACTTCCTTTTCGAAACAAAGCTTTCTCAAAGCAGCGGTCTGCTCTGCGTTCAGTTCCGAAGTATCGGTAATGTAGTAGTGAGCGTATGCGGTGAGCTTCTCGGCCAGACTATCAATTACAACTTTTTTCTCTTCCCTGTTCATCGTCTTTCGGTTTATTTGTTTTCAAGGGATTTGGGATCAATCTGCAAGCCCGGGCTCATCGTAGTAGAGAGAAATATACTCTTCACGTAAGTACCTTTAGCCGTAGCCGGTTTCAATTTCATGATTACATTCATGAACTCGTTGGCATTGTCGACGATCTGTTCCGCAGAGAACGCGATCTTGCCGATCGAAGAGTGAACGATACCGAATTTGTCGACTTTGAAGTCGATCTTACCGGCTTTCACCTCTTTTACCGCCTTTCCGACTTCCATCGTAACGGTACCCGTCTTAGGGTTCGGCATCAGGCCACGGGGACCCAGAATACGTCCGAGCGCACCCACCTTCGCCATTACATTAGGAGTTGTGATGATCACGTCCACATCGGTCCAACCGCCTTTGATCTTCTCGACGTATTCATCCAAACCTACGTAATCGGCGCCTGCCTCGGTCGCTTCGGTCTCCTTGTCGGGAGTACAAAGCACCAGCACGCGAACCGATTTCCCGGTTCCGTGGGGCAACGTAACGACACCTCTTACCATCTGGTTGGACTTACGGGGATCAACACCAAGTCGCACGTCCAAATCCACGGAAGCATCGAATTTCGTAAAGGTAATCTCCTTTAGAAGAGCTGCCGCCTCGCTGAGCTTGTACGCCTTATTCGGTTCAATCTTAGCAAGAACTAATTTTCTATTTTTGGTCAGCTTACTCATTTCAGTAATTTTTATCAATTACAAATTAGGAAATTCACCAACGACATCGATACCCATGCTACGTGCTGTACCGGCCACCATCCGCATCGCGGACTCAAGCGTAAAGCAATTCATATCCGGCATTTTATCCTGGGCGATCTCCTTGATCTGATCCCAGGTCACCTTGCCTACCTTTTTACGGTTCGGCTCGGCGGAACCCGACTGAAGCTTTGCGGCTTCCTTGAGCTGTACGGCTACCGGCGGCTGCTTAATGATAAAGTCGAACGACTTATCGCCATAAACGGTGATAATGACAGGAAGTACCTTGCCTGCCTTGTCCTGGGTCCTCGCATTGAACTGTTTACAGAAGTCCATGATGTTCACTCCTTTCGAACCCAGAGCGGGCCCTACCGGAGGCGAAGGATTGGCGGCACCACCTTTGATCTGCAGTTTAATTAACGCAGCAACCTCTTTTGCCATAATTTTCCTTGGTTAATTATTCTTTTTCTACTTGCATAAAGCTCAACTCCATAGGAGTCTTGCGCCCGAATATCTTCACGGAAACCGTGAGTTTCTTCCGCTCGTTGTCCACCGCCTCGATCGTACCCGAAAAGCTTGAGAATGGGCCATCGGTAACCTTGACGGTTTCTCCTTCGAAGAAAGGAACTTCGTTTTCCTCCTCGCTGACGCTCAGTTCGTCGACACGTCCTAAAATCCGGCTCACTTCCTGAGGGCGGAGAGGGGTTGCCACCATGGAAGAAGCCTTCGTGTCTCCGAGGAAGCCTAAGACGTTGGGAGTGTTGCGAAGCATAAACGGGATTTCGCCCACGAGAGCGGCCTCGACCAATACATAGCCCGGATAAGAGACCTTTTCCCGGCTGATCTTTTTACCGTTTTTGATCTGGTAAACTTTCTCAGTCGGAATCAGAACCTGGGAGATATAGTCTTCGAGGTGAGAATTCTGGACTTCCGTCTCGATGTATTCCTTCACCTTTTTTTCCTTACCTCCGATGGCACGGATCACGTACCACTGTTTTTGCTCTTTTTCGCTCATCTTTATCTTTTCTTTACAGAATTAATAAAGAATACTATATATGGCCTTCATGATGTTCTCGAATGCCAGGTCCATCGCAAGAATCACTACAGCGAATAACAGGGAAGCTGTCATAACAATTACCGCTGAATTGGAAAGCTGATTCCAGGACGGCCACGTCACCTTTTGAACAAGCTCGGCGTAGGCGTTTTTAACGTAATTAATAAATCTCATTGTCGTAACGTTTTTAGCACGAGTGGAGAGATTCGAACTCCCATCAACGGTTTTGGAGACCGCTATTCTACCCTTGAACTACACTCGTTTGTAAGGCGGCGCGCCGAACGCGCCGCCTTGAAAGTATTTCGAAATTACTTAATGATTTCGATGATCTGACCGGCACCTACGGTACGGCCGCCTTCGCGGATTGCGAAACGCAGACCTACGTTCAGGGCTACGGGGTAGATCAGGGTAACGGTGATCGTTACGTTATCGCCCGGCATAACCATTTCTACGCCTTCCGGAAGTTCCACTTCACCGGTTACGTCCAGCGTACGCAGGTAGAACTGCGGACGGTATTTGTGGTGGAACGGCGTGTGACGACCGCCTTCTTCCTTTTTCAGGATATAAACCTCGGCTTTGAACACCGTGTGCGGGGTGATCGAACCCGGTTTGGCAACGACCATACCGCGTTTTACGTCTTTCTTGTCGATACCGCGCATCAGCAGACCGACGTTGTCGCCGGCTTCGCCCTGATCCAGCAGCTTGCGGAACATTTCCACGCCCGTACAGGTCGAAGTCATCGACTTTTCGGCCAGACCGATGATTTCCACCGGATCGCCCACGTGGATCACGCCGGTTTCAACGCGACCGGTCAGCACGGTACCGCGACCGGTGATCGAGAATACGTCCTCGACAGGCATCAGGAACGGTTTTTCGTTTTCACGCGGAGGAATCGGAATGTACGAGTCAACGGCATCCATCAGTTCCATGATCTTGTCTTCCCATTTGGCTTCGCCGTTCAGACCGCCCAGCGCAGAACCGCGGATAATCGGGGTATTGTCGCCGTCGAATTCGTATTTGCTCAGCAAGTCGCGAACTTCCAGCTCAACGAGGTCGAGCATTTCGGGATCGTCCACCATGTCGCACTTGTTCAGGAATACGACGATTTTCGGCACGTTCACCTGGCGGGCCAACAGCACGTGTTCGTTGGTCTGGGGCATCGGACCGTCGGTAGCGGCAACCACGAGGATCGCGCCGTCCATCTGAGCGGCACCGGTAACCATGTTCTTCACATAGTCGGCGTGGCCCGGGCAGTCTACGTGAGCGTAGTGACGGTTGGCCGTCTGATACTCAACGTGCGACGTGTTGATGGTGATACCGCGTTCCTTTTCCTCGGGAGCGTTGTCGATCGAGTCGAACGAGCGCAGTTCGGAAAGGCCTTTTTTTGCAAGTACGGTGGTAATTGCAGCGGTCAAGGTAGTTTTACCATGGTCAACGTGTCCGATCGTACCGATGTTCACATGCGGTTTGGATCTGTCAAATTTTTCTTTTGCCATATCTGTAATCTATTTTAGGAATAATTGTTTTACTTCAATTAAAGTTTCCAACACTTTTTGCGAGCGGAAGACGAGATTCGAACCCGCGACCCTTAGCTTGGAAGGCTAATGCTCTACCGACTGAGCTACTTCCGCAAAATCATGCCGGTATACACCGGATTACGTGTGGGCGGAGATGGATTCGAACCACCGAAGTCGAAAGACAGCAGATTTACAGTCTGCCCCATTTGGCCACTCTGGTATCCGCCCAGAATTTTCTCGAAGAACTTTTCGAAACCCGAGTCTCGCTCGTTACACCCTAATAATATAGCGCCGCACCCACTATTGTCCGCCGCATCCGCACGCTCTGTCCGTCGCACCTTCCGGAGCCGATGGAGGGATTCGAACCCCCGACCAGCTGATTACAAATCAGCTGCTCTGGCCAACTGAGCTACATCGGCAGTTTGTCACATTTTAGGGTTGGCAAAAGTACGAATAATTTCTTAATGCACAAATATTACGCACCAAAAAATTAATCCGCCCCGGCAAATCGACGGTCAACTCAAGGCCTGCGTCAAATCCCAAAAACGCAAAATCGGTGTCAAAGGTACAACGGATTTTTGGAATAACGAAATTTTTTATACCAAATACGCTATTTTTAAGCTCAAAATCGTGTCGGTTCCGAATCCCGCCGCGACGGCGCCGGCCGCGAATTTTCATTTCGGTGTCCGCCCGGCCGCAAAACGGCAGTCGGTCGGCAGATCCGTTCCGGATCGGTAAACACGGACGGATAATAAATACCGGTATATTTTTTATCTTTGCTATGTTCACAATCCCATTTTCACCGTTCTAACCCGCCCGACATGAAAAAAACTTTCCTGCTTTTCGCCGCATCGCTTTCCTGCAGCTTACCTATTTTTTCCGCCCGTGCGCAGGTCGCCGACCTGCGGGGAGGCCCGCTGGGGGTCGAACGGGTCGCAGCGAAAGCCAATTACGCGATTTACGAATCCGCACGCAAATCCTCCGCCGACGAAAGTTGCTGGATACGGATCGACCTGGGACGGCCGTATCCGATCGATTCGGTCAAACTGTACCCCGTCGTATTCGACAGTTGGGACTACTATGCGCGCCCGGGATTTCCGGTACGATTCCGGATCGAAACGTCCGGCTCCGACAGGCCCGTAACGATCGCCGACCACACCGGCAGCGACTACGAAGCCGCCGCAGTCGACCAAATCGACGTCTTCCGCCCGGCGCACCCTGTTTCCGGCCGGTACGTCGAGCTGAGAGTCACCCGGCTACCCGAACGCGACAACGGATACTATTTCGAACTCTGGAAAATGGAGGTATGGTCGGGCGGCGCCGACGTTTCGGAAAACCGGCTGCTCACCGACTCCGACCGGGGTTTTCTGGGTAAACACCCCTTATTGAGACCGCAACGCCCGATGGGAGAAGTCGCCGTACTGAATTGTCCCGAAAACGTCACTCCGGCGGCAAGCTGGCGGCCGGTCGAACCGACGGCGCGGGTTCCGCGCAGCGGCGTCACCGTAAACGACGGACTGTTCCGCCGAACGCTCTATGCCAACGCCCATTACCTGCTTCAGTCGTTTTCCGTAGACGATATGTTGAAAGAGTTCCGCGAGCGGGCCGGAGTACCGGCGGACGGGGCATTGCGCGACCTGCATACCGAATGGGTCGACATTCTGCCCGGTTCGAAAGCGGGTCGCTTTCTGATGGGCGCGGGCAACCAACTGCGCTGGGTCGAAAACCGCGAACTGCGCGACCGGATGAACCGGATCGTCGACGGCATCGAAGCCTGCAAACAGCCGAACGGATACCTCATGGCTTATCCCGAACGCGATATCCTGCATTTCGAGAACGGAGCTTACTGCCGTTCGTGGGTGACTCAGGGACTGATCGAAGCGGGAATCGCAGGAAATCCGAAAGCCTATCCGTTGCTGCGCGGTTTTTACGACTGGTTCAACGCCTGCCCCTACCTGCCGGAACTGGTCCGTCGCGGCGGACAGGGACGCCAGGGAATCATCGCCAGCACCCGCCTTTATTTTACGCCGGTAGGAAAACCCGAAGACCTGCAAGTCGTGCAGCGTTACTACCAGGAAAATTTCTGGATGCAACAATTGATCGACAAGGATGTCGACGCGATCTGGAAATATCCGTACGACCGTCCGCACTGTTACCTGATCCTGTCGCTGGAATCGTTCCTCGACCTCTACATGGCGACCGGCGACCGGCAGTACCTCGATGCGGCCGTCGGAGGCTGGGAACTGTTCAACGAATATTACGAACATATCGGAGGCAGTATCAGTATCAGCGAACTGTCGCCCTACCCGCCCAAATCCTATCTGCTGCGCAGCGGAACGGGCGAGCTGTGCGGCAATTCGTTCTGGGCGTTCCTGAATCAGCGGTTCCACCTGCTCTACCCCGAAGAGGAAAAATACGTGGCCGAAATCGAAAAATCGATCTACAACGTAGCCATTGCCAACCAGACTGCCGACGGCAAAATCCGCTACCACGCCCGCCTGATAGATCGTAAAGAAGACGGCACGGACGTCAACACCTGCTGCGAAGGGCAGGGGACGCGGCTTTTCGGAGCGTTGCCCGAGTTCATCTACACGCAGGCGGACGACGGCGTATACGTCGACCTATTCGCCGCCTCTTCGTTCGCCTGGGAACAGGACGGGACACCGATGAAACTAACCATGCAAACCGAATTCCCGTACAGCCGGCCCGGAGCCGGGAGCACCCTGATAAATCCGAGATTAAACGAACGACTCGAATATCCGTATCCCACCGACATCCAGATCGAAGTTTCGGCACGCAAAAAAACGCCGTGCAAAATCCGGCTTCGCATTCCATGGTGGTGTAACTGCAACGCAGTCATCTTGGTAAACGGCGAACGGGTAGCCTGGGGAAAACCGGGATCATACGTAACGCTCGACCGGAAATGGTCGGACAAGGACAAGATACAATTTTCGTTACCGATGGCTTTCCGCCTCACCCTGTACAAAGGAAGCGAACCCGATTTCAAAGGCAAAAATGCTTACGCTATCGAATACGGCCCGCTGCTGATGGCCGTTGTCGGAGATTCGGTGCAAAACGGGCGTGTTACGCTACCATTCCCGCCTGAAAAACTATTTGAAAAATTCAAACCGTCGCAAGACGCTCCGCTTCATTTTACCATCGAAGACAGCGGCTTGCGGCTGATTCCCTATTTTGAAATTTCGGACGAATCGTTCACCTGTTATCCTTTTTTGGAAGATTGCCAGATAGAAGGACGGGGCCCGAGAATCGAATCTATCGGACAAATCCTGCCGAGACTGCTCAAGGATTGAGCAACAACAAAACGGCGGCCGGATCTCCTGCCGCCGTTTTAGCACTTTATTATATCTTAATCATTTCGCAGGAGGAACCAGCGGCAGCGCGAGCCAGGCCAGGTTGATGCCGCGGCCCATGTGTCCGTAATTTTCTCCGGTCGCGCCGTCGTAGAGCATCGCCAGCCGGTCGCCCACCCGGATCACCGACGGCATCCCGATAGCGCCTTTCACCTCTTTGGAATTCTGACAATCGATCACGATCGCCTTGTCCTGCGGATCCCACCGATTCAGGTCTTTGGTCCAATACACCCAAACGGCATCCGTGTATTCGCCCCGGTCGGGGTGTATCCCGATGTGGTTCGTAAACAGGAACCAGGTACCGTTATCGGGTTCGTAATAGAGCGAGGTGTTCTCGCACTGCTCGGCGGGCGGGAAAATCGGCTGCGGATCGACCGTCCACGCGCTCCCCAGGTCGCGGGTACGGGCGATGCCGACCGTACGGCCCAGTTTACCTTCCTTGTCAAAAGCCGCGGCTCCGAAAAACATCTTGTACTCGCCGTCCTGCTCCACCACATCGCCCGGACTGGCCGTATCGCTGTAATAAGTGCCGGCCTCGTTGGTGAAAGGAATGATGTCGTAACGTTTGCGCCAAGGGCCGGCCGGATGATCGGCCTCGGCCGTCAGGGTCACATAAGGAGTGGCCGGGATGCAGTCGGGAGCGGGGGTACAAAATTGGGTGCCCACGTAGAACATATGCCATTTCGCGCCGTCGTTCACCAACCAGGGCGACGAAGCCGATTTGGAATCGGGGCGTCCCGCTTCGCCGAGGGTCAATTGCAATCCGTGCTTCTCCCAATGGCGCAGGTCGCGGCTGGTAGCCAGGCACGACAGCCACCCATCTTTGCCGGCGCCGTCGTAATGAAGGTAGTAGACTCCCTCGTGCTCGACCACTACGGCTTCGCGTGCGCCGTAGGTATCGCAACTGTCGGGCCCCGTCCCGCAAGGCATCACCATCCCTTCGTCATCGATCGTCATCCGCAGAACGGCCTGCGAACGCCCGTCCACGTAGCTCTCGGGCGCCCGATATTCCTTCTGGGCGGAAACGCCCACAACCCAGACCAACATACAGCCTGTCAAAAATCTTTTCATTTTCCGAATTTTAAAAAGCGGGCCGTACGCCCTTCATTGGGAATACGACCCGCACATTCCTAAATTATTCCGAGCGATCGCTATTCGATCTCGACCAGTTGGCTGTCGACGGCGACGGTATCGCCTTCGGCCACGAGCACCTGCTTCACGGTTCCGGCGTAATCCGACGTGATGCTGTTCTCCATCTTCATCGCTTCGAGGATCACCACATCCTGCCCTTTTGTCACTTTATCGCCCGGTTTCACCAGCACGCTGAGGATACGTCCCGGCATCGGCGACGTAACCACGTTTCCGGTAATCGCAACGGCCGGCTTGGCTTCGGCCTTCGCTTCCGGAGCCGGCGCGGCGGCGGGCGCAGCAGCGGCCGTCTGGGCGGCTTTCGCGGCTTCGGCGGCGTGAGCGGCGGCATAACGCGCTTTCTTCACGCCCGTCAGGTAATTCTTGGCGACCAGCGGGAAGAGCTCAAGCAACAGCACCTCTTTTTCATTCTCGGCCAACTTGACTCCGCCGGCGTCTTCGAGCACCGGATTCGGTTGCATCTGATATTTCGACGTGTCGTACGGGGTTTCCTCGCGCACCCCGGCGATCTTCAGGCGGAATTCGGGATCGACCGGAACCGGCGTTTCGCCGTACTCGCCCTTGACCAGGTTCACGAACTGGTTCGACACGTTCGAATACATCGGCTTACCATTTTTAACGTCCAGCGCGCAATTGACGGCCTGGGCGCCCACGATCTGGCTGGTCGGCGTCACCAATGGCGGCAGACCGGCGTCCAGACGCACGCGCGGGATCAACTGCATCGCGCTCTCGAGGATCGATTCGGACTTGAGCTGCTTGAGCTGGGCCACCATGTTCGTATACATACCGCCCGGAATCTCGGCCTTCTGCACCAGTTCGTTCGGTTTCGGGAAGTTGAAATACTTTTCGATCGCATGACAGGCGTCGAGCAGTTCGGCCTCGTTTCCGTTTTTGGCTGCGGCAATCGCCCGGTCGAACTCCTTGTCGATGTTCTCAGGCAGCTTGTCGGTCAGCGGGTTGAACGCATTCGGGAAAATCTTCACCGCATCCACCGCATCGAGTTCCTTGCGGATCGTATAGAGTTCCTTGTTGATCTTGGCGACGGCCTCCATGTTGATATCGAGCTCCACGCCCATTTTCTTGCAGAAGATGTAGATCAGTTCGATCGCCGGAGCCGCCGGTCCGCCGGCGAAGTTCCAGATATTCGTATCGACGACGTCGACGCCGGCCTCGATCGCAGCCACGACGGAAGCCAGCCCGTAACCGGGCGTACAGTGCGTATGGAAGTCGATCGGAATCGACAGGTTTTTTTTGAACAGCTTGATCAGATCCGAAACGCGTTTGGGCGGGATCAGTCCGCTCATGTCCTTGATCGTGATCATATCGGCGCCCAGAGCGGCCATCTGCTGCGCCTTGTTCAAGAAATACTCGTCGGTGAAAACCGCTTTCGGAAGTTTCTTCCCTTTCAGCGCGGCCTTGATACGTTCCATCGTCGAGAAATGCGGGTCGATCGTGTAGCACACGGCGCAGTCGGCGATACCGCCGTACTTCTTGATATACTTGATCGTAGACTTCACGTTGTTCACGTCGTTCAACGCGTCGAAAATACGCATGATGCCCAGTCCCGACTCGATCGCATTGCGGCTGAATCCCTCGATGATCTCATCGGTATACGGAGCGTATCCGAACAAGTTGCGTCCGCGGGACAGCGCGGTCAGTTTCGAAACGTCGCCCACGACGGCCTTGATCTTTTCGAGGCGGTCCCACGGGTTTTCGTTCAGGTAGCGCATTACGGAGTCGGGCACGGCGCCGCCCCACACCTCCATGGCGTAAAAATTAGCGTCTTTATAGAAAGGCAGGACGCGGTCGATCTGCTCCTGCTTCATCCGGGTGGCAAAAGCGGATTGCTGTCCGTCCCGGAGGGTCAAATCCCTTATCAAAAGTTTTTGAGCCATAGTTGTTTTGATTAGTGCGATGATTTATAAAGTTAGTTTCCCACTGAGCTGGACGGCAACCGTTTACCGCCCCTCTGTTATAATATTAACAAAGATACGAAGTTTTTGCGATAAAACATAAAAAAATCGTTTTTTTATCTTACCCGGAGATTAATTTGGCAAATCCCCGGTTAATGATTACTTTTAGCGTTCGATTACGCGCTGACAAAATACGTTCAGAATCATAAAATCAGGAGGCTATGGAAAGAAATTACAAATTGCCGAAAGAGGGAGGGCTGGAGCCGGGGGCAGATCCTGCCGACATCATCCGAAAATTCGAAAAAATCTACACGAACATTTACGAGAACGAAGCGAGCGGAGCCATGTACGTGGCTCGGGAGATCGCCGGCTGCATCCGCGAGAAACAGTCGGCCGGAGAGATGTGCGTACTGGGCATGACGACCGGGAAATCGCCGGTGGGCCTGTTCCGCGCGCTGGTCGAACTGCATAAAAAAGAGGGGCTCAGTTTTCACAACGTAGTCATATTCAGCCTCGACGAATTCTTCCCGATCTCGCCGAAGGAGTTGCAGAGCCGCAATTACTCGATGCACGAGAGTCTGCTTGATCACATCGACATCAAACCCGAGAACATCCATATCCCGGACGGGACGCTGCCGCAGGACAAAGTCGAAACGTTCTGCCGCGACTACGAAGCGCTGATCGAGCAGTACGACGGCATCGACCTGATGGTGCTCGGTACCGGCGTACAGGGGCAGATCGGGTTCAACGAACCGGGCACCTACACCAATACGCGGACGCGGCTGGTCGCCCTCGGCAACGAAAGCCGCAAGGCCGCCGCATCGATCTTCTACGGCATCAACTACGTACCGCACAAGGCGATCACGATGGGACTGCGAACGATCCTCGACGCCAAACGCATCATCCTGATCGCGTGGGGCGAAGAAAAAGCGTACGTCGTCAAGGAGCTGGTCGAAGGCGAACGCCAACTGTTGGTTCCGGCCACCTGCCTGCAGGAGCACCAGAACATGGAAGTCGTGGTCGACGAAGGCGCCGCCTCGCAACTGACCCGTATCCGCACGCCGTGGCTGGTCGGACGCTGCCTGTGGCCGAAACGTTTTATCCGCACGGCCGTGCTGTGGCTGTGCGAGCAGGTCGACAAACCGATCCTGAAACTGACCTATCAGGACTATGTGGATAACCGTCTCGGCCAGTTGCTCGAAATCTCCGGCATGGCCTACGACGAGATCAATATCCAGGTATTCAACGACCTGCAACACACGATCACCGGATGGCCCGGCGGCAAGCCGAACGCCGACGATTCGACGCGTCCCGAACGCGCGCAGCCGTTCCCCAAACGCGTGCTGATTTTCAGCCCGCATCCGGACGACGACGTGATCTCGATGGGCGGCACGTTCCGCCGGCTGATCACCCAGGGACACGACGTCCACGTAGCTTACGAAACGTCCGGCAACATCGCCGTGCACGACGACGTGGTGCTGCAAACGATCGACACCGCCCGCGAATGCGGTTTCGAAGACAAATACGACGAAGTGAAAGCGATCATCGCCGGTAAGCGCAAAGGCGAACCCGAACCGTTGGAACTCCGCAAGCTGAAAGGCTCGATCCGCCGCGCCGAAGCGAAGGCGGCCTGCCGGCACATGGGGCTGAACGACCGGACAAATGTCCACTTCCTGAACCTGCCGTTCTACGAAACGGGAGGCGTCAAAAAGGGACTGCTGACCGAGAACGACATTTCGCGCGTCGTAAAATTATTGCAGGAACTCAAGCCCGACCAAATCTATGCCGCCGGCGACCTGTCCGACCCGCACGGAACGCACCGCACCTGCATCGAAGCGGTCATCGAGGCGATGTACCAGATACAGAACGAACCCTGGGTGAAAGATTGCCGGTTCTGGCTCTACCGGGGCGCATGGCAGGAGTGGGATCTGGACATGGTCGACATGGCCGTGCCGCTCAGCCCGGACGAGGTGGTGCAGAAACGCCACGCCATCTACCGCCACCTGTCGCAGAAGGACGTGATGCCGTTCCCCGGAGAAGACAAGCGCGAATTTTGGCAGCGCGCCGAAGAACGTACGCAGAATACCGCCCGGATGTACGACAAGCTGGGAATGGCCGAATATCAAGCGATCGAAGTATTTGTCAGACTGGACCTTTTCAAACTATAAAAAACACAAATCCTTTAATTTATTGAAACCATGAAAAAAATCCTAATCCTGATGAGTTGCGCGGCCTTGCTGTTCTGCGGTTGCAAAGACGACGAAGACAACCAGGCTAAAGTAAGCCGCGAATACCAGACCCGTATCGGTCTCGGACAGGATGGTTATCTCGGAAGTGAAACGAACAATCTGAATCAGCTAAATACGCTGCTCGAAGAAGGTATCGCAAATATCAATAAACAATTCGGAGCCAAATTCACGATCAACGCAACGGGCGCCACCGAGGAAGAAGCTTACGCACAGTGCGATGCACAGGCCAAGCAGAAATACGAGGAGCAAAGCGCGTCGATTAAGGCCGCTCTGGTCGCTCTACAAACTTCATTCAACACGAAAAAAGCAGAATTATTGCCTTCGTTTACCGAAGACGAGAAAAATAAGTATTACATCAACGACGTCGCGTACGGGATGGTGTCTTATCAAAAAAGCATCGCGATCGCTCCCGGATACGAAGACATCTACATCGTGGAAGACACTGCCAACCAAGTGACTTTCAAGGCGGGAAAGGGCGACGTCCAATAACGTTATTTACAGAATGTCCGGGTTGAGACCCCGTTTATGGCCGGTTACGGCTGCCCATAGTGGTCCAGAACGTTCACAACCGAGAACAAATAAAATATTTTTAATTATGAGAGTCATCATCGAACCCAACGGCGGACAGGTATCGGCCTGGGGAGCCGCCTACATTGCCAAACGCATCAACGAACACAACAAAAAGGAGAAACGGCCTTTCGTACTGGGTCTTCCGACGGGTTCCACCCCGTTGGGCACCTATAAAAAGTTGATCGAATACTGCAAAGCGGGCAAAGTTTCGTTCGCCAACGTCGTAACGTTCAACATGGACGAGTACGTAGGCATTCCGAAAGACCATCCGGAAAGCTACCATTCGTTCATGTGGAACAACTTCTTCAGCCACATCGACATCAAACCCGAAAACGTCAACATCCTGAACGGCAATGCGCCCGACCTATGCAAGGAGTGCGCCGACTACGAAGCCCGTATCCGGGCCGCAGGCGGCATCGATTTGTTCATGGGCGGCATCGGCCCCGACGGACACCTCGCGTTCAACGAACCTTTTTCGTCGCTGAACTCGCGGACGCGCGTCAAATCGCTGACCAAGGATACGATCATCGCGAACTCGCGCTTTTTCGGCGGCGACGTCAACCTGGTTCCCAAAACGGCGTTGACCGTGGGCGTGGGCACCGTGATGGACGCCCGCGAGGTGATGATCCTGACGATGGGACACAACAAAGCGCGCGCGCTGGCCGCCGGCATCGAAGGCGGTTACAGCCACCAGTGGACGATCAGCGCGTTGCAAGTACACCCCAAAGGAATCATCGTCTGCGACGAGGACGCGACCGACGAACTGAAAGTAGGCACTTACAAATACTTCAAAGACATCGAATCGGCGAACCTCGATCCGGCGAAACTGTTCGCATAGGTTCCCCGTTTTACGGCATATTCTCGAAAAGCCCTCGGAAACGGGGGCTTTTTTATTATATTTGCGCAAATTAACCGCACTAACACACAGACATGGCAGACGAAAAAATCATATTCTCGATGGTCGGAGTCAGCAAGACTTTCACGAACCAGAAAAAAGTGCTGAACGGCATCTACCTGTCGTTTTTCTACGGGGCTAAAATCGGGATCATCGGGCTGAACGGCTCCGGGAAATCGACGCTGATGAAGATCATCGCCGGGCTGGACAAGAATTTCCAGGGCGAAGTGGTCTTCTCTCCGGGCTATACGGTCGGCTACCTCGAACAGGAACCGCAGTTGGACGATACGAAAACCGTCCGCGAAGTGGTCGAGGAAGGGTGCGCCGACGTGGTCGCGCTGCTGAAAGAGTACGAAGAGGTCAATGCGAAGTTCATGGAGCCGATGGACGACGACCAGATGGCGAAGCTGATCGAACGGCAGGGCGAGCTGACCGAACTGATCGACCACAAGAACGGCTGGGAACTGGACGCCACGCTCGAACGCGCGATGGACGCGCTGCGGTGTCCGGACGCCGACCAATCCGTCAAACACCTGTCGGGCGGCGAACGCCGCCGCGTGGCGCTGTGCCGGCTGCTGTTGCAGCAACCGGACGTACTGCTGCTCGACGAGCCGACGAACCACCTCGACGCCGAAAGCATCGACTGGCTCGAACAGCACCTGCAACAGTACAAGGGAACGGTCATCGCCGTTACGCACGACCGCTATTTCCTCGACAACGTGGCCGGCTGGATCCTCGAACTCGACCGCGGCGAAGGCATTCCCTGGAAAGGCAATTACAGCAGTTGGCTCGAACAGAAATCGAACCGTCTCGCGCAGGAAGAGAAGCAGGAGAGCAAACGGCGCAAAACGCTGGAGCGCGAGCTGGAATGGGTTCGCATGGCCCCGTCCGCCCGCCACGCGAAGAGCAAAGCCCGTCTGTCGGCCTACGACAAGATGCTGAACGAAGATACGAAACAAAAGGAGGAAAAACTCGAAATCTACATCCCGAACGGCCCGCGCCTCGGCGATGTGGTGATCGAGGCGCAGGACGTGTCGATGGGCTACGGCGACCGGCTGCTGTACGAACACCTGAGCTTCTCGTTGCCGCCCGCCGGAATCGTCGGCGTGATCGGCCCGAACGGGGTCGGCAAGACCACGCTGTTCCGGCTGATTATGGGGATCGAAAAGCCGCTGCACGGCTCGTTCCGCGTCGGCGAGACGGTCAAGCTGGCCTACGTCGACCAGCAACACGCGTCGATCGACCCGGAAAAGACGGTTTACCAGGTCATCTCGCAGGACAGCGAGCTGATCCAGCTCGGCGGCCGCAGCGTCAACGCCCGGGCCTACGTGTCGCGCTTCAACTTCAGCGGCGCCGACCAGGAGAAAAAGTGCGGCGTGCTGTCGGGCGGCGAACGCAACCGGCTGCACCTGGCCCTCGCGCTGAAGGAGGAAGGCAACGTGCTGCTGCTCGACGAGCCGACCAACGACATCGACGTCAACACGCTGCGCGCCCTCGAAGAAGGGTTGAATAACTTTGCAGGATGCGCCGTAGTGATCTCGCACGACCGCTGGTTCCTCGACCGCATCGCCACGCACATCCTCGCGTTCGAAGGCGACTCGCAGGTCGTGTTTTTCGAAGGCGGTTACAGCGAATACGAAGAGAACAAGCGCAAACGCCTCGGCGACGACACCCCGCACCGGGTGAAATACCGCAAACTGGTCGCCGACTAAACACCGACAGCGTATGAAAACCTCACTCGGACACCTACCGCAGCGCAAAGCGGAGGAACTCGAAATCCTCACAAAGTACATCCGCAGGGCCGTACCGGCCCAAATGGTTATCTTGTTCGGCAGCTATGCGCGCGGCAACTGGGTCGAACTCGACGAACGGTTCGACTACGGGGTTCATACGACTTTCCAAAGCGACTACGATATCCTGGTGCTAGTCGAGCACGGAGTGGAACCTTACGGGGCCGCACGGAAGTTGGATCGTGTAGAAGATGTTTTCGCAAGAAACACCCGTTCGGATACCCCGGTCAGTTTTATACTGGAACATATCCAAACTTTTAATAAATATCTCGCAGAAGGTCGGTATTTCTGGACGGACATCGCCGAAGAGGGGATCATGCTGTACGACAACGGGAAGTTTACGCTCGATACGCCGTGCGAACTGAATGCACAAGAGTTTAAAGGACAGGTACAGGAATATTTTGAGGAATGGAACGGTCGCGGAGAAACATTCTATAAATACGCTGCCCTAGCGCACTCCAACAAAGATCATAAATTTTCCATTTTCAATTTCCATCAAGCATGTGAATCTTTCCTCCACACGATCAGACTGATCCACACCCTTAAAAAACCGAGGATACACGACCTCGAAAAACTGGTAAAATCCTGTAAAGTGCATACGCCGGAAATCCTTGCATTTTTTCCGACCGACACAGAAGAGAGCAAACGCTTGTTCAAAATATTGAACGACGCCTATATCGCCGCACGCTACGATCCGAAATACACGATCGCCCCGGCGGACATCGACCGCATCCGGCCGCACGTCGAACTGCTGCGCCAGATCACCCGCAACGCTTACGATAAAAAGATCGCCGAACTGGACGCTTTGATCGACAGTTCGCCAACGAAATAAAATTTTAGAAAACACACCGTCATGGCACAAAAACCATCCATTCCGAAGGGCACACGCGATTTCGGCCCGGACGAGATGATTAAACGCACCTACATTTTCGACACGATAAAAAGCGTCTTCCGCACCTACGGATTCCTGCCGCTCGAAACGCCGGCGATGGAAAACCTCTCGACGCTGCTCGGAAAATACGGCGACGAGGGCGACAAGCTGCTCTTTAAAATCCTGAATTCGGGGGACTTCCTGAGCGGAGTCGCACCCGAAACGTTGCAGGATGCCGACGCCAACCGCAACGCGCTGTCGGTGAAAATGTGCGAAAAAGGATTGCGTTACGACCTCACCGTACCGTTCGCCCGCTACGTCGTACAACACCAGAACGAAATCTCGTTCCCGTTCCGGCGCTACCAGATCCAGCCGGTATGGCGCGCCGACCGGCCGCAGAAGGGACGCTACCGCGAGTTTTTCCAGTGCGACGTCGATATCATCGGCAGCCGCAGCCTGCTCAACGAAGTCGAGCTGATCGAAATCGTGGCGGCCGTGTTCAAAAAACTCGGCATCCGGATCGCGCTGAAGATGAACAACCGCAAGATCCTGTACGGCATCGCCGAGACCATCGGTCACGCCGACAAGATGACCGACATCACCGTGGCGATCGACAAACTCGAAAAGATAGGAATCGAAGCGGTCAACGAAGAGCTGCTTTCGAAAGGTATCTCCGAGCAGGCCGTGGCCGCGCTGCAACCGATCCTGTCGCTCAACGGTACGAACCGCGAGAAGCTGCGACAGTTGCGCGCGGTGATCGGCGGCAGCGAAACAGGAATCGCCGGCATCGACGAGATGGAAACGATCTTCGGATACGTCGAAGCGCTTGGCACGGAATTGGATATCGAACTGGATTTGTCGCTGGCGCGCGGGCTGAACTACTACACCGGCGCGATCTTCGAAGTAAAGGCGAAGGATTTCGCGATCGGCAGTATCTGCGGCGGCGGACGCTACGACGACCTGACCGGAATTTTCGGTATGCCGGGCATGTCGGGAGTAGGCATCTCGTTCGGAGCCGACCGGATCTACGACGTGATGTGCGGACTCTGCCTCTACCCCGAAGAAGCGGGCGTCACCACGCGGGTTTTGTTTCTGAATTTCGGGGAAACCGAACAACCGGCCGCCTTGCGCGCGATGAAACAACTGCGGGCCGCAGGCATCCCGTGCGAAATGTACCCCGACGCCGCGAAGATGAAAAAGCAGATGGAATACGCCAACCGGCGCGCGATCCCGCTGGTGGTGATCATCGGCAGCGACGAACTGGCCGCCGGAAACGCCACCGTCAAAAACATGGCGACCGGCGAACAGCAGGCCGTTCCGCTGGCGGAACTGGCCGCGCGCCTGCAATAATGCGCCGGCGAGGCGCGTTATCACAAGGACATTAAAGATACTGCAATGATAAGAATGAAAATCCATATCCTGCTGGCGACGCTGCTGTTCGCGGCGCCGGCGCTTGTTTCGGCACAGAACGACGCGAAAGACGATCCGGCCGGCAACCTGCAGAAATTCCAGCAGTTCTACCGTTACCTGAACGGCGCCTACGTCGATACGGTACACAACAATGAGCTGGTCGAAAGCGCGATCCGCGAAGTGCTGCTGCAACTCGACCCGCATTCGACTTACGTATCTCCCGAGGAGATGGTCGAAGTCAAGGAGAGCTTCGACGGCAGTTTCAGCGGCATCGGCATCGAATTCAACGTACTGCGCGATACGATCATCGTGGTCAACGTCATTTCGGGCGGTCCCGCCGAACAGGTGGGCCTGCTCCCCAACGACCGGATCGTCGCGGTGGACGGCAAAAGCTCGGTCGGCGTCAAACAGATCGACGTGCCGAAACTGCTGCGCGGGCCGAAAGGCAGCCGGGTAGAGACGCGGATCGTCCGCCACGGCGGCGGCGAACCGCTCGACTTCACGATCGTGCGCGACAACATTCCGATCAATACGGTGGACGCCACCTACAAGGTCGATCCGAAGACCGGTTACATTCGGATCAACCGTTTCGCGAACAATACTTACAAGGAGTTCACGGACGCCGTGCAGAAACTGGGGCCGATGGACGCCCTGATCCTCGACCTGCGCAGCAACGGCGGCGGGCTGATGGGCGGAGCCGTACAACTGAGCAACTTTTTCCTACCCGAAGGTTCGGTGATCGTATCGACCGAAGGGATGCGCGTGCCGCCCGACCGAATCGTCGCGAAAGAAGACGGCCCGTTCACGAAAGGGAAGGTGATCGTGCTGATCAACGAGACTTCGGCTTCGGCCAGCGAGATCGTATCCGGAGCGATTCAGGACTGGGACCGCGGCCTGCTGATCGGCCGGCGCACGTTCGGCAAGGGACTCGTCCAACGGCAGTTCCCGTTACAGGACGGCTCGGCGGTGCGGCTGACCGTAGCGCGCTACCACACGCCGACCGGACGCATGATCCAGCGCCCGTATGAAAACGGCAATTTGGACGCCTATTATGAAGATTTCAACAAACGGTTCGAACCGGGAGCTTCCGATTCGGTCGGCGGCGACACCACGCAGCGGTTCAAAACCCTGCGTAGCGGCCGCACCGTCTACGGCGGCGGCGGAATCACGCCCGACATCGTCGTACCGCTCGATACGTCGGACTATACGAAATACTGGGGCAGCCTGGTGCGTCAGGGCGTCATCAACGAATTCGTCATCGAATACCTGGACGAGAACCGTCCGGCGCTGTCGTCGCGTTACGCGGCTCCCGAAAAGTTCGTCAGCGACTTCACCGTCTCCGACGACGTGCTCGACGCCCTGACGGCCAAGGCCACGAAAAAGGGGATCGCCTTCGACGCCGCAGAGTTCGAACGTTCGAAAAAAGCGCTGAAAACCCAATTGAAAGCGTTGATCGCGCAAAAAATGTGGGGAGTCAACGAATACTACCTCGTCGTCAACGGCGAGGACGACCCGGTCTTCGCCAAAGCGCTCGAAGTGCTGCGCGACTGGGAGCGTTACGGTTCCGGCATCACCTACTGATTCGATCAGAAACGATCCATCCGCTCCGCCGGCCGCAAATCGGTTTTTGCAGCCGGCGGAGCCGTATAGGCTTATTTTGCCCCGAATATTTGCTTATATCTCTTTTTCTTTTTAATTTTAACAACCTATAACTGCTAACAAAAACGAAAGGCATGAATCATTTTGACTACAAAAAGGAAAGCGAAAGCGACGGAGCGGAAGAGATCTACTCAAAAATAGTCAGGGCCGGACGGCGCACCTATTTCTTCGACGTGAAGGCGACGCGGAACGACGATTATTACGTGACAGTCACCGAAAGCCGGAAAAAAACCGAAAAGGACGGAAAATTCTCGTTCGAAAAACACAAGATCCACCTTTACAAGGAGGACTTCTGCAAATTCGCGGAAGGACTCGACGAAGTGGTCGGGTACATCCGGGAGCACAAGCCGGAGTGTTTCAATCCGGACGGCTCGGCGATCAGCAGCATCCCCGCGTCGCTGGACGACGAATTCGACAAACTGTAACGCACGACAACGAAAACAAAGGCGTCCGAAAAAAATCCGGACGCTTTTTTCATTCCGTATGAGAAAAAACGTATTGTTGGGCTTCAGCGGCGGCATCGACAGCACGGCGGCGGCGCGGTACCTCGCCGAACAGGGCCATGCCGTCACGCTGCTTACGCTGGATACCGTCGGGGAAGAGGGTCTCGAAACGCGCATCCGGCAGGCGGCCGGACGGCTGAACCTTCCGTTCCGGATCGAAAATGTCCGCGAAGTTTTCCGCGAAGAGATCGTCCGCTATTTTACCGGCAGCTACCTGCGCGGCGAAACGCCCGCGCCCTGCACTCGCTGCAATCCCCGGGTCAAATGGAAAACGCTGTACGACATCGCCCGGCGCGAACATTACGACCATATCGCCACCGGACACTACTTCCGTGTTCGCTGCGAAAACGGAAAATACTTCGTGCGCACGGCCGCCGACCCGGCCAAAGATCAGTCCTATTACCTGTGGGGCTTGTCGCAGGAATACCTGCGGATAGCCCTGACGCCGATGGGCGAACGAATCAAAAAAGCGGTGACCGCATCGCTCCCGTCCGCCCTCCGGTCGCGGGAGAGCATGGGCGTCTGTTTCCTGCAAGGACTCTCCTACTCCGAGTTCCTGAAAACGCAGGTTCCCGGAATCGTTCCCGGCGAAATCGTCGATGCACGGGGAAAGACGATCGGACGCCACGACGGCTGCGCGTTCTACACGATCGGACAAAAACGCGGACTGCGCACCGACTCCGGCGAACCGGTCGTCGTCACCGGGATCGACGCCGCGCGGAACCGGGTGACCGCAGGATGCGACGCCGACCTTTTTTACCGCCGGTTGACCGTCCGGGAGTTCTGCGCCGCCGATCCGCAGCGGCTGACCGACTCGCAAACCGTACGGGTCAAAATACGGGGCGTGGGCCGCAACCCGGAGGGTTACGCGCGCGTCCGAATCGACGGGCAGTCGTTGCTCGTCGAACTCCGCGAACCGGCCTGGGCCCCGGCCAAGGGACAGCCCGTCGTTTTCTACGACGGCGACCTGGTCGTCGGAGGAGGCATCCTCGCCGACTGCCGGCGGTAAAACGCTCCGTAAAAGCGTAAACCCGATCGTTCCGGTCACTTTTTACGCGCTGCGAAGCCCCGGTCTGAAAAATTTTTGGTAAACTTGCACCGTTAAACCCGCACCGCGCGCGGTGCGCCACGTTCACGGCATGAATATTCTGAAAAAAACCTACAACTGGGTGCTCGGCTGGGCCGACAGCCGCTGGGGAGCGGCCGCACTGTTCGTCCTCGCATTCGCCGAATCCAGCTTTTTTCCGATTCCTCCCGACGTCCTGCTGATCGCCCTGGGACTCGGATGCGCCGCCAAAGCGTTCCGCTACGCGCTGATCTGCACAATCGGTTCGGTACTCGGCGCCATGGCCGGATACGCCATCGGACACTACCTGTGGCAGACCCCGGGCGGGGAATTCACCGCCATCGCCGATTTCTTTTTCCGGATCATTCCCGGATTCACCCATACGGAATACGACAAAATCTGCGCGATGTACAACCAGTACAACTTCTGGGTCGTATTCACCGCCGGATTCTCGCCGATCCCCTACAAACTGATCACGATCACCGCCGGAGTGTTCAAGATCGACTTTCCGGTCTTCCTCGTCGCATCGGTCGTCAGCCGGGGCCTGCGTTTTTTCTTAATTAGCTGGTTGATATGGAAATACGGGGAGCCGATCAAACGTTTTATCGACAAATATTTCAACTGGCTGGCGCTGGTATTCACCGTTCTGCTGATCGGCGGATTCTTCGCCATCAAACACGCTTTCTGACATGAAACTGTACGGACTGATCGGGTATCCGCTCGGACACTCGTTTTCACAACGCTATTTTACCGATAAATTCGCCGCCGCAGGAATCGCCGACTGCGCCTACCGGAATTTTCCGATCGAAACGATCGAAGGCGTCGAAACCGTATTGCAAACGCCCGGCCTGCGCGGATTCAATGTCACGATCCCGTATAAACAAGCGATCGTCCCGTATCTGTCCGGCCTGAGCGACGAAGCGCGGGCGATCGGCGCGGTGAACTGCGTAAAGATTACGCCCGAAGGCCTGACCGGTTACAATACCGACGCTTACGGATTCCGCCGTTCGCTGCTGAATCTGCTGGGCGACGTCCGCCCCGAAAAGGCGCTCGTACTCGGCACGGGCGGCGCTTCGAAAGCCGTGAAATACGTGCTCGAACAACTCGGCATCGCTTTCGACGCGGTATCGCGCGACGGAAAAAACGGAGCGTACACCTACGGCGACCTCTCCGAAGAGATCGTACGCGCTCACCGGCTGATCGTCAATGCCACGCCGCTGGGCACTTTCCCGAACGCGGAAGGCTGTCCCGTCCTGCCGTACGAAGCCCTCGGCGCCGGGCATTTCCTGTTCGACCTGGTATACAACCCGGCAGTCACCGAATTTCTGAAGCGCGGCGCGGCGCAGGGGGCTGCAACCCGCAACGGTTACGACATGCTGGTCGGGCAGGCCGAAAAAGCATGGGAGATCTGGAACGAATAATTGTCCGCACGATACAAAAACGAAAGAGGCTGTCGCTCAGTGCGACAGCCTCTTTCGTTTTTTACTACCGATAAATTCCTTCCTTTTATAAAATCAATCCTTTGACGCGGAATTTCCGTCTCCGGACTAAACCACATCGATCCCCTTCTCTTTCAACAAATCGAGTCCGATATCCTTCAGGCGGTATTTCTGGATCTTGCCGCTCGCCGTCATCGGATAACCTTCGACGAAAAAGATGTATTTCGGAATCTTATACCGGGCGATCTGTCCGCGGCAGTAGAGTTTAACCTCCTCTTCGGTAAGCGTACAGCCTTCCTTGATCTTTATAAAAGCGCCCACCTGTTCCCCGTATTTCGGACTCGGGATACCGGCCACTTCGATCGCCTCGATCTGCGGCATCTTGTACAGGAAATTCTCGATCTCGCGCGGATAGATGTTCTCGCCGCCGCGGATAATCATCTCCTTGATCCGCCCGGTGATCCGGAAATAGCCGTTTTCATCCATTACGCCGAGGTCGCCCGAATGCAGGAAACCGTTCTCGTCGATGATCGCAGCGGTAGCTTCCGGATTCTTGTAATACCCTTTCATGATGTTGTACCCCTTGCAGCACATCTCGCCGGGAGTCCCCGGAGGACATTCCTCGTTGGTTTGCGGATCGAGCACCTTCACCTCGACGTTCGGAAAAGCCCGCCCGACGGTCGTCGCGCGAATCTCCATCGAATCGGTCGTCGCCGAAGCCGTCATACCGGGCGAGGTTTCGGTCAGGCCGTATACGCTGATGATCTCCTTGCAGTACATTTTGTCCATCACCTGCTTCATCGTCTCGATCGGGCAGGGCGCGCCGGCCATGATCCCGGTACGCAGCGAACTCAGGTCGAACATATCGAACATCGGATGGTGCAGCTCGGCGATGAACATCGTCGGCACGCCGTGCAGCGCCGTACAGCGTTCGCGGTGCACCGACGCCAGCACTTTCAGCGGATCGAAATCCTCGACCATCACCATCGTCGAACCGTGCGTAATCACCGAACAGACCCCCAGCACGCAGCCGAAACAATGGAACAGCGGCACGCAAATCAGCAGTCGGTCGGCCGCAGTAAAATGCATCCGGTCGCCGATCGTCAGCCCGTTGTTCAAGATATTGTGACTGGTCAGCATCACCCCTTTCGGGAATCCGGTCGTCCCGGACGTATACTGCATATTGATCTCGTCGTGACAGTCCACCCGCGACTTGGCCCGTTCGAGCTCGTCGTCGCCGACCAGCGTCCCGAGCTTCATCAGTTCGGAAGTATTGTACATGCCGCGCAATTTCTCCTGTCCGATGTAAACCACGTTCCTCAACTCCGGAAACTTCTCGCTGCGCAGCTTTCCGCGCTGCGTGGTCTTCAGTTCCGGAACCAGGTCGTACAGGATCTGCACATAGTCGCTGTCGCGGTAGCCGTTCACCATACACATCGTATGGATATCGGCGTTTTTCATGATGTATTCGAGTTCGGCGTTCTTGTAGTTCGTATTGACGGTCACCAGTACGGCCCCGATCTTGGCGGTCGCAAACATGAACGTCATCCAGTCGGGCACGTTTTTCGCCCATACGCCGACTTTGCTGCCCTTGGTCACCCCGATCGACAGCAACCCTTTTGCAAAAATATTGACCCGTTCGTCGAACTCCTTGTAAGTAAACCGCAACCCGCGGTCCGGATAAATCATGAACTCATGATCCGGATCTTCCGCTACGTATTTCTCAAGAATGCCCCCGACGGTATAGTCGATCAATTCTTGTTTTTCCATTTTCTACGAAATCCAACCTTTTAAAAAGGCGTGTAAACCACCGCCAGGATTTTGGCTTTTTCACCGGGCGCCTGCACTGAAATATTGTGAGGAACGATCGAATCGAAATAGATGCTTTCCCCTTGGTTCACAACGTATTTATCACTACCGTAACGCACTTCGACGCTCCCGTCCAACACGTAAATGAACTCCTCGCCTTCGTGGTGCGACAAAGCTGACACCTCGTCGGGATCGGTATATTCCACGTTAATGATAAAGGGTTCCATGTTGCGGTCGGTCTTGTTTTCGGCCAGCGAACGGTATTTGAGGTGCTCGATATCAGAGCCGTTTCCCTTGGACAGGTGTACCGACAACTGAGGCGTCTGCTGTTCCCGGTGAGTCAACGTAGGCTCAGGGCATTCCATTCCGTCGAGAAAAGTGCCCAGACGAATGCCCAACGTCCGCGACAGTTTGATCAGCGTCGCCAGCGACGGCAGCATCTTACCGGTCTCAATCTGTTCAATTTGAGATTGTTGAACCCCAGATTGAACCGCTAAATCTTCCACGGAAAACTGATTGTCTTCGCGAAGTCGTTTCAGCTTATAACCAATATTCTCTGTCATAATTTGAAAAATTTCGTTTTGTTGTGATTCGAAGTAACCCCGAATTCCCGAAATCCGCAAATAATTATTTCCGGAAATTACGAAACCCAAAACAAACGCGCCCGATTCAGGAGCGACAAAACGTCTTCGATGGGATATTTTTTAAGATAAACCATGCATCTGTAAGTCATATTTGTCCCAAGTTTTTTCGATTCGTAAATAATGCTCGAAATCTTCCATTCATTGAAGATTAATCTTTAGAATACTTATTTACAGATTAACAGAACACAAAATGCAATGTTTTACCTATGTTGTACCTATCAAAAAAAAACAAACACTCGACTTATTATAAGTCAAGCGTTTGAAAATTATTCCTGTGGTCCCCGTGGGGCTCGAACCCACGACCCCAACATTAAGAGTGTCGTGCTCTACCAACTGAGCTAGAGAACCATCTTGTAAAATCGTTTGCAAAGATAAGCAGAAAAATCTTTTTATGCAACACTCTGGCGATAAAACCTTATCCTATTTCTCCGGGAGAGGAATCGTGAAGCGGTTTCGACAGGAAGGCGCAGCGGACTCCCAAACGGCGGGACGGGGCGTTGCTGTCCGTATGCTTCGATGATTGCGGTTGCGGATTCTTCGTCGCCGGACAAGGTAAATAAGACGGGGCCGGGATTGCGATCCCGGCCCCGGTCTTTATCTTCGGCTCCGTTTATTCGTATTCGCCGCTCTTTAGCATACTGACTTCCCGCGGGCTCAGGAACCGCCAGCCGCCGCGTTTGAGCCGTTTTTTGGTCAGGCCTGCGAAATAGACTCGATCGAGCTTTTGCACCGAATAGCCGAGCGATTCGAAAATACGCCGAACGATCCTGTTTTTGCCCGAATGGATTTCGATTCCGACCTCTTTCCGGTTTTCGCTGACATAGCTGACCTCGTCGGCGAAGATGGGCCCGTCTTCGAGGGTAATTCCCTCGGCGATTTTGGTCATGTCTTCTTCCGATAGAGGTTTGTCGAGCGTCACCTGGTAGATTTTCTGCTTGTTGTAGCTCGGATGCGTCAGTTTGCGGGTCAGGTCGCCGTCATTGGTGAACAGCAGTACCCCGACGCTGTTTTTGTCGAGACGTCCGACCGGATACACCCGTTCGGTGCAGGCTCCTTTGATCAGATCCATCACCGTTTTGTCCGAATGCGGGTCTTCGACCGACGTTACGAAGCCTTTCGGCTTGTTCATCAGGATGTATACTTTCTTTTCCCCCTTGACGATTTCGCCGTTGAAGCGCACTTCGTCCTCCGGGTTCACTTTCGTTCCGAGTTCGGTGACGATCTTGCCGTTGACCGCCACAACGCCGGCCGTGATCAGGTCGTCCGCTTCGCGGCGCGAGCAGATGCCCGAATTGGCGATGAAACGGTTCAGGCGGATAGCGCCCTGCGGTTTGGGAGCGTCGTAGCGCGGATAATCTTCTTTCCGGTCTTTTTTGAATCGGGAGTCGTGGGTTCGAGCCCCACGGGAGCTGTCGCTTCTATCCCATTTTTTACCGAAACCGCCTTTGCGGTCGTTGCCCGGCCGGCCGTCTTTCTGGAAACGCGGACGCTCGCCGTACGGCTGCGATTCGTCGCGCCGTTGCGGTTTGTACGGACCCGAAGGCCGGTCGTCCTTGCGCCACGGCCGGTCTTCGCGTTCGGGCCGGTCGTTTTTACGGTAGCGGTCGTCTTTGTCGAACCGGTCGGGTCGGTCGTTGCGGTTGAACCGGTCATCCTTGTTGTAGCGGTTGCCGTCGCGCTGCGGTCGGTCTTCGCGTTCGAACCGGTCGTTTTTGCGGTAACGGTCGTCTTTGTCGAACCGGTCGCCGCGATTTTCGCGGTTGTAGCGGTCGTCCCGGTTGGCTCCGTATTTCGGTTTCCCGTAGGGACGGTCGTCCCGATCGCGGGAGCCGCTTTTCAGCCGGTTGTCTTTCGTGAAATTGGGGTTGAACGAGCGGCGCTGTTCGTCGCCGCGGCGGTCGTACGGATTGTCCGACGACGTCCCGTGCGGTTTGGCCGGACGGCTGATGCGCGGGCGTTTGTCTTTCGAGAACGACGACAGCGCGTCTTCCCGGTGCGAAGAACTTCTCGAATCTTCCCGATTGAAGGAGTCCCCGGAACGGTCGCGGCGGGGCGAATCCCCGTAAGCGCCTTTCCTGTTTTTCGGATCGAATGGTTTCATGCAATGAAATAATAAAAAGTAATACGTATAACGCCCCGATATTTCGGGCAAATCGAAATCATCCGGCAATTAAACGGTTCAAAGGTATAGCTATTTTTTTATAAATATGATAACTTTGCGATCTATTTAGTTGCGTATGAATTACAATTTCGATAAAATCATTTCCCGCGAGGCGACCGACTGCGAAAAGTTCGACGCGCGGGACGAGGTGTTCGGGCGCGCGGACGTGATTCCGATGTGGGTCGCCGATATGGATTTTGCAGTGCCCGAGGCCGTTACCGAAGCGATCGTCCGCCGGGCCGGGCATCCGATTTACGGATATACCTTTCGTTCGGACGGTTATTTCCGGTCGGTGATCGACTGGGTGGGGCGTCACAGCGGTTGGAAAGTGGAAAAGGAGTGGATCGACTTCGCTCCGGGCGTGGTCGCCGGAATCGTTTTCGCGCTGCGCGCTTTCACGCAGGAGGGCGACAGGGTGGTGATCCAGCCGCCGGTCTACCATCCGTTCGCGCGGCAGACGCGGTTCAACAACCGGGTGGTCGTCAACAACCCGCTGTTGCAGCGTGCCGACGGCAGTTTCGGGATCGACTTCGACGACCTCGACCGCAAGCTCGCCGGGGCGAAGGTTTTCCTGATGTCGAACCCGCACAATCCGTCGGGACGCGTCTATACGGCCGAGGAGCTTACGCGCATCGGCGAACTGTGCGTGAAGCACGACGTGGTGATCCTGTCGGACGAGATTCATGGCGACCTTGTTTACAAACCGCATAAGCATATTCATATCGCAGCGCTGGACGAAGCGTTCGCGCGCCGGACGGTGACGTTCACCGCGCCGAGCAAGACGTTCAACCTGGCCGGGCTTTCGACCTCGGTGGCGATCACGCCGGACGCCGCGTTGCGCCGCCGCCTGCAACAGGAGTTTAACAAACTACATGCCGATCAGGGAAATATCTTCGGCACGGTCGCGCTCGAGGCAGCTTATACACACGGCGACGAGTGGCTCGAACGCCTGCTGGAGTATCTCGAAGGCAATATCCGGTATGTCACGGACTTTTTGCATCGGAAAATGCCGTCCGTAAAGTGCGTGCCGCCCGAAGGGACGTACCTGATGTGGCTCGATTTCCGCGCATGGCCGATGACGCATGAGGAGATTTACCGGTTTATGGTCGAGCGGGCCGGGATCGGCGTTAACGAGGGTTCGATGTTCGGCGAAGAGGGACGCGGGTGGATGCGGATGAACATCGCTACGCAGCGTTCGGTGGTCGAACGGGCGATGAACCAACTGTACGAAGCCGCGCGCGCGGCGGGGCTTTGCGAGTAACGGAGGCTTCCGGAAAGTTTGATCGAAAGCGAGCCGGCCGATTTTTCGGCCGGCTCGCTTTTGTCGTTTATCGGGACGTTTTTATTTCCGGCTCGCGCTGTCGTAAAATGCGATGCGGTCGCGGCAGACTTTTTCGGTAATATCGCGCAGGAGTTCGATTTTGGAAATAAGGGCGTCGATGTCGGCTTTGGTTACTATGAAATTCTTTTTGTTGTAACGCGCTTCGATATAGGCCCGCTGCAATAATTTGAACAGGCGTTCTTCTTCCGGAGTATCGCGCGGGAAAACTTTGGCTAATTCCAGTGTAAAAGGCTTACATTTTTTAATTAGAAAATCGAGATCGTGCTCTTTATAACCGTAAAGGATATAGGCCAATGGAATCGTTTTGATAAAGTTTTCGGCCGCTTGATGCAACATGAAAGCCGATATCTGGAAATTATCATTTTGATAATAGAAATTAGCCCCTTTCAAAAAATCAATGCCATAAGAAAATTTATCATCAAAATATTCCTGTGCCATCTTCTTGATTTCCGAATAATCCAGATCGCGCGGCGTGGCTAACTGATATTCCCCCGAATCATAGAGCGTAATCCCCTGATTCAAAATATCGACATAAAAATAACGTCCTTCGGAGAGAGCATGATTCAGTTTGGAAATACTTTCATTGATAAACTGCGGCCAGGTCTGAAACTCGTCGGCCCGGCTTTCCAAAAAACGCTCCCGAATGCGGGTCTGGGCAGTACCTTCCCGAACTCCCAACCGCTTTTTAGTCACGACCAGAATATCGTAGTCGCTCATAAAATAGGTTTTCACGCCGAAGTCGCGGCGTTCGTCGCACTCGACGTAGGTGTTCCGGGCATAACTGCCGTAAAGAATAATCATCACGACATCTTTCACCTCGTCGCGGATCAGGCGGACGAGTTCACACAGGTCGCGCTGTTTGCGTTCGGGCAGGAAGTCGATCGAGTTCTTCATACTCACAAAATTAGCAAGAAATTTCCAGAAATACATACCCGGCGCGGTGAATTGATTTTTATTCGTATCTTTGTTTTACGGTTTCTTAAAGCGGATTCGTTGTACAGGGGGCGGCTCGTGCCGTCCGGGAACGAACCTAAAAAGCAATTACTATGCAAACTTTAAGGAACTACGACGATTCGGCATAGCCGAAGGACATACTATAAAGGCAAACAACCTTTATACCTGACAGTGAACTTGGGAGCCTTTTCGGAGGTTGTTTAATCTGGGTATAACAGTTGTCAGTCCTTGTTATGTCCTGCCCTTAACGGGTAGGGCAGACAAGGGCGCAGGACAGCTTCCAGATTAAGGTTCCCAAGACCTGCTGTTAGGGGCTGCAAATGCGCCCTCTTTTTATGCCTTTTTCCGAACAGCTTCGGATTTCATCGGGCGCAGCAACGATCCGTTTTTTTAACTATTCGCCTTATGAAAAAAATCATTCAATCCCCTACGTGGGATCGCATCGTCACGATACTTAAAAACGAAACGCTGTGCGTGAACGAGTTGGCCCGCCGCATCGGTCTGGAACGGCCGCACATGATCGAAGCCGCGAAAGACCCCGCGACGGGAATCTGTCCCGAACTGGCCGCG